>Ga0310786_10002134_pt1 | contig 30820 bp, 29 predicted proteins | sample AusTroGonzalo_MG_FD_203881 | JGI IMG/M metagenome (GOLD analysis project Ga0310786, IMG submission 203881) | Bovine rumen microbial communities from tropical cattle in Woodstock, Queensland, Australia - Gonzalo_03 (v2) (version 2) | ecosystem: Host-associated > Mammals > Digestive system >...
AACTCCAAATGACGGTTAAAACATGAGCTATAGTTACAATAGAAACTTAGGGGTAATACATATTATGGAGGGGTTCAAGAACTCCAAATCAGATTCTTTTGCGCTAATACATATCGCAGAGTGTTTCGCGCGGATGGGGAGTGATGTGTCCATTCTCCATCCGATACACTATAAGTCAAAGGATTATAAAACAGTATTCTCTGGACTTATAGGCACCAAATATGAGAGAAAGTGTCCCGACTTGAAAATTGACGCCTATTTCTATGAGTATGAAAGTTATGTGCGTCCGTGGAATAAAAGGAAACTTTCTAATATGATTTCAGATGGATTACGTCAATCAAGTAGAATAATAATTGATAATAGAGATGGTACTTCAACAAGACAAATACTACGTAGTATTCGATCTCGATTAAATCTAAAGGCCCCTATCGAAGAAGTTTGGGTTTACAATGGCGAATTTGTAGTGAGAGTATACCCATAAAAAATACAGGAACCCTTTCGGATTCCTGCAAGGAGGTGCACCGTAGTGCCCTCTAACTTTATAAGCTGTTGCAAATGTAATTACAATAATCAAAATAACAAAGAATTAGTAAAAAAAGTTACTTCGCTACGCTCAGAATGACAAAGGGGACGGGAGTGGGGTTGGCGGAGCCATAGAAGGCGTAGGATTGAGCGAGTAGCCGGGACGACCGGTTCGCGCGCCAGCGCGAATGGCGACAACTGGGTGAGTCTCCACCGAAGGGATGAGCGTCTAGCTGCGGAGGGTGTGGCGTCCTCGCGGGATGAGGGACATTGTTGGCGCCAAGGGCGGCACGGCGTCAGGAGCGCCTACGACTTCGTCGGCCCGCCGGCCCCACTTCCGGCCCCTGGCGGGGTGGGTATACAATAGTAAAAGCGCTCGTTTCGGAGCGCTTTTCTTTTACTTCTTGAGTTTTTGGATTTCTTCCTTCGAAAGACCCGTACAAGCCATGATTGTCTCTACCGGAAGGTCGTTTTTTAGCATAGCCTTGGCGACTTCCGCCTTGCCTTCGGCACGACCTTTGGCTTCGCCTTCGGCACGGCCTTGTTTGACGGCGTAGTCTTTCTGGGCGATGATGTCTAATTCGGTTCTCATATTCTGGTCGTAAAATTCTCTCGTCTCTATGGGCATGGTGGCAAGTTCCGTTGCGCGGTAGAGGTCTTTCAGCAGGTCCTCCTTGAAGTTGTCCGGGCACTTGTCCAACTCATGCATGTGTTTTAGTGAAAAGATGAATTTTTCCAGCAAAGTTTTGCACTTGTTCCCATCTTCCGGTCCCAGCTTCATTCGTCCCAACTCTACAAACACGAAGTTCAGGCTTCGGGTCATCAGTTCCGAATTGTGCCGGTTGCGCAGCTCGTAGCGGGAGATGTAGTTCTCTTCCAGCGCACTGTCGGACTCGTGTTTCAGGGCGAAGTTCACAAGGCTCAGGACGTAAATGGGTCTTAACGAGTAGTCCATGCGGTCCAGCTTTTCTCCGTCCCGGATGCGGCTGATTCTTCGTCCCATCTGCTCCCGGATAGGGTAGGTGGAATACGACAGAACGCGGTCTTGGAAATGGTTCTGGGGCGCATTCTGAACTTCTACCAGGAACTCTTCGCCGGTGTCTGCATCTTTACACAACATGTCAAATGTAGCGACTTTTTCAGAAATTACCAAACCGTGTTTCTCTTTATCCATGAAGGTAATACCTGCGATGTGCTTCCCTGGAATGAGCAGTTCCAGGATTTGAATGAGGAGTCTTTCGTTCTCGGGGTTGAAGATAACGACCTTCATCGTTGAGTCGAAAAGCAGGAAAGCATACCGTCCTTTCCCGTCGGGGGCCAGAGGTTTTGTCATAACACAATTATCGTTTAAAAAGTTAGTCCGGCCCTCCACCGTGGAGAACCGGACCACAATAATATCGTAATTTTTCCGATATGAACGATCAAAACATAAAAATCTGCATGTGTTTTTTTTATGAATCGGCTAAAACATATAAAAATCGACTTTTTTTTTAGCCGATTGCTGTTTTTTCGTCATGCCCGGCTACACCAAAGCCTCCTTTCTTCCCGACCCCTCCGACGAGGTCCCGTGAGGTCAATTTCTGTTCTGGTAGCATGAATTATACTCACGTGGCGCTTTTAAGATAGCCGTGATTGCCTCTGGCGCACGTGGGGTTTATTTGAACAAATTTGGTTTTTGGGCGGTTTTGGAGGTGGGAAGAGGCGAAAAAACGGCCTTGGAAGGGTGTGGAAGGGTGATTTTTTGTGGGAAGAGGGGCGTGTCCGAAAAAACGAACGTATTCAGGGGCAAATGTAAAAATTAGTAAATTAACTTCCAAATAATTTTGACAATTTTTTACATTTACCTGCAAATTCCATACCGATTTTAGCAGTTTTTTAGCCATTTAAAACGGCCGCTGAAATGTTTCAGTGGCCGTTTTTACTGTTTTTTACTAGGACTTTTGACGATTTTATACATTTTTCTCAAAAAAACCAAAAAACGCGTAAATTTTCGGTCGCGTCAAGACACCCGATTTTCCCCGAAAAGTTGTTCAAAAAAACGTTCGTTTATTTGAACAAATTAGACCCCTATTTATTAGGGTTTTATGCTGGGAAAATTGGCGAGGGTATTCACCTAAACTAATGTTAAACACTAAACAATGAAGGCCATGAAAAACTTGAAAACCAAAGACCCGCGCAGGGTCTACCTCCGTCCTTCGGCTGATGTAGTGAATCTGCAGGTCGAGGGAGTTGTCTGCCAAAGCGGTCTGGGCGAAGATCCTGGTGAGGGAAGTTTCCCCGTAATGACGCAGCCCTTTGACTCCATCTTATAGGTCTGATTCCACAATGGTAACATTTTAATTTGTGGTATTATGAACAAGACCTTATTATCTATGGTGTTCGCCCTGAGTATCCTGTTGCCGCTTTCCTGCAACAAGATGGACAAGGCAGAACCCCAGGCGTCCGGAATCCAATCGATTCGGGCGTGTTATACGGAAATCCCCGAACCGGATACCAAGAACAACATCTCTAATCTGAGATGGACTGTTGGTTGGAATGCCGGTGACGCGATTGCCGTTGTGAATCTGGGTACTGGCGCTACGGCCAAGTACATGATTCAGAGCTCCTATGTAGGAAAGAACTACGGTATTTTTGATCATGTTTCCGGCGACGCCGGTGACGGTGAATTGATTGCCATATATCCTTTCTCTGCCGCCTCCTGGGAGGACGGAACCCTGTATGTTACTCTGGACGATGATGTCGTTTACAATGCCAGCGGCTCTTATGGCGTGGACGAAAAACCTGCCTTTGCAACCAATGACATTCAGATTTCTCCCAAGTTGAGTGCAGCCGATTTGTCCAACGAACTCAGTTTCTACCGTGTGGTGAGCCTGATTTCCGTTACGGCCAATGTTTCGCTGGATGAATTCCGGGGGGAAACCGTCAGCGATGCCATTATCTCTGTGGGTGGTGCTTCTCACATTGCTGGTAAGGCTCCTGTTGTCTTCAGCGGTGCCGGTGTGCCGTCCATTGCCAGAAACAGCGGGTCGCTTTCCAAGGTGAACGTAAAACTTGGTGCCAATCCGAAGATTTATTCTTCTGACTATGTAGTCCGTTTTGTCCCTGTACTTCCTTATGGTACACACAATGGCATCCATTTCGAGTTCATCACCCCCAAGTACCAGCTGGGCTTCTATCGTAAGATTAACTGGAACTCTCCGGTAAATAGTAATACCTACTTCTCGCTCTTCCCTGGTGGATACACCCAGGTGGAGTCCCGCGACGATGCCGTTGCGGATTCCCAGTGGTGGTACACCCTGAAGGCGGGCGGCATGGACAAGGCCGGTGGCTTTGGAGCCGATGGAGAGTTGGGAAGCAGTGCAGGCGGTTTTGTGCAGTAGATGCCCGATCAGGTCGGGTATGACGAAAAAAAGAACAGGTCTATGATAAGACTTATCACTAAGATTAATAATATCTAATACTAAGAAAAACGACTATGAAAACGAAATATTTGATTCCGGCTTTGATGCTTGTGATGCTGGCCGGGTGTAATAAGGAACAGGCCCCTGTGCAGGAGCCGCCCGTAGAGCCCCAGAAGGAGCAGAAGGGAACCGCGTTCGCCTTCTCTTCCAGCATGGGCGATGTGACCAAGGTGACACTGAACGCCGACAACAGCCTCTTCTGGGCAGCCGGCGACAAGATTGGCGTGTATGCTTACAAGGGTGATGCAAAGGTCCAGAGCGACGTTGCATCCCTCAGTGGCGGCGAGGGGACCGGTGTGGGTACTTTCACCCCGGGTACATACGCTGCCAATACTGACTGGTTCATTGCTGAAGATGGCGATAGCCAGGAATACGCATTCTATGCATTCTATCCCGGCGGAGACGAAGCCCCGGCCCTTACCGACAAGATTAAGGCGGTGAGCGTTGCTGCTTCCCAGCTCCAGTCCGTAGGTATTGGCAAGTACATCGTGAGCTATGCTGCCGCCAGCACCACCAAACAGGTTCTGGCCAGCGGTGCCGCTCCGAACTTCGCTTTTGCCCCGAAGAGCGCCCTGCTGAAGCTCACCATCCGAAACAGCGCCCCCATCCCGGTGCGCATTTCCTCCGTGAAGATCAGCTCTTCTGCTAACATGGCCGGTAGTGCTACCCTGAATCTGGGTACCGGTGTGCTCTCCGATGGTGACGCTACCGCTATCACCTATACCTTTGCGAACCCCATCGAGATTGCAGCCGGTGCGGTAGCTTCCGCTCCCGTGTACATCTCCATGCTGCCTTGCGCTCCCGGTTCCCTGACTGTGAGCCTTAACCAAGCTGGCTTCAAGTACACCGTGGCTGCCATTTCCCTGGCAGAGGTCGAGTCCGGTCACGTGTATGCAAAGGAAGCTGTGATTAGCGATGTTTCCCGTGAATTGAGAGTTCGTAATGAAGTGCCGTCCGGCACTCTGGCCGATGCCGATGGTCTGGGCACCGACCATTATTACGGCGCAGCTAACTGTCTGGTCATCGCTGCCAACGCGACTCAGGGCATTCTTGATATCGCGCTGAAGAAATCTGGCGGCAACTTTGCCCGCAGCAATACGGATCCTACCAAGGTGAATGCTGTCACCATGGCTAAGGTAATCTGGGCGGAAGATGATCTCTATAATGACCCCGCCTTCTGCATCAGCGATGGCAATCAGAACCGTCTGGTCATCAGCAAGACTGCAGGTGTTTCCGGTAATGCTCTTATTGGTATTTACAAGGAATCCGAGCTTCTTTGGAGCTACCATATCTGGTGTCCCATTGATGATTCTGTTATGAGCGTAACCTCTGAGGGCTCTTCCACCAAGTTCACGGCATATAAGCTTGCTCTCGGTCAGATTCAGGGCTCCGACAATGATACTTACATGTATTATCAGTGGGGCCGTAAAGACCCGTTAGGACGCTCTGCATCTCTCCTTGGTGGCAGTTCCCTGGAAGATATTCATGGTGCCTCGTTTACCGGCATATCTGCTGCTTCCACGAGTGAAACTTCCAATAACCTGGCGTATGCTCGTAAGAACCCGACTGTGTTTATTTACAACGTCAATGAAACATTGTATGACTGGTATCCTTCCAAGCCTGCCATGACTGAACTATCTGATCAGAACAACAACCTTTGGATTTCTAGTGCTGCCACCTTCAATGATCCTTGCCCGCAGGGCTACCGTGTAGCTCCGAAGACGCTGTGGGATGGCTCTACTGGGAAGGCCGCAGGCCCTCTGTTCAGCTCCGCAGGCCTCTGGTATGTCCTTGGTGGCTACCGTAATCGCACCGGTGGAGGCGTCAACTACGTTTCGTCCTACGGCTACTACTGGTCCTCCGAGGTGGTTTCGAGTTCAGTGAAAGCGTACATCCTGGGCTTCAATTCAGGCTCCGGCTTGGACCGTGCGGGCGAGAACTACCGCGCGTACGGCTTTGGGGTGCGCTGCGTCAAGTGATTTACCGACCTCACCTCCCCGGCCGCATAGGCGGGGGAGATGAGGTCATGCAAAAAATATCCCGTCAAATGCGGCGGGCATCCAAAAGCCCGTCGCAAAAAAAATTAAAAAAATGAGCTTCCGAAAAAGTATCCTTTTAGCCGTTCTGCTTTCCTGCGCCGCAGCGGGAACCGCAACGGCGCAGGAAAACAGAACGGCTGACCTGGTTAAAAAAACAGCCGGATGCGCACAGGTCGTGGAGACGCAGGGCGTCGAACGCCTGGTGCTGCATACGGGTCACAAACGCACGGCTGGCGTAGCCAACCAGAAGTTCTACCCGGACGACATCGAACTGCTCCTGGACGAACATACCTGGCGCGTGCTGGAACAGCAGATCCTGGGGCCCTTCGGCCGACCCGTCACGCTGACGGACCGCTGGGGCAACAAAGTCCAGATTGCCCGTGCGAGTGTGTACAACGAGAACGGCCTGATGTTTTACATGGGTACGCGGAACGTGACCATTACGGAGGAAGACTTCTTCCTCCTGAAGGGACGGAATAATAATTTGACTGTGAAGAAATGATCTTTAAAGCTTTGTACCGGGTGAGTGCTTAATGGCCGGAAGGTTGGGATATACTTTCCGGATTGGGGTGGGTTCGGTAAATTCAGTAATCCGCTTCTGTCTGCAGGCGACATGACTGTCTGCGGGGGATGCAATAATCGGCCAGTGTGCCGGTATTCGTTGGAACATTACCAAACATAGACGGTCCTGTTCCTATGAAAAGAAAGAGATTACTACAGATGTCCTTGGTGGCAACCGTAATCGCACCGATGGAGGCGTCAACAACGTTTCGTCCAACGGCAACTACTGGTCCTCCGAGGTGGTTTCGAGTTCAGTGAAAGCGTACAACCTGAACTTCAATTCAGGCACCAACTTGAACCGTGCGAACGAGAACAACCGCGCGAACGGCTTTGGGGTGCGCTGCGTCAAGCATTTACCGCATTTTAAATGCAATTTGCCCTACCAGCCCGGTACATGCTTTATTTTAAAACCTAGCGACTATGAAATGTCTTCGTTACATCGCGCTTTTGCTGGCGGCGGTCCTGTGGACTGTTGTCAATGAGGTCGGTGTGCATGCCCAGGCGCTGCAACGGGACACCCTCAAATACTCCTTGTACTTCCCTCAGGGGGACGAGACGCTGTACTATCCCTACCGTGAAAACAAGGTGGCCCTGAATGCCATCCAGGCCCGGCTGCTGCAGGACTCCACGGCCTTTGTGATCTTGCGCATCAGCGTGTCGCCGGAAGGCGGCATGGAGCGCAATGCAGAACTGGCCGCGGCCCGCGAACAGGTGATTCGCGGCTGGCTGGAACGCTGCTGCGGTGTTTCGCCGGAGCAGATTGTCTCGGAACGCTATTGGGTGGACTGGGCGTGCCTGAAAACCCGGGTGGCCCTGCTGGATGTCCCGTGGCGTGAACGTGCCCTGCAGGTGATAGATCTTCCTTATCCCAAGTGGATTCTGAAGGGTATGGACGGGGGAGAGGTATGGGATTACCTGCTGCCGTCCCTGTTCCCGGATCTTCGGCGCGCAGATGTGACGCTCTTGTTTGATAGTTTGCCGGAACCTCCCGCAGAGGAGGTCCCTGATGAAGAATTCGTGGAACCGGACCTGCCGGAGGCCCTGAACGACCTCCCTTCCGTCCCGGCTCCCGTCATCATCCCCAGAACGGTCCTTGCCGTGAAGACCAATGTCCTTGCCATCCCGCTTGCGAATATCGGTGTGGAATGGGCGCCTTCTCCTCATTGGTCATTTGGTTTAGATTGGTACTACCCTTGGTTGTGGCGCTCTCACACCGCGGAAGGTGTGGACTATGGCGGCAAGTGTTTCCAGCTGCTCGCAGGAGGACTGGACGCACGGTATTGGTTCAACTCGGGCAAAGACCGTCTGCTGGGCCCTGCGATTGGCATCTTCGGCATGGGCGGATACTACGACCTGGAATGGGATTACCATGGTTTCCAGGGTGAGTTCGCCAGCGCCGGTATAGAGCTTATCTATGCCTGCCCTGTATTCAAAGACAAGCTGCGCCTGGAGTTCAACCTCGGACTGGGGTATTTCTTCTCCCGGGCAAAAGAATATAAAGTGTATCTGGAAGGCGGCCAGGCCTTTACCGAAAAGGACATGGCCAAGGATATCCACTTCGTGGGCCCTGTGAAGGGCGGCATATCGCTGGTCCTTCCCATCCGCAGCAAGAAAGGAGGCAGGCTATGAGAAAGTGTGTTGCTTTAGGGGTGCTGTCACTCCTCTGTCTCCTGTCTTGTGAACGTATGCCGCTCTACGTGAAGGAGCCGTCCGTGAAGCTGGTGCTGGAACTGGATCTGAAAGACGGATCCATTCCGCTGCCGGAATACATGAAGGCGTGTTTCTTCTCTCCGGAGGGTGGAAATCTGAGCTTGGACCACTTTGTGGGAAGCTCCGGCGGTGACCTGTCCGTGGCTTCGGGAACCTACACCCTGCTGGTGTATTCCTTCGGCACGGAGTACGTTCAAATCCGTGGGGAAGGCTCCCTGGAAACCATAGAGGCCTTCACCTCGGACATCACCGCCTCCAAGAGAGCCGCGCTCCGGAAGTTCGCTCTCACGAAGGCAGGGGAGGACGCCCCCATTTTTTACGCGCCGGACCATCTGCTGGTGGCAAAGCAGACCATCACGGTGCCGGAGTTCACCGGCGAGAACATCGTGGCGGTGGTCGAGTCCCAGCCGGAGACCATCTGCGAGACATACTCCTTCGAGGTGGCGAATGTGCAGGGGGTGGACTATGTGCAGAGTGCCGAGGCTTTCGTGACCAACCAGGCACGGAGCTATTTCATCGGCAGGGGAGTGGCTTCCACGGAACCCGGGACGCTGTGGTTCCCGGTGGAGGTGGACCGCGAGAAGGGTGTCCTGAACACGACATTCAACACTTTCGGCGTGCTCCCCGGCGGCAGCCAGACCTTTGTGCACTTTGTGGTGAAGAACTCCGGCGGGCAGGAGGTGTCGTTCTCTACGGAGATTACAGAGCAACTCGCAGATCCCGCACACACGATTGTGATAGAAGAGGAAATTACTATCCCCAAGCCCCCGGGACCCAGTGGTATCGCCCCCGAGGTCGATCCTTGGCAGGAGGAGAGCACTGACATCCCCATCGGCTGATTATATATATCAAATGAAAAACTTCATCCTTTTTTACTAACTTTTTTAATTAAACACTTACAACTATGAAAAAGATTTTCTTAACTCTCACCCTCGCAGCCCTCACCCTCGTGAGCTGCATGAAGACCAACGACGTTTACGTCGGTGCCCCTGAAAACCATGAGATTGGTTTCAAGGCAATGTCCGCACCTTCTACCAAGGCCGGTGCAGTAAGTAGCGCCGTGTTCCCTGTCGGTTACAACTTCTACATTTCCGCCTTTGCAGTTGACGGCGGTCACGACTACTTCAACAAAGCAGAGTATACCCGCGAGGGCGACTCCGGCAATACCTGGTCTGGCGCCGTCGGCAACAAACAGTACTGGCCCATTGGCGTGGAAACGCTCAACTTCCTGGCTGTTACCAAGCCGATTACAACCGGAGGATCTCCCACTGTTACATTTGGTGATGCTACGCCGGCTAACTATGCAAGCAAGGTTGTTGTTGCATTGGATAGTAATATCCCGAATAGTTCGGATAGTTACAATCAGCACGATCTGATGTACGCTTACGCACGTGCTGCCGTCACCAAAGCTGGCAATGTGCTCACTTATCCCGGCAATGTCGCCATGACCTTCGCCCATGCTCAGTCCTGGGTCAACTTTACTGTAAAAGCCGCTGATGCTGCTACCGCCGGTGCCGGTATTGTCGTTACCGGTATTGAACTGAAGAATGCTGTTTATGAAGGAACTGCCACAATTGAGCTTTCCAACTACGACAGTAAGACAATCGCGTTGGATGCATCTCTTGAATGGGATGGGACTGCATACAGCGCGGCTACTCCTGCCAACGTGGTTGTTCCTGGTATCTCCAACGTCGCTGTAAATAGTTCTTCTGATGCAATTGCCTGTGGCGACGGCCTCCTGGTCGTTCCTAATCCAAACGAGGTTGAGACAGTGTTGCAGCCCTCTTTCGACTCTTTCGTGATTTCGTACACCTTCAACGGTAATGCTTATTCGTTTGAGTATACTCCGACTAGTGCAGAGCGCGCCCTTTTGCCGGCTCATAAGTACAACTTCAACATCACCTTCACGCTTACTGAGATTAAGGTTGATGCTACTGTCGCCACCTGGACTTCCGGTGATACCGCTGTGGCAATTCCCGATCCTGGTGTATAACCCTTGACTTTTTCATCCGGCGGGGCCTGACCGCGCCGCCGGGTGCCAATTATGCGATACAATTATTTACATATAGCTTTGTTTGTGGTGCTGGCCGCATCGGCCTGCACGAAGGAATCGGCCCCCGAAGGGGAGCGCTGTCCGGTGGCCTGCGTGGCTACGGCGGGGGCGCTCACCAAGGGCGCGGGTGCAACGACATCGGCCTCCCTGCAGACGGACGGCATCGGCCTGTTCGCCTGGGAGACGGCTGCCGGCACGTCCTTCGACGGCACCGCATCCTACATTGAGAACGTCGAATTTGCGTACGACGGTTCGTCCGCCACATGGCGGGGCGGGGTTTACTGGCCTTTCGGAAGCTGGCTCAGTTTCTTCTCCTATGCGCCTTATGTGGCGGATGTTTCCGCCGGTGCGCTGCAGTTCCCTTCTTCGGACTATGTGTCCGGTTATCCCCGGCTGCAGTATACGCCCGATTCCGACGTGGCTTCGCAGGTCGACCTGTGCCTTTCCACGCCGGTGATGGACCGCTCCTATGCGGTGAACGACGGGGTTGTGCCGCTTGTCTTCTCCCATGTGCTGTCGAAGGTGTGCATTCGCGCCTGCTGGACGGGCAACCCTTCGCAGATGGCGGCTTTCGTGGCCGACGGGAAGACGGTAAAGCTGCATTCAGTGACGATTTCCGGCGTGGCGGGGACGAACAAGCTTACTTACGGGGCTTCTTCGTTCCTGTGGGATACGCCTTCCGTGTTTGGCGCGTCTTACGCCATGAGCACTTCCTCTGAGTTCTCGCTGGTGGCTTTGCCCACGGACGGGTCCTTCTCTTCCGCGTTCTGGGATCTTTCCGACCCTTGCCTGTATGTGCTGCCGCAGTCCCTTACCGGTTCTGCCGAGATGGAGGTGGAGTTTGGGCTGTACAACGGTTCGGGCGTGCTGGAGAACCAGGTGACGGATACTTTTAATCTTGGCTCGCTGCCCATGCATGTGTGGCCTGCGGGCGTGGAGGTGCTTTATTCGCTCTCTTTGGACATCACCGGGCACTGCGTGGTGAATGTCGACCTTACTTTTGACGCAAACGCCGGGCGTTTCCTCACACCGGAGGAGATTCTGCAGTATACCTCAGGTGCGGGAACGTTCCTGGGTGGTGATTTTCTGCCGGCATCCTCGCAAGCGGGGACCTTTGGCAGAGGTGGGTCCGTCGTTGGCGGGTCAACTGCCGGCAGTTTTATAAACTAAACTTTTTGATTAAGCTTTGAAAGACTTCGGAAAATACGGCCTCTTTGCCCTGATTCTCTTCCTTTCCGCTTGCGGAAGGCAGGAGTCCGGCACGCGGTCGGCCCAGGACTACTATGACCTGGGGCGGTATGCTTCGCTGGCTGGAGACTGGACGCGGGCCGTAGAGTTTTTCCAACAGTCTGTGATGGCGGCGGCTTCTGCCGGGGACTGCTACTATGAGGGCTATGCAAGCCTGCAACTTGCAACGCTCTGGTCCCGCGAGCAGGAATACGCCCGTGCGCTGGATTATGCCGTTTCTGCGACCGAGGCTTTGGATGCCTGCGGCGAGTTTGTCGGCGCGGCCTTCTCCCGCCTGGAGATGGCCTGGCAGTACTTCTTCATGGGAGAGCCCGGCCTGGCCCTCTCCCTGGCAGATACCCTGCGCACCTCCTTCCCCTGTCCCCGCCACGCGATGACCGCCCATATCGATCATCTCGTGAATGCGATACATGGAAACTAGCTCTGTTGGTTAATTGATTCAGTTGTGTGGTTACTCTGTTTTTAGGTTGTTATTATTAAGCTTATTATTGGTCCAGTTTTGTGATGGCGGTTTCCATTCAATCCCCGGCTTTGTGTGTTTTGCCGGGGATTATTTTTGTATTCTAGTTGACAGTTCGAGTGAAAACCCGCAAAAAGGGTTCAAAATGCGGGATTTGAGCGGCGGGCAAGGGTGAAATCCGTCAAAAAAGGCCTAAAATGCTGGTTCTCATAAAAGCGCTCGTTTCGGAGCGCTTTTCTTTTACTTCTTGAGTTTTTGGATTTCTTCCTTCGAAAGACCCGTACAAGCCATGATTGTCTCTACCGGAAGGTTGTTTTTTAGCATAGCCTTGGCAACTTCCGCCTTGCCTTCGGCTTTTCCTTCGGCACGGCCTTGCTTGACGGCGAAGTCTTTCTGAGCAATGATGTCTAACTCGGTTCTCATATTCTGGTCGTAGTACTCTCTTGTCTCTATGGGCATGGTGGCCAGTTCCGTTGCACGGTAGAGGTCTTTCAGCAGAGCCTCGTCGAAGTTGTCCGGACACTTGTCCAACTCATGCATGTGTTTTATTGAAAAGATGAATTTTTCCAGCAAAGTGTTGCACTTGTTCCCATCTTCCGGTCCCAGCTTCATTCGTCCCAACTCTACAAACACGAAGTTCAGGCTTCGGGTCATCAGTTCCGAATTGTGCCGGTTGCGCAGCTCGTAGCGGGAGATGTAGTTCTCTTCCAGCGCACTGTCGGACTCGTGTTCCAGGGCGAAGTTCACAAGGCTCAGGACGTAAATGGGTCTTAACGAGTAGTCCATCCGGTCCAGCTTTTCTCCGTCCCGGATGCGGCTGATTCTTCGTCCCATCTGCTCCCGGATAGGGTAGGTGGAATACGACAGAACGCGGTCTTGGAAATGGTTCTGGGGCGCATTCTGAACCTCTACCAGGAACTCTTCGCCGGTGTCTGCATCTTTACACAACATGTCAAATGTAACGACTTTTTCGGAAATTACCAAACCGTGTTTCTCTTTATCCATGAAGGTAATACCTGCGATGTGCTTCCCTGGAATGAGCAGTTCCAGGATTTGAATGAGGAGTCTTTCGTTTTCGGGGTTGAAGATAACGACCTTCATCGTTGAGTCGAAAAGCAGGAAAGCATACCGTCCTTTCCCGTCGGGGGCCAGAGGTTTTGTCATAACAATATGTGTATTTAAAGTTAGTCCGGCCCTCCACCGTGGAGAACCGGACGACAATAATATGTTAATTTTTCCGATATGAACGATCAAAACATTAAAATCTGCATGTGTTTTTTTTATGAATCGGCTAAAACATATAAAAATCGACATTTTTTTTAGCCGATTACGTTTTTTGAGAGTCGGCATACGCGATTGTGGTTGTAAATGGGGGAGTGTTTGTAGCACACGAGCCTGGGGACGGGAGTGGGGTTGGCGGAGCCCTAGAAGGCGTAGGAGAAAAGCGAGTAGCCGGGACGTCCGGTTCGCGCGTCAGCGCGAATGGCGACAACTGGGGTGAGTTTGCACCGGAGGGATGAGCGTATAGCTGCAGAGTGCCATGGCGTCCTCGCGGGATGAGGGACATTGTTGGCGCCAAGGGCGGCACGGCGTCAGGAGCGCCTACGACTTCGTCGGCCCGCCGGCCCCACTCCCGTCCCCGGCGATCCCCATGGACGCATTCGGACACGGATTGGCCATTATGGTGTCCGCGCACGGTTAAATACGCAGTCCGGGCACCGATTGCTCATTCCGGTGTCCGCGCGCAGTAAAAAAGCGCCCCGGGGAAACCGGAGCGCTTGGATTAGATGGTTAAACTGTCGAAGATGAAGGGCAGCAGGTCGTCCACGCATTTGAATTTGCGGATGCGCTTGGAGCCGATCAGGATAATCTTCAGCGGGCGCTTGTGCTTTTTCTGGTATTCGGCCATGACCTGACGGCAGGCGCCGCAGGGGGAGGCGGGGCTTTCACAGAGAACGCCGTGGTCCGAGCCTGCGATGGCCAGGGTGTCCATGGGGACGTCCGGGTAGTTGGCACCGGCCCAGAACATGGCCGACCGTTCGGCGCACAGGCCGGAGGGATAGGCGATGTTCTCCTGGTTGGCTCCCTTTACGATGACGCCGTTGGTGAGGCGCAGGGCTGCTCCCACCTGGAAATCGGAGTAAGGGGAATAGGAGCCCTTCTGGGCCTCGAGGGCCATCTTTACCAGTTCCTGATCTTCCGGCAGCATCTCTGCCGGGGAGGCGAATTCTTCGTAGTTTATCGTAAACTTTACTTCACTCATAATTAATTACCCAATGTTGCCACCATCACGGCCTTGATGGTGTGCAGACGGTTTTCTGCTTCATCGAAGACAATGCTGGCGGGACTTTCAAAAACTTCCTCGGTTACCTCTACACCATTCATGCCGAACTTTTGGAAAACTTCTTCTCCCACCTTGGTTTCTCTGTTATGGTAGGCCGGAAGGCAGTGCATGAACTTGCAGGCAGGGTTGCCGGTGGCGGCCATCAGGGCGGCGTTCACCTGGTAGGGCTTCAGCAGTTCAATGCGTTCCTTCCAGACGGAATCGGGTTCGCCCATGGACACCCACACATCCGTGTACAGGAAGTCGCAGCCTTTCACGCCGGCTTTTACATCGTCCGTGATGGTGATGCGGGCACCGGTTTCGGCGGCGATGACCTGGCACTGCGCCACCAGCTCGGGAGCGGGCTGCAGGGCTTTCGGGGCCACAATGCGCACATCCATGCCCATCTTGGCACCGCCAACCAGCAGGGAGTTGCCCATGTTGAAACGGGCGTCGCCCAGGTAGGCGTAGGAAATCTGGTGCAGGGGTTTGTCGCTATGCTCCGACATGGTGAGGAAATCGGCCAGAATCTGCGTGGGGTGGAACTCATTGGTGAGGCCGTTCCACACGGGAACGCCCGAATACTTAGCCAGTTCCTCCACGGTGGTCTGGGCGAAGCCGCGGTACTCGATGCCGTCGTACATGCGTCCCAGCACGCGGGCTGTGTCTTTCATGCTTTCTTTTACGCCGATCTGGCTGCCGGTGGGGCCGAGATAGGTTACATGGGCGCCCTGGTCGTAGGCGGCCGTCTCAAAAGCGCAGCGGGTGCGCGTAGAAGTCTTTTCGAAAATGAGGGCGATGTTCTTGCCCTTCAGGCGCGGCTGTTCGGTGCCGGCATATTTGGCCTTTTTCAGTTCGGCGGCCAGGTCCAACAGGTACTGAATCTCCTTGGGGGAGAAGTCCAGCAGCTTGAGGAAGCCGCGGTTTTTAAGGTTATAAGCCATGGTTATTCTGTGATTCTGGTTCCGCAGGAGGGGTTACCCAGTTCTCCTGCCTCGGTAATGATGCATGTTTTTCCACCGTGCTCCAGGAAGTAGACGGCTGCGCGGATCTTGGGGGCCATGGAGCCCTCGCCGAACTGGCCGGCCGCCAGGTACTCCTTGCACTGGGCCACCGTGAGGGTGTCCAGCGCCTGCTCGAAGGGTTTGCGGAAGTTGAGGTAGACCTTCGGCACGTCCGTGAGGATGTAGAGTTCCTCGGCGCCGATCTCGACGGCACAGAGGGCCGATGCCAGGTCTTTGTCGATGACAGCCTCGATGCCTCGAAGGAGGCCGTGTTCCCGGACGACGGGAATACCGCCGCCGCCCGCCGTGATGACGACGTAGCCTTCGCGGGCTAATCGGCCCACCAAATCGACGTTGGCGATGCGCAGCGGCTCCGGTGAAGCGACGACCTTACGCCAGCCGCGTCCCTTCGCGTCCTCCTTGTAGAGGGCGCCGTCGGGCTGAGGCTTCGGATAAAACGGGCCGACTGGCTTGGTGGGGTGCTTGAACATGGGGTCATCGGCGCTCACTTCCACGCGCGAGACCAGCGAGACCACCTTGCGGTCCATGTGCAGACGCGTGAGCGCGCGGTCCATGCCGCTCTCGATGAGGTAGGCGATGGAGCCCTGCGTTTCGGCGCCGCAGAAGTCCATGGGCTGCGCGGGGAGGCCGTGGATTTGCTCGCCGGCCTGGTGCCGCAGCATGCCGTTACCCACCTGGGGGCCGTTTCCGTGCACGATGACAATTCCGTAATCCTGCAGCAGCAGCGGTGCCAGGTTCCAGCAGGTGACGTTGACATTGGCACACTGCTCCTTATAAGTTCCTTTTTGGCCGGAGCGCAGCAGCGCATTTCCGCCAAAGGCGATCACTGCCAGTTTCGTAGCCATAATTAGTCTCTTCTAAGCGGGAGGGTAGAGCAGCGCAGGAGGCCGCCCATCTTGGAAATCTCGCGGTAAGGGACGGTTTCCACCGTCATGCCCCACTTGTCCCGCAGGTGCTTGTTCAGGCGGGTGAAGTGCTCTTCCGTGACCACCACGTCCGGGGAAATGGAGAACACGTTGGAGTTCATGGCGTACATTTCCTCCGTGGTGATCTCGAAGACATTCTCCGGGCCGAAGATGTCGATGAGATGGTCGGCGTCGCGCGGGTTCATGAAGCCGCGCTTGTAGATGATGGCCTTGTCCCGGCCCACCGGCATGAAGGTGCAATCCAGGTGCAGAATGCCCTGGTAAGGATCTGTGTCGCTCTTGAGCAGGTTCAGCGGAACGATGGTCTTTTGAGGGAAGATCATCTTCAGGTAATCCAGCGCAAGGCGGTTGGTACGGGCGGTTTTGACCTGCCGGTAATCCGGGAAGTCGTACTGGCCCAGGAAAATGTAATCGTTGTACAGGACTACGTCACCGCCCTCCACATGGACGGATTCCGGCAGATTGTAGATCTGCTTGTAGTGGATCTGGCGATAGATATCCTCGTAGGCGTCAATTTCTTCCTGACGGTCCGGGATAATGTTGGAAACGATGATCTTGTCGTCAATGACAAAGCCCACGTCGCGGGAGAACACCTGATTGCAGTTTTTCACCGGCGTGGGGCGGTATACGTCTACGTCGTACTTCTTGAGAACGGCCAGGAAGGCATCCATCTCATGGATCATGTCTTCCTCTACGGGATAAATCCCATGCAGCACGCTCTCGTATGATTTGCTGTCAAAAGTCTCTTCCAGAGAAGGAGTTGGTCCCGGGGACGTAGGAAGACCCAGAACCACTGCTCTCAAACGGGATGTCTCTGATTGAACGTGAAGATTCATATAGTTCTTGTTTCAGTCCCGTAAAGATAATAATTATTTGGAAGAAAGAAAATCAAAATGCCCGGCCGAAGGGGACCGGGCATGAAGGGCAGGCGCCGAAAGGGCGTTTACTTAATCTTGGAGTCGCAGTACCAGCAGCGGAGGACACCGCTGTCGGTGCGGCGGAACTTGTGCGGGGCGTGCTCGTTGTTGCAGATGCACTTGGGGTTGGTGCAGCGAAGGGTGGCGTCGTAGACGGGCTCTTCGCCGGTGGGCATGCCGTGAGCCGGGTCGTCCTTCCACTCCAGCAGTTTGGTGATGAGGGCCATGCGCACGAACTTGCCGTTTTCCACCTGGCGGAAGTAGGCGGCGCGGGGATCGGCATCCACTTCGGTGAGGATTTCGTTCACGCGGGGCAGGGGATGGAGCACGGCCATCTTCTCCTTGGCCAGGGAAAGCTTGGCCATGTCCAGCACGAAGCTGTCTTTCACGCGGTCGAACTCGTCCTGGTCCAGGAAACGCTCCTGCTGCACGCGCGTCATGTAGAGCACGTCCAGTTCCGGCATTACTTCTTCCATGGTGTGGACTTCCTTGTACTGGATGCCCAGTTTGTCGCACACATCCTGCTTGATGTAGTCCGGGAGCTTGAGCTCGTCGGGGGCGATGAGCACCACCTTGATGTCCTTGAAGCGGGACAGGGCCTTGATGAGAGAGTGCACCGTGCGGCCGAACTTGAGGTCGCCGCAGAAGCCGATGGTGATGCCGTCAATGTGGCCCAGCTCACGCTTGATGGTGAGCAGGTCGGTGAGCGTCTGCGTGGGATGGCTGTGGGAGCCGTCGCCCGCATTGATGATGGGCACGCGGGATACCTCAGAGGCATAGAGCTGGGCGCCTTCGATGTGGTGGCGCATGGCAATCACATCGGCAAAGCAACCCACTACACGCACGGTATCCTGGACAGTCTCGCCTTTGCTCACGGAAGAGCTCTTGGCGTCGGAGAAGCCCAGTACATTACCGCCGAGCTCCATCATGGCCGACGTGAAACTGAGTCGTGTGCGGGTGCTGGGCTCGTAGAAGAGCGTGGACAGCTTCTTGTACCGCTGGGAATCCTGGTACTTTTCGCGGTTGGCAATGATGTCTTCGGCCAGGCAGATAATCTGGTCGAGTTCCTCCTTGGAGAGGTCCATCGGGTCAATTAGGTGCTTCATAACTATAGGTTGTTTCTGAATTCAAGGATCTTCTCTTTCCATTCGGGGGCGATGTAGCCCTCCTGGGCGGCGACTTCCACCAGCACATCCAGGTTGCACAGGGAGTGATTCTCCGTGTGGGCGTCGGCAATGCGCTGCAGGCCTTTTTTCATGCCGTAGGTGAAGATGCTCACGATACCCAGCACTTCGGCGCCGGCTTCGCGCAGGGCTTCCACCACTTCGATGGCGCTGCCGCCGGTAGAGATGAGGTCTTCCACCACAACCACCTTGGTGCCGGGCTCCATCTTGCCCTCGATGCGGTTGGTGCGGCCGTGGGACTTGGCCTCACCGCGGACGTAACCCATGGGGAGGTTCATGAGGGTGGCCACCATGGCGGCATGGGCGATGCCGGCCGTGGAGGTGCCCATGAGCATCTCGCAGGAAGGGTAGTACTGCTTCACCAGGCCGGCGAGGCCTTCCTCGACCTTCGTGCGCACAGAGGGGGCCGACAAGGTGAGACGGTTGTCGCAATAAATGGGGCTCTGGATACCGCTGGCCCAGGTGAAGGGCTGCTCGGGGCGCAGGAAGACTGCGCCGATGGAAAGGAGTTCTTTGGCAATCGTACGTTCCATATACTATACAAATTCTTTCAGACAACGTTCATAGGCGGCGACGGGGTCATCGGCCTGCGTAATGGGGCGGCCGACGACGATGAAATCCGAGCCGATTTCCTTCGCGCGGGCCGGCGTGGTGATGCGCACCTGGTCGTCGGCGGCGGCATCGGCAAAGCGGATGCCCGGCGTGACGGCGAGGAAGCCCGCACCGCCCTTCTCCTTCACCAGGGCGGCCTCCAGCGGGGAACAGACCACACCGTCCAGGCCGGCCTCCTTGGCGTTGGCGGCATAGTGGCCGATGGTCTCGTTCATGGAGGCGTTCACCAGCAGGTCCTTGTGAAGAACCTCCTCGGAGGTGGAGGTGAGCTGCGTTACAGCGATGAGCAGGGGACGGGTGCCGTCGGGGCGGGTGAGCCCCTCGAGGGCGGCCTTCATCATGGCCACGGTGCCGGCGGCGTGCACGTTCACCATGTCCACGTCCAGGGCAGAGAGCACCTGCATGGCTTTCTTCACGGTGTTGGGAATGTCGTGCAGCTTGAGATCCAGGAAGATCTTGTGGCCGCGGGCCTTGATTTCCCGCACGATGGAAGGGCCGCAGCCGTAAAACAGCTCCATGCCAATCTTCACGAAGGGTTTGCGGCTTCCCTGGAAGCGGTCCAGGAAGGCCAGGGTCGTTTCCCTGTTGGGGAAGTCACAGGCAATAATTACATCTCTGGTCATACTGTAGCGATGATATCTTTCAGTTTATCGATTTTAAGTTCTTCCATGAGAAGGGGCAGCTGGGCCACAATCTCGGGGCACACGAAGGGGTTGCGGAGATTTTCGGCCCCCACCTGGACGGCCGTGGCGCCGGCCATCATCATCTCCAGCACGTCGCGGGCGCAGGTGACACCGCCGCAGCCCATGATGGGGATGTGGCAGGCGTGGGCCACCTGGTAGACCATGCGGAGGGCAATGGGGAAGATGGCCGCCCCGGAGTATCCGCCCATCGTGTTCGCGAGGATGGGCCGGCGGCGTGCGATGTCGATGCGCATCCCCAGGAAGGTGTTCACCAGCGTGAGTCCATCGGCCCCGGCTTCTTCGCAGGCACGGGCGATGGCGACGATGTCGGCGACGTTGGGGCTCAGCTTGATGAAGACGGGCTTGTGCGGGCACACGGCTTTCACCGCTGCGGTGACCTCTGCGGCCGCCTGGGCCGATGTGCCGAAGGCGAGGCCGCCGCCGTGCACGTTGGGGCAGGAGACGTTCACCTCGATGAGGTCGATGCCCTCGCAGGCATCGGCCTTGGCGCAGCATTCCACGTACTCATCCACGGAGAAACCGCTGATGTTGGCGATGATGCCGTTGCCGAAGACCTTGCGCAGGGCGGGGACTTTCTCGTTCACGAGCACGTCTATACCGGGATTCTGCAGACCCACGGAGTTGAGCATGCCGCCGCGGGCCTCGGCGATACGCGGGGTGGGATTCCCGTAGCGGGCCTCGCGGGTGGTTCCTTTGAGGGAGATGCCGCCCAGGACGTTGAGGTCGAAGGTGCCGGCCATCTCCAGGCCGAAGCCGAAGGTGCCGCTGGCGGGAATCACGGGGTTGGGGAGTTGGAGCCCGCAAAGATTAACGGAGAGGTCTTTTACCATAATATATCCTCCTTCTTGAATACCGGGCCGTCTTTGCAAACGCGTGCGGGGCCATGGACCGTCTGGATGCTGCAGCCGTAGCAGAAGCCGGCGCCACAGCCCATGCGCTCCTCCAGGGAGGCTTCGCCGGGACCTTCCAGCAGCTGGCAGACCTTCTGCATCATGATCATGGGCCCGCAGGTATAATAATAGTCGTATTGGGGGTGGGTGGCCTGGATGGCATCGGTCACGAAACCTTTGATGCCGGCCGATCCGTCCACGGTTGTCAGGGTTACACAGTCACAAAGCTTTTCGAATTCCTCCAGCAGCACAACCTCTTCCTGCTTGTTGAAGCCCAGGATGGCGGTGACCTTCTTTCCCTGCGCCTTCAGCTTTTTGGCCAGGTAGTAGAGCGGCGCAACGCCCATGCCGCCGCCTATAAGGAGGGCGGCCTGCGGGCAGGCATCGGCCTCAAAGCCTTTTCCCAGGCCGGTGAGTACGCTCACGGCGGTGCCTGCGGGGAGGGTGGCCAGCACGCGGGTGCCTTCGCCGACGGCTTTGTAGAGCAGCGTCAGGCGGCCTTCCTGCGCGTCGCAGATGGAGATGGGCCGGCGGAGGTAGAAGCCCGGGATGTCCAGGTGGACGAATTCGCCGCCCACCGTCCCTTCGCCGGCGAGCACCAGCTTATAGGTGCCCGGGGCGACTTCCCGGTTCTCCGTTATGGTAAAAAGCTGTTTGTTCATGCTTTATATACTGTGAGTCCGTTTTTGCGTGTTTCGAGTACTTTGCCGTAGACCTCCCAGCCGTCGAAGGGCGTGGCGTGCCCCATGGAGGCGAACTGGGTGCTGTCGATGACAAAGGGGGTATCGAGGTCGACGACCAGCTCGTCGCGCGGGGCTTCGGGCAGGCCGAAGATGCGGCGGGGGGCCGATGACAATGCCTCCACGATGCGCTCCAGCGGGACGCGGCCGGTCTTTACCAGCTTGGTGTAGAGTACCGGGAAGGCGGTTTCCAGGCCGACGATGCCCATCGCGCTGCCCTGCAGGCCCTTGCTCTTTTCTTCGGCCGAGTGAGGGGCGTGGTCCGTTGCGATGGCGTCGATGGTGCCGTCGAGGAGGCCTTCGATGAGGGCCTCGCGGTCATCGGCGCTGCGAAGGGGCGGGTTCATTTTGAAGCGGCCTTCTTCCCGGAGGTCGTCCTCGCAGAGCACGAGGTAGTGCGGGCCGGTTTCGCAGGTGACTTTGACGCCGCGGGCTTTGGCGGCGCGGATGAGTTCTACGCTCTCGCGGGTGGAGATGTGGCACACGTGGTAGCGGCAGCCGGTTTCCCCGGCCAGCTCCAGGTCCCGCGCTATCTGGCCCCACTCGCTCTCCGAGCAGATGCCTTTGTGGCCGTGCTCGCGGCAGTAGGTGCCGTCGTGTATATAGCCTCCGTGCAGGAGGGTGTTGTCTTCGCAGTGGGCGGCCAGGATGACGTTGTTCCTGGCGGCTTCTTCCATGGCCCTGCGCATCATGTCCCGGCTCTGGACGCCGCTGCCGTCGTCGGAGAAGGCAACGCAGTGGTCCTTCAGGGCTTTGATATCCACCAGTTCCAGGCCTTTGCGCTCTTTGGTGATGGAACAGTAGGGGAGCACCTCAATGACGGCATCCCGGTCGATGATATCCTGTTCCAGTTTTACGTGCTCCAGGCTGTCGGGGACGGGGTCCAGGTTGGGCATGGCGCACACCAGGGTGTATCCGCCACGGGCTGCGGCCAGGGAGCCGGTGCGAATGGTTTCCTTCCATGTCTGTCCCGGCTCGCGGAAGTGGACATGGAGATCACAGAATGCGGGAAGTACTACTGTTGCCATACGGACAAAAAAAAGACAACCATAGAAGGTTGCCGAAAATTACTAAAACGAGAGAAACCATCGAACTTACCGATGCAGGGGAAAGGACGTATGGCGGTTTTTCTCATCGTGCTTTATGTTTGTGCAAAGGTATCGTTTTTTGTTTTATTATTCAAATTTTTTCAAATTATTTTTGGCCTGGTCTTTGGTGCATATTCCTGCGAACACACATCATAACCAAACAAACTAAACTATGAACTACGCCTACATTCGTGTCTCCACCGACAGGCAAACGGTGGAGAACCAGCGCTATGAGATCTTGCGCTTTTGCGAAACAAACAGCCTGGACATTGATTGTTGGACAGAAGAGACCACTTCCGGCACCAGGGAAGTGCAGGAGAGGAAGCTGGGCCAGTTGCTTCGTAAACTCAAAAAAGGAGACCTCCTCATCTGTGCCGAACTGTCCCGCCTGGGCCGTAACATGTTCATGGTAATGACCATCCTGAACCGCTGTATGGAGAAAGGCTGCAGGGTATGGACTGTGAAGGAAGGTTACAGGCTGGGGGAGGACCTTCAATCCAAAGTACTGGCATTCGCCTTTGGCATGGCGGCCGACATTGAGCGGCAATTCATCTCCGTGCGAACGCGCGAAGCCCTGGCCCGCCGCCGCTCCGAGGGCGTGGTCCTGGGCCGCCCCCGCGGCACCACCGTTGCCCTCAACCGCCTGGACCGCCACGGCAACCAAATCCACCAGTGGCTCCTGGAGGGCCGCACCCTCGCCGCCATCGCCCACAAGCTCGGCTGCTCCCGCAACTCCCTTTACCGCTGGCTCCAGCGTGAGGAAGGGTGAGGGGTCGGGCATGATGGCGTCATGCCCTTACCTTCCGTCATGCCCGGCCCCGACCGGGCATCTCTTTTTCCCCGCCCCCGGTGCCCCGTGGATACATTCGGGCACGGATTTGCCCATTCTGGTGTCCGTGCACGGTTAAAAACCTCGTCCGGACACGGATTGCCCATTCTGGTGTCCGCGCGCATCAAAACTAGGACGTTAGGAGCACTTACACCTCACTTTCCCGGAAAGATGCCCGGTTGGGTCCGGGCATGACGTGCGTTGCGTAGATGCCCGATCAGGTCATCAATCGTTACATCAAGGCCGATACGCTTGAAGTTGTCGAGAAACTGACCGACAAGTACGAATACTTCCGCAAAGACAACAAAAAAGTCGAATCTGAGATTTCGTTGTCTGTAAACAATGAAAATGATACTTTTCTCACTTTTGTTGTTTGTAGACAATAAAATTTAACTATCTTTGCATTGGATAAAAGATCTGTACTATGGAAGTATTGACTAGACAACATTACGCCGATATCGTTGATTCCTGGATTGGGAAAGGCAACATCATTGCTTTGGTAGGCTCCCGCCGTGTAGGCAAGAGCTATGTCCTTAAAGACTTTATCCAGCGGCACAAAGATGAACTGGATATAAACATCATCTTCATTGACAAGGAAAAGAAGGCCTTCAAGGATATCAAGACCAAGGATGATCTGGACGCATGGATTGAGGCTCGCTTCATCCAGGGCAAACACAACTGCATTCTCATTGACGAAGCCCAGGAGATTGAGCAGTTTGAAGAAAGTGTCTGTAACTGGTATACGGAAGACAATACCGATGTCATCATCACCGGTAGCAATTCCAAGATGCTCTCCGGAGAGCTGGCCACCCTCCTTTCCGGCCGCCATGTGGAAGTACGGGTTCATCCGTTGTGCTATTCTGAATTCCTGCAGTTCCATAATCTCCCGGACACGGACGAAAGCCTGATGACCTATCTGAATTATGGTGGCCTTCCCGGTCTGAGGAAAGTTGGCCTGGGCAGTGACGAGCAGGTATGGGCTTACCTGACCAGTGTCTTCAATACAATTATGCTGAAGGATATCATTGAACGCCATGATATCCGCAATATCCCGTTCCTGAATAACCTTATTGCCTTCTATGCCGACACCACCGGTAAACTGACTTCTGCCAACAGCATCTCCAAATACATGAAATCACAGGAAGAAAACGTTTCTTCCAACCTGATTCTCCTGTATCGTGGATTCTATGTCGAAGCCTACCTGATTGATGTCGTGCCCCGCTATGATATCCATGGGAAGAAACTCTTTGAGTCCAACGAAAAAGTATATTGGGATGACCTTGGTCTGAGGAATCTTAAGGCCGAAGGTGGCATGGACTCCTATATTGAGAAAGTCATAGAGAATGCCGTCTATAAGCAACTTTGCTTCCTTGGATATGAGGTCCACGTTGGCGTGCTTAATGCCAGAGAGGTTGATTTCGTCTGTACAAAACCCGGAAAGACTGTGTACGTACAGGTAAGCTACATCATCTCAGATGAATCAACACGCCAGCGTGAATTTGGGCCGCTGGAGAAGATAAAGGATAATCATCCCAAATATGTCATCAGCGCCACCCCGCTTTTGACGCAGAGAGATGAAAATGGCATCACGCATCTTTCGCTGAGGAAATTCCTAAAGGAAGGATTCTAGGAGTTACAACTCAACAACGCCGGATACTGCAAAGAACTTACTGCGGTATCCGGTTTTTGTATCCAGTGATACGCGTGGTCTGCACGGCTTCGCTCGTTGAGCCCCCTTCGCATAAACAAAGAATGGAGTTCAGCCAGATGGCTAAACTCCATTCCTGCGGTGCGGACGAGGCTCGAACTCGCGACCCCCGGCGTGACAGGCCGGTATTCTAAACCGACTGAACTACCGCACCAAAGTTTTCAGTGAACTTCCCTTTCGGGATTGCAAAGGTACATACTTTTTTTGATTCTGCAAGGGGGTTACTGAAAATTTTTCAAAAAATTTAATCGACCGTAATCTGCTTGCGGGCCTTCTCCACTTCTACCTTCTTGACTTTAGGCAAATTAACCGTCAAAACGCCATTTTCCACCTTGGCAGAAATTTTTTCACGGTCGGTGTCTTCGGGCAGGAGCATGGTCTGCTGGAACTTGGTGTAGGAGAATTCGCGGCGCACGTAGTGGCCTTTTTCGTGCTCGTGCTTGTCGTCGCTGTTCAGTTTCTTCTCCATGTTGATCACAAGGTCTCCGTCTTCGTCCAGATGAATGTCGAAGTCGGCCTTGGTCATACCGGGAGCGGCGAGCTCCAGCTGGTAGGCTTCGGGAGTTTCTAAGACATTAATGGCCGGGCAGGTGGCCTTCGGACGCTCCATCCAGGTGTTGTCAAAGAAATCGTTGAAGATGTCGGGCATCCAAGTCTGGTTGTTTCTTCTTGCGGGTAACATAGTGTAAACCTCCTATACTTTAATGTTAAACTTTTCTTTTTACTGGCGGCCTGCTTGCAAGCCGCGTTCGCCGTAAGGAATGGCAAACCTGGGGCCAATGGCCAAAATTGCGCAAAAGGTAGACAAAATGACAGAAAACAGTGCCAAAATGGCAAGAAAATATGTCAAAAAGTCGCATCTGGGGCCAAATAGAAAAATTTCGTACCTTTGTGTGCTAATCAAAAAACAGTATGGAAGAGCCCCGGCTCCAATGGTACGCCATGAAGGTGTTTTACAACAAGGTCTTCGAAACGGAGGCCCTGCTGGCCATGCGCGGGATCACCACCTACCTGGCGTGCGACAAAGTGCCCCTGAAAGGGGAGGCCCACACCCTCGCACGCAAGCGCATCGCCGCCGCCAAGGCCGACGGCACCCCCGACAACCGATATATAGAGGAAGGCCCCGTCATCTACCAGCGCGTGCCCATGGTGAGCGCGCTGCTCTTTATAGAGGCCGATGAAGAAAGCATGAAGTCCTTCGACGCAGACCTTGCCAGCGGCCGCCTCCCCGTGCACGGCTTCCTATATAAGAGGTGGAACGAGGAAAGAAGCCGCTACGGCCTGGAACCCATCCCCGCAAAACAGATGACCTCCTTCCGGCTTGCCACCCAAAACGGCTCCGGAGGGCTGGACTTCTTTTCGGCCGATGATATCGAGAAATTCGCCGAGGGTAGCAAAGTGCGCGTGACCGAAGGCCCGTTCAAGGGGGCCGAAGGCTATGTCAAACGCATCAAAAGAGACCGCCGCCTTCTGATTAGTATTGAGGGTATTGTGGCCGTTGCGACCGCCCATATAGAGCCCCGATTCCTGGAGCCGATAGGCCAATAGTTACGATTCTTTTGCCGAAAATCGGATTTTTTTTCATATCTTTGCAGGTGAAGGCGAAAAAATATGGAAAATTTTCCTCTCGATAGCGAAAAGATTTACTTCTCGTCCGATATGTTGACGTTGGACTGTGAAAATGGCCCGGTCACCCAGACTATGACGGAGTGGCTGCGTCAGGATCCGGTTCGTATTCATCGCATGATCGTGAAGGAGAAAGTGCTGCAGGTAGACCAGATGGAGGTCTTCGCACCGCTCGTTTCCAAACTTCGCCGCGCGGACTATGAGTACTATCGCCGCATCACGGGCCTGAAGATGCTCATCGACTTCCCGGGATATACCTCCGAGATTGAAGCCCGCATTCCGTACGACACAGATCCCATCGCCTTCTACAAGTGGTGGCGCAAGGGCAAGAACGAAAACAAGGTTTATCTTTCGCCCGCCTACCAGTTCAAACTGTTCCAGAAAGTCTCCAAGATGGAACCCAAAGTGATGCTCAAGAAGGACATCGACTTTGTAAAATCTTTCTAACCCCATGACATTGGAAGAAATTATGGCGGTCCCCACAGTTCTGCCGCAGACAGAGCTGGACAGGGACGTCTGGGACGATGAGAACCGCGTCGCCTATTCGGCCGACGGTAAATACCTCACCGACGCCGAGAATTTTCCCGAAGAAATTACCGTCCAGGATGGCTGCGAAGTCATCTGCGACGACGTATTCGCCTTTCAGGATTACATGGCCGGCCGAAAGATCGGCGAGGAAATCCCCCTGGAGGAACGCTCCTCCTATCTGGAGAAGATCCACCTCCCCAATTCCGTCACCCATATCGGGGACGCCGCCTTCGCCGAGTGCGGCGAGCTTGTTTCCATCAAGTTGCCCACCGGCCTGCTGAAAATCGGCCAGTCGGCCTTCATGGACTGCTGGCAGCTGGAGAAGATCACCCTCCCCGCGAAGACGCGCATCATCGGCCCGCAGGCCTTTCAGGGATGCGTTAACCTTTTCCAGGTGCGCCTGAACAAGGCCCTGGAGGTTATCGGCGAGGACGCCTTCGACGACTGCGAGTCCCTGGAAACCATCATCATCCCTCACGGCATGCTGGACCACTTCATGCGTCTTCTGCCCAAACACCTCCATCAATTATTGGAAGAATTATGACCGGACAACAGTTCAAGGCAGCCCACGAGGGCGGCCTGCTTCAATACCTCTTCGAGATTTTCCCGGGCCAGTCGCGCACCGGTGTAAAGAACATGCTCTCCAAGGGCCAGGTCCTGGTGAACGGGGAGTGCCGCACGGCCTTTGACCATCCGCTGCAGAAAGGGGACAAGATCACCATCCTCCCGAAGGGCATCTCCATTGCCCGTTCCGTGCGCGAGGATGCCAAGGAAACCGTCCTGAAAGCCGGCGTGCAGATTCTCTTCGAGGATGAAAACTACATTGTGGTAGACAAACCTTCCGGCATGCTCACCGTGGCAACCGGTAAGGAAAAGAATACGCTCTATTCCCTCCTGAACGCATATATTAAGGTGAATGCCCGTATGCAGCGCAAGGAGGACCTCATCTCCGGTGTGCGCCCGGACCGTTCCACCGCCAAGATCTGGATTGTGCACCGCATCGACAGAGGCACTTCCGGCGTGCTGGTGTTTGCCAAGAACGAGCGCGCCAAGGATATCCTCCAGAGCAAATGGAAGGACCAGGTGGTGGAGCGCAAATACGTAGCCTGGCTGGAAGGCTCCCTGGAGAAAGACCAGGGCGCCGTGCAGAGCTGGCTCGTAGAGAACCCCAAGTCCATGAAGATGAACTCCTTCGAGAACGAGGTGAAAGACGGTCAGCTGGCCATTACCCATTATAAGGTACTGAGCCGCACCAAACATTACACCCAGGTGGAGTTCCAGCTGGAGACCGGCCGCAAGAACCAGATCCGTGTGCATGCCTCCTACGACCTGGGTCACCCCATCGCCGGCGACGAAAAGTACGGCGCAGAGACCAGCCCCATCAAGCGTCTGGCGCTGCACGCCGCCACGCTGGTGTTCCGCAATCCTTTCTCCGGGAAGATGGTGCGCTGCTCGTCCTCGATTCCGGAGAGCTTCGCGCGTTTCGAACGTTATTAGTCGGCCACCGGGCGCACAGACAGCGCCTCACGGCCTCGCAATACCGACACCGCATGCCCGTTGGCCTGGATCCGCAGGAAACGGGCATTGTTGTCTCCGTCGGTCTCGGCTGCCCAGAGCGCGGCGTGGTAGGCCCCGCCGTTGAGGGTGATGAGACCCGGATAGTTGCTTCCGCCCGGATTGGAGGTGCGGCGGTTGGTGAAGGGAATCACCAGATTCCCAACTGTGGCCGACACGGTGGCGTCGTAGCTGGCCGCGTCGAAGGGAAGGACATCGAAGTCGGCCGATGAAGGCACGTGGTAGCCAACAGGCGAAGGGTCGTAGATGGTCTTGGAAGTGGCCGACCAGAAGCCGTCGTGCGTGGCACTGGTCCAGTACCAGGCGTGGGAACCGCCCGTAGAGGCGCCGTAGTAGTTCGGGTGCTGGATGGCCTCCCAGACATTGAGCTGCGCCGCCACGCCGCCGGAGCGGATGGCCGAATGCTCCTCGGTGCGGCTGGTGAGACTGTTGTCGCCGTAAACAGGAAGGTCTTCCACGCCCAGGCCCGGAATGAACGGGTCCTTGCGGCCATGCTGGAAGTAAGGGTTGTAGGAGCGCGTCATCTGCGAGCCTTCGCCGCCGGCCTTGACCAGCTTGAGCACACGGGAGAGGGACGCGTTGCCCTCCGAAGTCAGTTTTACATATACCGTATGCGCCGGCCGGCCGGTGACATAGCGCACCTCGCCGATGTTCCGGGGCATGAAGCGCACCCCGTTCAGGGTAACGTCGCCCTCGCCGGGCACATAGTCCGTCACCCAGATGTGCCAGCTCCACATGAGAAGGCCCGTGGTGTCGTACACGCCGATGACGGCGTTGCCCGACATCCTTTGCAGGCCGTTGGGCACGCAGAAGACCAGCTGATAGGTGGAATAGCTGTCCTGCGAATTTACACCGCCGATAACCGAACTGCTGCTGCCCTGCGCAAGGGCCGGCAGGTAGCCGTTGTCGTCGGCGAGGATGAGCCCCGGAACGTCTTCCCAGAGCACCCTGGCCCAGGAAGGTGTGCCGGAAACCGTATAGTTCCAGGACCAGGGATCCTGCACCCAGCCGCCCAGGCGGGGGTCTCCCTGGATGATATTGCCCTTGTAGTCGGTCTTGCCGGAGAAAGCGGCGTAGTTCCAGTTGCTGCCCTTGATGGCATTGCCCATCACCAGCGGGAATACGTACACACCCGGTGCATTTACAATGTAGCAGTTGGCCGTCTCCTGCGTGGAGCCGATGGTGCCATTTGGGTCGGAGAGGTTCCAGTAGTTCCTTTCGTCCGCCGTGCGGATGGTTTCGTCGCCCAGCACCCGCTCTTCACCGCCTTCGTTGTTCTCGGTGGTGGAGATGGTGAGAAGGGAAGCGGTCCCGTGTTCGCCGGCCGCTTCATTGCCTGAGACCGCGAGCCAGGAAGGCTGCGGGATGGGTACGGTGCAGGAAGCGTCGGCGTAGTAACTCACCGTCCAGCCGGCCTGGATGTGGTTATAGCCGTCGGTCTTGTAGCACTCCAGCGGAATCACGTCCTTGGTGGCCCCGAACGCCAGGCTCAGCTCCGTCACCGGGAGCTCCAGCACATAGTCCCATACGCGGTCATCTACCGTGTAGGTGCACAGCTGCCCGGCATGCCAGTGCCCGGAAATCTTTGCCTCTACGGGTTTCCCGTTGGCGGTGAAGCACAGCGTAACGTTTGTGAGGTCCTGCGGCAGGAGGAGGTATTTCGCGGAGGTGGCGTGCGCGGGGACATCGGCCAGGGGATAATCGGCCGTGTGCATGTTCACGTCCCAGACGCCGTTGTCGAAGTGGTAGGCCGACGCCTGGTCCTTCACGCTTTTCAGCTGCACCTGCGTGAGCGCGTAGTCTGTCTCGTTGGTAATCTGCAGGGCCGCCAGGGCGTGGGAGAACACCAGCGGCACCTTCTGCGCGCTCACCGGAGGCATGGCGTCGCAGTTGCGCACATCGGCCACCAGAATATCGGCCTGCGTGGCGGGATCCGTCAGCGTGAAGTCGGTGATCAGCGGCGCGGAGTGCACGCCGGAGGAGACGGAAAGGTCGTACGGCGCGAAGGCGAAGAACTCCAGGTAGCGTGCCTCGCGCGTCCAGTGCAGACTGCGCACGTCCGTGTGCCAGAGGCCGTTGTCGTCGCGGGTG
>Ga0310786_10002135_pt1 | contig 30803 bp, 20 predicted proteins | sample AusTroGonzalo_MG_FD_203881 | JGI IMG/M metagenome (GOLD analysis project Ga0310786, IMG submission 203881) | Bovine rumen microbial communities from tropical cattle in Woodstock, Queensland, Australia - Gonzalo_03 (v2) (version 2) | ecosystem: Host-associated > Mammals > Digestive system >...
TTCCCGGTGTCACATCAATAAGGACATCCGCAAAGCGTTCCTTGACAGCAAGCATCCAAGCGTGAGCCGTAAAGCGGAGACGCAAGTCAATAATGGCCGGGCCAAATTCGACAAGCACATTATCATCACCATCGGCACGAACAACGATATGTTCCATTTCGGAATCCGTGTTGTATTCCGAAATAATCGGCGATGTAATCGGAGCCGGATTCAGTGCCGGAACTGGCTTCGAAGCTTTTTCTGGAGCCGCAAGCATTTCTTCACGAGCGATTCGAATCTTTTCAGCCTCTTCTGCAGAAAGCGGAATAAAGCGAACCTTGTCGCCACTGCGCAACTGTCCCATCTTCCAAAGTTCCGCAGATACAATCGTCACGGGGCAAGCGAAACCACCAAGGCTCGGCCCATCAACGCCCAAGATAATCGGCATATCGCCCGTAAAGTCCACGGTTCCTACGGCATACGCATTATCGTGCAAGTTCGAAGGATGGAGTCCCGCTTCGCCGCCATCGGGCCTTGCCCACTTGGGCTGCGGACCGATCAAGCGAATACCGGTTCTAGAAGAGTTGTAATGTACTTCCCAAGTTGCTGCAAAGAATTCCTCAATGTCTTCGGCAGTCAAGTAATCCGGAGCGCCATGAGGACCGTACATCACGCCGATTTTCCATTCGGTTCCAATCGACGGGATCGCAGCGGCCGCAGGAATAACCGATTCCCCGGCAGCATCGCTTCCGATGTGGAGAATGTCGCCTGCGGTCAACGCACGTCCACCGTGGCCGCCAAAGCCGCCCAATGTAAAGGTCGACTTGCTTCCCAGATATTCAGGAACATCAACACCACCGCGGATTGCCAAATAGCAGCGTTGGCCCGCCTTGGAAATTCCAAACTTCAGCACATCCCCATCGTGAACCTCGACAGGCGTATTCTTGAGGCAAGGCATATTGTTTACAGTCGCCGGGAAATCACCACCGGTAAACGCCACTACAGCATCCGTGTGGAACGCAAGCGTACATCCCGAATGAGTCATTTCGATTCCGGCCGCATTTTCAGCGTTACCGACAATCTTATTCGCCAGCCTAAAGCTGTAATTATCCATAGGACCGCTAGGAGGAATGCCGACATCCCAATACTTTAAGCGGCCCGGATAATCTTGAATCGTCGTCTGTAAACCCGGAGCAAGAACTTCGAAAATCTTGTCGCGGTATTTATAGTCGTTCAAGATCCAAGTCGAGACCTTTCCCGAAACAAAATCAGGCATTTCAAGCACATCGCGCAAGAGCTTTATATTCGTTTCAAAACCATAAAGTTTGACATCGGCAAGAGCCTTCTTCGCCTTTTCAATATTGTCTTCGCGGTCAGCGCCTGCAACAATGACTTTTGCCAAAAGCGGATCGTAAAAAGCGCTCACTTCTGTACCGCGAGAAACCCAGGTATCGACGCGAATATCGTCCGGGAAAATCACTTCCGTCAAGAGTCCACTACTCGGGCGGAAATTCTTCCCCGGGTCTTCGGCGTAAACGCGGAATTCCATTGCATGCCCATGCGGTACAAACTTTGCACCAATTTCAAAGGGACGATTTCCGGCAGCAAGTTCAATCATCCAGCGTACCAGATCCACATCATAAACCGTTTCGGTAACGCCGTGTTCCACTTGCAAACGCGTATTGACTTCGAGGAAATAGAATTTATCACTCGGAGCATCGTATATAAATTCAACCGTACCGGCAGAACGGTACGAAACACCCTGCACAAGTCGCAGAGCCGCCTCATGGAGCGCATCACGCGTCTTTTCGGGCAAGCAAGGCGCAGGCGTTTCTTCAATCACTTTTTGGTTACGGCGCTGCACGGAGCAATCGCGTTCGCCCAACACAACGGCATTGCCTTCGCCATCGCCAAAGACCTGTACTTCGACATGACGGCCACGTTCTACATACTTTTCGACAAAAAGGCCTGCGTTCTTGAAGTTATTTTCACTCAGCCTCTTGATTCTGTCAAAGCTCTCAACGAGTTCCTTTTCGCTATGGCAAATGCTCATGCCAATGCCGCCACCGCCTGCGGTACTCTTGAGCATGACCGGATAACCGATTTCCTTGGAGTGTGCAATCGCATCCTCCAAGTTTTCCAAAAGTCCTGAACCGGGAACAAGCGGAACATCAAATTCTTGAGCAAGTTCCTTACTGCGATGCTTCAGACCAAATTCAATCAGGTGTTTCGGAGTCGGTCCGATAAAAGCAATTCCATTTTCTTCCAGAGTCTTTGCGAAATCAGCATTTTCGCTCAAGAATCCGTAACCGGGATGCACCGCCTCGGCACCCGTCGACTTGATAGCCTCCAAAATGGCAGGGACATTCAAATAACTGTCCTTGGCGGGCGCGGGGCCAATACGAACGGCTTCATCAGCCATCAAGACATGAGCTGCGGTTTCATCTGGATCAGAATAAACGGCAACAGATTTTACTCCCATCTCTTTCAGGGTACGAATAATGCGACAAGCGATTTCACCACGATTTGCGACAAGCACTTTGTTGAACATGGTTATCTCCTTTAATATTTAATCAATTGCACAAGAAGTTGCGTCAGGGATCCTTCTGGATTTTCAAGTTCTTCGAGGATCGTAAAATGGTTATGCTTCGGAAGCAAGCTGAACGAGCCGGGAATATCTTCTTCGGCGCGATGCATTGCAAATTCAGCGCTTTGCCTGCGGAGTTCCGGAAGTTCATCCGCTCCAACGACGACAGCGATTGGCTTTTTCACGAACGGCCTTCGGAGCGGGCTGTACAAGAGAATCTCGTTTTCGGTAAGCTGCAACTTATCGTTCAAGAAGCATTGCGAAATAGGTTTCAAGTCGTAAATACCGCTGATAGCAAGTGCTCCACATACACCTGTTTCATCCAGCACGCTTACAGCAAGGTGCGCACCAGCCGACCAACCCGATACATAAATACGCGAATTGTCAAAGCCGAACACATCACCATGGCTGCGCAAAAAATAGAGGGCATTACGAATGCTTGCAACGATTTCGCCAATGCTTGCGCTAGGGGCAAGCGGGTATCCGATGCTAGCAACATTGAATCCTTGAGCAAGTGGCCCTTTTGCCAAAAAACGGAATGTATCCTTGCTACGCATTTGCCAATACCCACCATGGATAAAGACGAAGAGCGGAGCGTCTTTTTTACCACAACTAAAGTAATCGATGCGTTCCCTGGAATCCAGGCCATAACGCAAATTCATCGTGTCCTGGAATTGCTTTGCCATTTCGGCACTACGGGCATTGAAGCCTTCCAAAATTTCAGAACTGTTTTCTACAGCACTGCTATTGTCGTATGCTTTTCCAAGAGATTCTCTAGTGAAGTTTCGAAAAACGTAGCTATTGTCCATGGGGGTATCCAAAATTATTTGTCAAAAACCAAAAGTCTAATCGGGGTCGGATTGTAGTCGTTGCAAGGGTTGTTCAACTGCGAGCAATCCGAAAGCAAGAACAAGACATCCATATCGGCGCGAAGTTCAATGTACTTTCCGGGGCCCGAAATGCCATCGGCAAATTCCAAGCGGCCCTTGTCATCCAAGATAACCTTGGTAAAAAAGTTCAAGTTGCAAGTCTGATCGCGCTTGCTCAAACCGTAATTTTCAAGCGTACGCACAAACGTATCGCGGCAGCTGTGCATGTAACGAGTCTTGTTCGTATAACGCACCACATTCCCTTCGGCAGAGCAGCCACTTCCAAGCGTATCATGTTCTCCGCAAGTATCCGCAATCACGGTAAGCATGGCGTTTCCGCAGTTGCTACGGATGACTGTACCGAGTTCAATCATCGTATTCGCCTGAGCCGTAATGGTGTTGTTGGCGTTATAACGTTCCGTCGGGTCATTCGCATTATAAATCTGGACATCGCCGGACTGGTTCCCTTCTACATCGACTAAGCGGAGGATTTGTCCCTTCTTGAGAGGCAACATGTAACCGTCCCCGGCAAGGACGGTCACATCCGACACGGCATCTTCGATGCGACGCGGACTTTCGAGAAGTTTCGAATTCATACGGACTCCTTTGAATCCCAAATAATCATCCTTACTGGAGTCGGGTCGTAAGCATTGCAGGGGTTGTTCAGCTGCGGGCAGTTGCTCACGACTGCAAACACATCCATTTCGGCACGCATCTCGACATACTTTCCCGATCCCGAAATACCATCGGCAAAGTTGAGGTTTCCCTTTTCATCGAACGGCACATACATGAAAAAGTTCAAGTTGTTTACCTGGTCACGCTTGTCCAGATTCGGCGTTTCGAGCAACACCTTCAAAAAGGATTCTCGGCAGGCGTGCATGTAGCGCTTATCGAGCGAATAGCGGCAAGTATTGCTTTCGCAAGAGCACGCACTTCCAAGCGTATCGTGGTCACCGCAAGTATCCGCAATGACCGTGAGCATGGGGTTATCATCGTTGGAATAAAGCTTTGTGCCGACACCGACCAAGCAGTTCGCCTGTCTTTGTACCGTCTGCTGAACGCTATAGCGCTCCGACGGGTCATTCGCATTGATGAACAGCGTATCGACCGCTTGATTTCCTTTAAGATCCAAAATGCGGAAAATCTGACCTTTCTTGATCAAATGCAACCAGCCCTTTCCGGCAGCCACATCTTCTACGTAGCAAGCGTCTTCTTCCTTGAGCGTACTTTCCAAATACTTCGTAAACATGATAGACCTCTTACAAGTTATAGTTTGCCGTATTGATGAATCCGCGACCGTTTTCCGGGCACCAGGTAAAGCAAGGATCTTCCGCTCCAGCGATATCGCAAGTGAGGAGTTCGACCTTCACGGGCTTGCGCAAATATTCCTTGCTCGGGTTCAGCGGATGCATACCCGTATCAATGACGACCAAAGTATCCATTTCGGCACGGAGTTCTACATAGTCACCCGGCTTGGAATTATTCTCTACAAAAGTCATCTTTCCGTCAGATGTCACCACGACCTTGCTAAAAAAGTTGACGAGTTCCGTAAAGTCCCTTTTGGTCATGCCGTGCTTGCCAATTTCAACAAGCAGGGAGTCATAACCGTTGCGGTAGAAATCGTTGTGGGCGCTCTGGTAATCCTTTTCGCCAAAGCGTTCCTTGATGAGCGAGGCATGCGTGCAGCCGCAAAGCGGATCGTGCCAGCCAACGGTATCTTCGACAACGCTCAACAAAATACGGCCCATATCGCCATAAAGGCAGCAGTTCTTGGCGATTCTGCAAATGTGCTGGATTTTGAGAGTATCACCCAGGTTAAAACGTTCCGTGAAATTGTGGGCGTTGTAGCACATCAAGGAGGCGTTCGCACCGCCTTCAATATCGGTGAGGCGGATTTTCTGGCCACGCTTGACGATACGAGAGTAGTTCCAGCCACCGGCAATCACTTGTTCGCAAAGGACTTTAGATTCAGACATATTAGCTCCTATTTTTAAAGTTGTTTCCCGACCATGTTCACGATGTTGAATTCTTCTTCGGTGATTTCGTTTACCTTGGGCGGGCGAATGAGTTCTTCGATGTATTTGCGGGTTTCGACGAACTCAGGCAAAGAAAGGGTTTCCTTGTTTCTCGGGCGAGGAATGTTGACTTCGACCATTTCCTTGACCTTTCCGGGATTGGCTTGCAAAGTCAAAATGCGGTCCGAAAGGAATACGGCTTCATCAAGATCATGCGTCACGAAGATGATGGTAATGTCGATATTCTTCCAGACTTCGAGCAGGTACTTTTGCATCTGCGCTCTCGTCTGCGCATCAAGCGCTCCGAACGGTTCGTCCATCAAAAGCACGCGCGGCTGCGGGGCCAAGGCCCTCGCGATGGCGACTCGCTGCTGCATACCGCCCGAAAGCTGCTTCGGGAAGTATTCGCCATACTTTTCGAGCCCGACAATTTCAAGCCACTGTTCGGCAATTTCTTCGGCCTCGTCGCTGTCGTGCCCGGTAGATTCCAGTCCGAACATGACATTCTTCTTTACCGAAAGCCAAGGGAACAGCGAATACTTCTGAAAGACCATTCCTCTTTCGGCACCTGTACCGCGAACAATCTTTCCATCGAGTCTAAATTCTCCGCGAGTAGCGGTTTCAAGGCCTGCGGCAATGCGGATGAGCGTCGACTTTCCGCAACCGGACGGGCCAATGACCGAAAGGAACTCACGACGACGCACGCCAAAAGAAATATCATCTAAAACACGATGCGTCCCTTTTCCAGAAGTCTTCTCAAAATCCTTGACTATATGGCAGGCTTCCAAAATGTAATCTTCGAAACAATCCTTACGGCCTTCCATGATACTTCTCCTTAAGCGCCTTTTCTTCCGGGGTGAGGCAGAACGTGAACACATTATCCTTGGGAGCAAGAATTTCTCTCTTGATCTTGGAGCTGACGCCCACGCGGCCGCCTTCCCAAGCAAAGAAATCTCGACCGAGGAAGTTGAGGATCATATCGCAACCAAGTCCAATGATTCCCAAGATGATGATGGCCGCATAAACGTTGTCAAAGTTGCGGTACTTCGCCTGCTGATTGATAAACCAGGTAATGCCAGAACTTGTACCCACCACTTCTGCGACAATGAGGTAAGTCCATGCCCAGCCCAAGAGAATGCGCATATCCTTGTACATCTTTGGAGCGATATCGGGCAAGACCACCTTGAACATGATGCGCATCGGCGATGTTCCCAAAGTACGAGCGGCTTCGATGAGTGTCGAATCTACGCGACGCGTCGTAGCACACAACATAGGGACTTGCTGAAAGAATGTTCCGATGATGATGATGGCAATCTTGGGGGCATCATTGATGCCGAGGATAGCAACCGCCAACGCTCCGAACACAGGCGCCGGAAAGTACCGGAAAAATTCGATAAACGGGCCTGTCAACTTGTCAAAGAACGGAACTGCACCACACGCAACACCAAGAGGAACGCCAATCAAGCTCGAAAGCAAAAATGCAAGGAACACAATCTTGATAGAATGCAGAATGCTTTCGTAAAACCAGACATCACCATCGCGCTTCGGTTCCGTCATAAAGGCCGTGACAAGAGCCTTAGCCACCTTGTGCGGAGCCGGAAGATAAGCGGGATTCACGCGGATCCCCGTCATCGGCGTTTCATTTGCTTCGAGAAGGTTCCTGTTTTCTTCTTCAAAGTTGCTGCGTTCTATTTCGTCACCCGGTTGGCAAAACATGCTACCGCCGGCATCGACGACCTTGACGAGTGGGTGGTACACAAAGGGGACGTAGCTCACCACACTCCAAATGGCAAGGGGAATGATGAACGAAAGCACCATCAGTACCGTCGTCCACTTTTTCCCAACATGCTTTTGAATTCCAATCGGGTTAACCATGATTATTCCATTTTTAAAGGTTCGTTATTTCGTCTTGAGGAAAGTTTCCGTAAACGAAGGAATGATATAGCGATCGACATTCACGCTCTTGTCGTAGACTTTATTCTTAACGAAGAAGGCATCGACATTTTTGCTGGAGCCGTAAATGGAGCCATAACCGCTACCCTTCTTGAATCGAGCAGAAGCTTCTTCTGCAGTCAAGAATCGAGTTCCGCCCATGAACGTGGCGTACTTCTTTTCGGAAATTCCGACACGGGCAGCAAGAATCTTGACGGCTTCATCCTTGTTTTTCGGGTCGTTCAAGAAGTCGATGACATCGTACCAGGCGGCAACAACTTTTTGCCATTCCGCCTTGTTCTTCATCAGCGATTCCTGAGACACCGCCAGCACATCATAGATGATTCCGGGTTCGTTGGCGCTAGTGTAAATTTCCTTAGAGCCTTTAACGACTTCGAGTGCGTTCACGGAATGCGGAACCCAGGCGACCACAGCGGCAACTTCACCACTTTCAAGCGTCTGTACGGCCTGATGCGTAGGCATATTGACCAAAGTAATATCAGATTCCTTGAGTCCGTTTTTCGTCAGGGCGTTGATCAAAAGCGCATGAGAGAGGCAACCGATTTCGACACCGACCTTTTTGCCCTTAAGATCTTTAATGGAGTTGATTCCCGGAGCACCGATAATCTTGTCGTTACCATTACTGTAGTCATTAATCAAGATAATCGAGTTTCGAGCGCCCGTAGCGTTCATCATCATGGCATCGCCATTGGCAACACCAACGGCATCGACCTGCTTAGCGGCAAACGCATCCATAGACGGGCCATAATCAAACCATTCCAATTTAACGTTGGCATCATGCTTTTTAAAGAAGCCCTTTTTATCGGCAATTTCCCAAGCTGTCCAACCCGGCCAATCGCTGTAGGCAATCTTCAGCACAGGCTTTTGAGCATACACGGAAGCGACGGCAACGGCGATGCATGTCAGAAGAATCTTTTTCAAGTTCATATAAACCTCACTTTTTGAATTTCTTTTCGTATCACTAAAAGCAAACGGTGTGCCAGAACTTCAAAAATGCCGTTTTTACGCTAAATTCGCCATTTTTCACGAACTTATAGTTTTTGTAATAGTTCTGTAGCACCACACTTTGTAAAGGACTTTTAAAAAGCAAAGGCGTATTTCACAAAATGTAAAACGCAATTTTCTTACAAACGAACGAATTTTAAGTCTATTCAAAAATTTTTTCAAAAAAACTTTTTTAATGTCTTTACAAAAGTGTCATTTCGTCATTATATTTTTGACCATGAAACAAACTAACACGACAGCAGATTTAAAGCAACATAACAAGCAAGCCCTCAAAAAGGCATTACTTTCTTTGGGATCCGCCACCAAGGCCGAGCTCGCTCAAGAAACCGGACTGAGCGTCGTCACGTGCAGCACCATCTTGAACGAATTAGTCGCCTCTGGCGAAATCACCGAAGACGAACAAAGGATTTCTAACGGAGGCCGCCCTGCAATGGCCTACCAGTACAATCACGAAAAAGGAAAAATTCTTTGTTTGTTCGCTCACGCCGATCACGAAGGAAAATTCTTGCGTTACCGCGTTCATGATGTCGGCGGGAACATCAAGCAGAACGGAGCGTTTAGAGAAAGGGATCTTTCAGCAGAATCCATCATCATGAACATCCGCAAGATTCTGAAAAAGGAATCCGGCATAAGCATTCTCGTCGTCGGCGTGCAAGGTTGCGTCAACAACGGGATCATCGAATTCTGCGACATCAAGGAACTCCGCGGAGTAAGTCTCGCCGAGAGAATCGAAGACGCCGTCAAGATTCCGACCATCGTTGAAAACGACATGAACACGATTGCGCTAGGTTATTCAAAAGCGAACAGCAACGAGAAAAACGTCGCCCTGCTGTTCTTCCCCAAAGGAAATACACCTGCAGGTGGCTTTATCGTCGACGGCAAGATTTTACGAGGCACATCAAATTTGGCCGGAGAACTTTCGTATTTTCCGTTCAGTTTCAACAAGAACAGCCAAAACGCCGCATTCAGCGATATTGAATTCGCCTCACCCATCGTCAATCAACTTGTCGTTGCCGCCATCGTGTTTTTGGACCCCGCGCAAATCGTCATTACCGGCGGGCTCGCCACAGAAATCAGCGAACAAGCCATCGTCCTTCATCTGCGCAAGCACTTGAATCGCCTGCAGTTGCCGCGAATCATCATCAAACCCAATACCGAAAACGAATATTTCGCAGGACTTTACAGTCTTGCAATGGATCGCCTACTGGAATCCTAAAAGGAGGTTTTATGGACCTTAGAATTTCAACTCTGCTCAACGCTTACCGCCACGGAACGACAACGCCGCGCGCGGTCATCAAGCGCATCCTTGACGAAATGGACAAAGCACCATCGCAGATTTGGATCAGCCGACTTTCTCGAGAATCTCTCGAAAAATACTTGGAACCGCTCGAAAAATGCAACAGCATTCCTGCGAACAAGCCTTTGTTCGGAATTCCATTCGCCATCAAGGACAACATTGATTTCGAAGGTCTAGAAAGCACCTCCGCCTGCCCCGCATACGCCTACAAGCCGCAAAAGTCTTCGTTCGTCGTCAGCCGCCTGATAGCTGCGGGAGCCATACCGCTTGGCAAAACGAACATGGACCAGTTCGCCACAGGACTCGTCGGAGTCCGCAGCCCTTACGGCTCCATTCCGAACAAGTTTGCACCCGAATACATCTCGGGCGGAAGCAGTAGCGGTTCAGCCGCAGCACTCGCCTACGGATTGTGCAGTTTTTCTCTCGGCACAGATACCGCAGGCTCGGGGCGCGTCCCCGCAGCGTTCAATAAATTGGTAGGCGTAAAGCCAACACGAGGTTTACTCAGCACAAGCGGCGTCATACCCGCCTGCCGAAGCCTCGATTGCGTCAGCATTTTTGCTTTAGACACAGACGACGCCCAAACCGTTTTGAACATCGCACAAGGCGAAGACAGCGAAGACGCTTATTCCCGCAAAGCGCCTTGGATTCAAGCCGAAACAGATTGCGCAAGGCTTCCCGAAAAATGGACCTTCGGCGTTCCAGACAAACTGGAATTTTTCGGAAACGAAGGTTACCGCAAAGCATTCGACAAGACTGTACAAGCTTTCGAAAACGCCGGTGGCACCAAAGTCATTATCCCTTTTGAACCATTCCTTAAAGCAGCCAAGCTCCTTTACGAAGGCCCGTGGGTATTCGAACGCTACAACGCCGTAGGGAAATTCATCGAAGAACATTCGGATGAAATTCATCCCGTTACAAAATCGATTATCACGCCCAAGCGCACCCCGCATCCAGCAGAAGTTTTTGAAGGATTCCACACGTTGCAAGCCTACAAGAAAATTGCTGATAAGATTATTTCATCCGTCGACTTTTTGCTCACGCCCACCGCAGGGACTATTTACAAGACAGCCGATGTTGAAAAGAACCCCATCGAACTGAATTCGAATTTGGGATACTACACCAACTACATGAACTTGCTGGATTATTCCGCATTGGCAATTCCCTCCGAAGACGCTGTTTGCGAAAGCGAAGACGTAACAAGCCTTCCGTTTGGCGTGACCCTCGTCGGCAAGGCCTTCGACGATTACAAATTGCTGGACGCCGCCAAGAAGGTCGAACCTTATCTTGCATCAAAAATTCCTCTTGCCGTTTGCGGAGCCCACCTTAAAGGATGTGCCCTTCACGAAGAACTTTCGCGTGCTGTTTTTCTCGAAGCGACCGAAACAGCGCCCGAATACAAGATGCTAGCGTTGAGCGGTCCAATTCCCAAGCCAGCCCTTATTGCAGCTCCCGATGGCGAAGGCCACAGTTTTTACATCGAAATTTACGCGCTCTCCGCAGAAGATTTTGGCGAGTTCGTCAAGCGAGTTCCCGCACCACTTTCGATCGGGAAAGTAAAAACCATCGACGGAAGATTTGTTTCGGGATTCGTAGCCGACAGTTCCGTTCTCGAGCTTTACCGAGCTGGCAAAGCCACCGACATTTCAGAATTCGAAGATTGGCGAAAGTACAGGAGTTCGCTCTAAGCCCTACAAATAGCTCTTGAAAGCCGGGCGTTGTTCTTGTTCCGGCTTTTTCTTGGGCACGTAAATCTTGATGGCGTACACATTAAAGTCCGTCTCGGCGACAATATCGCCTTCTTGCAAATCTTCGTAGACGTCGATTTCAATTTCGACGCCATCGCGTGCGATGCAGCGGATAGAACGGGCCGTCAGTTCCTCGCGCAAAAGGGGAACGTCAACGACCTTCTTGTAAGTGCCGTGATGCGTAGTACCAAGAATTCGATTGCAAAGCATGGAGGGTAATATAGAAATTTTAATGTATGACTTCACTGGATTGAGCTGAAGCTCCAACTCCTTGGCTCGGTTATAAAAATGATCAAGCTCATTTTTGCAACGCTCGCCTTCTGAGTTGTCTTCGACTTCGGGCTAAGCCCTTCGCTCAGGATGACAAGCGCATTTTCACTTACTATCTTTCGTCTATCGTCTATAGCCCGCCAAAGCGGGCGTTCTATCGTCTAAACCATGGCCCGCGCACGTAAGACAATCACACCCGACCCGTATGCGAAACCGATAGCAAAACCGCTACCGCCTTCCAAGAGCTTGCCCGGAAAACTCAAACAGTTCCAGGCGCCCACTCGTGCGGATTTTGACCTCGTGAGTCCTTACGGCGCCGCCGGCGACCAGCCAAAGGCCATTGAAGAGTTGACCGAAGGGTTCAAGAACGGCGAACAGTTCCAGACACTTCTCGGCGTGACCGGTTCCGGCAAAACTTTCACGATGGCAAACGTCATCAAGAATGTCGGCAAGCCGACGCTCATCCTCACGCACAACAAGACGCTCGCCGCCCAGCTCTATCAGGAATTCAAGTCATTCTTCCCGAACAACGCGGTCGAATACTTCGTGAGCTATTACGACTACTTCCAGCCCGAAGCCTACATTCCGCACACGGACACGTTCATCGAAAAAGACGCTAGCATCAACGACGAAATCGACAAGCTCCGTCTGCGCGCCACGGCAAACCTCCTCACCCGCCGTGACGTGATTATCGTCGCTTCCGTGAGCTGCATTTACGGTTTGGGTAGCCCAAGCGAATACTTCGACTTGATGGTCCGCATCAAGAAGGGCGACATTTACGACCGCGACAAGATTCTGCGTGACCTTGTCCACATTCAATATTCGCGCAACGACTTTAGCCTCGACCGAGGCACGTTCCGCGTCCGCGGCGACGTGATCGAAGTCCACCCGAGTTACGACGAAGACGGGCTCCGCATTGAACTTTTCGGCGACGAAGTCGATCGTCTCTGCCGTTTTAACATTGTCACGGGCGAAGTCATCAAGGAAGTCGAAGAACTGACGATTGCCCCCGCCAAGCACTTTGTGACCAAAGAAGAAAACCGCGCAGGCATGCTGCAGCGCATCCAGCTGGAACTGACCGAACGCCTCGCCGAACTCGACAAGGAAGGCAAAGTGCTGGAATCAGCCCGCCTTTCGAGCCGCACCCGCTATGATATGGAAATGCTCCGCGAAACCGGCATGTGCAACGGCATCGAAAACTACTCCCGCATCATCGAAGACCGCGCCCCGGGCACCCGCCCCTTCACGCTCATCGACTACTTTGGCGACGACTGGCTTTTGATGATCGACGAATCACACGTGAGCATTCCGCAAGTGGGCGGCATGGCCGAAGGCGACAAATCCCGCAAGACGACGCTCGTGCAATACGGGTTCCGCCTCCCCTGCGCTCTCGACAACCGCCCGATGAACTTTGCCGAATTCGAGTACATGTACCCCAAGCAAGTGCTTTTTGTGAGCGCTACGCCCGGCGATTACGAACTCAAGAAGACTAGCGGTGTCGTGACCGAACAGATCAACCGACCGACCGGACTTTTGGACCCGAAAATCGAACTGTTCCCGATCCAGGGCCAAATGGACGTGCTCCTGTACCGCATCGAGGAAGTCGTCAAGAACGGCGACCGCGTGCTCGTCACGACGCTCACCAAAAAGATGGCACAGGACCTTACGGAATTTTTCATCGAAGCGGGCATCCGCGCCAAATACCTCCATTCGGACATCAAGACGCTCGAACGTCACGAACTTATCCGCGGGCTTCGCAGTGGCGAATTCGACGTGCTCGTGGGCATCAACCTCTTGCGCGAAGGTCTCGACCTCCCCGAAGTGAGCATGGTCGCGATTCTCGACGCCGACAAGGAAGGTTTCCTCCGTAATTACAGGAGCCTTATCCAGACGATGGGCCGCGCGAGCCGCAACGTGAACGGCACCGTCCTTTTGTTCGCGGACAACATGACCGAAAGTCTGCAAAAGGCTATCGACGAAACAAACCGCCGCCGCGGCCTCCAGGAAGAATTCAACAAGGAACACGGAATCACCCCGAAGTCCGTCACCCGCAAGATCGAAGAAGACCTGAGGATTATTGACCCGCTGGGTCTAGACGAGAGTGGAGAGACGAGAGACGAGAGAGAGGACTGGGAAGACGACGATTTGAGTCATCCTGAGCGTAGCGAAGGATCCAGTGACAATTCCTCCGGTTTCACCCCGGGTATTCGCCCGATGGAACCGCTGCAGCCGTCGAGGTTTAGACGAGAGAACGCTCGCAAGCGAGCTACAGACGAAAGACGAAAGAAGGGTTCAAAACCCGAAAGTGTCATCCCGAGCGGAGCACAAAGTGCGAAGTCGAAGGATCTCAGCTCCAAGCTCGCCAATCTCGAAAAACAGATGAAGGAAGCCGCCGCTCGACTCGACTTCGAAGAAGCCGCCCGACTCCGCGACATCATTCGTTCCATGAATGCTTAAAGTTTACTTTTATTTACATTAATTGTTTTGTATTTTTACGAAAAACATTAAATTACATGGTGCTTTTTCACCATATTTTGTTTATTTTCAATAAAAGACTACAAAAAAAAGGTATTACAATGAAGTCAAAGTTCGCAACACCTCTTCTTTTAAGTTCTGCTCTCTCTTTGAGCGCATTAAGTTTTGTCGCCTGCGGTGGTGATGATGGCAACGATTTTCCGAGCCAGCCGACCTCCTCTTCTTCCTTCGTTCCGGAAGAATTGCCGCCGGTAACCCCGACATCCTCTATTGAATTCAAGAACCTCACGTCTTCGTTGAGCTTGGACCGTGTCAAGTTCAAGGGTAACATTTCCATCCAATACGACGACTCCACGAACCTCGCCGACATCAACGCCGTTCACTTCACAGACGTCCAGTTCGCCATCATGAACCAGACGAAAACGGCCGGCGGTCCTGTTGTCGTCTCTGAACCGAAGGACTTCGTAAATACGTTCGTCACTACGGTTTCTATTGCCGATATGGGCGTCCTTACCAACCTTCTAGATCCGGCCTATACGACCTGCGAACAGTTCTTCCTCTATATTACGGCAACTGTAGATGACGGCACGATCAAGTCCGTTTCTCGTGACTCTATCCCGTTCGTCCGCGACGCAGAATACTGCAAGGAACCGGAAATTTCCTCTTCTAGCGCAGTCGTCCCGGGTGCTCCGATCGCAGCTACGACCATGACTGTTAGCACCAAGGCCAACAACTGCCTCGTCTTCGCTACCGGACTTACTGGTGAAACTGGCGACGTCTGCTTCAACAAGGGCGGAAACGGTGCCATCCAGCTTTCTAGCCCGAACGGCTTGAAGTTCGCCGTCTACGACAACCCGAACGACGCCAACAGAGACAATGACTTCTGCAAGAGCTGGTTGCCGGAACAGTACACCTATGAAGATGGCACTCCGGTTCCTATAACGACCGACTCCTTCATGTACAACGAAGCTGCTTTGCAGGAAATTTACCCGGACTTCCTCAGCGAAGGTGACGTGTTCTTCGTGGCTATCGCTCCGACATTCGTCCAGGGTTCCGCAGCCGGTTTCTATGCCTTCTTGGTCCAGTTGGCTGAAACTTCCGACGCCAATGGCAACAAGGATTTGACCCTCCTCGTCTACAAGGGCGCTCAGTAATCCAAAAACGGAAACGCTTTAAAAAAGACCCTCCCCATGAGGGTCTTTTTTTGTACCCATATCATTCCCAGTTGACCACACCCTATCTTAATTACTAAATTTGCCCTCGTAAACATTATAAATGGAGTAAATATGCTCAAGAAACTTTCCAACTTCCCCGGCATCAAGGGCCCGGTTGTCACCATCGTCATGGATGGTTTTGGTATCACCGATAAAGTCGAAGGCAACGCTATCAAGGCAGCCCGTACTCCGGTGCTCGACAACCTTTTCAAGATGTACCCGAACGTTCTTCTGAAGGCCCACGGCCGCGCCGTCGGTATGCCGACCAACGAAGACATGGGTAACTCCGAAGTTGGCCATAACGCTATCGGTGCTGGCCAGGTGTACAACCAGGGTGCAGCTCTCGTTGCCGACGCTATCAACAGCGGTGACATTTTCGGCCGTGACGCTTGGAAGGAAATCTCCGGCAACGTCCGCGAAAAGAACACGGTTCTCCACTTCATCGGCCTCTTCAGCGATGGTAACGTCCACTCCAACATCGCTCACCTCAAGGCCATGGTCGCCCAGTCCAAGAAGGAAGGCGTCAAGAAGGTCCGCATCCACATTCTCCTCGACGGTCGTGACGTTCCGGAAACCTCCGCCCTCGATTACGTCGGCCCGTTCGAAAAGTTCCTCGACGAACTCCGCTCTCCGGAATTCGACGTTTGCATCGCTTCTGGCGGTGGCCGTATGCAGATCACCATGGACCGTTACAATGCTAACTGGAAGATGGTGGAACTCGGCTGGAAGACCCACGTGCTCGGCGAAGGCCGCTACTTCGATAACGCTACCCAGGCTATCGAAACTCTCCGTGGCGAAACCAAGGCTATCGACCAGGACCTCCCGCCGTTCGTGATTGCTAAGGACGGCCAGCCGGTCGGCACCATCAACGATGGCGACTCCGTAGTGTTCTTCAACTTCCGTGGCGACCGCGCTATCGAAATCACGCGCGCCTTCGAAGAAGAATCCTTCAATGAATTTGACCGCAAGCGCTTCCCGCACGTCTGCTACGCTGGCATGCTCCAGTACGACGGCGACCTCAAGCTCCCGAACCGCTTCCTCGTTCCGCCTCCGGCCATCAAGGAAACCAGCGGCGAATGGCTTGCTGAAACCGGCGTCAAGCAGTTCGCTTGCTCCGAAACGCAGAAGTACGGCCACGTGACTTACTTCTGGAACGGTAACCGTTCCAGCAAGTTCGACGGCGAAACCTACCTCGAAATCGAATCTGACGTCGTTCCGTTCGAACAGCGCCCGTGGATGAAGGCTGCCGAAATCACCGACGCCATGATCGAAGCTTTGAAGAGCGGCAAGTACCAGACTCTCCGCTGCAACTTCCCGAACGGCGACATGGTGGGCCATACCGGTTCCTTCCGCGCAGCAACGATGGCTATCGAAGCCGTGGACATCGGCCTTGCCCGTTTGCTCCCGGTGATCGACGCCCTCGGTGGTGTTGCCATCATCACGGCTGACCACGGTAACGCCGACGAAATGTACGAAATCGACAAGAAGACCGGCATGCCGAAGGTCAACAAGGACGGTTCCTTCAAGGCCAAGACCAGCCACACCCTCAACAAGGTTCCTTGCATCCTCTACGATAACGTTACTGGCGGCAAGCTCGGCCTCAAGGAAGGCGACTGGGGTCTTTCCAACATCGCTGCAACAACGGCAAACCTCCTCGGCCTCGAAAAGCACGAAGCCTGGGACGACTCGATGCTCATCATCAAGTAAGTCGTTTTCGCAACGAATTAAAAAGGGAACCCGAAAGGGTTCCTTTTTTATTAGCGTAATACAGAACACGCTGAAAAGATTTTTTTTCATTTCATTTCCAAAAAACGTATCTTTAATAGTAAAAAACGTTGTGGTGATGAGGAATCGAAATGAATTTTAAGTCGAAAAATGGTTTTACCCTCATGGAGCTGATGATATACATAGCCCTACTTGGGGTTATCGTCATCATCGCAGGTCAGGCCTTCAGCGACAGCACCAAGATGCGCGTCCGTACGCAGAGTATGTTGCAGGCCTCGCAAATCGCCGGGAATGTTAGCTTTCTCATCAAAGAAGACTTTGCTCAGATCGGCGCCAAGAGTTCACAAGAAGCAAGTGACGCCTCTTCCATGGACGTTTTCAGCACGGACCATATTCATGACGTATTCATGAACCCGGACGACGCCGACAACGACAAAAAAGACTCCTCTTCTTTTAACATCACTAAGGACCAAGGCGGCCCAGACCTCGATTCCATCGCGTTCCGCCGCATGCGTTACGACCAGAACGGCCATTACGTTGCCGTTGAAGAAATCACATGGTATGTCGAAGACAACGAACTTAAAAGAGGTTGCCAAACCCTCTCGGGAACAGAAGACGGATCCTTATGCCCAACGGCCCATGCGAACGTCATTACGATTGCCGAAGGCGTCCAGAAATTCACCGTCATACCGGCCGAACCCGGTTCTACCGAATTGACGTCCCATATTTTGCCCTCCAGCGACACGAGCATCCATAAGTTCAGACTCGTGCCCCGCTATGGCGATGACAACCTATCGTACACGACCGTCGAACCTTACGAAGGCGAAGCCAACGTGGAACTGAGCGGATTTGCGACGAACTACAACTACGAGTCTCAAGAACCTGTTCTAGACGGTCGAAACGCAAACCAGGTATTCCTTGCACCGTCCAACGGAAACTCCGGCAACTGGAAGGCCCTCTGCAAAAAAATAACGCTCAACACCAATACCGAATACGAAATCTCGTTTTCTATGGGTTACTCCAGCGACAACAGCAGGTTGTTCTGTCCGGGGCGCGATTACATGGGCGTCGGGTTCCGCTATGTCAACGATGCGGCACGCCCGAGCGAAATCAGCGACTTTATGTTTTACCCGCCAGCATCGGCAGGCGCTTCCGAAGGCACCCGCAAATTCAGATTCAGCGTCAAGAATACAGTGCCGGATGTTTGCCTCGCATTCACGTTCGCCACTTACTCGCCGTCTGCGGCTAGCGGCAAAATAACCCTTAGCAACGTCACCTTGAAGAAAGTGGAAACGGCAAACTACGTTTTCAACGATGGTGATATTGATATTCCCGAAAAGAAAAATGTCAAAGCGATGCGCGTAAACCTGGCGATCAACGTCCGTGGAGAAAGCAGCATTCTTTCAGTGAACATTCCTATTCCCAGCAATGGAATCAGGGATTAGTGGAGGAGTTATGTTCTATTCTAAAAAAGGTGTTTCTTTAATAACTGTCCTTCTGTTAATGCTTGTCGCAACCATTGCCGCTACAGCCACTTTTAAGTGGTTGACTTCGGAGAACCGTTCCAGTTCGTCAAGAATGTTGCGCCAGGAAGCTTACCAAAGTGCAACGACCGGCATAGACAATGCCAGAGCATGGATGTCCACACATGCAAACGAAGTCGGCGCCATCATCAAGCAATACTTTGAAGGGCAAAAAAAGCCTATCCGCCTCAACTCCGTTTTGACCCCCATGGGACGTGCCGGGCAAGATTACACGATTTGGCTGACCGGCGTAGACGCCTCCAAGAACACCTATAAGTTAAAATTGCTCTCCCAGGGAACCGCTCGAAACGGGACTTCGCACACAGAAGCCGCCATCATCAAGGTCGACGGCCTTTACCGCATCAAAGTTCCCCAGAACAGCGAAAACTTTTCCTTCAACAAGGCCTTCCATGGCGCAAGTGACGGTATTACGGGTAACGACACCATCGGTTCCGGCAACATCAACGGAAACTGGGCTTACAGCAACACGCCTGTCGTCAAAGGCGACATGCTCGTGACCGGAAACGCCGAATACGGCGGTACGGTCCACCACTACGGAGACTTTTACCTTGGCGGTAACATGATCAACAAGGCAGGCGAAACCATTTACGGTACCGAAGGCCTTGATACGACCAACATTTATATCGGCGGAAACGTAGAATGCCCCAACGGTCAGCCTATCACAGTCTATGGCGACTTGTACGTCAACGGAAACATCAGCAAGAACTGTAAAGTCCGTGTCGCAGGAAACCTGACCATAGGCGGTCTCATCACCAGAGAGAACGACTATGAAGTGAACGTCGGAAAGAACTGGGTCTTCACCAACAGAATCCAGGAACAGCTCGAATTGACATCATACGTCAATAACAACACAAACTTCTCTGTCGGCAAAAACCTATACCTCCCTTACAAAATCAAGTCCTACTGTTCATCCAGTGATAACTGCGGCGACAGCGACGGCAAACGCGTTTTCACAGTCCAGGGTAAAGTCTACAAGCACAATTCAACAACGTATGTTCTCCAGGAACAAGGGGCCCATCCCGAATACCCCTACGGTGCCTACATGGAGAATTATTACAAGATCAATTTCACCAACGCAAGCTACGATAGATGTTCGGACGACCCTACGAACTGCAAACGCGCCCGTTTCTTCTCGTTCAAGGCTCATTCCCTGCCGAACGAACAAGTTTCCGAATGGAGCGAAACCGACAATGTTCTCAAGAATATCGGTGACAACTACTGGTCCCATATCAATAAGATGAACAGATATGGACGAATGATCGACAAGACCACGACTCCGCCAAGCGTTCCCGATCCGATCCAGATCAAAAACGAAACCGCATGGAAACAGGCCAAGGCAAACTCATTCTGCGGTATCGGAGACAAGTTCTACATTGACGATAACTTTGTTGATAAACTCAACATGTGCTACATCAACGCCAAGTCTCAAGGAAAACTCTACAACGACGAATACTTGATTATCGAATGGCAATACCAAGAAGACAAGTATGTTTCGAAGGAACTCGTCGGAAAATTCGTCTTTGACGTGACCACCGCTCTTGGAAACGCAAACTTGCCGGCCACAGCCAACGGCAGTATTGTATTCCTGTATCTCGAAAAGGGTGCGACAGGCCAGCTCAAGGGCCGCAGCGGCGCCACCTATAACTACTTAGTTTATTCATTGGACGACATCAACGAAATCAACGGCTTCCACTTCAAGGGAAGCGTCGTCATGGCGAACGGGAAAAAACTTACCAAGTATCAAGGGCAAAACAACCTCGAGTTCGACGGCAGCGTTCTGAAATCTTTGGCAAGCGCGGGCATCATTAAAGAAAACCCGGCCTACACCAAAATGTCAAACGAAGACGAAGAAGTCATCGAATCTTCCACATCGACAACATCTACGTTATACGATTCCTATTACATTGCCAATTCGTCTAGACTTAGCATAGAACTGGAATCCCAATATGAAACAAGAGAAAGTATTGATGAATCCGGAGCCAACGCCTCTGTCGCGATTGCGCCATCAGCCATCATTCTTCCCCGCATCATTTACTTGACGCGAAACCCCGTCGGTGCGCTTTCCGATTACTACAGGCTCGTCAACTTAAACGGTTCGAACGAAAGGACGGATGCATCGAAGGTTTCTTGTAACCCGACACTGAACACGCATGGACGACTTTTCCAGAACGGCAACCTGCTTTCCGAAGAAGTTTACAACTGCACTTACGATAGCGACAACAGTGGCGACATCCCGTTCTTTGTCGTCGTCAGCGGAACCACCGGCGAAACACCCACGATCAAGTTCACGGACGATATTGCCGAAATCACGACCAGCGACGAAGTTACCGTTTCTGCAGAAATCGAGGAATCCTCCCACGCGCAAGAAATATCCATCGATATTTCCGTATCCACGCCGCCGAGCGGATGGACCATCACCCCTCTTTCCACCACGCTCCTCACGCTGCGCGAAAGTTCCGACATCGAAGACGTTTATACGTTAAAAATGACGCCGACCGTATCCACGATCGATTTGTTCAAGGTGACCACATCGCCCTCCGCAGCACGCGGTCAAGCAAACTTCTATTTCAGAGCGCCTATGACCGGTGTGACGTTGACCCCGCCGTCTACGGAAATCGTTCTCATGACAGGCTACGTGAACGTCGAAAGAGAAGAGATTAGCCAATACTGCAGTGACAACCCCACCATTTGCCAAGAAAAAGGCTACGACAAAAAAGTCAACGCATTAAGTTGCGAAGACCTTGTTTCTGGAGAATGGGTCCGAGCCTCCGGTACAAACGTGACCGTCAGCGAAGAGAACAACAAGTGGAGCGTCGGTACCAACACATCCATCTACTTAAAAGACCAGCATAATGTGCCGGAATACTGCGAACTCATCATTCCGACAGAAAACAACTCCATTACGCAAGCGCAGCAAAACATGACCTACACGCTTTATGCGTCCTTAAAGAGAAAATCTTATGAACTGACGGTCAAAACAGAAGGCGCCAACAGCAGCAACACGGGCGTTTCCGTCTGGTACGGAGATACCCCGGACAACTATACGGAAATACCGGCATCTTCATCCCTTTGCAAAAAGAACAGCGATGGAGATCTTGTTTGCAAAGTTTATGCAGGATGGCACGTCAAGACTTCTTACACGTTGTCTGGAGGAGACAAGTTCTCCCGTTGGGAATGTACCGGCAACAACTGTCCCACTCCATCCATACAGCAAGCCGAATACGAACTCGGCGTCATTTCGTCGGACAATACGATTTCGGCCATCTTTAACGACAGGGACAATCACTGCTTCTACGAAGACTTTACGGAACTTACCGCCTTCTGCTCCGGTGACGAAACGAAATGCATCAACACCTGCGAAGGCGGAAGCGGAGCATCTTGCACGGTGTCTGGCGCCCTTGCCGAATGGCAGCTCATGTACCCGAACAACGGAAGTGGCGCAAGCATTCCTCCGACGATTAAAGACGGATACATCACGTCTGGAACGACCCAGAACGACAAATCTACGATTATCCTCAGTACAAAAGAAGCCGGTATTCACGGTATCATGACGACCATGCTCCAAACAACGATTCTCGAAGACCAAAGCAAGGGCTTGAATTCTGGCTTTATTTTCAGTTCGGATGCAACGGCAAGTTCTTTCACCATCCTGAATATTTACGGAAACGGCAGCAACGGCAATGCGTTAACCGCACGTGTTTGCGAAGGTACAAGTTCCGCCAACACCATCAGGACAGATCAATGTACAAACGTGACGTTCAAGGACGCAAGCGCCAAAACGCTCACCATCAATTCCGAAGATGTGATCAAGTTGAGAATAGAACTCACCTTGGAAAACAGGCTTAAGATCAATGCAACAGTCGATTCCAAAATGGCTTCCGCAGAAATCGACATTTCTACGTTCTTGAGGTCTCGTGACGAACATAGCCATTACGTAGGCTTTGACGTTTCGGACCCGTCGTTCAAGATATACGATATTGGCTGGAGCAGTACTTACTTTATCGGCGAATGCTTTGAAAACCCGAGAATCAGCTGTTCCTTTGCAGCCAACTACCTCGGTGGTCTTGTGCCGCAGAACCGAGACGTTTCTCCGTGGGTCGGTATTTCTAGCTGGTTCGAAGAACACAACTGCACCTTGTCATTCTACTACAACGGTTGCGACAACAATACCGGCAACTCCACCTGGGGATGCGAAGGCTCCAATTTCAACTGGGGCTGGTACAATTCATGGCAAGACGAATACAACAGCGACGGAACGTATTTCGGAAAGACGCTTTCGAGCAACAACTATCACTTTACGAACGAAGGGATTCACGGTAACACACAAACGTACACCTACAATACATTCGGTGGAACAATGACTGTGACAAGAGCCCTCAACGATGCAAAGGTTAAGATTTCTTGTACGGACCAGACAAGTCTCGATGGCACATGGGCCAGTTGCGGATCGTTCTGGGTCGGTGAAATCACACGTTGTTCGCAGAACGCTGAAATTCTGAACTCTTCAGCTACAGCGATAGACGGTTACGCAGGCTTAGAACTCCAAGTTCCTGTGGATGATGCAGACGGAGTCCTCAACCTTCGCGGTACAACTTTGTGGATTGACATTTCTGACTTCACGGAATCCGAAGACGACAAGATTGTCTTGTACTTGAAGGACGAAAACAACCATCTCAGCATTCCCAGAGAAATCCGCTCGAATGGGATGCAATCCTTCGATGTGAACGTCATGTCGAACTTGTCAGACTTTAATCCACAAGCGATCAAGTCCCTCATCTTCAAGAGCACCTATAGCAATTACCACGTCAATTCCATCCTGTCTTCGTGCCCGTACGCCTTGAACATCTTCAACTGCGCGGCCACCTTCAACGGCATCTCCTGGAGATTGACCTCGACCATTACGAACCTGGAAGGCGCCGCCATTAACGGCTGTACCGTTGTCGGAGTCGAAGAACTGACGGATATCGCCTGCCCCGAAAACGGCGTCTTCGCCTTTAACGAAACCGATCTGTACAACAGAATCAATACGAACCAAACGGCAGAAACGCGCACTTTCGAAATCAAGGCCAAGAGCATTGATGGTGGCGAAGTCAGCTGCACGACCAACCCCATCACGATATCCCCTGTTGGTGTGACATGTAGCCTCTCCGAAACCGAAGTGACCAAGGGCTCCGAAATGCCGACGCTGGCATTCAACTTTACCGATTGTCCATCTTCCGGTTGCGATTACACCCTAACGCTCGGCACGGAAGAAACCCAGACAGGAAATAGCGCCGTGGGTGGTTACTGGACACCAACCGCCAACGTTCTCCCGGCTCTGAGTGCGGGCCAATACCCCTACAACATTACCATCTTCGGAGAAACGACTAACTGCGGTACCGTCACTGTTGTCGAACCCACTCCGACGCAAGTATCGAACTGTAGCATAAGCGAAGAACCCAACGGAGACCTAAAATATACAGCCGATGTGTCGCCGGTCCCGAGCGATGCCGAATGGGGTATTCAAGTCGTTGTTCTTAACGCACTATCGCAAGTTGTCAAAGAAACGCATGTCCATAAAGGACACGGTGAAAGCTACAGCCACGGCGTTCCCACCAAGGACCTCCCTGCAGGAACCTATTCTGTAAAGTTGTTCTTGAACGGTTCTAGCGATCCTCAGTGCCCTGCCATTACCTACATCAAGGAAGGCGCTTCTAGCAGTTCCTCCGTCACCCCGGAAGAATCGAGTAGTTCAGAAGAATCGTCGAGTAGCTCCGAAAAATCCAGCAGTTCTTCGGCAACCATAGAAAGCAACTCCTCCGGAATCAAAGCGACGTGCGCATTCGAAAGGAAGATCGCTGTAGGAGCAAACTACGCCAAGTTCCGAGTGACAAACCTAAGAGGCATGGAATCCGGTCTAAACTTCTACTTGAAAAGAAGCGACGGGTTCAAAACAGGTAACTTCTGGTTTAACCAAAATTCGGATGCCACAATTACATTCGATCCCGGTTCGACCCCCGCAGGAACATACACCTTGTATACAGATGACTCAAAGACAAATATTCCAAAGGCCATTTGTTCTGCAACACTTGAAGTCTACGAGAAAGCCGTCGATGGTTGCGAAATTGAAAAGAAAAAGATTCTGACAGGATCAAAACTTTCCATGTCCGGAACGTATCATGGCAATGATTGCTACTACTCGTGGATTAGTATCGACGGATCGAATGTCTCCCAAGTACAATGCGCTGTCAATAGCCCCATGTCAGAAACATTCTATGCATCAAATGAATCCGGTACAAAGACTTATGCATTGAACGTCAATGGCAATCCCAATGGTTCTTGCTCATTCCAGGTCACCACTGCGGGTGAAACCATTAAGTTTATTGGCAATAGGGATTACAACAAATACCTATCTTGTAACGACTCCATATTCGTATCGGTCGACGGTAATCAGGACCGCAAGATCAACTGCAGAAGCTACGATCCTACCGTAAGAATTACCATCAATGGCGACGGTATCGGTTCGTCTTCGAACACATGCAATAACAACAACTGCGGTACCGCCGAACTCCGCCTGTGCCTTGCCGGAAGTGGCCTCTGCGAACGAGTCGTCAGGACCTCTTGCAACGGGCACATTGCGTGCTGGGTGGATTAACAGTCCGCAACGCCTTTTGCTGAACCATTCTACAAGCTCCCCCACCGGGGAGCTTTATTGCTTCTAGTGCAATTTGATGTTTTTTTCAGCAAAACTAGTGCAGCTAAACCGTTATTTTTCTAAATTTCGCCATACTATGAGTGAAGCTATTAACAATGTCAAGCAGGCCTTTGATGCAGAACTTGCACAAACGGACCTCGAAAATCAAGAAGCAGTCAACAACCTCCGCGTAAAGTACCTCGGCAAGAAGGGCGTCGTTACCGACCTCATGAAGCAGATGGGCACGCTTTCCGCCGAAGAACGTCCCGCTTACGGTAAGCTCGTCAACGAACTGAAGGTTGCCGTTTCCGAAGCTATCGACAAGGCCATCGAAACCGCCAACCAGGCAGCCCTCCAGAAGAAGCTCGCCAGCGGTGCCGTCGATATCACGCTCCCGGGCGCAGGCATCGCCGCAGGTTCTACGCACCCGCTGTACGACGTTCGCGAAGAAATCATCGACTTCTTTGCTCAGATGGGTTTTGACGTGGACTTCGGTCGCGACATTGAAACCGACTGGTACAATTTCGAAGCTCTTAACACTCCGCCTGACCATCCGAGCCGCGACATGCAGGACACGTTCTACGTGGACAACAAGGTCATGCTCCGTACGCACACGTCGGGCACCCAGATTCACTACATGGAAACGCACAAGCCGCCGTTCCGCATGATCGCTCCGGGCCATGTGTTCCGCGTGGATAACGACGCCACCCACGCCCCGATGTTCCAGCAGTGCGAAGGTCTCGTAGTAGACGAAAACATCAGCTTCGCCGACCTCAAAGGCGTGCTCCAGGTGTTCATGAACAAACTCTTTGGCGCTGGCGTCAAGACCCGCTTCCGTCCGAGCTTCTTCCCGTTCACGGAACCGTCCGCAGAAATGGACGTGAGCTGCGTGTTCTGCGGTGGCAAGGGCTGCCGCCGTTGCAAGGGCACCGGCTGGATGGAAATCGGTGGTTGCGGCTCTGTGGACCCGAACGTGTTCAAGAACTGCGGCATCGACTCTGAAAAGTACACCGGTTTTGCATTCGGCTTCGGTCTCGACCGTATCGCCATGCTCCGCCACGAGATTCCGGAAATCGGACTTTTGACGGCAAACGACCAGCGCTTCCTCAGCCAGTTCTAAACTCTGCTCATTAGTTTAAAAAGTCCCGGTTCAAAATGACCGGGACTTTTTGTATAAACAGTTTATTAAAAAGAAAAAAGACGGATTGAACTCCGTCTTTTTTCATCAGTTATCGCGCGATAAATGCGCGACGTCCACAAGCTAGTTGCCGCAACGGCTGTAGTCGTCCTGCACGCGAATGATGTCATCTTCGCCGGTGTATTCGCCGACCTGGACTTCAACGATCACGAGCGGGAGCTTACCTTCGTTCTGCAAACGATGGATGGTGCCCGACGGGATGTAGGTCGATTCGTTCGGACGCACGTAGAACACCTTGTCGCCAACAGTCACTGTAGCGGTACCGCTCACAACGACCCAGTGTTCCGAACGGTGCAAGTGCTTCTGCAAAGAGAGGCGTTCGCCCGGACGGACAACGATGCGCTTCATCTTGTAGCGATCCGAAGATTCGAGCACGGAGTACGTGCCCCACGGACGGTTGACCGTCTGCGGAACCGTCGGCAAGTCAGAGCCGCGAGCCTTGAGTTCGTCGACCACCTTCTTGACCTTCTGGCTGCTGGCAAGCGGAGCCACCAAGAGAGCGTCCGGCGTATCCACGATCAGCATGTTGTCGAGATCGATGGTGCAAATCTGACGCTGACTACCGAGCACGAGAGAGTTCTTGGAACCGACAGCCAAATGCTTGGCGTTCACGTTGTTGCCGTTTTCGTCGTGGTCGAATTCACCGTAAAGGGAATCGAATGCGCCAAGGTCAGACCAACCGATATCACTCGGCACGACCTTCACCTTGGAGGACTTTTCCATCACAGCGTAGTCGATGGAGTTCGACGGGATGTTCATCATGTCTTCGTGATCGACGCGAATCAGGGAATCCCTATTTTCCTTCTTGGCGTTTTCGTAAGCCACCTTTGCGGCGCTCAAGATATCCGGAGAGAAAGCTTCCAGTTCGCTAAGGAATGTCGAGACCTTGAAGCAGAAGATACCGCTATTCCAGAAGAACCTTCCGGATTCAACATACTTCTTAGCCGTCTCGAGATTCGGCTTTTCCACAAAGCGCTTGACATCGTCGCCATTCGCTTCGATGTAGCCGTAACCCGTTTCCGGGCCCGTCGGCGTAATGCCAAACGTCACCAAGTAACCCTGTTCTGCAAAGGTTTCTGCCTTGCGGAGGCAGGCTTCGTAAGCATCAGCCTTGCGAATCACATGGTCCGAAGGAGACACGAGAACGATATCGTCCGGATTCAAGCCGAGGCAAGCCAAAGCGATTGCCGGAGCCGTATTGCGGCCCACAGGTTCCAGGAGGAAACGTGCATTATTGGCATTGACTTCTTCGAGCTGGTCCTTGGCCAAGAAGTACTGTTCTGCATTGCTCACGATGTACTGGGCGCTGCAAATGCGAGAGTTTGTTTTAACCGTACGCTGGAACAAGGATGCACCGTCAAAAAGACGGGCGAACTGTTTCGGCATAAGGGAGCGGCTAATCGGCCACAAACGCGTGCCGCTACCACCACACAAAATCAAGTTAATCATTATTCAACCTATACTCTATTACTTCCAGCCGGTATTATGGATTTGCTGAACATAGTAACCCATATCAATACCCTGTTTAATCAAGCCCATAGTCGGCGTAATCAAGCTGATAAGGCGGTTCCATGTTCCAATACCAGAAGCATCCACAAACACAATATCGCGAGGATTCATATCAAAGCGGTCTGCCATAGCAAGGGCCATCGCATTCTTTGCATCCAACTGATAAATATCGATCCTGCTTTCAGAAGTATTTCTAATAACATAGATATCCTTCGGAGAGGCGTACATCACATTAAGACCACCAGAAGCCGCAATCGCTTCAGCCAAGGATAAAGAATGGTCCATGCGGACAATACCGCTTCTGTTCACTTCGCCAAGGACATAGACCTTTCTATCTCTTTCGGTTTCAGACCTTTGCGGCACAAAGAGCTGGTCACCCGGCTGAACAAGGATTCGCTCGATAGGGATGTTTTCCTTGAATGCGCGAACGTAGTCAATGTTATAGAGTTTGTCGCCACGACGAAGCTGGACGTATGCAGGATCAGCCTTTTCGTCGAAACCACCCGATTCGGCAATCATGTCGGGAATGGTCTTCGGATTTTCATCAAAGTTGACGTAGCCAGGCTTGTTCACGGCACCGGATACCAAAGCCCTACGGCTATGATAACCCGTCACGCGCACATCGACCTGAGGATCGTTAAGGATCTTGTCCGAGAGACGCTTGGTAATTTCGGCACGGAGTTCCTGAGCGGTAAGGCCAGCCACCTGGATTTCACCCGCATACGGGTAGAAAAGCTTACCATCGGTAGTCACCTTCTGACCTGCCGGCTGATACTGGCCCATCGGAGACGTCAGCTCCGGATGTTCCCAAACCACAATCTGGACCATATCCAGAGGACCGATATGGTATTCCAAATTAGGAAGGGTGTCGACCATCAACTCCGCCAAGTTACCTTCGGACGGATTTTGGGGAACCTGAACCGGTTCACCCATATCACCCTTTTCAATGGAATGCAGTTTGAACGTGACTCCATTATAGACAGTGGAGTCCGAGGAAACTTCCATTTGCATCTGAGGAGCAGCAAAGCAGCCATTCAGAATAACTGCAGCGACACCACATAGTGCTATACCTATTTTGTTCATACGTTACCTTTTTAGAATTATTTTGCGGCTTCACTTTGCCTAATCTTTTCTACCCAATACGGAGTCAGCTTAGAAATAAAATTCCAAGCCAGGACAAATGCATTTTCCGGACGCCTGTACGGGTCAGGAATATCGACCTGATGAGATTCTCCATAACGGAAAACCTTACCATCAAGCCACGGATACTTGTGCAAAAGTTCCCTTTTGTGACCGTTTTCCATCACCAGAATCAAATCGGCCCATTTAAGGATATCCAAATTGATTTGACGAGCCCTATGCGCACTCATGTCAATACCATGCTGCAAGGCTATTTTCTGGGAGATTTCGTGAGCTGGATTATCCACCAAAGCGCCAAGACCAGCACTCATCACATTAAAACCAGGACCAAGTTCCTTCTTCAGGAGATATTCCCCAGTTGGGCTACGACAAATGTTCCCAGTACAAACAACTAAAATATTTTTCATAACAGTGTAATAATAGAAAAATAAGTTAAACCAACTAAAGATCAAATGCGAAGTTCAAATCCTTAAGGAGCGGATTCTTGGTATCCTTTTCGGAAAGGAGCGGTTCAAAGCCCTCGCCCACCGGCCACTTGATGCCGATTTCCGGGTCGTTCCACATCAGGCCACCTTCATCGCCCGGGGCATAAAAACGCGTACACTTGTAAACAAACGAAGCCGTTTCGGAGAGCACCACGAAACCATGGGCAAAGCCTTCCGGAATATAGAACTGCTTCTTGTTTTCGGCAGAGAGCGTTACACCGACCCACTTGCCAAAGGTCTTGCTGTTCTTGCGGAGGTCCACAGCCACGTCAAAGACTTCGCCTTCGATCACGCGGACGAGCTTGCCCTGCGGATTCTGCTTCTGGAAATGGAGACCGCGGAGCACGCCCTTGCGAGAGCGGGATTCGTTATCTTGCACGAAATCCACGTCGATGCCGCCTTCGGCAAAGTCACGTCTGCTGTAGGTTTCCATAAAATAACCGCGGGCATCGCCAAACACGGTCGGTTCGATAATCTTCACACCTTCGATTTCTGTATCTATAAAGTTAAACTTAGACATCTCTTACCTATTCTTATACATCGTTTCGTAATACTTTTCGTAGTCGCCGCTCGTGATGTTATCGAGCCATTCCTGGTTGTCGAGGTACCAGCGCACCGTCTTTTCGATGCCCTCTTCGAACTGCAACGACGGTTCCCAGCCAAGTTCCTTCTGGAGCTTGGTGGAGTCGATAGCGTAGCGGGCGTCGTGGCCCAGGCGGTCCGTCACGTAAGTGATGAGGTTCAGGTCTTCGCCTTCGGCACGGCCCAGGAGCTTGTCGACGGTCTTGATGACGACCTTGATGATGTCGATGTTCTTCCATTCGTTGAAGCCACCGATGTTATAGGTTTCGGCAATCTTACCGTTATGGAAAATCACGTCAATCGCGCGGGCGTGGTCTTCGACAAAAAGCCAGTCGCGGACGTTTTCGCCCTTACCGTAAACCGGGAGCGGCTTCTTGTGGCGGATGTTGTTGATGAAGAGCGGGATGAGCTTTTCGGGGAACTGGTACGGACCGTAGTTGTTGGAGCAGTTCGTCACGATGGTCGGCATGCCGTAGGTATCGTGGAACGCACGTACAAAGTGGTCGGAGCCAGCCTTCGAAGCGGAATACGGGCT
>Ga0310786_10002136_pt1 | contig 30798 bp, 22 predicted proteins | sample AusTroGonzalo_MG_FD_203881 | JGI IMG/M metagenome (GOLD analysis project Ga0310786, IMG submission 203881) | Bovine rumen microbial communities from tropical cattle in Woodstock, Queensland, Australia - Gonzalo_03 (v2) (version 2) | ecosystem: Host-associated > Mammals > Digestive system >...
GGGCATCTCTTACCGCAAGCTGGCGGGTTACAACGAGCGCGACAAGCACGACCAGTTGCAGGAGGGCGAGATTGTCTGGTTGGAGAAGAAGGCCCGCAAGGCACCGAAGGAATACAAGCACCGTCCACACACGGTACAGCCCGGTGAGTCGATGTACTCCATTGCGCAGTACTACGGCATCCGCCTGAAGCGCCTGTATAAGCTGAATGATCTGGATGCAGACTACGTCCTGCGTGTGGGTGACCGTCTCAGAGTACGATAAAAGAAAAAAGCGGCTGTCCTAATGAGGATAGCCGCTTTTCTTTAGTTTGTAGTCCACAAGGGTTAACGGGTGATTTAGTTTACAGTTTACAGTTCTGTTTACCCTTAACCTTTAACCTTTAACGGTTTATAACAACCTTCTTACCATTCTTGATGTAGAGACCTGGCTTCAGACTCTTCTCATTCATCTTTCTACCGTTCAAGTCATAGATAGATGAATCTTCAACAGGTAATTTGGAATTCGTAATTCGTAATTCCTCAATGCCAGTCGTCATGCCATCATTCTCTTCACCTATTACATGGATTTTGATAGCCTTAGCGCTATTAGCGCCATCCTCCTTATAATATGTATAATCATAAACATGATAAGTCATATACCAACGGCATGGCTTTAGAATTGACTCGCCGTCACCCAGAGTGAGTTCGCCATTAAATATGCCATAATAATTTTTATCTGCCATTTCTTGACCACTCATTATTTTGTAATTGCCAATGAATGTGTATTCTGTGCTAGTGGTAGAGCATCTAGGACCTTCTGAGGCTCCTATCTCATCTGAACTTAAGACATAGTCCCATGCATGGAAAAACCTCTTGCCTGTGTTCTTTGCCCTGACCAGATATGGCCAGCCAGAGTAAGTGCAGCCCTCCTTGATTGGGATAATATCCATCCATGTCTCGTCAATATCGCCGTCATCATCGGTATCTAACTGGCGTATGTCATTAATGTAGGCAAAATCGAGGTCGTTACTCCAATCTTCAACAGTCAAAGGGAAAGGAAGAAAGAGAGCCTGCCACTCGGTATTCTCGAAATCGCGAACATAGCATGTGAAACCATAATGTGTTCCTTCAGGATTGACGTATTCCTCATCGTCATTCAAGTTTAAACTTTTTTGCACGTTCTCTTTCGCAAATTTATTCCAAGGAACTATTGATTCATACTTGTCATAAACCTCCTCAGGTATAGCAAGCTCACATGTCTGCATAATATTATCATTTAAGCCCAAATTCCAATCTTCACTATTACTGAGTTCTGCAGAAAGAGGAGAAGGAAGATTTTTGCCATAAAATGATATGGCGCCCATAAGTGGGCAATCTTCTAAAATACCCGAACCAAGCTGAAGGTCCTCGTTTGCATAAGCTGAAAACTCTACAAGTTCTCCGCAACCCTTGAATGCTTTTGAACCTACAGACTTCACAGACTCTGGTAGAAAAACAGTGGAGATGCTAGCGCAATTATAGAAAGCACTATCTCCAATGCTCTCCACAGAGTTAGAAATTCTGATTGAGAATAGACTTAAGCAACCTGCGAACGCCTTTGTTCCAATTCGCGTCACGGAGTTAGGTATTGTCAAATAGAAGAGACCGCAATCTTCGAAAGCAGCATCTCCAATGTTCTTTACACCATCTTTTATGATGACTTCCCAGATGTCATATCGCTCGTTATACCAGCCTGGACGGTTATCATCACTATAGTTAGGCATTGTCATATCGCCGGTTCCTTCTATAGTCAGTACTCCGTCCTCAAGAGTATATTTTATATCCGCATGAATTGCGTTAAGTCCGAAAAACAGAAAAGATATATATAATAGAATTTTCTTCATAATTTTCTAAAGTAATAACGTTTGTAAGTAAAACTAATTTAATGATATGCCAAGTCAGAGACTATTTGGCAAAAGGAATAACCTATATTATTTTATTACCACCTTCTTGCCGTTCTTGATGTAAAGACCAGGCTTCAGATTCTTCTCATTCACCTTTCTACCGTTCAAGTCATAGATAGATGAATCCTCAACAGGTAATTTGGAATTCTTAATTCGTAATTCCTCAATGCCGGTAACCTCACCTTCCTCGTCCCCAATCAAGTTGATCTTGATAGACGCTCTGTCATCTTCAATTTCACCCCAATTCCAGTCATATTGTTTTTTAGTTTCCTCTATTTGCATATACCAACGATATGGTTTAAGACCAGCATTCTCATCATCCTGAGTAAGTTCACCGTTAATCACAGCATAATAGCCGTTAGCATCCATTATAGAACCGTCAATATTCTTAAATGTGCCTGTGAATGTGTATCTATCGGTAGTGGTAGAGCAAGCAATACTGATTTCAGCGGCAGCAACAGATCCACTTCCTATTAAAGAAGCCTGACCTGTCTTCTTTGCCCTGATCACGTAAGGATAGTTAGTTCTTGTTTGGCCATTCTTGATTTGGATAATATCCATCCATGTCTCGTCAATCCAACCGTCATCATCAGTATCAAACTGACGAATACCATTGATGTAGGCAATCTCAAAGTCGTCCTTCCAATCCTCATAATCCAAAGAGAAAGGAAGATAGAGAGCCTGCCACTCGGTATTCTCAAAATCACGAGTATAACAGCCCCACAAACCCGTTTGTTCTCTCTCGGTATATGATTCTTCGTCAGTCAGATACAGCATAGGTTCTATGGCGTTAAAATCACTCCAAGGGTAGGTCGTACTATATTCATTTAACAAAGAAGAAGGAACATGAAGTGTTTTTTTGTCATTTATTTGGCCAATTTCTCCCATAGATGCTGGGATATGCTCGCCAGACAACATGATATCTGAAAGATTCATACGACCATCGAAAACATATTCTCCTATTTCCAATTCTTTGTTTACAAAGATAACAACCTGCTCAAGATCTGACTCCTTATCTGTCCAGAAAGCATAATCTCCGATACTCTTAACAGAACTTGGGATGATAAGTTTTTTGGAAAGAGGACAATTGTAGAAAGCATGATTACCAATAGTTGTCACCGTGTTAGGAATAGTAGCAGAAGTGAGGTTTTTACACTCGCCGAAAGCATAAGCTCCAATGTTCTTTACTCCGTTTTCAATGATAACTTCCTTGATGTCGTCTCGTTGGTTATCCCAAGGAGTCGGAAGATTATAGTCAGGCATTGTCATATCGCCTGTTCCTGTGATGGTCAATACTCCGTTTTCAAGAGTATATGTGACTTCTGCATGAATTGCAGAGAAAGATGTTAAACTAAAAAGAGCCAGAAGTAGAGTCTTTTTCATGTTTTTTTTGATTAATTGTTTTTTTATATTAATAAGTTTAGATAGATGTCGATTAATTGTACTTTGTACTTTAAGCTTTTTTCGTTTCCGTCAGATCCTAGTACTCCGTATAGAAATTGATGAGACGGGTAAGGGCCTGCTGACAGACGGGACAGAAGGTGGAGTACTCGTTGGTACGCATACGGCAGTCCTCCTGACCGCGCCAAACGCCGTGTGACAGGTAGCCGCCACCCTCAACAAGGCCGACCTTGCCTTCGCGGATGAGGTTCTCCCATTTTCCGTGGAAGTGATGCTGGGTGGTGAGGTTCGGCTCCCAGGGCTCTGTATCGGCAAAGTACATGGGGTCGCTGTCACCGTAGGGGTACTCGTCGCCCAGTCCGCCGAAGGAGTGCCCGAACTCATGCACGACAACGGGCTCGTACTTCGGACCGTGGGCCGATGCGAGGTTATAGGAGTTGTAGATGCCACCGCCGCCGTAGGTCGTCGTGTTGGTCAAGATGATGATGTGCTCGTAGGGCGTACCGGCCAGCACGTCATGCAGACGCTTCAGGTGGAGTGTCGTGAGATAGCGTTCTGTGTAGAACGTGTCGAAATGTGATCCTAACACCGTGTTTTTCCAGATGCCTTTCCGGGGGATGCTGACACCGCTGTCAGTCGATGTCGATAGCAGGGCAATGATGTTGAAACGGTCCTGCAGCGACTTGAACGGCTCGTGCTCAAAGAGGGCGCGGATGGCCTTGCGGCAGTCGTCAAGGTAGGTCTGCAGCTCGCTGGCCTGATAGCCCTCTGCCACGAAGGCGATGTGGATGCAGCGGCTGGTGTCAGCTGCGGCATGCAGGGTGGCGTAGGGGGTGACGTCGCGCTCTCCGGTGTGTCGGATGAGAATGTCGTTGGGGTCAACGGTATGTGTCATCGTGGCATTCACGCGGTCGTGGTAGTCACGCAGCTCCACCGTGATGTTGACAGGCCGTTTGGGGTAGGGCACCAGAAAGACGTTCTCGAACGACTTGCGGGTGTGCTTGGCCTCGTCGGTGGCCAGCCATTCCTGAAAGAGGGTGGAGAAGGGATGGCGGTAGATGATGCTGTCGTTCTGGGCATCGCGCACGATAATCTGTCCGTTGCCCTTCAGCGGAACATCGGCCAGTCGCTGTCGCTTGCCATACCAGCGAGGGATGACGCTCAACTCATCGACGTAGATGTCCTGACGGGCGGTGTCGCCGGAGAACGTGTAGTCAATGCGCAGGGTGCGGTCCTCGAAATAGGTGGAGAAGTCTTGCGCAGCTACGCTGCTATATGGTATATGAAAAATGATAAATGAGAAAGCAAGCGTCAATAGACATTGACCATTGAGCATGGACTTTTTATTCTTTATCGCACTCATCTTTATCATTTCTCATTTAGGGCGAAGCCCGCCGCCTTACTGTTCAAAGTAGTTTTCCAGTTCCTGTGCGGCGGCTCCGTTGGTGTTGTCGATGTCGCGTACAATGACACCGTGCTCCAGCAGGGCGATGCGTGTGGAGATATCGACGGTGTGTGCCAGGTTATGGCTGCTGCAGAGGATGGTGGCGCCCGTCTCCTGGTTGTACTCCGTGAGCAGATGCTTGAGCATGTTCTGGCTCGAGGGGTCGAGGAAGTTGAACGGCTCGTCGAGGATGACAATCTTCGGACGGTTGAAGAGGGCGGCGATGATGCCTACCTTCTGCTTGTTACCGGCCGAGAGGTTGCGGATGAGTTTCTTCTGACCGAACACCTCACCAGCGGCAAAACGCTCAAAGTCCTTCAGACGCTCGTCAACCTCTGCCTGTGTCTTGCCCGACACCTTGCCGAGGAACGCAAAATACTCCTCGGGTGTCAGGAAGTCGATGAGGAAGCCCTCGTCAATATAGGCCCCCACGATGTCCTTCCACTCCTCGCTCTCGGTAGGATTGATGTCGTTGATGGTCACCGTTCCGTCGTCGGCCTTCAGCAGGTCGAGCATGATGCGGAAGAGGGTACTCTTACCGGCACCGTTGTTACCTACCAAACCCAGTATATCGCCATCGTTGATGGTAAACGAGGCGATATTACTGGCGATGGTCTCACCAAACTGCTTCTTGAGATTCTCTATTGTAATCATAATTCTCAATTGTCAATTCTCAATTTAGATTACACCAGTCCGCGTCCATGGCAGTTCTTGAACTTCTTGCCTGAGCCGCAGGGACAGGGATCGTTACGTCCGGGCAGTTTGTCCTTCATGATCGGGGTGCGTGGCTGCTGGGCACGGGTGTCCTGTGCTGCTGCGGCGGCCTGGTTGGGGTCAACCATCTGCTCCTGCTCGAGGTTCTGCTTGCTCTCCGTGTATTGCTCGCGGCGGGTATGCTGCTCGGGAGCGGCCTCCTGTACCTGCTGCATCTCGGGGATGGCAGCACGGGTCAGGATGCTGGTGATGCGGTTGTACATCTCGTTGATCATGTCGTCCCATACCTTGGCACTCTCCAGCTTGAAGATGAGGAGCGGGTCTTTCTGCTCGTAGCTGGCGTTCTGTACAGAGTGCTTCAGCTCGTCGAGCTTGCGGAGGTTCTCCTTCCAGGAGTCGTCGATGATGTGGAGCAGGATCTGCTTCTCAAACTCCTTGACAATGCTCTTTGACTCCGTATCGTAGGCTTCCTTGAGGTTGCAGGCGATGTTGAACATACGGCGACCGTCGGTGATGGGCACCATGATGCGCTCGTAGAGCTGGCCCTGGTTCTCATAGACCTGCTTGATGATGGGCTGTGCAACGGTCTGGATGCGCTCCATGCGGCGGTTGAAGTGCTCAATGGCTGCCTGGAAGGTGTCTTCCTCGAGCTTCTCGCGGTTTTCGTTGATGAACTGCTCGCTGGTGAACGGTACTTCCATGGACAGGATGTGCAGGAACTCCTCCTTGCAGCCCTCGAAGTCGTTGTTCTCGATGATGTTGACAATACGGTCCCAGATGATGTTCGAGATATCCATGCCGATACGCTCACCCATCAGGGCGTGGCGACGCTTCTCGTAGATGACGGTACGCTGTTTGTTCATCACGTCATCGTACTCAATCAGACGCTTACGGATACCGAAGTTGTTCTCCTCGACCTTCTTCTGGGCACGCTCAATGCTCTTGTTGATCATAGGAGCCTCGATCATCTCGCCTTCCTTGAAGCCCAGACGGTCCATGACACCTGCAATACGTTCAGAGGCGAACAGACGCATCAGCTTGTCTTCGAGAGAGACGAAGAATACGGATGAACCCGGGTCTCCCTGACGTCCGGCACGACCACGTAACTGACGGTCAACGCGGCGGCTCTCATGACGCTCCGTACCGATGATGGCCAGACCGCCGGCCTCCTTCACCTCGGGCGACAGCTTGATATCGGTACCACGACCGGCCATGTTCGTTGCAATGGTCACGGCACCCAGTCCGTTGGTTGACTGACCGGCCAGTGCCACGATGTCGGCCTCCTTCTGGTGTAGCTTGGCGTTCAACACCTGGTGAGGAATCTGGCGCATGCTCAGCATCTTCGAAAGCAACTCGGAAATTTCCACCGATGTGGTACCTACCAGTGTGGGACGGCCGCTCTCGCGCATCTTCACAATCTCGTCGATGACGGCATTGTACTTCTCGCGGGCGGTCTTATAGACGCGGTCGTTCTGGTCGTCGCGGATAACGGGACGGTTCGTGGGAATCTCCACAACGTCGAGTTTGTAGATGTCCCACAACTCACCGGCCTCGGTGATGGCTGTACCGGTCATACCTGACAGCTTATGATACATGCGGAAATAGTTCTGCAGGGTGATGGTGGCGAAGGTCTGCGTGGCAGCCTCGACCTTGACGTGCTCCTTGGCCTCGACAGCCTGGTGCAGTCCGTCGGACCAGCGGCGGCCCTCCATGATACGGCCCGTCTGCTCATCGACAATCTTTACCTCGCCGTCGATGACCACATACTCGTCATCCTTGTTGAACATACAATAGGCCTTCAGCAACTGCTGAATGGTGTGTACGCGCTCACTCTGCACGGCGTAGTGGTTGAGCAGCTCGTCCTTCTTGTCCAGGCGTTCCTGGTCGGAAAGTCCTGCCTCGCCCTCGAGCGCCGACAGTTCAGCGGCAATGTCAGGCAGCACGAAGAGGTCCTTGTCGTTCACCTGATTGGCGAGCCATGCGGTACCCTTGTCGGTGAGGTCGCAGGAGTTCAGCTTCTCGTCAACCACGAAGTACAGGGGCTCGACGGCCTCCGGCATCTTGCGGTTGTTATTCTCCATGTAGGTCTCCTCGGTCTTCAGCATACCGGCCTTGATACCTTCCTCGGAGAGGTACTTGATGAGGGGCTTGTTCTTCGGCAGCGCCTTGTGCGAACGGAAGAGCGACAGGAATCCCTCCTCGGTCAGCTTCTGGTCCTTGTTCTCGATGCCATTGCTGATTTTCTGCTTGGCCTCTGCCAGATACTGGGTAGCCAGCTGACGCTGTACGCCCACCAGCTTCTCGACTAGCGGCTGGTATTCCTCGAACATCTGGTCGTCGCCCTTGGGTACGGGACCGGAGATGATGAGCGGTGTACGGGCATCGTCAATCAACACGGAGTCGACCTCATCGACGATGGCGTAGTTATGTGAGCGCTGCACGAGGTCGGCAGGCGAGATGGCCATGTTGTCGCGCAGGTAGTCGAAACCGAACTCGTTGTTCGTACCGAATGTGATGTCGGCCTGGTAGGCCTTGCGACGCTCGGGTGAGTTGGGCTGGTGCTTGTCAATGCAATCGACGCTCAGGCCGTGGAACATGTAGAGCGGTCCCATCCACTCGGAGTCACGCTTGGCCAGATAGTCGTTGACCGTTACGACGTGGACACCGTTACCGGTCAATGCGTTCAGGAAGACGGGCAGGGTGGCCACGAGGGTCTTACCTTCACCCGTTGCCATCTCGGCAATCTTACCCTGATGCAGTACGACACCACCGAAGAGCTGTACGTCGTAGTGGATCATCTCCCACTTCAGGTCGTTACCGCCGGCCGTCCAGTGGTTGTGGTAGATGGCCTTGTCACCGTCGATGGTGATAAAGTCCTTGCGCGGGTCGGCAGCCAGCTCGCGGTCGAAGTCGGTGGCTGTTACCACGGTCTCCTCATTCTCGGCAAAGCGGCGGGCCGTTTCCTTGACGATGGCAAATACCTCGGGACCTACCTCGTTGAGTGCCTTCTCGTACACCTCGAGGGCTTCCTTTTCCAGTTTGTCAATCTGATTGAAGATGTCGGCACGTTCGTCGATGGGTGTCTCTTCAATCTTTGCCTTCAGTTCAGCAATCTGCTGTTTCTGTTCCTTGGCGGCCTGCTGCACCTGTTGCTGCAGTTCCTTGGTACGTGCACGAAGCTCGTCGTTGTTCAGTTTCTCAATGGTGGGTGAAACGGCTTTTACCTTCTCCACCAACGGCTGAATCAGCTTCATGTCACGTGATGACTTGTCGCCGAAAAGCGACTTCAGAATCTTTGTAAAGTTCATATCTTTTATTTACAATTTTACAATTTACTATCTTCTATTTAATAAAGCGGGTGCAAAGGTACGAAAAAGTTTAGAGTTTAGAGTTTAAAGTTTAAAGTTTTTTCGTGAGCAGTAGATAATTATTCACTCTCCACTCTATCTTTTTCATTTTCAGAACAACGGTTCTGAGGCGCAGCCATTCGGGGCACGGATGCGGATTGCCTTGGCAATGGTCGGGGCAATACGGTCAACGGTAACCGAGGTCAGAACACGCTCTCTGGTTACGTTGGCTCCGTAGAATATGATAGGGAATGAAACAAAATTCGTTCGTTGTGTTGTCGTCTGGTGTGTCTCTTCATTGATGAGTTTCCATCCGGGAGCCACATCAATAAGCAGGTCACCGCATTTGTCGATACAATAGGCATTACGTATCTTCTCCAGCCGTTCGCTCTCGCTGGTCAGCAACTGGGTGCTGGTATAGACGTTACGAACGCCCTCCACCTGCAGCAGGAAGTCCTGTGCGCGGTTCAGCAGTTCGCTCTGCGAGATGTTCTGGCGCTCGATGAGCTGACGGTTCAGGTATAGCTGGTTCTTGTAGCAGGTCTCGACGTACTTGGCGGGGCCGTAGATGGCTCCCAAGTACATGTTGAGCAGATTGGCCGTCCGCTGAATGTTGAACTTGCCCGTAGGGATATGGTATTTCTCTTCGTTGCCCTCTTCCTCGGGTTCTATGGCATAGCCGGTGCCTGTCAGTACAAAGAGCACTTTTCCGGAGCCGACGCGTCCTTCGATGCGGGTGATGAGACGTGACAGTTGTTGGTCGATATTGATGTAGCTTTCCCTTGGGCTTGCGCCTTGTTGTTGGTAAGTAACACTCAGATAATCAGGAGTATCGTCGATTCCGATAGTGCTTTTCTCGAGGCAGTTGACAGCCAGGTCTGTGATGCTTTTATTGACGTCGGGTTCAACGGCATATGTCCTGGTATAGTCTGTCTGCCACTGGGGAACGGGGCCGTAGAAAGTGGCATTGTTCCATCGGTTCTGGTTGACCCACATGACCCCGTTGGCTGCATGGCCGGCTGACAAAATGGCAACATCGGCAGTGGGCGCAATGGCATACACCAATGCCACACCGTTGCTGGTCATCCGCATTTCGTCGCCTATGGTTGACGTCAGCAGGTGCATGGGGGAATACCCATTATTGTCCGCACTGATGCATCTGACGGTCTTCAGCGACTGACGGTCAAACCATTCCACGCCTGTGATGCCGTGATAATAGGGGCTGGTGCCTGTTGACAACGTGGCTACAGCCGATGCCCTGTCAACAGGTGAGAAATGATAGGATGCATGTGGGTATATACGTCCCTGCAGCAATAGTCGTTTGAAACCGTCGTTGGAATAGAGTGGCACATAGGACTCCATGAAGTCACTGCGTAACTGGTCAATCGTGATGTTGACCACCAACTTGGGCGTCGCGGCAACTATCTGTGCTATAGCCTCTTGGTGGAATCCAAGTACGGACAGCAGGGTGATGTACAGATATTTATTTTTTACCATTTTTCTTGTTGGATATATATCTTAACAGCAAACATAGTGCCAAAACAATCATTCCCTCTGCGTAGTCCTGCCAGAAGCTGCCAGCCAGGAAGAGCAGTCCCATGACAAGCAGCAGGTTCCAGTAGGCTGTATGACGTCTCTTATATGCCTTATATATAAATAGGAGGGGCAGGGGATTGTACAATAGTATCTGTAGGTTGATGTTGGTCGTGGGATGCTGTGAGAAAATCATGACAAACAGCACACAGCCCATGATGCCTTGCAGCAGCATCAGCGTGATGTCCCACCACTTATAGGTCTTCTTCCGCTTCCTTTCGAGAGCAAGGATAATCAGCGAGATAACTGCCAGCACAATACTGCATTCCAGCGGGGTCAGCGGGAAGTCGGTCTCGGCGATTTGAACACCGGCAGGCACCAGTGTGCGCGTTTCCTTGACCAGTGGCGTATAGCGACCGTCATTCCTGTATATCTGTGCACGGTTGAAGTCGTACATCAGGTTATTGGGCAGGAACTCTTGCTCTCTGAGCGTTGTCTTCCAGTCGGCCTTGAGTCCTAACAGGAAGTCGTTTCCCCAGGTTGTCCACGGGTGGCCCTGTGTGCAGCCGTGTACCATCTGCCGATAGGTGGGGGTGTAGTCCGGGCGTTCCTGGTAGTTGATTTTCCCATGGATGCAGCGTTCAATCATGTCGCGTGCCCGGGAGGTGCAGTTGTCGTAGAAGAAGTTATACCTGTATATACGGTTCGCCTCTTGATAGTTCTCGGCCAGTGCATCGTAGATGGTCTGTTTCTCTTCGGCAGTCATGTTGAGCACCTGCTCGGTGACCATGCTTCCATAGCGTTGGTACTCCTTTTGGAAGATTTCGGTCGGAACGACGCCTAATTCGTAGTCTGTCAGTCCAAACACGAAACGAAACACAAAGTGAGGGGCGTGGAAATTAAAGACACCGTAGTTGAACGCCCAGTCCTCACCATTTCGCAGGTCGTGGTAGCGGATGGCTGTGTGGCCATAGAGACTGTAGATCTCCTCATGGGGCTGACAAGTCAATAATGACACCTCGACGGAATCCATCGATGCGACAGGCGGTGCAGCTTTAACTAATGAAAGATGGCTGAAACTCAATAAGATAATGAACAGCCAGACAATCCTAAAAATACTTTTAAAATGTTTCACGATGCAAAATTAATAAATAATTCGTAATTCATAAGCCATAATTAATTTTTTTTCCGTAATTTTGCACCGCAATATTCGAAATGAGTCGAATGTCTATGATATAATAAAGACAAATGAAGAAAATATTTTTGTGGAGTTTCCTTCTGGGAACTATATGTCTGAGCGCATCTGCGCAGAGTGGAACCAATTCACCTTATAGCCAGTATGGATTAGGTGTCCTGTCTGATCAGTCGCAAGGATTTAATCGCGGCATGGATGGCCTGGGGTACGGTTTGCGCAGTGGCAATTACGTCAACGTGCTCAATCCTGCATCTTATTCATCCGTTGACTCCCTGACCATGCTTTTCGACATGGGATTGTCGCTCCAACTGACCAACTTCAAGGACAACGGCACCAAGGTCAATGCCAAGAATGCGAACTTCGAATATGCCGTGGCCTCTTTCCGCCTGTTGCCGAAATTCGGACTTAGTGCAGGTGTCCTCCCTTATACCAACATTGGCTATAATTACTCTTTCTCGGAAAAGATCGGCAGTTCTTCCACTACCACGGTCCAGAGCTGTCATGGAGAAGGTGGCATTCACCAGGCTTTTGTAGGAATGGGCTGGAATATGTTTGCTGGCTTGTCTATTGGTGTGAATGCCTCCTATCTGTGGGGTAGCTATCATAAAACGATTTCAGTTACCAGTAATGATGCCAAAGTCAATAGTATCACAAAGGGATACAAGAGCTCAATCAGTAGTTACAAGATTGATTTAGGCATGCAGTATGAGCAGAAGGTAAGCAAGAACGATGCATTCGTCATTGGTGCGACGGTGGGACTTGGCCATAAGCTGGGAGCCGATGCTATCGTGGGCATCAGCAATGTGAACTCTCAGACGGGTGTCGTACAGTCGTCAGCCGATACGGTCACCAATGCTTTCAGTATTCCGCTGACTATCGGTGGCGGTATTTCCTATCGTCATTCCAACAAGTGGTTGATTGGTTTCGACTATAGTCTGCAGAAATGGGGTGAACTGGATTTCCCGAAGATCAACGAGAATACCCAGCAGTACCTCATGACAAGTGGCTTGCTCAGAGACCGCAGCAAGTTTACCGTTGGCGGTGAATGGACTCCCAAGGCATATGACAGCCACAATTTCCTGAACCGTGTACATTATCGTCTGGGTGCATCGTACGCTACACCTTATTATAATATAGGTAATGTGAAGGGACCAACGGAACTCAGTGTGAGTGCCGGTTTTGGAATACCCATCTTCAATGCTTGGAACAATCGTTCTTTCCTCAATCTCAGTGCACAGTGGACGCATACCTCGGCAAAGGATCTGATTGTTGAGAATACTTTCCGCATCAATGTTGGTCTGACGTTCAACGAACGTTGGTTCCAGAAGTGGAAAGTGAAGTAAAATTGAGAGTGAAGAATGAAGAGTGAGAAATTTGCTGCCGCCATGATGAAAAGGCGGGTGCTAAGAATGGACTGGAGAATGCTGTGCGCAGCATTCTTCATTCTTCATTCCTCACTGTTCATTTCCTGTACCGAGCAGAAAGAGCATACTGCCCCCGCCATCAATGACCGGGACTCTGTCTCGATGATGACCAGCTACGGCATCAACACCTTGATTTCCGACTCTGGTGTCATCAAATATCGCATCGTCACCGAGCGTTGGGACGTGAACACCATCAAGAATCCCTCGCGCTGGGAATTCATGAAGGGCATCTTCCTGGAACAGTTTGATGACAAATTCCATGTTGAAGGCTACATACAGGCCGACACGGCATGGTACTACGACCAGAAACGTCTGTGGCATCTGCGTGGACGTGTCAGGGTTCGTAATGTCAACGGACTCATTTATACCAGTGAGGAACTTTTCTGGGATGGCATCAGACATGAATTGTATTCTAACGTGTTCTCCAGGGTTGTAACACCGGAGCGAACCATGCAGGGAACCTATTTCCGCAGTGACGAGCGAATGACGCATTACTTTGTTTCCAACTCGAAAGGTTCGTTCATGCCTGAGGATATGATGGGAGACGACAACAAACAGACGAATCCCGCTGACACCACTCAGCCGGCCATGCCCGCACGTCAGCCTGCCGTACGCCGTGCTGCCTCACCCAAACCCACCGTAACGCCATGATGGAGAATGTTTCACAACTGATACCTCATATCGTAGGACTTGGCATTACGATGATCTGCTCTGCCTTCTTTTCAGGCATGGAGATTGCCTTTGTCTCCAGTAACCGCTTGCGGGCAGAGATGGACAGGGAAAAAAACGGCATAGCCCAGAAAGCGATAGCATTCTTCTATCGGCATCCCAATAACTTTGTCAGTACGATGCTAGTGGGTAACAATATCTCATTGGTAATCTACGGAATTCTTTTCGCCAAGATATTTGACACGCTGTTCTTCAACAGTCTTTTCGGTGAATACGACGGATTTCGTGTGGCGGCCGATACTATAGCATCGACAATTGTTGTGCTTTTTACAGGTGAGTTCCTGCCTAAGAGCATTTTTAAGAACAATGCCAATACGTTACTGACATTCTTCGCCATACCGGCATTCCTTTGTTACATTGTGTTCTATCCAATATCGCGTTTCGCCACCTTCCTCTCACGCATCATCCTGCGTGTTTTTGGAGTAAGGATGTTGGTATCAGCCGCTGAACGTGAGTTTAGCAAAGTGGATTTGGACTATCTGGTGCAAAGCAGTATTGACAATGCACGTGATGAAGATACGTTGGACGAGGAGGTCAAGATATTCCACAATGCCCTCGACTTCTCCGATACGAAAGTGCGCGACTGCATGATTCCACGAACGGAAATGGAGGCCATTGACATTGATGACACATCAGTCGAGGAACTGAAGAACCGTTTCATTGAGAGTGGATACTCCAAACTTATTGTCTATAAAGAAGATATTGATCATGTGGTAGGTTATATCCATTCGTCGGAAATGTTCCGGAATCCCAAAGAATGGAAGGAGCATGTGCGTACAATGCCTTTTGTTCCCGAGACGATGGCAGCCCGCAAACTGATGCATATCTTCCTCCAACAGAAGAAGTCGTTAGGCATCGTTGTCGATGAGTTCGGAGGAACAAGTGGACTGGTCTCGCTCGAGGATATTGTTGAGGAAATCTTCGGTGAGATTGAGGATGAGCACGACACATCCAACTACGTGGCTAAGCAGTTGGATAATGGAGAGTATCTGTTGTCTGCACGTCTGGAAATTGAGAAAGTCAATGAGATGTTCAATCTTAACCTGCCGGAAAGCGACGAGTATATGACGGTTGGCGGATTGATTCTGCATGAGTATCAGAGTTTCCCTAAATTGAACGAAATCGTCAAGATTGGTGAGCTTGAGTTCAAGATAGAGAAGAAAACTATGACAAAAATAGAGCTTGTAAGGCTTAAAATCACCGAATAAGTCAAAATTTTCAAGATTTATTCCTCTATTTGAGAGAAATTTTGTAATTTTGTGCGCTAAAATCGAAATAATAAAAAAATAATAAAAATAAAAAAATTAAAAATGGCAGCATTAGGAAGTATTAGAAAGAGAGGCGTGACGCTGATTATCATCGTCGCATTAGGCCTCTTTGCATTCATCGCTGGCGACATGTTCAAAGGTTGCGAGTATTTCGAGGGCCAGAAACGTCAGATGGTGGGTGAAGTGTTAGGAGAAAAAGTGTCAATCCAGGATTTCCAGCAACTTGTTGAGGAATATTCTGATGTTATCAAGATGACACAAGGACGCGACAACCTGTCAGAAGAGGAGCAGAATCAGCTCCGTGATCAGGTTTGGAGCACGTATGTAAACAACAAGCTCATTGAGGCTGAGGCCGAGAAGCTGGGTCTGACTGTTACAGACAAGGAGTTGCAGGACATTCTGCGTGAGGGTACCAACCCCATGTTGATGCAGTCTCCTTTTGTAAACCAGCAGACAGGTCGTTTCGACCTTTCCATGCTCACCAAGTTCCAGGCAGACTACAAGAAGGCTATTGCTGCTGACCCGCAGCTGGCTGAGCAGTATCAGAGCATCAACAATTACTGGCTCTTCATCGAGAAGACGCTTCGTCAGCAGACGCTCGCCATGAAGTATCAGGCACTGCTCTCTCACTGTCTGTTCTCAAACCCCATCTCTGCGCAGATGGCCTTCAACGGACAGAATGTTGAGAGCGACATCCAGTTGGCTTCATTGGCTTATTCAACCATCAATGACAATGATGTAAAGATTGAAGATGCTGACCTGAAGGCTTATTACGATGCTCATAAGGAAGAATTCCGTCAGTATGTTGAGACTCGCGATGTGAAGTATGTGACTTATCCTGTTGTCGCTTCACAGGCCGACCGCGCTGCACTGATGAAGACCATGGACGAAGCCGCTAAGGGTTTGCAGGAAGGTCTTGCACCTGCTGAGGTCGTTCGCAAGGCTCAGTCACAGATTGCCTATACAGGTATCATGGCAACTCGCAATGCTTTCCCGCAGGATATTGCAGCCAAGCTTGACTCTATGAGCGTTGGTCAGGTGCTTGCTCCGTTCGAGACTGCTTATGACAACACACTCAACGTTGTGAAGCTCATCAACAAGACTCAGCTTCCTGACTCTGTAGAGTATCGTCAGATTCTTGTTTCTGACGCATCGGTCGAGGTTGCTCGCACGAAGGCAGACAGCATCTACAAAGCGCTGCAGTCAGGTGCTAATTTCGACACACTTGCCGTCAAGTACGGTCAGCCCGGACAGAAGACATGGCTCACTTCTGCTATGTACGAGCGTAGTGCTTCTGTTGATGCTGATAGTAAGAACCTGATCAGCACCCTGAACACTTTGGGTGTAAACGAACTGAAGAATGTCGAAATGGCTCAGGGCAATATCATCATCCAGGTTACTAACCGTAAGGCTATGACCACCAAGTACGATGTTGCTGTTGTCAAGCACACCATTGATTTCTCTAAGAATACTTACAACGAGGCTTATAACAAGTTCAGCCAGTTTGTCAGCGAGAATCAGACCGTTGAGGATATGGAGAAGAACGCAGAGAAGTTCGGCTTCAAGGTTCTTAGCCGTGATAACGTGAGCAACACGGAGCATGGTATTGCTGGTATCCGCCAGACTAACGAAGCTCTCCGCTGGGCTTTCGGAGCTAAGGTTGGTAATGTGTCACAGCTCTATGAGTGTGGTAATAACGACCAGCTGCTCGTGGTTGCTCTTACAGCCATCAACCCCGTCGGATACCGTAGCTTCGAGGCTTCAAAGGAAATGCTGAAGGCTGAGGTTCTTCGCGACAAGAAATTCGAGATGCTGGCTGGCAAGCTGAACGGTGTCAACAGCATTGCTGCTGCTCAGCAGAAGGGCGCTGCAATTGATACTGTTCGTCAGGTAACCTTCTCTGCTCCTGTCTTCGTACAGGCAACAGGTGGTAGTGAGCCTGCTATCTGTGGTGTCGTTGCTGTTACTGATCAGGGCAAGTTTAATCCCACAGTTATCAAGGGTAACTCTGGTGCCTATATGCTGCAGGTTGTTAAGAAGGCAAATCGTGCAGATGCCAAGTTCGACGAGAAAGTCGTAGAGCAGCAGCTCAAGCAGCAGGCTCTTCAGGCTGCAAGCCGCTTCATGCAGGAACTCTACCTGAAGGCTGACGTGGTTGACAACCGCTACCTCTTCTTCTAAGCGAATAAAATTATTCCATATAAAAGCTGCCGTATCATTAACAGATGATGCGGCAGTTTTCGTTTGTTATCTTTTTAATACAAGCCGATGGGTGATGCACTGGGGCAGTTCGTCCTCATAGTGTGTCACCATAATCAGCGTTTTGTTGCGACGTTGGCAGAAGGTTTCAATGATGTCCTTCACCAAACGGCGGTTGATGTTGTCAAGACCATGCAATGGCTCGTCGAGGATGAGCAGCTCGGGGTCTTTGACAAAGGCACGGGCAAGCAATACCAGACGTTGCTCTCCGCTGGACAGCTGGAGGAAACTGCGGTTGGCCAGTTGCTCAATGCCAAAGAGACGCATCCACCAACGGCATAGTTCTTTCTCTTCCTCATCGGGACGGACATAGAGTCCTACGGTATCCTTCAGACCACTGGCTACGATGCGCAGGGCGGGAATGTCACGATGGTAGGAACGGGCCAGCTCTGGTGATACGTAACCGATGTGACGTTTGATGTCCCAGATGCTCTCACCACTCTCACCCCGCTGATAGCCGAAGAGAGATATGTCGCAGGCATAGCTCTGCGGGTTATCGGCACAGACGAGTGATAGCAGTGTCGATTTGCCTGCACCATTCTGTCCTGACAGGGCCCAACGCTCACCGTTGCATACTGTCCAATCAAGCTTCTTCAGGATGGTGCGTTCTCCATAGCGGATGCTGACATCGTGCATGCGGATGACCTCGGGAGCATTGTACTCCTTGTTCTTATAAGGCAAGTTGAGAAGTTCCTGCATATTCTCATCGGACAATACACGGGTAGGGAAGGGCGACCGTTCCTGGAGGTAATGGTCAAGCGTTGTCTCTTGTGCGTCGTGATCCATGTCTATGACGCGTTCCACATAGTCAGGTATGTCGTCGCTCTTGGCAAGCACGAGATAGAGGTCTATCTGCTGTTCGCGGGTGATGAGCAGTAACAGGTCGCGTAGCTGTTGGCGTGTCTCGGCGTCGAGTCCAATGAAAGGATTATCAAGGATAAGTATCTTTGGTTTGCTCATGAGTGTCCTGACAAGTTGGAACTTGCGCAGCTCACCGCTGGAGAGCGTGATGATGTACTTATCGAGTGTATCCTCCAGATGGAAGAACTGGAGCATCCTCGCATCGGGTTCACCCATACGTGTCAGTTTTTCCCTGACCGTCGGTGTCTCTGCATCAATGTCGTGCTGGTTCCAGCGCAACTGTAGGTAGTATGCTCCATCGACGGATGGGCCGTAGGAGTCGCGGAAGGCAATGTAGCGCAGCGTGTCGCTGGCTGTCTGACGGCGGAACTGCTCCACCCACTGGGTCTTGCCGCTGGCGTTGCGGCCTACGATGGCGGTAATCATTTCTGAGATTTGAGGTTGGAGGATGGGGTTTGGATGTCAGAGATCTTGTCTTTGTTTTTGTTCACAAAGTCCTTCCAACTGCGGTAGTGGGCAGGCGATTCGGGACGGTTCATCTGCAGGTAGTGGCAATAGGCTGCACCGAGGGCATCGGTGGCATCCATAAAGGTGTTGACATCGTCCGCAGACAGCTTGAGCAGTCGTTGTAGCATGCCGGCTACTTGTTCCTTCGAGGCGTTACCGTTACCGGTAATGGCCATCTTGATTTTCATGGGAGCATACTCGTGGATGGGTACACCATGATGGATGGCAGCAGCGATAGCAGTACCCTGTGCGCGTCCGAGTTTGAGCATCGACTGTACGTTCTTTCCGAAGAACGGTGCTTCGATGGCCATCTCGTCGGGCAGATAGCTGTCGATAATGCCTGTTACACGTTCAAAGATATGTCCCAGCTTCAGGTAGCCGTCGGCAAACTTACGCAGGTCAATGACGCCCATGGTCATCATCTCCGCCTTGCCGTCGCATACACGGATGAGTCCATAGCCCATGATATTGGTGCCAGGGTCAATGCCTAATATTATTTTCTCTGCTTTGGGCATAGAGCTGGGTTAGTGGTCAGATGTTAGTGGATAGGGGTGAGAACCAGGTGAACATGTCGCCAAAGGGAAGTGCAACGGGTTCACGGAACAAACCGAACAATGCGCTACCCGAGCCGCTCATGGCCGCATAGACGGCACCGAGGTCATAGAGTTGTTGCTTGACTTCCCCCAGTTCCGGGTGTAACTGGAAGATACCCTCCTCGAAATCATTGACGAGTTGGTTACGCCATTGGTTAACGGACAATGCCACGATGTCGCGGCAGTTATGTGCCGGCCGCTTGGGTGTGATGAGTGAATAGGCTTCCTTGGTGGAAACGGGAACATCAGGACGTACGATGCCGATGTACCAACCACTGAGGTTGAGCGATACAGGAGATAGCTTCTCGCCGATGCCTTCAGCATACTGCGGTTGCGGGTCGATGAAGAAGGCACAGTCGGCACCCAGACGGGCAGCGTAGCCACGCAGCTGCTCCTTGGTCAGATGGAGTCCGCACAGCTCATTGAGCATGGTGAGCATATACGCTCCGTCGCTGGAACCGCCACCCATGCCGGCCTGCGTCGGAATACCTTTCTTTAATCGCGCGCATACGCGAGGCATATCGGGGAAATCCTGCTTCAGTAATTGGTAAGCCTTGACGATGAGGTTTTTCTGCACGTCGCCTTCGATGGCAATACCCTCGAGCGTCAGCTGGCAGTCATAGTCGGATGGCTGGCTGTTGATGACGACTTCCAGTTCGTCACAGATGGGAACGGGAAAGAACACCGTTTCCAGATTATGATAGCCGTCGGAACGTCGTTCAACAACGTTCAGTCCGAGGTTGATTTTTGCTATGGGATGTGTAATCATGCTGCAAAGGTAATAAAAAAGTTTCTTGTTTTTAGTTTTTAGATATCTGTTTTTTTGTATCTTTGCCATCCAAGATGGTGAACTTACTCTGTCTTGGCAAAAAAATAAACAGGGTTTCTTTGTTATGCTCTCAACTTTTCGTAACTTTGCAGTCCTAAATCTAAAGAAATTATGGCCGAACAAAACAATAGCGTGCGGAAATCACGAAAGCCGCTGCCCGTTGACAAAGAGCTGGGGCGCCTGCAGCCACAGGCTCCCGAAGTGGAAAAAGCCGTCCTTGGTGCATTGATGATTGACAAGGATGCTTATGCCGTAGTGTGTGAGACGCTGCGGGCTGAGAGTTTCTATGAACCGCGTAACCAGATGGTCTATGCTGCCATCCGCGACCTGAGCATGGAAGAGAAGCCTGTTGACGTGCTGACGGTAACGGAGCAGTTGGCCAAGAACGGTACGCTGGAACAGGTGGGCGGTCCTGTATATATCTCAGAACTGAGTTCGCGCGTGGCATCATCGGCGAATATCGAGTATCATGCGCATATCATTGCACAGAAGTCGCTGGCACGTCAGCTGATTTCGTTTGCAGGCGATATAGAGACGTATGCCTTCGACGAGACAAGCGATATTGACGAGTTGATGCAGCATGCTGAAGGCTCGCTGTTCGAACTGTCGCAGCGGAACATGAAGAAGGACTACACGCAGATTGACCCTGTCATCCGTAGTGCCGTGGAAATCATTCAGAAGGCCGCTCAGAACAAGGATGGTCTGACAGGTGTCTCTACGGGCTATCACCAATTGGATAAGATTACCAGTGGTTGGCAGGCAAGTGACCTGGTCATCATCGCTGGACGACCGGCCATGGGTAAGACGGCCTTTGCTCTTTCGCTGGCTAAGAATATAGCCGCCGACCAACACATCCCCATTGCGTTCTTCTCGCTTGAAATGAGCAATGTTCAGCTGGTGAACCGTCTGATTGCCAACTGTTGCGAGATTCCCGGTTCGAAGATCCTGAACGGACAGCTGCAGCCCGACGAGTGGGACCGACTGGACAAGCGACTGCCCCTTTTACTGGGTGCTCCGCTTTTTGTCGATGATACACCAGGCTTGTCGGTCTTTGAGTTGCGTACCAAGGCCCGTCGTCTGGTGCGTGAGCATGGCGTGAAGTTGATCATGATTGACTACCTGCAGCTGATGAATGCCAACGGCATGCGCTTCTCCAGTCGTCAGGAAGAGGTGAGCACCATCTCGCGTTCATTGAAAGGATTGGCTAAGGAATTGGATATTCCCATTCTTGCATTGAGTCAGTTGAACCGTGGTGTAGAAAACCGTGAAGGAAATGAGGGTAAACGACCTCAGTTGAGTGACTTACGTGAGTCGGGTGCCATTGAGCAGGATGCTGATATGGTGGTCTTCGTGCACCGTCCGGAGTATTACGGATTCAAGGAAGACGACCATGGAAACGACCTGCGCGGAAAGGCGGAGATTATCATTGCCAAGCACCGTAAGGGTGCTACCGATACGGTGGTGCTGACCTTCCAGAAAGAATACACTCGTTTTGAGAATCCTGAAACAGGACGCTTGCGTCCCATGACGCCTCAGGAAGGTGGGGAGATTCGCGGCAGTCGTATGAATTCTGCCAATGATGGTATAGATGATAATATGCCGTTCGGCAGTCCGATGCCGTCAGGAGAAGACGCATTCTAAAAACGTACAACCGCCTGCAACATCGCTTTTGGATTTGCAGGCGGTTGTTGTATGTATGTCCTGATGTGGTTTATTGATAGCGGGCAATGAGTGCGTCTGCCTGTTCGTTGCCCAGTTCCTTGGCTTTCTGTAGCTGTGCCAAGCCCTCTTTCTTGTTTCCCTTCTGGCATTGGGCCAATCCCAGGAACAGATACCCGTCGCTGTCGTTGGGAGCCAGACGGATGCATTCCTGTGCTGAGGCAATGGCTTCGTCATACATTCCCACACGGGTCTCGAGGGATGATTTCTCTGCAAAATAGACAGGATTGTTGGGTTCCAGCTGTGTAGCCTTGGTGATGTCGTCAAGGGCCTGTTGGAACTGTCTTCCACCAATCTCCGCCTGTTCGCGGATATAATAGAAGTTGGCATTCAGGCCCGTTGCTATGAGCTTCTCATATTCGTTCATGTCTTGAACGGCCAGACGGTTCTTTCCAACACTCATTCGTGCTATGGCGCGTGCCCAGATGTAGGGTGCTGCCTCCTTCAGGTAAGGCTTCGAAAAGACGTTGACTGCGCTGTCGAGCAGGGCAAGCATCTGTGTGGTATCGCCCTTCATCTCGTGACAGCGGGCAGTCTCATAGAACACCTCTGCACTGCGGATGTCCGACGTGCCCAGCTCGTTGAAGATGGCCAGTGCCTCGTCGTATTTCTTCTGGGTGAAGAGAATTTGTCCTAATAAGTGCTTGTAGGCGGACAGCGGACTGATGTCGTAGGCCTCTTTTGCCTCTTCAGCAGCCTTGTCGAGACTCCAGTCGGTAAAGGGAATGTCGCTCTTTGCCAGTTCCTTCTGGTAGATCATCTGTGCATAGGCATAGTGGGCGTTGTCCTTCGGATTTGTTACCTTGATAGCTTGTTCCATGTCGCGTGCCGCTGCCGTAAAGTCGTTTCTTTTGAAGGCCAGCTGTGCTCGGCTGATATAACCGTCCTCGGCCTCCGGGAACTTGGCGATGAAGTCTTCAATGGCACGTACGTAGGACAGGGAGTCACGTGTGCTGCCTGCCAGATACATCATCAGCGTGGCATCGTCCTTGTTGTCGGGCATGGCCATCTTGATTTTTGTCTTCTGCAGGGAAGCATCGTTCAGGCTCAAGCCCGTAATCTTCATGTCGTTGACGTAACGGACGCTGATGGCGTAGCTCAGTGCGTCACCCTGACGGGCAGGCTGCTGCATCAGTCCGATGACCTCGCCGTTGTCGTTCAACAGCGGACAGCCCACCGTGTTCTCCGGCATCTGCATCTTCACGGTGTAGTAGGTATATGACTCCTGTATCGTTTCCGCCTTGTCCACCTCACCACCTACGGGTTCGGGCTTTTTGACGGAGTAGGGAATCATCCACACCTTCTGACCATTCTGGGCATTGTTGCCTGCAATGGTGAGCGCCTGCAACTTCTTGCCTGCCACGCGGAACTTCGCCACGTCGTACATCTCGTTGGCACCCAACATACAATCAACGGGCAGCTCCTTGCCTGTGGCATCGATGACTACGGCACGCACGGCACCTGCAAAGGGGGTGTAACTGCTGACGGCATCACCGTTCTCGCTGACGAAAAAGCCGTTCGTGCTGCCTATCAGGGAACCGTCGGCAGCAAACGTCTTCAGCGTGAATACGGACTTGACGACTTTCGAAGCCCAGCTCTGCGCAGCTACGCTGCTAAATGACAAATGGCAAATGATAAATGATAATCCCAGTATCATTAACCATCTGACATTAAACCTTATATATTTCATATTGAACAATATACTTTTCTTCATCGTTTTCTTCTTTATCATTTATTATTTCTCATTTATCTTTAGGCCGAAGGCCGCTCAACAGTTCTTTTGCATTGTTAATGGCGGCTTCGGTCACGTCGCTGCCGCTGAGCATCTGCGCAATCTCATGCACCCGCTCGTCAGCATCAAGGTGCTGCATGCGGCTGGCAGTTCCCTGTGCCGTTTCTTCCTTATATACCTTGTAATGATTGGAACCGAGGGCAGCAATCTGCGGCAGATGGGTGATGCTGATAACCTGTCGGCCGCCCTGACCCATCTCCTGCATCATGTGAGCCATGCTTTCGGCAATCTTTCCGCTCACACCCGTGTCTATCTCGTCGAAGATGATGGTGGGCAGTTTCACGGCCCCGCTGATCATCACCTTCAGGGCCAGCATGACACGGGCAATCTCACCACCAGATGCCACCTGCGAGACGGGCTGTAGTGGGGTAGAGGTGTTGGCGCTGAACAGGAACGATACCTTGTCCTGACCGTTGCGTCCCAGCTCCGTCTGTTCTATTTTCACTTCGAAGCGTACATTAGGCATACCCAGCGGAACGAGCCGTTGGCGCATCTGCTGTTCTATCTCCTTGGCAGCCTTTGTGCGCTGCTTTGTCAGAGCATTGGCCTGCTCCTGACACTTGGCTTTGTACGTTGATAGCTGGGCGTTGAGGGCTGCAAGTTCCTCGTCGCTGTTCTCGACGTCCGAGAGCTGTTTCTTCAGTTGTTGCTGCAAGGCCAGCAGGTCGTCGATGGTCTCGCAATGGTATTTCTTCTCCAGTTCGTAGATGCGGTCCAGCCGGTTGTTGACGGTATCCAGTTCCGAAGGGTCGAAATCTACATCCTCCAGCATCCCGTTGATGTCCTGTGCCATATCCTTCAGTTCGATATGACAGCTGTCCATGCGTTGCGTCAGTTCCGCAGTTGCTGGCAGTACCTTCTCGATGCTGTTCAGGGCCTGTATGGCAGTCCTGAGCTGTTCCACGATGCCAGTACCGTCAGCCGACAGGGCATTATCCGCCTTGTAGAGGGCACTCTTGATGTCCTCGGCATGCGTCATGGTGTCCTGCTTCTGCTCCAGTTCCTCCTGTTCGCCAGCTTCAAGCTGGGCGCTGCTCAGTTCGTTGTACTGGAACTGCAGGAAGTCGGCATTGTCACGGTTGCGGGCAATGCTCTCCTCCAATTCTGCCAGCTGTTTCTGTAATGACTGATAGGTGGTAAAGGCCGTCTGGTAGGCCGTCAGCTCCTTTGGCTTTCCGGCAATGATATCGACCACGCTCAACTGGAAGTCCTGCTTGTTCAGCAGCAGGTTCTGGTGTTGTGAATGCACATCGACCAGCTGTTCGCCCAGTTCCTTCAGCAGTACCAGCGGCACAGGCGTGTCGTTGATGAAGGCACGGCTCTTGCCTGCTGCCGTCAGCTCACGTCTGATGATGCAGTCGGTAGCATCGTAGTCAATATCGTTCTCGCGGAAGAACGGCTCCATGTCGTAGCGTGAGATGTCGAAATGTGCCTCAATGCTACATCGCTCGCATCCGCTCTTGATGTCCTTAGAGTCTGCCCGTTGACCGAGAAGCAGTCCGATGGCACCCAGTATGATGCTCTTTCCTGCGCCTGTCTCACCTGTCAGCACGGAGAATCCCGGATAGAACTCCATGTCAAGTTGGTCAATGAGCGTATAGTTCTTGATATATAGTTGTCGTAACATCAGTTATCGTTATCGTTCCCGTTATGGTTGTCGTTATCGTTCCCGTTATCGTTATTTCTTAATCTTTTCCCAGGCATTGTTCTGCGCCGCATTGATGGAGAACAGCAGTTCATACACCTGTTCCTTCTCTTTCTGTGTACCTTTGCCTTTGTAGATGTTGGCGAGCTCGTCGCGCTTGTAGTCCGTCCATATCTGTGTCAGCTGGCTCAGCGGCTTGTTGTCGTGGGCGGCTTTCAGGTTCTCCAGTAGCGTGGCGGTGATGTTCGTCCGTCCGCGGTCCACATTGTTGGCCATCTCGTCCAGTCCTGTGCGGTAGTAGTCATACTGTAACTGGCGCAGGGGTTTGAGCGATTCTTCCAGGTAGTCGTTGATGATGGCAAAGCGGTTGCGGCTGTCGTCAAAGGCCTTCCAACCGGAGAAGCCCAGGTCCTGTGCGTTGTTCACGAGGTTCATGCAGCGCTGCAGCACCTCCGTACCGCCCATGGGCGAGAAGCTGTCGAGGTTGATGCCGATAATCAGGTAGGCATAGTAGGCGAAGAGTGCCGTCAGCTGGTTGTCCACCATCTCGTCGTTGTAGTTCAGCTGGTCGAACTGCGCAAAGTCAAAGTCGAAGTTCTTGTCCGTATTATTATACAAGGTGGTGGTGTAGGCAGAGTTGAAGACCGGCCGGTTGGCCTGGATGAGTGCCGTACAGCTGAAGCGGTTGTTGTCGCGGTCGTACTTCGTCACCGTGATGTTGAAGTTACATTGTATGCGCTCGTACTTCTGAAACTGTAGTGCCGTCCACTGGCGTTCGTTGACGAACTGCTCCAGCGTCTGCTGCAGGTTATCGAAGATACTGGCATCCGTGCCTTGTATCTGACTGTGGTTAATCGTTATCTTGGCCATCAGCTCCTGGGCGTTCACGTTTCCAGAAGCCAACAGCATGCCTCCTACCAGACAAAGCACTTTGATAATCTTCATAACAGTGTTTCGAGTTCGTTGATAATGTCTTGAGCTACTTCGCTTTTCGACTTTTTGGAAAAGTCTTTCTTTCCGTTTGCTGAGAGAATACTGATCTGGTTTTCGTCGCTCTGGAAACAGGTGCCTTTGTTGCGCAGCGAGTTCAGTACGATGAAGTCCAGGTTCTTCTTCTCCAACTTGTATTGTGCATTGTTCTCCTCGTCGGTGGTTTCCAGTGCGAAGCCTACCAGACGCTGTCCGCCAGTCTTTATCTTGCCTAATGCGGCGGCGATGTCGTGCGTGGGCTGCAGGCGGATCACCAGTTCGTCACCCTTGCGCTTGATCTTCTCCGTAGCAATGGTTTCAGGACGGAAGTCAGCCACGGCGGCACACAGGATGGCTGCGTCACTCTCGGCAAAGGCGTGGGTTGCTGCCTGGTACATCTCCTCGCAACTCTCCACGTCGATACGGTTGATGCGTGCTGCCACGTCAGGATGGAGTGACACGCTGACAGGGCCGGCAACAAGTGTCACCTCAGCTCCTCGGCGGGCACATTCCTCAGCCAGTGCGAAGCCCATCTTTCCGCTACTGTAGTTTCCGATGAAGCGCACGGGGTCAATCTTCTCGTAGGTAGGCCCTGCGGTAATCATGATGCGCTTGCCGGAGAGTTTTGTGCCATTCTCCTTTTCAGAAAAAAACTGTTTCAGCGCTTCCACGATCTGCTCCGGCTCCTCCATGCGTCCCTTGCCCTCCAGCCCGGAAGCCAGGAAACCGCTCTGCGGCTCAATGACGTGATTGCCGAACGAGCGTAGGATGTCAAGGTTCTGCTGTGTCGTGGGGTGGGCATACATGTCGAGGTCCATAGCAGGAGCCACAAAGACAGGTGCCTTCATCGACAGATAGGTGGTGATGAGCATGTTGTCGGCTACACCGTGTGCCATCTTGCCCAACGTGGAAGCCGTACAGGGAGCCACGAGCATCGCATCGGCCCACAGCCCCAGCTTGACGTGCGAGTGCCATGTGCCGTCACGCTGTGAGAAGAACTCGCTGATGACGGGCTTCTGGGTAAGTGCCGACAAGGTGATGGGTGTGATGAACTCCTTGCCAGCCGGCGTGATGACCACCTGGACCTCGGCGCCTGCCTTCACGAGCAGGCGGATAATCTGACAGGCCTTATAGGCAGCGATGCTGCCCGTTATGCCGAGAACGATTTTCTTTCCTTGAAGCATCCCCTTCTTGTTTTTACCTTTTACCTTTTTTACCTTTTTACCTTTGCTGTGCCTCGCGCAGACGGATGCGTGTGAGCACCTGCTTGGTGTTATAGGTGAAGTCACCACCCAGAATCCAGCTGTAGTAGCCGGGGTCGAAGCGCAGCACGTCGGCCACGGGTACGCCCTTGTGCTTGCCGAAGTTGAATACTTCAATCATGCGGGGATTACCCTGTGCGTCGAGGATAGGATTACCCGACTTGTCCTTCTGCTCAGCCCATACGATACGGCCGGCAAAATCGACGTTGTTGTTCTGGCGCGAGAAGCTGCCGAGGAACTGCATGTCGTTCTCCAGCGTACGGCCTTCGGGGTCCTCACCCAGTTCCTGCTGACGCTCGGCGGTGTACATGTCCAGCTCGCCCATCAGCACGCGGTAGGTAGCTTCCGTGTCCTGGTCGGCACGGTGTGCCTCGAAGTCGTCCTCCATCTTGCGTCCGCAGTAGAACTTGTAGGCGGCGGCCAGGTTTCTGCGTTCCATCTTATGGAAGATGGTCTGCGCGTCAATCATGTTACACTTCGAGAAGTCGAAGTCGATGCCCGACCGCAGGAACTCCTCGGCCAGCAGCGGTATGTCGAAGTGGTTGGAGTTGAAGCCGGCGAAGTCGCAGCCCGTGAACTCCTTGTCAAGTCGTGCGGCAATCTGCTTGAAGGTCGGCTTGTCCTTGACCATTTCATTAGTAATACCAGTCAAGGCTTGCACCTCGGCTGGTATTATTTTCTCAGGATTTACCAGTTCGTTGACCCTCTCCTCGTGTCCGTCGGGATACACCTTAATATATGACAGCTGTATGATGCGGTCTTTGACGAGGTCAAGTCCTGTCGTCTCAAGGTCGAAGATAACGAGTGGTTTCTTTAAGTTCAGTTTCATGGGCCTTAGTCGTTAATCAGCATCGGCATCATCAGCATCAGCACATCCTGGCCTTCGGGCTGCTCAGACGGCAGCACGAGTCCTGCGCGGCTGGGGTCAGCCAGGTGTATGGTAACCTCCTGACACTCGAAGTTGTTGAGGATCTCGATGAATGAGGAGCCCTTGAATCCGATGCTCATCGGCTGTCCGTTGTATTCGCAGGTCATCTGCTCGGTAGCGGTCTTCGAGAAGTCGAAGTCCTCGGCGTTCAGCTGCAGCGTGCTACCCTCCACGTGGAAACGGATGAGGTTGCTCGAGTCGTTGGCAAACGGCTGTACGCGGCGCAGGGCGCTGAGCAGCGTCAGGCGGTCAACGGTCAGCGTATTGGGGTTGTTCTGCGGAATGACGGAGTTGTAGTTGGGATAGCGTCCCTCGATGAGTCGGCAGATGATGGTGCCGTCCTCATAGCTGATCTCGGCATTGCGCTCGTCGAAGCGGATGGTCACGTCGCCACCTTCCTTCTGCAGCATGTTACGCAGCAGCGTGGCGGGCTTCTTCGGCAGGATGAAGGCTGCGGGCTGTTCGCTCTTGATGGTCATCACCTTGTTGCGCACCAGCTTGTGACCGTCGCTGGCCACGATGGCCAGGCACTCGGGTGTCAGGTCGAAATAGACACCGTTCATGACGGGGCGCAGCTCGTCCTGTGCCGTTGCGAAGAGCGAGCGTCCAAGGTTGTCGGCCATGATGTTGCTGGGCAGCGTGATGGTGGTTGCGCCTTCGCTGACGGCCTGTGCCTTCGGGAATTCGTCAGCACTCTCGATGGGCATGGAGAACATACCGTTCTGGTAGCTGATCTTGGCAATGTTCGTCTCCAGGTTGACGTCAAAAGTGATAGGCTGTTCAGAGAAGCCCTTGACACCCTCCAGCAAATCCTTGTTGCCGATGGCGAAACGTCCGCTGCCATCGCTTTCCACGAGCGGCAGTTCGGTTTCCATCACGTTCTCGCTGTCCGATGCTGTCAGGCAGAGCTTGTTGTCCTCGATGTCAAAGACAAAGTCTGCCAATATCGGGAGCGAGTTCTTGGAGTTGATGACTCTCGACAATGCAGACAATTTGCTGCTAAGTGCAGTACTTGATACTGTAAATCTCATGTTGTTTATTGCTTTTAGTTTGTAATCTTTCGTAATTGAGCACAAAAATACAAAAATAGTACGGCATAAACAAAAATATTTATTGAAAAATTGCTCAATTTAAAACTATTTTTGTAATTTCGCGAACGAATCAGAAAATTAAACATTTCAAATAAACAATAGAACTATGGAATTAACAGGAAAAGTTATTGCCGTCATGGAGCCCCGTAGTGGTGTCTCAACCCGTACGGGTAATTCTTGGATGACCCAGGAGTACGTAATCGAAATCCCCGGTCAGTATCCCAAGAAATGTTTGTTTAACATTTTCGGCGAAGATCGTATCAAGCAGTTCAACATCCAGATGGGTGAGGAAATCACCATCTCGTTCGATATTGATGCTCGTGAGTATAACGGCCGTTGGTATAACGACGTTCGTGCCTATAACGTTCAGCGTGGCGTGGCTGCCGCTCCTGTCGCTGCTCCAGTAGCAGGCGCTCCCGCAGCACAGGCTGCCGTTGAAAATCCCTTCCCGCCTGTTGAGCCCACAAGCGAGGGTAGTACTGACGACCTGCCGTTCTAATTAAAGGTAAGAAGGTAAAAAAGTAAAAGGGCTGCGCATCATCAACAACGCACAGCCCATTTTTTTACCATTTTACTTTTTTACCTTTTTACTTCTTCAAGTATTCATCCATGTGCTGTGCTGCACGTCGTCCGTCGCCCATAGCCAGGATGACCGTAGCACCGCCACGCACGATGTCGCCGCCGGCGAATATCTCTGCGCGGGCCGACTGCATGCCTTCGTTCACCACGATGGTGTTCTTGCGGCCCAGCTCCAGACCCTCGATGCTCTTCGGTACCAGCGGGTTGGGGCTTACGCCGACAGCCACGATGACCTGGTCAACGTCGAGCGTCACCGTCTTGCCCTCTACGGGAACAGGACTGCGGCGGCCTGAGGCGTCGGGCTCACCCAGCTCCATCACCTGCAGCACGGCCTGCTTCACGGCACCCTGCTCGTCGGCAATGTACTCAATGGGGTTGTGCAGCGTCAGGAAGTTGATGCCCTCCTCCTTGGCGTGCTTCACCTCCTCCAGTCGTGCAGGCATCTCCTGCTCGCTTCTTCTATATACCAGTGTGACGTTGCCGCCCAGGCGCTTGGCCGTACGGCAGGAGTCCATCGCAGTATTACCGCCGCCCACTACGAGCACGTTCTTGCCGAGGTTTATCGGGGTGTCGGTAGTCGGGTTGGCAGCATCCATCAGGTTCACACGCGTCAGGTACTCGTTACTTGACATGATGTTGATGGCATTCTCGCCGGGGATGTTCATGAAGTTCGGCAGACCTGCGCCGGAACCCACGAAGATACCCTTGAAGCCCTGCTGCTCCAGCGTCTCCACGCTGATGGTCTTACCCACGATGACGTCCGTCTGGAAGTGAACGCCCATCTTGG
>Ga0310786_10002138_pt1 | contig 30793 bp, 18 predicted proteins | sample AusTroGonzalo_MG_FD_203881 | JGI IMG/M metagenome (GOLD analysis project Ga0310786, IMG submission 203881) | Bovine rumen microbial communities from tropical cattle in Woodstock, Queensland, Australia - Gonzalo_03 (v2) (version 2) | ecosystem: Host-associated > Mammals > Digestive system >...
ATCGTCCTTGATCTTGAAGACAGGATCATCTTTAAGGGCCGTGATGGTTACCACCACGTCGTTGATAAAGAAGCGGTTCTTATTCTGCTCATCTGAAGGATCCTTATAATTCTCAAGCGATCCGATAACAAGTTGATAATCGGGCTCCACGTCAGAAATGGTAACCGACTTGGTAACCCATTCTCTTGTCGTAGTGATACCTAAGTCATAACCCTCAGAGAGAGAAGCACCAGTGTACTTTTTGTAGCTTGCTGATGAAAGATCGGTCGTCGGGTTCATTGTCAAGCCTTTTTCGGCAAAGACCGCAATTTGAATCGGATCATACTTAGTGGCAGTTACCGTCACTTCTATCGTTGCTATCTTGCCTGCAGGAATACCGGAAAGGGCAGGCGTCACAAGGTGAGTGCGGGCGGCCTTACCGCTTGAGCCCTTCGCGCTGACGCGGAAATATCCGTTATGAATGTAAACCGAACTGTTGCCGAAGAAGCCCCAGCCGTGGGATATACGGGAGTCTTCGAGGTCAATTCCGGCACCAAAGATACGTTCGCTGGCCGTATTGTAAACCCTGAAACTACCCTCAGGATTATCACCACTAGGGATGGATAAACCCTTATGGTCAGGGACGAAACCAGCAGCAGCGCCAACCTCATCGGAACCCCAGGCAACCTCGCTGAAGTCTTCCGCAAGAATCACGTCGCCCACAGCGGCACCCGTAACGGTTGTTGCATCAACAACAGTAAAGTCTTCGGTCGTAGCACTGACCGGTTCGGAGAGTACGTTACTGTCCAGGTCCTCAACGACAAACCAATAGGTCGTGGAAGGCTGAAGGCCACCAAAGGCAAAGCAAGGAATCTTCTTGTTCCAACATCCATCGTTCGCCTCGATTTCATGGGAAACGACAAGGTCATTGCACGCAGAATCGCTGAAGAGAGCAATCCGGTAAGGCTTGCTTACATCTTCGCTGGCAGAGCCTGCGTGCGTCCAAGTGAACGCTGCGGTACTGGAGGAAACACTCTTGACGCTGGCCGTAAGTCCACCCTCATCATAAAGTTCCTTGATGGTAACCTTCATGTCGCTGATATTCATACGGGCCTCGTTCTTCTTGATATCCTTATGCGCACCGAAAGCCAGACGGTCGCCCTTGGCAACACCGTTCAGGGTCACCTTGAAGGTCTTCCAGGCCGTCTCGGCCGGCAGGGTAATGTTCGCAAAGTTGGATGAAAGATCCAGGGTATTCACGCCATTGCCCAACAGTTCGTTGTAAGCTCCGGCAGGCTGGACGGCCACGATGGCCTTGTCAGTAGCATAGGCGCTGCTGGACTCGCTATAATAACGGGAAGCGGTCACTTCCACCTCAAGGGTAGCCACTTTGCCTTCAGGAATGTTGTCCAGGGCCGGCGTAACCAGATGGGTGACTTTACTGCTGCCCACCAGTTTGATGTAACCCGGATGGATGTACATATTCCTTTCGGCGCCCTGTGCCCAGTGCATCAGACGGCTGGAAGCCAGAGGGCCGGTCTGGGAAGAAAGTTGTTTTTCACTGGAGGTTTCGGCAGCCTGATAACTGGCAACGTCCACCGTGCTAAACGAGTATTGCTGCACTTCTGCGGTAGGGAACCAACCGGCACCCATACCAATCATATCGCAGTCCCAGCAGAGTTCGCTGAAGTCTTCGGCGAGAATGACATCACCCACCTCGGCAGGCTCAGAAGAAACCTGCACGATTTCAAAATCAGAGGTAGTAACCGGCAGGACATTGCTTTCCGCGCTCTGTCCTACATTGATGACCTTCACGTAATAGGTCGTACCGGCATCCAGGCCGCTGATGCAGAAGCGGGGAGCAATCCCGCTCCAGCAGTCGTCACCTGCAGGAACGGCATAACTGTTCACCAGGTCATTGCAGCCCTCATCGGAGAACACCTTGACGGTGTACGCGGCTTCAGGTGCATTGTCCCAGCAAATCACCGCAGTGGAACTCGTAATGCCCTCCGCAGTGATAGTGATGTCGTAAGAAGGCGCATAAGCCAGGGCGGCGGGAGAATACATCTTGCCGGCAGTGAGGGCCGACTGGAGCGTTGCATTCTTGCTCATAAAGCCGCCATCGGTATCGAAGGCTTCCACCTTCACCGTTCCGCTCAGGCCGGCGGGCACGCAGATAAAGAACTCCGCAGGCAGTTCCACCGGCGCGTTCGCCTCCATCTCGACAAAATTGTAGGCAGTCACCGGAGTGAAGGTTTCGAAATCGGTGGTAAAAGTACCGCTCAGGGCTGCATCGCCTGCACCGGTGAGCCGGACCTTGCTGATGGAAGCCGTTCCTGTCAGGCTCAGGTGGAACACGCTGACGCAGGGAGAGAGTACGACCAGGCTCGCATCCGTGCTCTTGCCACCCATCACGAATGCCATAGGGTCATACGAACCTTCGACATATTCCTGAACAGGCGTGAACAGAAGCGTCGCACTGCCCGCCTCATAATCGGAAAGGGCAGCGGCGGGATAAGCCGCGTAGAAAGGCGCAGTTATAGCGTCTTCAAAAGTAAATTCAGCGCTGGGCTGGCCATCGTATGCAGCGTCAAGCGGATTGGAAGTAACGCCATTGACACTGATCTTGTCGTCGGCTTTCCAATAGTTGGGCCAGGAGGCGCCGTCCTTTTCACCAAGGGCGGTTTTGCAGGACGCCAGACTGGCACTGATGGTCGTGCGGACAGAAGTCGGGCCGACTTCCTTCATACAGGAAGAGACGGCGAGCAGACAGAGTACTGCTGCAGAAAGGAGAGTAATCTTTTTCATAAGGCAATACTTTTTAATCATCCCACACGATTGTGTCGGTGTCTTCTTCCAGTGGGTCGAGCACTGCAGTGCTCTCACACAGGACAAAGGCCTCTATGTCGAACATGAGTTCGCACTCAGGCACGGTGTAAGTTGGTTTTGTAAACATAGGGTTATAAATTATTGGAGTTCTACAAGGGTAATGGTCATATCGCTGAGGATCATCATGTTGCTGTTGCCAGTATTCGTTTCCGCAGTAGGACCGAAGGCGATCCGGTCGCCCTTCACCACCCCGTCGATGGTCACCTCAAAGCCTTCCAGGTTGGTAATGCCGCCATTGAAGGTAATGGTCTCGACATTCGAACTGAGGTCGAGTTTATTCTTGTTGGTCTGGTTACCGGAAGAGATTTCATAGAATGTCTTTCCGTGCTGAACGGCCAGTGCAGCCTCCCCACCCGACAACTTACCGGCAGCATGAAGCGTAATCTTCAGCGTGGCGATTTTTCCTTCGGGAATATTGGTCAGTTCGGGCGTAATGATATGGGTGCCATAGCTGCTGGTGCTCAGGAACAGATATCCGGGACCGATATAGATTCGGGCATACTGGCCCTGTGCCCACTTGGCAAAGCGGACGCCGGCTTCCTTCTTGGCTACGGCCTGTGCCGTAAGGCTTCTTTGTGCGTATTGTCCCGTTGTGCCGACGAACATGGCGGCAGTACGGTCGGTGAAGCTCTTCTTGGTATCGGTGTTATAGCCGACACCGTCATCGGCCACGTCAATTCCGGCAGCCACGCTGATTTCATCCGCACCCCAGCAGAGCTGACCGAAGTCTTCGGCGAGGAGAACCTCGTCCACCGCAGCGGGCTCGGAGGAGACCAATACGTTATGGAAGGCCTCGGTAGTGCCGTGGATAATGGCGGAAGCCACTTCTTCCTCTCCGGAGGCTGCCGTATCCTTCACCCGGAACCAGTAGTCGGTATCCGGGGCAAGGCCGCTGAAGACAAACTTCGGCTGACGGCTCTTCCAGCATCCGTCATCGGCAGGGATGTCATAGGAGAGTTCCAATTCGGTGCAGGCTGCATCCTTATACAGAGAAACGGTGTAAGGCTGTTTGACGTCTTTTTCCACATCCCCTTCCGTCCAGGTGAAGGACAGGGTGGAAGACGAGCGCCCGGCGAGTTGCGCCGTGATGGGATAGTACTTCTCAATCTTGAATTCCGCAATCTCCGTCCTTTCGGTATAACCGGGAACGCTGACGTTGAGTTTGGTGGAGACCTCCATGGCAGTCCCCGTCAGCAGCGAATACCCGTCAGCTCCACGCTCAAGAGTGAAATCAACGGGATTGCTCAGTTCGAGCGTAAGGCCGGATACCGGAATCGCTTCAAGGCCGAACGAGCCCTGATAGAGCACCGAGATGGGATAGGATTCGGAACGGAGCACGAGAATGGGCAGACCGGCCGGCTGATATTGTTCACCCATCTGGATACCTCTGAGCATACTGCTCCGGATAGGAATCCTGCAGCCGCAACCATCTTCGGAAACGACCTTCACATAAGACTGGGTATCATATATATAGGCCACATCCGGGCTGGCAGCTGCGCCAAGGGTAAGCACGCCCTCCGGCGTTATCGAACCGGCTGCCGCGTCCTCTACGCTCCAGGTGAAGCTGTGTCCGCTTTCCCCGTCGCTGGTGACGGCCCGGAGCGGGAGGCGCATACCGGGATAGCCATTGACTTCGGTGATGGGCCGGCCGAGTTCGTCCCTGACAGTGACGCTGTAGCGCACCGGCGGATTCACGCTCACCATACAGGCCGCTTTCTTGATGCCGACTTTGGCGGTGGCCACGACATAGGTGACGCCTTCCGCCTTGGCAGTGACGAGCCCGTCCTTGACACTGACGATTGTCGTGTCAGTCGCACTCCAGACTACCCCCATCCCGAGCGATTCGGGCAGGACGGTGGCGCTGAGGGTAACCGTCTCGCCGACCTGCAGATCAGCCTTATCCTGGCTGATTACGACGCTGGTCGCGCCTTCGCTTCCGCTTCCGGAATTATCCGTGCAGGCGTAGAGCGCCGGAAGGAGAAGCATTGCGATTAAAATGAGTCTTTTCATATTCTACTTGTTGTAGCGAATTGCAAAATAATCCATGGTGTTATAACCGGAGTTGTTGGCAATGGTACTGGAATCGTACGAATCCACCGACTTCGCCGCCGCTTTGTTGTTGCGCGGCATCAGGCGGATGCTTACCAGTTCGTGGCCAAGGATCTCGGTCGGGAGCGGGAAGTCATATACGCGGGTGCCCAGCGTCTGCCAGTCGTTCTGGGAAGCCCAGATGGCGACATCGGGAACGGTGAAATCGGCAATGTCGATCCACTCGTCGTCGCTGGCCGCAGAGGTATCGTAGGTGGTCAGCGAGTACTGGGCCTTCCAGTAGCGCGGCGAACGGGCGCTCTGGGAATTGTTGTACATCGCGAACTGCATCGAAACCCGGTCGGAGACAATGCCTTCGGTGCTGAAGACCACCAGCCAGCAGTAGCCGCGGTTGCTGTTCCACCAATACTTGTTGGACCAGCTGAGCATCAAACTGTTATGGAACCAGCCCTTTCCGTCCGTGTTTTGAGCGGATTCGGTGCCTTTGTCAACCCAGGGCTGATAGATGCCGCCTTCGTCCAATTCGATTCCGGCGCCTTCCTTATACTTGTTCTTCTTCTTGCTTCCGCACTCGCCGATGTAGAAGTAGGACGGGGAGAAATTGCCCACCTCACCATAGGTATGGCAGAGTTCACCGTTCCCCTTGGTGGCCAGGATAGGATTCTCCAGAATCGTTTCATCCCATTCACCCGGGAACTGGGCATAGCGGAACTCGGTAATCAGGCCGGAGAAGTTGTCCTTGAAGTCAGGCTTCAGGTCAATCTCCTCGCGAGTGAGATGGCGGAGCTGGTAACGGCCGATGTTGCCGTCCTTTTCAAAGCTCTTGTAGTTCTCGTGGACCACGATACCGGTAATGTCACCGCTGCCGTAAGGAAGCGTCTCGCCGTTGCGGCGGTACGGGCAGGTCATATTGGTGAACATATACATACTGCCACCCTCGATGTCACGGATCAGAGTGGGGTATTTGGCCAGACGGTTGTAGGTGCAGAGGCTGGTGTAACCTTCGTTTACAGGAGTGAACGGTCCCTTGCGCATGGCGATCTCGCAATTCTTGATCTTGACGAGGGTATTGAGGTCGCTGTCCGTCAGTTCATTGATACTCTTCTCCTTCCAGGGCATGGTCAGATATCCGTCATAACTGGTAATGAGATTGGCGGAGCTCACACCTTCGATGGTGTAGCAGACCGGCTCGCCCTCGGATTTCTTCACGACGGCACCGCCGATGCCCAGACAGACGCGGCTATAACGCTTGAATTCGTTAAGAGACTCACTTTCGGCGATAAGCCGGAAACCGTACTGTCCGTCTGCACTCTCCAGGTAGGAGGTACGTGCGGTCAGGGTGTAGTCAATCACACCGGTCCCCTGCTGATAGTCATCTACGAAGGCATCGCCGGCATTGCCGCCTTCCGTCGTACTGACGATGTAACCCTCAACCAGCACATCCTCCGGCAGGGTGTACCCCTTGACCGTGGCAATGGCACGGATTTCCTCAGGCGTATAAACGGTGCCGACAAAATTGTCCGCACGGGCCTGGGTCACGGAGACAAGCTCAGACTGCGTGTTCCCCCAACCATCCTTATAGTAAAGTGCGATAATGGCGTGGCGGGTGTATTTCTGGTCCACGTTGTCGTTGGTCTTGAACGTAAGCGCCGTAGGACTGAGCTTGCAGTCATAAATCCAGTCTTCAGCGCCGGCGATACGGACTTCTGTCCGGACCTGATCCAACGGGACGGTGATTTCGGCTTCGACGGTATTGACTTCGCCCGTACCGTTAAAGACGAAAACCGACCCCTGAAGCATATGGAATTTCTCTTCGATGGGACCATACTGGAAAACGGAGACCGTATCCAGACGGGTATCCGTTTGGAAGAGAATGTCCGCGCGACGCGGAGTTCCTTCGTTAGCCAGAACGCGCACGGGGATGCTGCCGTCGGCCTCGAAGACCGTGGTTCCGAACTTCACCCAGGCATCATCTGCCGGGTCAATCAGGGAGACATCACCCCGCTTGTTCGCCAGGAAGGCGATATTGATTTCTTCGCCTTCCGCCTGGACATAATATTCGTGCTCCGGCATGCCGAGTTCGTCGGGGGCATAAACCTCGAACTTGTTCCTGTCGCAGGACAGGCACAGCAGCAGGGCGGAAGCAACAAGGATAAATATCGTTGACTTTTTCATAAGGCTATTGAGTCTGGACGACCGTAATCGTGTTAGAATAAATGGTGTCGCCTTCGGTAGAGGTAAGGGAACCGGCATCCGTATGAGACAGACGAAGATTCGCCATACGGAGCGCACCGGTGGTATTGGGCAGGATTTCGACTTCCACCTTGTCCGTCTCAACGTTCTTCAGGACAATCCAGGGGCTTTCGGGCTCCTGTCCCTCAGGATAGGTCAGCGTGATGTACATCTCATCCAGATTATAAATGAGGTTCGTGTTGAAAGGGATGGTTTCCGTTTTCCCTTCCGCCGTAGCGGCAAGCGAGGAGACGCCAAATTTCATCACGCATTCAGAATCGGAATAGTACGCCTGCTGGTACATATTCAGGGTACGGGTCTGGTCCCCGGCCTTGAACACCAGGATCACGCGGCGGGCACGGCCGTAATTGACCTCATAGTCAAAGACAAGGTAACCGCTTTTATAACCGTTGAAACGGTCGATGGAGGCCCAGGACACTTCCCTGTCCATTTCTACGGTCCAGGAAGTATTCGAGAAAACCGCTACCTGGGTACTGCCGCCTGCAGAGCCCAACTGGTTGTATGCCGAGAGCAGTCCCAGCGTCTGGTCATACTCGGCCTTCGGGCTGCAGGCTGCTGCAGCAAAAAGGACTGCGATGTATAGAATAAACTTCTTCATATCCCTTAATTGATGAGATTGTACTTTTCGTATTCCGGATTCGAGAGAATGCGACCGGTACGCAGGCACTGCACATCCGGAATCGGATAGTATTGGTGGCAGGGACGGATATTCGCCTGAACGTTACCATAAAGGTTATACGCCAACAACTGGTCGTACCAGATGCCCCAACGCACCAGATCGAACTTGCGTCCCCACTCCCCGAAGAGTTCGCGCGCACGTTCGTCCCGGATCTCGCCGCGGAGTTTCACTTCGGTCACAAAAGTATATTGGTCAATCTCGGCACGTTCGCGGACCCTGTTCAGGTAAGCGATGGCCTTGCCGTATTCTCCCTTTTCGCACCAGGCCTCGGCAAGCAGGAGCAGTGCATCGGCATAGCGGAAAATCTTATAATTGTTGTGATCGTAGTTCCGGTCGACATTGAAGCACCAGAACTTATGCCCCATCCAGGTCGTGGTGAAATTCTTCCCGTGCCAACTCGTGGCGAAATTGTATTCGCGGCGGATGTCACCGGTCTTGCTGGTCAAAATGTTCTCCTTCATATATCGGGTGGGACGGACCGGTGTATAGGCAGTCGCCTTGCTGCCGACTTCCGGGATATTCACACCGTCATACAAGTCGTCCGAATCGTTTTGCCCCCTCTTGGGCAGTACGATTGCACTGATGCCAAGGCTGCTGCCCGGAGTATAATCAATACCGCCTTCCACGAATTCGTGGTTGATCTCGAAAATGGACTCCGGCGTATTCTTGTTGCGGAAGCAGACATCCGAGTAAGGATACTGCATCAGGTCTCCATATATCGCCTCCAGATGCTCGCAAGCATAGATGACTTCGTCCCAGTCTTTATTCCAGGCTGCCATTTTGGCAATCATCATCCAGCCCATGGCGGCACCGCAGTAGTTGTACTCCTGGTCGCAGGTGCGGACCTGGGGAAGGGCGGGCACATAGAGTTTAAGCTCATCAATCAGGGTTTTGCGCGTCTGAACGGCGCTCATACGGGGCAGGTTGCCGATAACGAGCATATCCTCATCCGTTTCCACATACTTCTCATAGAAGGGAACATCCCCGAAGGTACAGGTCAACAGATAATAATAATAGGAGAGCAGGATGCGGGTCTCGATGGCATAGGGCAATTTCTCGCTCTCCGCCACTTCGGAGCGCTCGATGCCGGCAAGGGTGCTGAGGCAATAGCGTATGCCAATCCAGCAGTTCTGCCAGACGTGGGCGCCGGCTCCGGGACGTGCGGGATTGATATCCATCTTGGCATCCGGCTGCGCGGAACCGTCGGTCGAAGCCAGATCGGTAGTGCCTTCGATACCCTCGTAAAAACGAAGGTCGTGAATCGGATTCAGCGGATCGTAGCAACCATTGACGGCGGCACGGATCTGTGGCTTGGTCTTAAAGAACGCATACGGACTGACGATGGCATTGGGATCCTCCTCAAGAGAGCAGGAAACCATCGCGAACGCCGTTGCGATAACAGATATAATGGTGAAAAACTTTTTCATAGGGCCATCAATATTTCAGTTGGACAGAGAACACTACGCGCATCGGCTTGGGGTAATAGGAATTGTCATATCCGTTGTATCCACCGGAAGAGACATCCGGGTCAAAGCCGTTGTAATTGGACCACAGATAGAGGTTCTCTCCTGAACAGGAGAGTTCAAGTTCGCGCAGGATCTTGCTCTTGAGGTTGAAGCGGTAACCCAGGCTAATGGTCTTCAGACGTACATACGAGGCGTCGTGAATCAGGAACGAACTCGGAAGTGCGTTTCCATCGAAGACACCTGCACGGGGAAGATTGGAGTTGGGGTTCTTTTCCGGATGCCAGGCGTTGACCATATAGGCATACTGATTGGTACGGCGGGAGCCGGCCATATAGAATTCCGAATAATTGAGCACCTTGCCACCCACGCTGTAAGAGAAGAAGACGCCCAGCGTGAAGCCCTTGATACGGAAGGTATTCTGCAAACCGCCGGAAATTATGGGGTCCGGGGAGCCGAGGAATACGATATCCCGGGAATCCAGCGTACCGTCGTGGTTCTGGTCGATAAAGATAGGATAACCCAGCGTCGATTTACCTTGGTCGTTGGCAAAGGAATGGGTAATCTTGTTGCGCTCTACCTCTTCCTGATTATGCCAGACACCCGCATACTGGAAGCCCCAGAATGAGTTCACGGGGTATCCTACCCTGTAACCGATGGTCATATAGCCTCCGGCAGGAGCGTTCTTGGAAGAAACTTCGGACTCGGAGCCAAGGTCGTTGACGATGGAAGTTGAATGAGAAATCGTAAAGGAACTTGTCCAGGTGAAATTGCGCTTCACGATGTTGCGGGAATTCAAGGTCAATTCCAGACCCTGACTCGTCGTACGGCCAATGTTCTGGTATTTGGTATCATAACCGGTGTGCTGCGGCGTCTTCACGGTAAGGAGAAGGTCGGTGGTCACGGCCCGGTAAGCCTCGAATTCCAGGGAGAGCCGATTGTTCAGTACGGCAAAATCCAGCGCTATATTCCCCTCTGTCGTGGTCTCCCAGGTCAAGTTGGGAGAGGCGATGCGAGCCTGCCAGTACTCCTGGCTGTATTTCCCACCGAAGGGGTAACCGCCGGAACTGGAATCCAGCCGGGCCAGGGAACGGTAGGCCTGGTTCAGGTCGTTACCGGACTGGCCGAGACTGACTTTGATAGAAAGGTCGTCCAGCCAGTTGACCCCCTTGAGCCAGGGTTCATTGGCAATGGCCCACTTGATGGCACCGGAGGGGAAGAAGCCCCATTTATGATTGGCGGCAAAGTTGGAGGCGCCGTCCGCACGGCAGGTGAAGGTAAGGTAATAACGCCGCTTCCAGTTGTAATTAGCCCGTAAGAAGACAGCGATCTTATTCTTGACGACCTGACCCGTACTGACTCCATAACTTTCCTTGTCAAGTACGGCAGCCATATTGTTCCACTTCATTGCATCGACCAGGTAACCTTCACCATCCGCCGTAAGGGTATGGCTGGCGAAATGTTTCCAGGTCTGTCCGAGCGTGGCGTCAATATGATGGCCTTTCGTATCCCGGGAGAACTCGAGCGTGTGCTCGAAGTAGAGGCTCTGCTCGCCATAATTCTGCCGATAGGCATAACCGGCCATATTCTCGGTACGGGTAGGGAGAGTGGAAGGCGTGTACTTGTAACGCTGACGGTCAAAGAAGTAGTAACTGAACTTCGCCTTGTATTTCAGGGTACGATGGAGGCGGACATTGGCGCCCACGGTAGCATTGAGCATACTGCGGTCCGTATGGTCCGTATTCTCGTTCAGTCGGACGACGGCGTTGGCCTGGGTCGGTGAACCGTTGCTCAAGGGGTTATAGGAATCCTTGGGCTGGATGAGCGGCGACAGGTATTGGGCCGCATAGTAGATACCGCCACCGCCGATGGCCGTCAGGAAGTTGTCCTGCAGACGGTACTGGTAGCGAAGGTTGGCGTAAATCGTCAACCACTTGAACAGGTTGTTGGTGAGATTCAGCGTACCGGTGATGTTCTGCTTGCCGCTCTTCTGGATGATACCCTGCTCGTCGCTGTATCCGATGGCCGCATAGAATTTCTGCTTGCCCTGGAAACCGTTCAGGGAAATCCAGTGGTGCTGGTAAGGAGCCACCCGGCTGACATCTTCAATCCAGTTGGTTCCTTCGCCGTTGGTAAACGGGGTCTTCACGGACAAGCCGCTGATCGGGGTGTTCATATTCATCGAACCACTGGTGCCGGATTGCTGGACGTACTCGTTGCGGAAAATACCGTATTGCTCGGCATCCATCAGTTCAAGATTGCGCGGAAGCATCGAGATTCCGGCGCTGGACTTGAAGGTGATGGCGATATTCTGGCTGGGACCGGAGGCATCCGTGCTGCCCTTGGTGGTGATGATGATGACACCGTTCGCACCACGGGCACCGTAGATGGCGGTTGAAGAAGCGTCCTTCAAAACTGAAATGGCCTCGATATCAGCGGGATTGACATCGCTGAGCGAAGCGCCTTCGTCCATCATCACACCGTCGATAACGATGAGCGGGTCATTGGACGCAGTAATGGAACGGGAACCGCGGATACGGATGACGGCATCCGAACCGGGCTCACCGTCCGTACTGGTAACCACCATACCGGCGACACGGCCCTGCAGGGCCTGGTCCACGGACAATACCGGTTCGTCACGGATTTCAGACATCTTCACATTGGTCACGGAACCGGTCAGGTCAGCCTGCTTGACGGCACCGTAACCGATGACCACGACATCTTCCAGCCGCTGGCTGGCGTCGGGCTGAAGGGTCACGTCATAGGAGTTTTTGCCCTTGACGGGGAACTCCGTCTCGGCAAAACCCAGGAAATGCACTGAGATATAATCCCCGTCCTTGCATTCAACCGTGTAACGGCCGGAAGCGTCCGTCGTAGCGGAAGCGGCGACATTGCCCTTGGGGCCGCCGCTCTTTACGACTACGATGGCTCCGGGGAGGGCTTCCGTGTTGTCGTCACGCACGACACCGCTTACCTTGCGGGTCTGTGCGGACGCAGGAACGAGCGCAAAAAGCGCCAATAGTATAAGTAATAGCTTTTTCATACCCAGTCCGGTTCTTCATCTTCATCGAAGTCTATGTCAATGTACAGACCCAGATCTGCTTCCGTCACCTGATAGGCAGCCAGGTTGTCGATATGCACGAAAACAAGGTCGTCATTGGCTACACTAAAGGTAAAGTGGGTGTTCGGGCTCATCCGCGCCCCTTCGCCCATCACGAGCAGATATTTGAAATTGCTCTTGTCGGCGGCATCGGCCAGGGGCACGTTCACCCGGAAGGTCGTCAGGCCGGTATCGAAGAACAGGCCGCCGGAGATGGTGATGTCCAGCGTTATGTTCTTGCTGCGGAACTCGTTGGTGGTCTCAGCCCAGGCATTGAAGGAAATGTAATCGAAATAATCCCGGTTGACCTCCGAATAATCCTTGGTAGTGTAGGTCTGCTTGCCGGTGAGCGTCACCATCTGGTCGGGCTCGTCTGAGAACTCATCGAGGAACTGCCGCTTGTAGCCCTGACGGACGGAAAGGAATTTTCCCAGAGACTCGCCGGGGTTGGAGAAACTGAGTTTCCCTTCACGGATCAACAGGTTGTTGAGCGTCAGGATGGACTCGGCGTCGTAAGTTACTACGATATGACCGGCCTCAACCTCTTCCACCCGCGTGATCTTGAACCAGTCCGGATAGGCGGCATTCTGGCTTACCATGTACTTCCACTGCAGCGGAACATTGGACAAGATGTGGATCTGTGCATCCTGGGCCCCCGCGAAAGGAACCTGGATACCATCCATCAGTTTGTCCGGAGAGGTCTCGTACACCTTGATGTACTCGCTCCGGACAGGGCGCGACGGTCCGTCATTCTTGCTGCAGGCGCAGAAGACGGCGGAAAGCGTCACCCAAAGGAGGATAAAAGTTTTTTTCTTCATATGAATGATTACTTCATTTTTGAAATCTTGAAATCCGCGATGATGGGATAGTGGTCGGACGGAATATAGAAGGTAGAGACGCCGGAATGCTCCCGGGTCGTGTACTTGTCAGGCTGGGCATAGACATTGGAGCAGGCGTTCAGCATCGCCTTGGAGACATACATATAGTCGATGCGCAGATTGCCGCAGGAAGGCATAAACACATCCGGATAACTCTCCGAGACCAGGTCGAAGAAGGGAGAATTGAATATCATATAGTCCTGCGTCGTAAAGCCCAGCGACGCATTGTTCCATTTGTACTTGTAATTGTCCTTGCGGCTGTAAGAGTTGTAGTCCCCCGCCATCAGCCACAATTCCTTGTCCGGATTTTTCGTGGTGCGGACGGTGCCGTTCAGAATGCAGGTCAGCTCCTTGACGCGGTGTTTCTCTCCCTCATACCTCTCCGCACTGGCCGCACGCTGGTCGTGGGGGACGCCGTAGCCGAATTTACCGTGCTTGAGGTGGACCGTCACGATATTGAGCGGTTTTTGCGCCCCCTCCACATGCACCTGATACCAGCCGCTGTAGTTCACGACGACGGAATCCGGCTTGCTGCCCTTGACAATCTTGATGCTGTCGATGGGGAAACGCGAAGTGACCGCGTCGGGATAATTCGTCAAGCCGAAAGGCGTGGAAGTAGAAGGGCGCCGGGGAACGACAAAATGGTACTGGTGTCCCCAACGGGCACAGAGTTCACCCCAATGAGCAGGCAGGTAACGCTCTTCGTTGGGCATATGGGTGTGGGTGCCGTCGTAGTAAATCGTGGCTGCCTCGCAGAAGACGCAGATATCCGGGTCCCATTCTTTTACCCATTCCACAAACTTGTCGTAATTGTCCGGCTGACCGGCCCACATCCCGTTCTGGATATTCCAGTACAGCACACGGAGCGTCTGCTTGCTGTTGTGGGACGGTTTCTTTTGCGCCGCCACATCTGTAGCAGCAGCGATGGTCAGAAAGGCGACCAAAGCAAAAGCTTTGAAGAAGATTTTCTCTACGCGCATAATCATAAAATCTACAAGCACAAATATAAAAATAAAATCCGGAGCAAAAAGGGCTCCGGACTGAATAAGGAAACGCAATCAGCGTTAGGGAAATGCTTATTCCCTGAATATCAACTAATTAAATAAATTTAATAACTTTGCTCGGGAAATGGTTTAGGCCCTAAAACTCAACAAATACAAAGGAATCGGGCTGCAGGGAAAGGAAGAGCGTACCGTCCGGCTGCAGGGCCACGGGATACTCGGTATACATACTGAAGGGGTCTGTGAGGTGGCAGCGCACCCGTTCGTCAAACTTCCCTTCACTGAGGCGCAGCGTCACGTCAAGGGTGGAAGTAATATTGTCATCCATCACATAGCGACTGACCAGGATACCCAGTGCTCCGGCCGCATTACGGGCGGCAGTCACACGCACATCGGGGATGTCGCACTCCGCCTTCACCTGTGTTCCCAGGGTCTTGAGTTTCCCCCAGGCATAGATGGCCCAGTAGCCCCAGATGGGCATATCGCTCACCGGGTCGAACAGGCCGTTGAACGTACAGGGACGCCAGTCGTAGTACATCATCATGTCGGTAGGGCAGTTCTGGCCCTCCTGCATCGAGGCGCAGACAAAGGCCGCTGCCTTCGCACTGGGAAGCGTACGCATCGAATAGGGATAATCGTCCGTCCAGCTCTTGATATAGTTCCACTCGTTCAGGAAAGACTCGGCCTTTTCATAACCGTACTTGTCCAGCAGGGCGCGCACCTGATAGGAATAGTCGACATAGACCGTCGGATCCGCCTCATAGATGTGCCAGGCAAAGAAGTCCAGGGGCACTCCCCTGCGCTGCATCTCGGAAAGCAGTCGCTCATACCACACCGGCACGGTGCGTACGCCGGGATCCGTCCCGGACATGGCGGGACCGCCGATACGCAGCCCCGGGAAGCAGCCTTTCAAGTGCTTCACCGCGACCTCGAAGAAGTCGTAGAACTGCTCGGGAGAACCGGCCCAGCAGCGCGGGTCCACCTTCCATTTGTCGTTGTCCCATTCCAGGTTGGGTTCGTTCCAGATTTCCCAGTACTGGATGTTGTAATGGAAGCCGTCCGCCCAGCCTTCGTTGTAGTGGCGGATGATATGCTCAGCAATCACCGCCCACTTCTTGTTGTCGGTAGGCGGATAGATGTTGTACTTCTTGAGGGGCTGGTTCTCAATGCTCTGTCCCAGACGGTAGAACACCTCCACACCGGCATCCTGGATGCTCTTGACATAGCGGTCCGTCAGCGTGAAGTCATAGGACTCCGGCTTATTGGGATTCTTGGAGAAATCCGGGAAAATCATGGATATATCCACCACGTGCTCGCCGTAGGCACCGGAACCGGCCGCATCGTGATTGCGGGAATAGCCCACGTTGGCCGCCCGGAAATAGCCGGTGGTGCCGGTATAGACCTGTTCCGCGTTGTTGATGCGGGGACCGTTGTTCACGGCGTTCATACGCTTGATGGAACCGAGTTCTACATCGGGCGATACCGTAATCTGCGCCCAAAGGCCGGCGCTCACGACAAGCAGCGCCAGGGAGGAAACAAGGCTTCTTTTCATCTTATTTAAGCAATACACTCTTTTCACGCTTTACAAACTGGATGGGAATGCCGGAAGGGTCACGCATCATAGCACCGTCGAAGCCCGGAGCCTTCTCGTGCACGACAAGGGTAGCACCGGCTTTCGTAAGCCGCTCTATGTCCGCGTCCACATCCCTGGAAGTAAAGCCGAAATGCAGGGTCAGCGGATCCATGGAAGCATAATCCGGAGCAACGGGCTGCGTCTTGGCGCGATACATTTCGATAGCCACGCGGCCGCTCGCATCCACGATGAAGGTCGTATGCGTCTCATCGTCTTTCTGACGGGTCATGGTGAAACCCAGATTGTCGCACCACCACTTGGCGGTAGCAACGGGATCCGCCACGTCGATGGCAGGATGCTCCAGGACAAAGCCATTGGGATTGACAAGCTCATCACCCTTCGGGGCGCAACCGAAGAAAGCAGCAAGGGAAGCAAGAGTAAACATAATTTTTTTCATACTATTAAAGGTTTATTGATTATCAGTTGAGAAAGGGCGAAGCACGGTCACAAAGCGCTGCACACCGGATTCCGGCGCACGGTCAAGGTCCAGGCGGATGACGGGACGCAAGCACTTTTCGTGCATGGCCTCGCTGTACCAGTCCCGGTCGATGCTGAGGCGCGAACCTTCCGGACCCATAATAGAAATACACAGTCCGGCATCACCGTCCCTGTAAATATATTCACCGGGCGCCGTCTCGTTCAGGATACCGCCGCCCAGGCCGTTCCGGAGCGTCAGGCGGCCAGTTGCGGGCCCGCTGACTTCATCCTCCACGACGATGTATGCCTCATCCACAAAACGGATGCGGCGGCGGCGCGTCAGGCCCTCATAGGCCTCGTGCTCCACGCAAAGCGACTGCTCCCTCCCCTCCGGCTGCCATTCCAGCACCCGGGGCTGCGGGTCGTCGTAATCGCGGTCGTCGAGGGTCAGGGCATTGTGCCGAGCCGTAGCCTTGAAATAGGCACGCTGGCGCTCAATTTCCTCGTCGCCGGAATAAGTATAGGCACCTGCATCCGGCATCAGTTTCTTTCCATAAGCCCAGAGTTCGAAGGTGCCGAAGTCGGGCTGGGCGTGCCACATACCGCGCTTCGTCGCCTTGACGGGCATAATTATGCTCTCCGCTGCCCTCCCGTTGCGGAAGGTATAGAAACCGGTATCGGGATGGCCTGAGGATTGGGACGAGGGCTCCACGCGGGCATCACAGTACCCGTTTACATCTTCCAGCAGCTCCGATGTCGCCAGGTCGTCGTAGCGGCGGGCATCGCTGAAACAGGGATGCGTACCGTCCGGATAGCAGTAATCCAGATAGTAGTTCGTCATCCGCACCAGCCGGTCCAGGCACTCCGACGGAAAAAGCTCCGGCCGGTGATTGCTCAAAGCCAGCTGGATGGCCTCGTCGTAGGACTCCACAAAACCGATGTGATAGCCCGGATCCAATTCGAAATGGCAGCCGTCCGGATAAGACTGACGCAGGATCTCGCGGTTCAGGTTCTCCACACCTGCCTTCACCCAGGTCTCCGCGTCCTTGAATTCCGGGAAACAGATACCTGCGCGCAGGATGCCCTGCGACTGATGGATAAGGTGGTTCCCGGCGGGACTGAAGGACTGCATCAAAACTGTAGCGTTCTGATGGTAGGCGCACAGGAATTCCAGCAGGAACGCCGGCGTAAAACTTTCTGCATCCTCCAACAGGGCAAAATGCGTACACCAGCGCAAAAGGCGGATGCCCACCTCCAAGGGACGCCAGGCAAAGCATTCATTGGGCGCATCGATAGGGATTGCACCGCTGCTCACCGTTCCGTACTGGTCGATGTCAAAGGGCAGGTAGGGATTCTTCCGGACCCAGTCACGGAATTCATAGACATACTCGCGGGCATATTTCTCCTCCCCCGTCGTACAGTACATCCGTCCCAGCGAAGCCCACCAGCCCTGCCGGTGCAGCTGCACGCGCATCTCTATGTCCTTGACCGGCCAGTAGGTCCAGTCGATGTTCCGGCCGTAATTCCATACGGGCTCCTTCAGGACGTGGAAGGTATGCTGCAGGGCATCCTCCGCCCAGAGACTGTCCCGGGCCGATGCCTCACGAGCCTCCTGGCCGGGTATGACAATCCCCTGCCGGGAGCGGAAATAATCAAGCAACGCTGCCGACGCGTTCTTCCACTGCTTCCTTTCACAGAGGGACTTGACCTGCTCCAAACCGGGCCGGTCCAGGTCCAGGAGGGAAAACACTTCCTTCCCGTCACAGGCAAAAGCAGTGACGGGAAGGAAAGCAAAAAGCCCCAAGATGCAGAGAAGCCGCCGGGAAGCGTTCATCCCAGACTAGTTGAATGCCACCTTGACGACGACGGGTAAATGGTCGGAAGCAGTGCGGACTTCATCGTCCTCGGCCGTATAGGTCCGGCGGACGGTCCTGTACTCGACCGGCGTAATGGTCTGGGAACTGCCGCTTTTCGTGAGGACAAAGTCCAGACGACGCCAGGGACGATCCTTGGTAAAGGTTGTCCAGGGGTAGGTATAGCTGTGACTGCTCCCGCTGAGCGTACCGCAATACTTCTGATAGAAGGAGGTCATATTGCCATCGGCCTTGATCTTGGCATAGGCATCCGTCCAATAGGAAGTCAGCGTCGTATAATTGGCCACGGTCCCGTGCGGCTCGTCATTCTCCTGCGGGCCGTAGTTCAAGTCTCCTACAACGATGATGGGCAGGGCGCCGTTCACTTTTGCCCTAGCGAAGGTTTCAAGGCTCTGGGTGTTGTAGGTATTCTTTTGCTGATCCGAAGCAGATTCTCCGATATAGGTAGCAAAGTGCGTTACGAAGAAATAGAACTGCTTGCCGGAAACCTTGTGGGTGAACTTGGCCCAGACGCAGGTATGGCGTCCGGCGCTGTTCTCGTAGGCGTTTTGCTTGGTGGACCAATAATCATTCTCCGTCTGGCTGATCCATACATAATCTGCTTCTTCCAGCGTCAGGGTATTCTTGTTGTAGGCAAAGCCGTTGGCATATTCCATCGTGGCGGAATAAGAGTAATTGAGAATGGTCCCGCTTCTGGTGACTTTGTTGGGATAGTTCAAATGCCATCCAAAATCGGAGGTAGCAAGTCCTCCCGCCGCCGCCATCGCCTTGACGTCGTATTTTCCGCCCGCAAGGTAGTCTGAACTAAGTTCGTTGAAGCCGATGATATCCGCGCCCAGTCCGGCGATGGTATAGCCCATACACTCCTTTACATCGGCGCGATCCATAGAAATGTAACTCGAATAAGTTCCAGAACGGTTTTCCTGCTGCTTGAGGTTATACACGGCCACGGTGACGCTCGGCGGCGTAACCGTGGGCGTGCCACCGTTCTCAGCGGTAAGACCGTTGATCTGCAGCAGATTCTCCGTACGGCCAGCCGCATAGGTCTTGCTCTCGAACTCGATGAGGTCGGTGCCGGCGAGGGTAGCTCCATCTCCCCAGAACTTAAGGCGCATATAGGCGCCGTCGCTCTGATAGACCAGTGCTTCGATGCCGGAGGCGTAGTCCTGTGCAGGAATCGCCACGTAGAAGTAGGTATCGGAGCCGCTAAGGGTTACGGGACAGTTATAGGTCAGCGTACCCTCGGTGCCGCCATTGAAGGAACCGGTAAAGCCGCCCGGGCCGACGGTAAGGTCAAAATCGCCGTACAGGCACTCGTCGCCCAGGCTGTTGAGCTCGATCTTGGTCAGGGTTGCGCTTCCCTTGAGGGCAAAACGCAGTATGCCGCAGAAGTTCTTCAGATTCACGCCGTATTTATTATTGACGTAAGTGGCATTGCCCCAGGCTGCTGCGGCGGCGCTGTCAAAAGTATTCGCATAATAGGTCTGCGTGGCAGGAAGGCTGATGGTCCTCGCTTCGGTAGTCCCAGGATAGAGCACTTTGTAAGGTGCGGAGAGAGAACCGGAAACTGAGAATTCCGCCACCTTCTTATCATTGTAGGTGGAGGCCAGCGCAGAGCTCAAGGTCCCGTTCACGGAAATCCTGTCTCCCGTCTTCCAATGGACCTCATAAGTTCCCCCCTGATCAGGGCCACTGAGCATAGTTCTGGACTCGGCGTCATCCATTCCCGCCTCAAGGATGAAAATATCACCCGCTTCTTCTTTTACTTCCGGTTTGCAACCGGTTGAGCACAGAGCCGCTGTCGCAGCAAAAAGTGCACTAAGGATAACTGATTTTCTCATTTTATTGAACAATATTATTACAATCTTCGGTTATAACGAGGGGCCGCGCATCCGGACTGCGGAAGTGGAAGCGGACATTGGACAGATAGACATTGTCCGCGTGCCTGACATAGAGCCCGCCTGCCGGCAGGATCTGGCCCAGTTTCCGGTTCTCCGGATAAGTATTTTCAGCCTCGGGCACAACGAGCTCCGCCATTTCCGCGGTGCCGCCGCCCGGTGCCGTAATGTCAATATCGGAAAGATAGATGTTCTCCGGGCGAAGGCCGGGTACGCCGGTGATGGAGCTGGACATCATACTCTCGCTCTCGGCGGTCACCCCGCTGATGGTGATGCCCCGCATCCGGCTCCCGGAGCAGTCGCTGCCGCGGCGGCCCATCCGGATGAAAATCGGCGTCTGCACGTCCCGCATCGAGATATTGCTGATGTTGACATCCTCGCAGATGCCGCCGTCCACACACTCCAGGGCAATACCGGAAATGACAGTGACGGGGGCGGTAACGCCCTTGATCTTGGTGGACCAGTGGCGGAAATTATCCTCACTGGCGTGACGGACGGTGATGTTGCTGATGGTCACGTGGCGGTAACCGCAACTCGAACCGGTCCCCAGCTTGATGGCGTTGCAGTTCGACGCGGCCACGCAGTTGCTCACGCTGATATGCTCGCAGAGCCTGTCGCCGGCGCCTTTGAGGCAGATGGCATCGTCCTCGCAGTCAAAGATGCAGTTGGTGACCACCACGTCCTTGGACTCGATATCGATGCCGTCGTTGTTGTAATTGCAATGCGAATAGACCTTGAGGCCGCTGATGCGCACGCCCTCGCAATCCGTATAGTACTGCACCCAATGGGCCGAATTCTCGAGCCGCACGTCCTTCACCACGACATTCTTGCAGTCGCGGAACAGGATGATCATCGGCCGTCCGCCCGGATCCGCCTTGCCGACATTGAAGGCCGGATGGCCGCCCTGGCCGTCGATGGTCCCCAGGCCGGTGATGGCGATGTTCTTCTGGGAATTGGCATAAATCAGCCCGCAATGAGGGGCTGTACGGCCGCTCTTATAGACATAATGGGCCTTTTCGTAAGCAGCGATATCGGGGAAGCCCAGCAGGCGCGCCCCCATCTGCAGATGGAGTTCCACACCGGACTTCAGTTCGATGGGGCCCGTCAGGAAATCCCCGGCAGGGACGCAGACCGTGCCGCCTCCGGCAAGGCTGACCGCATCGACCGCCTTCTGGATGAAGGCGGCATTGTCCTGCGCCTTGCCCGCCTTGGCTCCCAGCGTCGTGATATCCACGTAACGCTTTCCCGCCAGGGCCGGAAGCCCGAACAGCATACCTCCCAACAAAAGGGCGCAAAAGACTCTATTCATATAGCACAAATCGGTTATTATCTTCCAAAACGATATCGTTCAGTTCATATTGGTCGGGCGCCTCCACGATGCGGCGCACTTTCTTGCATTCCAGACGGCAGTCGCTGATGCTCACTTGCGACGCTCGGGACATCGGGATGTCCTCCCGGCCTTTCAGATCGAAGAACTGCGTCCAGGGCTTCACGTAAATGACCGAGCCCACCTTGCCCTGCACCCGTTCCAGACGGATATTGCGGTAGGTCTGCGGCGTATCCGGCCGCATCTTGAGCCAGAGCAGTCGCGTGGTACCGTCGGCGCGGCAATCGCGCAGCAGCACATTCTCCGCCTTCACGCATTCGCTGCCGAAGACCAGCGCACCGGGCCCGTGCCCGAAGTCGCAGTTTTCCACGAGGATGCGGGCGTTCGGCGCATTGTCCGGCTCCGTATCGGCCCAGGGGCCCTTTCCGCCCTTGACGGCGATCAGGTCGTCGCCGGTGGCGATGCGGCAGCGCGAAATGTGCACGTCCTCGCAGCCGTCCAGGTCGATACCGTCAGACGAAGGCGCCTTCACCGGCTTTACCGGGGCTTCGATGTCCACGCTGCAGATCTGCACGCGGCGGCATTTGTAGAGATGGATGTTCCAGAAGCCCGCATCGCGCAGTTTCACGCCGCTGATGCAGATATCGGCACTGTTGCTGATGCTGATCATGCGCGGACGGCGTACTTCGAGGTTCGTGCAGGCGGGATTGGCCTTGCGGGTGGCCCAGAAAAGTTCCCAGAACGGGAGGCCGCCGCCGTCGAGCGTTCCGCGGCCGGAGAGCGTAAAGCCGTCGCACGCGTCCGCATTGAGGATGGCCGCCGCATAGGGCTGCAGAACCCCTTCGATGTGCACGGGAACATCGGGATAATCGGCGATATCGGTACTGCCCTTGAGCGTAGCGCCCTTTTTGAGCAGCAGATGCGTATGCGGCTTGAAGAAGAGCGCGCCGGTGTACCAGGTGCCCTTGGGGACGACGACGGTGCCGCCGCCCGCCTCCGCAGCCGCGTCGATGGCCGCCTGCAGGGCCAGGGTCTGCACTTCGGTGGAATTGCGGACCGCACCGTAAGCAGTGATCCTGAATGCGCGCGCCTCCTTGCCCTTGACCGGACGGGACGCGGCAGAGAACCAGGTGTCTGCCGGGCTACCGTCGGGCCAGGTAAAAGCGACCAAAAGGAAAAGAAGGAGGGAACGCATCGGCTTATCAGTCAAAAATAAAGCGGGCTACGACGGGCAGGTGATCGGAAGGGCACCAGAAATTCCGGCCCACGCGGTAAGTCGCCGCTATCGTCCGGTAAGAGGCGGCGTGCATCGCTCCCGCGCAGAACAGGTGGTCGATGCGCCGGTCCGGCCGGTTGCGGATGAACTGCTCGTAAGCGTAATAATATTTGCTGGACGAGCCGCTGAGCGTGCCGTCGTAAGTCTCGTAGATACCCAGGTTGCCGGCTGCACCGACGCTCTCGTAGGCATCGGCCCAAACCGTACGCAGACGCGCATAAGGCGTCTGGTTCGTGCCGCCGGGGCCGCTGTTCATATCGCCCGCAAGGATCCGCGGCAGGGTTCCCGCCACAGCCTTCGCATAGCCGATGACACCGCCGGCCATGGTCGCTCCCCCGCCCTGGCTCTCCGTCGGCAGATGCGTGACAAAGAACCAGAAGCGGCGTCCGGAGGCGATATGGATGAAACGGGCGCGGATACAGGTACGCTCCGGGCTGCCGGCATTCTTATACGCCCGCGAAGAATGGGCATACCAGGTTTCCGAGGCCTTAGCCAGCCAGACATAGCCGGACTCTTCCAGGCGCAGGACCGCCGAATTGTAGGCGAAGCCATTGGCATAGGAATAGGCCAGCGGAGCCCCCTGCTCAATATCATTGGGCCACTCCATGGACCAGACCCAGGATTCAGGGAGATTGCTGCAAAGGGCGGATATGTCGTACTTCCCTCCGGGGATATAATTCTCATCCACCTCGTTGAAGGCCATCAGGTCCGCTCCGGTCATTTCGATGGAACGGCGCAGGGCATCGCGCACAATATCCAGATTCAGGGACATCTCTTCGCGGCGTCCCTCAGGCTTAAGCAGGTTGATCGTCGCTACGGTCAGTTCCACCGTCTCTTCTGCCGGCGGTTCCGGGTCGATATCGGTTCCAGGAATGTATTCCACTTCGAAAGAAGCGGTCTGCCCGGGCGAGAAGGGCGTCCGCGGATAGAGGGTCTGCGACATACTGCCTCCTGCTGCATCGCTGATGACGCACTGAAGCCCGTCGCTGAAATCTCCGGGCGGGACGCAAAGCACGAAGCTGGACCCGCCGGGCGCACCGCTGCGCGCCACCATGCTCACCTCTGCATAAGACTGGCCGGACGAAGGGCTGATGTTGCGGAAATCCGTCGAACAAAGCCCGGAAAGGTGTCTGTTCTTGTTCTGCGACTTGAGGGTCAGGCGCGAAAGCGTATAGCCGCCCGTCACGGTAATGGAGACGAGAGCCACCGCAGGCGACATCACCAGCGACTGCGCCTCTCCCGAGCCCAGCAGCAGGAAAGCCGCAGGATCGGGGCCCTCCGGGCGATAATACTGCGTTACCGGCAGCATCACCGTCGAGGAAGTTTCGCGCCAGGCCGAAAGCGCAGACGCAGGAAAAAGGGCGCGGCATTCCTCGCTCACTTCTTCCTTCAGGGTAAAGACGGCCGAAACCTCCCCGGCGGCCTCCGCCTCCAGGGGATTCGATACCTGTCCGTTGATGAAAAGGCAATCTCCTGCACTCCAGCGGAAGACGTCACCTGCGGAAACGGCCTCCACACGCAGTTCTATGCGCTCCGGTTCCATCGGTTCCGGCGCACAGGCTGCGAGCAAAAGGAGCGGCAGAAGAAAGCGTTTCATCCTTCACTTACCCAGGTTAATCCGGCATCCTCTTCAGTGAGTTCCGGAAGAGTATTGACATAACTGTCACAAAGCAGTCCTTCACTTTCCACAGGGAAAGGGAACAGGGACGGGGCCTCGTAGGCTATTTTATTATTCTGTTTCATCTTCTTCATCGTGGAAAATTATTGAACATCAATCCAGTCGCCGACTTCCTGATAGACAAAGTCAGCCATATTCGCCATGCCGGTGGCATTGGGATGAGGATTGCTGTACATAGGGACGGAAACTCCGGCTCCCAGTATATCGGCCACGCGCACATTATCTTCGCCGAAGTGCTCCGCGATGCGCAGGATAGCCTCCCTCTGACCTCCCCTCAGGTAAGTTCCAATCAGGCAAACGACCTTTACCGAACCGCATCTGGCCTGTATCATCTTGATAAGGCGGATGTATGCGCTGCAGAAGGTCTTGCCGTCGAGGGCGTCCGCCGCCGCGACCGTGGTGGCGGCATCGGCATCGGCAAACAGTTCGTCAAGTCTGTCGGAAGATGACTCCGGGAAGGAGGAGGAGCCCATAGAGACCCCGTCGATCAGTTCTTCCGAGGTTCCGTACCAACTGGTGTGGCCGTAGTCATTGGTGCCTCCGTGGATCAGGACCACGTCCGGATCGCCGATGCCCAGCGTCTGCAGGCGCGTTCCGAAGTCCCAGCCATACCAATAGGCACTGGAATCTCCGGTCGTATTCTGCACGACGGTGGTGTTGCCTGCGGAGATATTCTTCTCGAAGATACCGTAGGCCATCTTGTTGTAAATGAGCCGGTACCACCAGGTGTCGCTGACGGAGGAAACATCGCAGTCGCTCTTGGGATAGTAGGCCCCGCCCTTGGTGGTATCGCACCAGCCCTTGAAGGTGGAGATACTGTCCCCGATGACGCTCACCTTGACGGTGCGGCCGGCTTCATCGAGAGAGATGATCTTGACGGTAATTTCAGAAAAATTATGGCGGTTCTTGCTCTTACTGCTTACATTGACATTATTCAGAGAGCCTATCAGGAGTTGATCCTGGTTGGTGACGTCTTCGATGATGACGCTCTTTGTCTGCCAGCTGCCGGTGCTGATTCCCAGCGCATAACCCTTGTCCAATGCACCGCTTCCGGTATATTTGCCGAAATAAGCGCTCTTAGTGTCCGTAGTGGGATCCATAGTGAGGTTGGAGGCCTTGAATACCCCCACATCCCCATTGGTCTCATACATACGGTCCGTAACCGTTACTTCAATCGTTGCCTTGAAGCCATCCGGGATACCGGCCAGTTTGGGTGTCACAATGTGCGTCCTGGCATTGTTGGTAGTGGTTGCACAGCGGAAATAGCCCACCCTTGAATACACGGCGCTGTTTCCGTAGAAGCCCCAGCCGTGGGAAAGACGGGTACCTTCCGTAATCTCAAAGCCATTGCCCCAAAAACGAGTGCCGGTGGACTTGTAAAATTCAAAGGAACCATCGGGATTCTCTCCGGTGATGGGCTCGAGGGTACGTGGGTTAGGCATAAAGCCGGCAGCAGTGTCGAACTCATCCGGTCCGTAGTGGACTTCGGAGAAATCCTCGGCCAGGATGATATCCCCTACCCCCGCATTGGAAACGGTGGAAGCGTCAATCCGGGTGAAAGGAAGTGTAGTACCCTTGACGACATTGGAATACTTCTCGGCGCCCTCCGTGGTATCCGTAGCCTTGAACCAATAATCAGTACCAGGTTCAAGACCGCCAAAGACAAATCTGGGCTGGCGGGGAGTTGAAGTATTCTCATCTACTTTGCTCCAGCAACTATGGCCGGCAGGAATTACGTGGGAAACGACCAGATCCGTGCAGGCGGCGTCCCTGTAGAGCGCTATGGTCCAAGGTTTTGAATCATCGTCAGCGGCAGAAACCCCCTCTGTCCAGGTAAAGGACAGGCTGCAAGAGCTTGATCTGCCTAGCGATGCTGTCACTTCGGGGGGAGTTTCCAGCGCCACAATCTCCACCTTTACGTCATCCAGGAAGAAGCGGTTTTTGCCGTTGATGCCTTCGTATGAGCCAATCACCAGGCAACTGTTGCTGTTAACCCCCTCTATCCTTATGGTTTTAGTTGTCAATTCCCTCGTTTTGGTATTGAGCGGATATCCGCCGGTGAGCGAGGCACCGGTGTACTTACCGCCGGAACTGGAGAACTTGGGATTCGTGCTTTCCTTCTGGTCCGGAGCCAGCACCAGTGTGAGGGAAGTATGGTCGTTGATAAACACCGCCACATCGTTCTCACTATTGTATCTGCTGGATGTCACGGTTACATCAACCGTTGCAATCTTGCCTTCCGGGATACCGGACAGCGCCGGTGACACGATGTGCGTACGGGCGCTGGGAGAGGATGTTGATTCTCCAATGCCTACACGCAGGTATCCGGCATAGGAATACACCGAACTGTTGCCGAAGAAGCCCCAATTGTACAGTCGCTTGTCGGATGTTACCCTGGCCTCTCCGTAAATACGGCCTGCGGTATTATCGTATTCCCTGTAAGTGCCTTCATCTACCGTAATGTTCCCGCTCAGCGGCTCCAGCGGCTTGCCTCCAGGGATGAAGCCGGCAGCGGTGGAAAGCATATCGGAGCCCCAGGGGATTTCGCTGAAGTCCTCGGCCAGCACGACATCGCCCACGCCGGCGTTGGTTACCGTGGCGGGATCCACCACGGTAAAGTCCTTGGTCGTGGAACTGATGGGCGCAGACTTCTCTCCGCTCATGGTATCCTGTACCTGGAACCAGTAGGTAGTGGAAGGGGTGAGGCCGCCGAAGACAAATCGCGGTCCCTTGCCGTCCCAGCAGGATGCTTCGGCCGGGATTTCGAAGGATACGACCAGGTCCGTAAGCGCCTCGTCGCGGTAAAGGGCAGCCTTGTAAGGCGAGGTCACGTCATCACCGTCGGAATCGCCCTGCGTCCACTTGAAGGCCAGGGAAGAGGAACTCTGATTGATAGGCGTGGCCACCAGGCCGGTACGCTGGGCGTGATTGCGGTATTCCTCGATGGAGAAAGCCTTGGGGCGCTCCATCTCCTCTACATAGACATTGCCGAAGCGGTCGGTCACCCGCACGGTCACCGTGGAAGTGGCATTCGAAGCCTTCGCCTTGAAGTAATGGTTCCACTTGCGGGTCTGGAAAGAAGGAGAATCGCTGTGCGATGAAATCTTAAGACGAGGGCCGGTGAAAGCGGCGATGTGCAGCGGGTCATAGTTGCCGCCGAGGCGGGTCACCTCGAGGGGCGTTCCCTCTTCCTCGATGTTCACCTGCCAGTCTTCGTCCCAATCCCAGACGTTTACATAGATGATATTGCTTTCGAAATTCTGGATGTAATTGTAGTATTTCGTCCAGTCCGGATGGCCTCCGGCATAGTCTTCAGTGAGGAATTCCTTCACCTTGTTCATATCGTAGGCACGGAACTGGTAATTGCGGTCCTGGCCTGCGGCCTGGAAATAATGGGTCATCGATTTCCCGCTGAATTCAAACACGCCGATTCCACCGGGAGAGCCCTCCTGTCCGATGTGGATGCCCGGAGTAAGGTAACCGGACCACCACCAGGTGCCGCAGACGGCGCCGTAGTTGTGCTCGTGGAAGGTCGGGGTATGCGTACGGTTGAAGACGCTGTGGGTATGACCGGTAATCATCTGGACGTCATAGCCGTCGAAGATGGCGAGGAACGCGGCCTTGTCGGCATCGGCGCCGTCCATTTCCTCCTTCCATCCCAGACCGTCGGGCACTGCCATCGGCTCGTGGGCGGTCAGGACGATGGGAGTCGACTTGTCCACGAGGGCAAGGTCCTGACGCAGCCATTCCAACTGGTCGGCCGTAAAGTTCTTCTTATACTCGGAACGGTGGCTCTGTCCGGATGGGACACCGGTGAAGTCCATATTGTCCAGCACGATGAAGTGCACCTGGCCGAGGTTGAAGGAATAGTAGGTCGGGGCTACCGTATGGATGTAGGTGAGGGCCTTGTCCACGTCGCCGGATTTCTCCATCTCGTTGTCGTGGTTACCCATCGTATGGAAGAACGGGATACCGCGGTTGCCGAAGTAACTGTTCTGCGTATCAATGTAGTTCTGGAGGTCGAAGTTGTTGCTGATCCAGTACATATCCCAGGCGTGGTCGCCCAGGGTCATCACATACACCTTGCCGGGGGCGCTGTCCATATTCTCGGCAATGGTCCGGGTCACCTTGGAGAACTGGTCCAGGTCGCCCGTACGGCGGGCCAGGTGGATGTCACCGAGGACGAGGAGCCGGAAATCCTCGACCGGAGCGGCGATGAGTTCGAAGTCCGCCTGCTCAAGCTCGTTGACATCGCCGGAGAGAGACTGATAGTGACGCGGCTGCACCCCGTCCAGCGGCACTTCGTAGCCGGAGGGGATAATCACGAAGACATTCTGCCACTTCTTCTCCGAATGGAAGGCATAGTGGCCGTTTTCGTCCGTCCGGACGATGGTGATACCATCGGAAACCGGCACGCCGGGGACACCCTCGCCTGCGCAGGTCACGGTGCCATAGACATTCATAAGTTCAGGATCGGGTTCGTAGGCCAGCGAAGCGCTGTACATCTTCCCGGCCTCGTAGGCCTTGTTGGGCGTAGCGTTGCGCAGCATCACGCCGCCGTCCGCATCGGTCACGATGAGGCGGATACCTTCCTGCGTGTAATCGCCCGGAGCGATGGCCACGAACCAGGGCTTGCCCAGTTCTACATCCTCCCCGGCTTCCATCTTGTAGCCGTTGATGGAGACGCTGGTGATGCGCTCGCCACCCTCCCCCATCGGGGTGAACTTGAAGATTGCCACCTCCGCCTCGAAGGCAAGGCTCGCGTCCTGCGAAGAAGCCCGCATCAGGAAGGCCGCAGGATCGTAACTGCCCTCCACGTATTCCTGCAGCGTGGGGATTTCCGTCGCAGTTGCGGGATAAACCGCATCATAGGGGGCCGATACGCCCTCGACGGTGAAGGATGCGCTGCTGCCGCCGGCCTGCTCGGCCGTCAGCGGAGCGGATGCCACGCCGTTGACGCTGATGGCATCGCCCTCGCTCCAGAGGTTGGGCCAGACATTGCCTTCCGGCTCGCCGAGCTCGGTCCGGCTCTGCGGGACCGTCGCCGTAAAGGTGACAGTCTCCCCGAGGGCTTGTGTCCGTTCCGTTTCGCGGGCGCAGGAAATAAATGCCAGTCCCGCAGCCACGACGAAAAAGAATATGTTCAGTCGTCTCATCCTATTAATTATCCTTCAATTATACAAAAAAAGCAGTACGCCTTTATCGTACTGCTTACCGCGATGTGTGAAAAGACACTATTTACAGTGATTCAACGGTCTCGATTGACAGGGATGTAATCTCTGCGATCTCGGCAATGCCCATTCCCCGAGACTTCAGGTTCCGTGCAATGGCCATTTTCTCCGCGGTCACTTTGGCCTCACCTTCCGCAAGGCCTTCCTTTTTTGCATAGGCAATCTGGTTGATGATGTCGCGTTTGGTGGTCATGTCGTTGATGTATTTGGTTCTTTCTTCGGCCGTAAAATTAGCAATTTCCGCAGAATCAAACAAACACGACAGCAATTCGCTCTTTTGTGCGGATGCCGGTCGTTCTTCAAATGTTTCCATATTCCGGATCGAGAAACAGAAATCATCCAGCTCGGAGGCCTCCTCGGTAAACGCCCTGGCGCAGTTGGGCAGCTCCAGGAAGATGTACTGCAAGCGGTCGGACATTAATTCACCGTCTTCCTTGCGACGCAGGGCATAGCGGTACAGCACTTCGTCGCTGTCTTTGTGGATGGAGAAGTCCATGATACCGATGAAATAGACAGGTGGGAAGTCGTAGCTGAGGCTTCCCCTCCTGACCTGTTGCTGGACGGCAAAACTGGAGTTGAAGATGGCCCTTTCATAGAATGCCTCCTGACGGGCCAGTTGCAGTTCCACGATGAAACGCTGTCCGGAAGTATCGGTCGCGGCGACATCCACGCGGATGTCCGCAAATCTTCCAATGCGGATCTCATTGGTTTCGTCGATGTTTGGATTGCGTGTTGTCATAGAGCATTACATTTACAAGTTTGGGGCAAATGTAACGCACAAAGTGCCGTTGAATTTTTTTCAACGGGTAAGTTAAAAAAATTGCGGTAAGCAGTATGTCAAAGAGCGTTTATGCGTCTCACACTGCTTACCGCTTGGGTTAGAAGGACTAGTGGATTATGCCTATGAATTCAACAGACCGTCCACTTCAGCTTTCAACTTTGGAAGGTCATTAACGACTATCTTCCAAATGACATCGTCGGTAACAGCGGCATAATCGTGAATAACTCTGTTTCGAGTGGCAACGATTGCGCGGACATTAGAAATCTGGACATCCGGATACTCTTTGTCAACCTTGTTAATCGCCTCACCAATAATACCAATGTTCCGTTCAACGGCACGACGCAACATCAGATTCTTCTGATACTCGTCAAATCTTCTGGGGACCTG
>Ga0310786_10002139_pt1 | contig 30790 bp, 27 predicted proteins | sample AusTroGonzalo_MG_FD_203881 | JGI IMG/M metagenome (GOLD analysis project Ga0310786, IMG submission 203881) | Bovine rumen microbial communities from tropical cattle in Woodstock, Queensland, Australia - Gonzalo_03 (v2) (version 2) | ecosystem: Host-associated > Mammals > Digestive system >...
TATGCGAAATTCTTCATACCTTTGCACACGTTATCGAACTAAAGAGCAGAATTATGAAAGAAGAGAAACAAAAAGAAATGACAAGTGAATTTGAGCCGACCAGATGGATTGTACCAGTACTGAGGGAACCTCCCACTTCTATGACGTTGAATCCTCATATTTCTTTGGAAGATAATGACCTCTCTTGTATAGGGAAACTTCCAGAACCCAAATTGTTTCATGTGGATGAAGATGAAATAGAGATAGTATAAGTAACAATAATAGCTGGTGAAACATGAGTGTAAATTTTAAAGCATTGGGAGGCTTCTTCACGTTCAGATTCATCAATGATGTTGAAGATATGGATTTGGAGGATTTGCAGGATATATATAATGACTTGAAAGAAGAGCATAAGAAACTGAGAGGTGAGCTAAAAAAGCTAAAGGAAGTCATTTATAGGAAGTAAATCACGGGGACAGGTTATTGATTCTGGTACCAGGGGAAAGTCCTGACACTCTTTCATAGTACACAACGGAGCCCCTTCTGTGTATGATACGTTTTTTGATTTTTTTTCGTGTTTTCGTGTAGTAAATCGTACCTTTGTGTCGACAAAAGGGTAAAGTTGAACAAAAAACATCGATATAATGAACCATAATGAACAAGAATTTGAACAGGTGATGCGGACGCACAAGGCAACCATCTACACAGTCTGCTACATGTTCAGCAAGGACCATGACGAGGTGGCCGACCTCTTTCAGGAGTGTCTTATCAACCTATGGCGCAGTTGGCCGAACTTTGAGGGTCGCAGCGACGTGCGGACATGGATTTATCGCGTCAGCCTGAACGTCTGTGTCAGCCTCGACCGCAAGAAGCGTCGCCATCCGACCATCCCGTTGACAATGGACATTAATCCCTACGAGGAGGATAACCAGAACTCGCGCCAGATGGAAATACTGCGTCAGCGCATCAACCAACTGCCAACTTTCGACCGTGCCATCGTGCTGCTGTGGTTAGAGAATATGAGCTATGACGAAATCGGTGCCGTCGTAGGCATCTCAGCAAAGAACGTCAGTGTGCGTTTAGTGCGCATCAAGGAGCAGCTGAAAAAGATGAAATAAACAAACATCGTAGATTCCGGAACTACACCCCAAATTATTCACCCCATTAAAGACGTACAATTATGGAAACTCAGAAAAACAATAACAATCTTCATGAGAACGAAGTAGACAACCTGCGCCAGCAACTCGCCCAGTTCAAGCAGCGTCTGAATCAAGAGGAAATCATCAGCGACCGCCTCATGCGCCATTCCATGAATGCCCGCATCAGTATCTTCACTAAGTCAAGTGTCATCTTCGACGCCATAGGGTTGCTGGTGATGCCTTTCATTCTTCTGGCATGCTACAAGGCTGGTATTTCATGGTACCTTGGTCTCGTCATCCTTTTGGCGGTTATCGTCGAATTCATTTACAACATCATCTGTCATAGAAAGCTGCAACGACTTTTCACCAGTGGCAACGACTTGCTGACCGTTCGCCGAGGCCTGCTCAAGTTCAAGCGAGCTGAGCGTGTGCAGATGCTCATTGCCGTGCCCCTCATCCTTCTTTGGATGTTCGTCTTCTATTGGCAAACAGGAATCTTTACCAATGAACTCACCGCTGCCAGTACCAAAGGACTCGTCGCGTCAGCCGTCGGAATCTTTTTCGGTCTCATCATCGGCTTCGGCTTCTATTTCTGCGAGATGCACCGTGTAAACCAATCCGTCCGCGAGATTGACGACCTTGCTAAAGATTAGTTCGCCTTATTTCAAGAAGTCTTATAAGCTCTGCAAGCGTCGCGGACTGAACATCGCCAACTTCGAAACAGTGGTGAGCCTTTTGGCCGAGACCGGGACGCTCCCCGCTAAGTACCGGCCTCATATTCTCTCTGGCAAATACGCAGGCATTTGGGAATGTCACATCGAGCCTGACTGGTTGTTGCTTTGGAAACAAAACAATGGTCGATAAATGGTCGATAAAGCCAAACGGTATCTTCGCCAACTTACTGAGTTTGGTTATCTGGAACCACATGGAGGGAATAAAAACAGAACTTATAGCAAGAAAGAATAAGATGAAGAAAGTAATAATCAGCTTAGTACTGACGATGATGTCAGTAGCCGGATACGCTCAGAGCGTTGTCGGCAAGTGGGTAACAGAAGGTGGTGATTCTCAGGTGGAGATTTACCAGAGTGGTGACAAGCTGAACGGCAAGATTGTGTGGCTTAAGAAAGGCGACGGCCAACTCGACGTCCACAATCCTGACAAGAAGCTACAGAGCCGTAAGCTTGTTGGTGTCAACATCCTGACGGGGCTCACCAAGAAAGGCGAAAAGTGGGAAGGTGGCAAGATCTACAATCCCAAGAACGGAAAGACCTACAAATGCTCCATCTGGCTCGAAGGCAACAACCTGAAGGTACGCGGCTACGTGGCCATGTTCTACGAGACCCAGACATGGACGAAAAAGTAAGCATTCCTTGTCGGCTATTTTTCTGACTCTTCCCTTTTAAGGAACTTGTAACTGGCGTCCCAGCTGTCGAAACCATGGGAAGTCAGGCCATTGCGGGTTGTTGCAGGGTATGATTTCCGTCCTGGCAGCATCATCAGCTTCACGATGCCTGTCTCTCCTGCCTTCAGTATACCTGCGTGGATGGCGGCGGTGGCAATCTCTGAGTCAGAGGTGTAGACACTATCGCGGCCTCCTCCCCAGATAGGCCCTTCTTTATGGGCTTTCACGCGGAAGATGAAGACAACGCCGTTTTTACCCATGAATTGTGACATCGTAGAAGGGGCATTGGCTATGTCGCCCTTCTCGGGTGCCAAGAGTTGATAACTGCCATCGCTACTGTCGGATGATGCTGACGTGATGCCGTTTCTGGTGATTGACGGAAAACCAGTAGCTGGTGCCAGAACCTTCACCTTAATGAGTTTGGTTTCCTTTACTTTCAGCAGGCCGGCATGTACGGCAGCCACACTAAGCGGGGAGTCGTCCGTGTAAATATTGTCTTTGCCGCCGTAGCACTCCTGGCTGTCGTCACCTGTCACATAGAAAAGAAAGGTCTTACCGTTGTCTTCCCGATGCCCACTCATGTCGTTGGGTACTTCTTCTTGAGCGTTAGATGCAATGCTTGTGCCCAGCATCAGCATGATGGCACAAATAGTTTTGATGAATGTTGCCTTTTTCATAATCTTCATTGTTTTAAGTATAGGTAGGTTTATGGTGTGTACTTTACCACTCCCTCAGGTTCGCCTCGGCTTCTATGCGGTCTTCTGTCTTGTCGTCGAGGGCAGGGAAGAAGTCGATGCCGGTGAGGCGCTCAATGTCGTCGACGGTGTGGACGACGCTGGAGAGCGTCACCTTCTTGCCGTCGTTGCGGAAGAGGAAGGCGATGGCCTTGGGACGGTCTGAACGGCAGAGGACGACCTTGAAGAAGGCATCGGGCACCCAGACGCGGCTGCGGCCGATGGTGCGAGTGGGCGTCTCGCCGTCGTAGACGGGACCGCAGACAATGTCGATGGCACCGTACTTGCGGGCCCAGTCGCGACACAGGATTTCCAGCGTGTTCCACTCATACTTGTTCAGCGCGTGGTTCTGCGGACAGATGTTCGTGAAGAGGAACGACTCGGTCATGGCCGTTGCGTCCCACTTGTTGTCGCCAGCCGGACACATGTGCCCTCGGTCGTAGCGTGAGTTGTAGTAGTCGTTGTCAGTAGCGCGCGGACTGACCTCAGGGTCCTCGCTGAACACCTCGGCCGAGCGCTGGTTCTTGCCGTAGGTGTGACTCTTCGTCAGGTGCCAGGCCACCCAGTTGGGGTTTCGTGTCTCTTGATTATAAGAGGTGGTATAGCCCATGCGCCTGAGAATCTGCTCAGGACGGTCCTTCAAGGGGGCGGGCTGTTCGTACTCAACGACTTTGCTACGGGTGACTTCCTGCGTCGCGTTGCTGTTGTAGAACGTGTTGGTTTCCTGTGCGTTGGCATTGTCCTTGCGACAGGCCGTGAGCATCAGGCTGAGGGTTATTATGGGTAATAATAGCTTCTTCATGGGTGCAAACTTACAACATTTTTCCCGAATAACCAAATACTTATAGAAAAAAGGTCTGAAGTTTGGTACTTCCGGCTTTTTTGCGTACCTTTGCCGACGATAACGAGAACTACGACTATAATGAGAAAAACTCTGACCCTTATAGGATTGCTGCTGACGCTGACAACAGCAACGGCACAGAACCAGCCCACCGTGACGTGGGACAGTAAGAGCTTGATGATTGACGGACGCCGCGTCTGTCCTGTGATGGGCGAGATACACTATTCGCGCATTCCTGCCGACGAGTGGCCCGCCGAAGTGAAGAAAATGAAGGAGGGTGGCCTCACCATCATTGCTACCTACGTATTCTGGAACCATATTGAGGAGCAGGAGGGCGTCTTCCGCTGGGACGGCCAGCGCTCGCTGCGCACTTTCCTCGAAGTGTGCAAACAGGAAGACATGCCTGTCGTCCTGCGTATGGGACCGTTCTGTCACGGCGAGGTACGTAATGGCGGCATCCCCGACTGGGCGTTCACCAAAGGTTGCAAGCTGCGTGAGCAGAACCCCGTGTTTCTCGATTTAGCCGAGAAACTCTACCGCCAAATCTTTACACAGGTGCAAGGCTTGCAATGGAAGGACGGCGGCCCCGTCATTGCCGCCCAGTTCGACAATGAGTATCGCGGACGCGGCGAATACCTTGTGGCTCTGAAGCGGATAGCCCAGAAGATAGGCTTCGACCTGCCGTTCTACACCCGTACAGGCTGGCCTGAGCTGCGTACACCAGTACCCTACGGCGAGATGCTGCCCCTCTATGGCGACTATGCTGACGGCTTCTGGGACAAGGAGACGACTGAGGGATCCGGCAACTACTATCAGGCTTTCAACTTCAAGGGTTTCCGCTCGTCGACAGCCATTGCCACAGACCAGTTTGACTATTCTCAAAACGCGCCCCACCCCACCACTCCTTCATCACAGGAATACCCTTACTTCACCTGCGAACTGGGTGGCGGCATGGCGACGGCCTATCATCGTCGTCCGTATGTCTACCCTGAGGATGCCTACTCGATGGCACTCGTCAAGCTGGGCAGCGGTTCCAATCTCTTAGGCTACTATATGTATCATGGCGGCACCAATCCTGAGGGAGTGCTCCACACGATGAACGAGTGTCAGACATCGCCAGGAACCGCCAACAACGACCTGCCCGTGATGACCTACGACTTCCAGGCACCGCTGGGTGAGTACGGCCAGACTTATCCGCAGTACTATACGCTACGTCCACTCCACCTCTTCATGCACGACTGGGGCGAGACGCTGGCTCCGATGGAAGCCTCGTTCCCTGGCCCGAAGGACTTGAAGAAAGGCGAGGACACACAGTTGCGATGGGCAGTTCGCGAGGATAGAGAGAAAGGGGGATTCATCTTTGTCAACAACTACGAACGTTTCTACCAGCTCTCGACCAAGAAGGACGTGCAGTTGGAGGCCTGCGGCGTGAAACTGCCCAAGATGAGCATCCCCAGCGGCTGCATGGCTATCTTCCCTGTCAACATCGACGGCATCCGCTATGCTACTGGTCAGTTGGTAGCCCGTCGTGAAGGGAAGACCTACATGATGCAGATACCTGGCATACCCACCACCATCAGCATGACCAATGGGAAAACGCTGAAGAACGTGAAGCCGCGCGGCACAGCCAAGCCCGTCTACGGCAATCTCTACCTGATAACCAAGCAGGAGGCAGAACGCTTGTTCCTGAATCATCAGGACAGTCCGGCTGTTCCTGAGATGCAGCTGACATTCAAGAAAGTGAAGGAAGCAGGGCCGCTGCGCACCATCGTGAAGGGCAAGGCCAAGGTGGCTGAGGCACCGTCGGAACAGGACTGGCAACAGGCTGCCGTCTATCAAATCAGCCTTTCGTCCCTCGCCGCTCAGGCCCCCACCCTATTGTCCATCGACTATCGTGGCGACTGCGCCCGTCTTTATGCCAACGGGCGTCTGGTGGCCGACAATTTCTATTACGGCCGACCGTTCCTGTATGGTCTGTGGAGACTGCCTGAAGGTTGTACAGCGTTGGAACTGCGTATCCTGCCGCTACAGCCCGATGCACCTATCTACTTACCCCGCGAGGCTGACAAAAGGCCTGGCGAAGAAGTGTTCAGAGTCCGCGGGCTTTCCAGATACGTTCCTTAGCGGCGTTGATTTCCTGGAACTTCTTTTCTGCTGCTCGGCGCACGTCTTCGCCAAGGGCGGCCACCTTGTCGGGATGATGCTCGAGAGCCAAACGGCGGTAGGCGCGTTTCACCTCGTCGTCCGTCGCATTGGGACTGACACCCAGCACCTTGTAGGCATCCTCAAGGGTGTTACCCTCCAAGTGGAGCATAGAGTCGACCTCGTTGGGGGAGAGTCCCATCCACGTGGCACACTCCTTCAAGGCGGTAATCTCGCTCTGGGGTACTGAACCGTCGGCCTGCGCCACCATCACGAGGAAGTTCAACAGCTGCAGGCGTTGCGAGTAGTCCATGTTGCTGTTGATCTGCTGACAGCAGTCGCGAACGGTCTGCTTGAAGCCGTTCCAGCCCTGCCGTTGCTGTTCGTTGAAGAGTTTCTTCAGAATATCATTACCCTGGGTGACGGCGGCCTCGCCGAAGTTCTGGCGCAGCATCTGTCGCACCATCTCCATCTCTGAGTGCATCGCCTTACCGTCGGCCTTGATGATGTAGGACGACAATACCAACAGGGCGAAGAGGAAACTGTTGCGATTACCTTGTGCCTGCTGGCGCTGGTAGGCCTGTCGGTACATTTCCTCGTAAGCACGGAAACCACCGTCGCGACCAGAACCGCTACCAAACGTACCTGAGTTTCCTGGGGTGTTGACAGCGTCGAGGGCACTATCGAAGAGCGAGCCCAGCAGATAGCCGGCCAAGGCCCCCAACGGGCCTCCAGCCATCCATCCTAAGAATCCGCCTATCCACTTACCTACTGCCATAGCACTAAATGCCTAATCCTCCCTGGAATGACAAGTCCACCGCCTTCGACTGCTGGATGCGCGAGTAAGGCATCACGTCGTTGACCACCCAGATGTTACCGCCGATGACGGAGTGGTGGCCGATGGTGATGCGCCCTAAGATTGAGGCGTTGGAATAGATAGTGACGTAGTCCTCGATGATGGGGTGACGCGGCACGTTCAGCATATTGCCGTTGGCATCATACTTGAAACTCTTGGCACCAAGGGTGACACCCTGATACAGCGTGACGTGGTTGCCGATAATACAGGTCTCGCCGATGACGACGCCCGTCCCGTGGTCGATGGCGAAGTACTCGCCGATGCTGGCACCTGGATGGATGTCGATACCCGTCTTCGAATGAGCCTGCTCGGTGATGATACGCGGCAGGATGGGAATCTCCATCTGATGCAGGACGTGGGCTATGCGGTAGTGGGTCATCGTGTTCACCACGGGATAGCTGAAGATGACTTCGCCGTAGGTCTGCGCCGCAGGGTCGTTGTCGAACATGGCCTCAACGTCGGTATAGAGCAGGCGCTTGATTTCAGGCAGTTCGTCGATAAACCGCAAGGCCAGTTCGTCGGCCTGTTTCTCAGCGTCGCAACCGCACTCCGTGCAGAACTGCAGTCCGCAGGCTATCTGTCGGCGCAGCAGCTCGTACAGTTCCTCCATGTTCACACCTATTATATACGAGCGCATACGCTCGTTGGCCTGTCGCTTGTGGAAGTAGTCGGTGAAGATGATGACCTTCACCAGCTGCACGATGCGCTTCACCTCGTCAACCGACGGCAGCGGGGCTCCAGTAGCGGGCATCATACTGTCTTCCTTAGCCGTATGACCAGCCATGATGGCTACATTGCGCTGTAGTATATCCGTGATATCTTTCTTTCCCATAACCCTGTTTTGTTACATTTCGTGTGCAAAGTTACGAAATAATGACGAAAATGTAAGCTTCAGACGAAAATTTCTTGCAATTTATTTGCTGAATTCGGGGAAAAGTGTTACTTTTGCACCCGTTAAACAAAAACGAGAAGACAGATGTTGAATCACAATGCTTACTTTTACGGCTATTATTTTTACTTTGCAACGAGTTGTGAAGCGGTAGCCCGTATGTAAGAATTGAAAAATTGAAGAATTGAAAAATTGAAATAAGGCTCCGCTTCACATACAAGGTGAAAGCGGAGCTTTTTTGAGGTAAGAGGTAAGAGTTAAGAATTAAGAAATAAAATAATGAAGAGAATAGCAATTCAAGGACTCATCGGGTCGTTCCACGACATTGCGGCGCACCTGTACTACGAGGGCGAACAGATACAGCTGATCTGCTGCTCGACGTTCGAGGAGGTCTTTGCTTCCATCAAGCAAGACCCGACGGCCATCGGCATGCTGGCGATAGAAAACACTATTGCGGGCTCGCTGCTGCATAACTACGAGCTGCTGCGCGACTCGGGTACTACCATCGTCGGCGAGCACAAGCTGCACATCACCCACAGCATCTGCTGTCTGCCGGAGGACGACTGGGACACCATCCGTGAGGTACACTCCCACCCCGTCGCCCTGATGCAATGCCGCCAGTTCCTCAGCCAGCATCCGCAGCTGAAGAATGTCGAGGCCGAGGACACCGCCGGTTCGGCCAAGATGATAGCCGAGGGACAGCATCGCGGATGGGCGGCCATCTGTCATGCTGAGGCAGCACGGCTCTACGGTCTGAAGGTGCTGGAGGACCACATCGAGGACAACAAGCATAACTTCACGCGATTCCTCGTGGTGTCGAATCCCAACAAGGCCGACATGCTGCGCCCGCTGATGGAGGCCAACAAGTCGAGCATCGTCTTCTCACTGCCTCACGAGCAGGGCTCGCTGGCTCATGTGCTGGCTATTCTCTCGTTCTATCACATCAACCTGACGAAGATTCAGTCGCTGCCCATCATCGGCCGCGAGTGGGAGTACCTCTTTTATGTGGACGTGATGTACGACGACCTGACGCGCTACCGCCAGTCGATTGACGCGATTATTCCATTGACCAAGGACTTAAAGATTTTAGGAGAATATAAAGATGGCAAACAGACCAATTGAACCTGCAGACAGATTAAGTTTAGTACAAGAATACTACTTCAGCCGCAAGCTGAAGGAGGTGGCTCAGATGAACGCTGAGGGCAAGGACATCATCTCGCTGGCTATCGGCAGTCCCGATATGCCGCCCTCGGAGCAGACCATCGAGAAGCTGTGCGAAGTGGCTCACGACCCCAACGCCCACGGCTACCAGCCCACTCAGGGTACGCCCGAACTGCGCGAGGCGATGGCCGACTTCTACCGTCGCTGGTACAACGTCGACCTCGACCCGAAGTCAGAGGTACTGCCGCTGATTGGCTCGAAGGAGGGTATCCTGCACGTGACGCTGGCCTTCGTCAACCCAGGCGACGAGGTGTTGGTGCCCAATCCCGGCTACCCCACGTACACGTCGCTCTCGAAGATTCTGGGGGCGAAGATCGTGAACTACGACCTGCGCGAGGACAACGGTTGGCAGCCCGATTTCGACGAGCTGGAGAAGATGGACCTCTCGCGTGTCAAGCTGATGTGGACGAACTACCCCAACATGCCGACGGGAGGCCGTGCCCGCCGCGAGACCTACGAGCGACTGGTCAGGTTTGCCCAGGAGCACGGCATCGTGGTGGTCAACGACAACCCCTACTCGTTCATCCTCAGCGAGGAGCACCTGAGCATCCTGCAGATTCCTGGCGCCAAGGACTGCTGCATTGAGTTCAACTCCATGTCGAAGAGCCATAACATGCCAGGCTGGCGCGTGGGCCTCTGTGCCTCGAACCCGCAGTTCATCCAGTGGATTCTGAAGGTACAGTCGAACATCGAGAGCGGCACGTTCCGCGGTATCCAGCTGGCTGCTGCCGAGGCCTACAGGAACGATGATGCTTGGCACCGTGAGTTCAATATCAACACCTACGCCCGCCGCCGCCAGTATGCCGAGCAGATTATGGACGTCTTAGGCTGTAAGTACGACCCCGACCAAGTGGGTATGTTCCTCTGGGGACGCATCCCCGACAGCATCGGGAACGTCGAGGACCTGACCGAAAAGGTACTTCACGAGGCCCGCGTCTTCATCACCCCAGGCTTCATCTTCGGCTCGAACGGCGAGCGCTACATCCGCATCTCGCTTTGTGCAAAAGAGAACAAGATCCAACAGGCATTAGAAAGAATCAAAAAAGCAATATAAGTTATGGAACTGGAACTTCAACCATTGAATTTACCGAGTGACAACGAACGCCCCTTCGTGATTGCAGGCCCCTGTTCGGCCGAGACTGAGGAGCAAGTGATGGAAACCGCACGACAGCTGGCCATGAAGGGCTGCCACAACTTCCGTGCCGGCGTCTGGAAACCCCGCACGAAGCCCGGCGGCTTCGAAGGTCACGGAGAACCCGCCCTGGTGTGGCTGAAGCAGGTGAAGGACGAGACCAAGATGCTCGTATCTACCGAGGTGGCCACGCCCGAGCACGTGGAGCTGGCGCTGAAGTACGACATCGACATCCTCTGGGTGGGTGCCCGTACGTCGGCTAACCCCTTCGCCATGCAGGCGCTGGCCGATGCCTTGAGGGGTGTCGACGTGCCCGTCTTCGTGAAGAACCCCGTGAACCCCGACATCGAGCTGTGGATAGGTGCCCTGGAGCGCATCAACCAGGCCGGCATCAAGCGCATGGGAGCCATCCACCGAGGTTTTTCTTCATACGAGCAGAAGATCTACCGCAACGCCCCGATGTGGCAGATTCCCATCGAGCTGCACCGCCGCATACCTGAACTGCCCATCATCTGCGACCCCTCGCACATCGGCGGCCGTCGCGAACTGATTGCCCCGCTCTGCCAGCAGGCGATGGACCTGGGCTTCGACGGACTCATTGTCGAGAGCCATTGCGACCCCGACAAGGCGTGGAGCGATGCCAAGCAGCAGGTGACGCCCGAGGTGCTCGACTACATCCTCTCGCTGCTCATCATCCGCGACGAGCACACCACCACCGAGGGACTCACCAGCCTGCGTAAGCAGATTGACGAGCTCGACAACCAGATTATGGACATCCTCGCCAAGCGTATGCGCGTCTGCCGCGAGATTGGCCACTACAAGAAGGAGCACAACATGACCGTGCTGCAGGCCTCGCGTTACAACGAGATCCTGTCGAAGCGCGGCGTCCAGGGTTCGCTCTGCGGCATGGGCCCCGACTTCGTCGCCAAAGTCTTTGAGAACATCCACGAAGAGAGTGTAAGACAACAGATAGAAATCATCAACAAATAAAGCCCCCTCCAACCTCCCCCCACTGGGGGAGGCTTTTACAGTTACCAAAGGCCCATGCCCCTGTTGCGGCCTCCCCCCTAAGGGGGGGATAAGAGGGGGGCTCCTTTATGAAAATACTTGTTATGGGCGCAGGCAAGATGGGTAGTTTCTTCATCGACCTGCTGAGTTTCGATCATGAGGTCGCCGTCTTCGAGCGCGACCCCATGCGCATGCGCTTCACCTACAACTGCCAGCGGTTCACTACGTTCGAGGAGATTCAGGAGTTCCGTCCCGAACTGCTCATCAACGCCGTCACGCTGAAGTACACTATTCCCGTTTTTAAGGAGGTCATCCCCTATCTGCCGAAGGAGTGCATCATCAGCGATATCGCCTCCGTGAAGACCGACCTGAAGGAGTTCTACGAGCAGACCGGCATGCGCTACGTCTCCACCCACCCGATGTTCGGCCCCACCTTCGCCAACCTGCAGCAGCTCTCCGAGGAGAACGCCATCATCATCAGCGAGGGCGACTACATGGGCCGCATCTTCTTCAAGGACCTCTACCAGAAGCTTGGACTCAACATCTACGAGTACACCTTCGAGGAGCACGACCGCACGGTCGCCTACTCCCTGAGTATCCCCTTCGTCTCCACCTTCGTCTTCGCTGCCGTCATGAAGCATCAGGACGCGCCCGGTACCACCTTCAAGCGCCACATGCGCATAGCCAAGGGCGTATTGAACGAAGACGACTACCTGCTGCAGGAAATCCTGTTCAACCCCTACACCCACGACCAGGTAGCGCAGATTCGGACCGAGCTGAAGGAGCTCCTCGAAATCATCGACCAGAAGGACGCCGTCGGCATGAAAGAGTATCTCACGAAGATACGCAACAACGTCCGGCGCGACATCGACATCAAGCAATAACACGCTTTTATACACAAAAGGAACGGTTCTTCGCAAGCGAAGCGGCAGAGCCGATCGCCTTTTGTGTATTTTTTCGCCTTCTTCCGCAGGGCGCATCGCACACAAATCGTCGGAATAATTTGGCAGTTTCGGAAATAGTTCGTATATTTGCGGACGAAAACGAAATGAAAGATAAATGATGAAGAACTTATTGGTTTGGATAAGCGTTTTGCTGATGCTGATTATAGGTATGGCCAGTTGCGATAGTGACGACGTAACCGGTCGTTCTGAACTCATTGGCACATGGAAGTTTGTTATGACGTTGAACCTCCCGGCAGGACATAAGGGACCAAGTCCGCACACTATAGAGCTGAAAGAGACCGACAGTCTACTAAACTATATGAAAAGAACTGGTGGTACGATTACCTATACCTTTGAAAATTCACATAGTGAGGTGCAACATTGGTACACTATTCCCCAGAATGACAGTACAAACAATACAGGGTATCCTCTCTTGTGCATTCAGTTTGTGAGCACCAATTATCCAGGAGAAAAATATGCGTATGAGATAGAAGAAGGATATCTTAAAATGCATAACATAGCATTCAAAAATCCTGATATATATGTGTATAGGCGAATACGGTAATCAGAGTGCACAGCGGAACCGACCCCGTTGCACTCGAAAAAGAATGGAAACGCGCAAAAAAAAGCGGAAATATTTGGAAATCTCAAATTAATTATCTATCTTTGCAGCGTCAGAAATGACTAATCCGGTATTTTCCGCGTGGGGGTAAGCCCGTATCGACCCTGCCCCAATTTTAAAAGCCACCCATTGAGGCGGCTTTTTTTATTTCACGTACTTTCGCTGGAATTGTATCAAGAAGAGCGGGTTCTGTGCCATACGTCGAGTCACGACAAGCATCTTCTTGCCTTTGTAAACCAGTACTTCTATTGCTGTGGGATTAGGAAGGATATACACTCTGTTACCGTGAGCCACAGCCTTGCGTGCCGCATTGATCAGATGGTCGAAATCATCACTTGTTTCGCTAATAGCGCTGAAAATGTCTTTTTCGCCCTCTACGAGATGGAACTCACCATAGTAGATGATTAATTTCAGTTGCTTGATAAACTGGGCACCCTTCAGATAGTGTAGCTCCTGCAACTCGTCAGCCATACCCCTCCATGAGCTCTCTGCCGCTGGAAGTGAAAAGTTAAGAAGTTAAGAGTGAAGAATTAAGAAATAATGGCTGAGCGTTCCAGTTCCAATTGTTCCAATTAAAAAACGAGGAACATAATCCTCTTTCTAAGATTATATAACTAATTAATATATAGATAGTTATATATAGAATAGGGATATTGGAACACCTAAAAATAAAACTGGAACAACTACATGTATGAACCCCTCGTTCCGATGTTTTCCCTGTACTTGGCGCACACATCAGCGGCGCAGAATTTCAGTATCCCGACCTTACTTGGAAGGAAGTGTGGGCAAATGGCTTTTACTTTAGTCCGACCAAACCTCGGGTTTAGTCCGACCAAACCTCGACTTTGGTCCGACCAAACTCCGAAGACCGTTTTTCGGGTGTTTTGAGGTGGTTTTCGTAGTTATAATTTGGTTATTCGCTCGTTTTACACTACCTTTGCACCGTGGAACTAATACGTAGACTGAAATATCATCTGGTAGCGTTTGTCGTGGTGGCCATCTGGGGCAGCACATTTGTATTCACAAAGATGTTGCTGTTGGAGGGGCTGTCGCCTGCGCAGATCTTCACGCTGCGCTTCATCATCGCTTACGTCCTGCTACTGGGGTGGTCGCTGACACGACAGCACCGCTGGTTCTGTGACGACTGGCGCGACGAGCTGCTGATGGTGGCGCTGGGCGTGACGGGCGGGTCGCTGTACTTCCTGATGGAGAATGCGGCGATGCTCTACACGACGGCCACCAACACGTCGCTCATCGTCTGCTCGTGTCCGTTGTTCGCCATGCTACTTTTTGCCATCTTCTACAGGAAGTCGGAACGTATCAGCAGGATTCAGGCTCTGGGCTCGGTGGTGGCCTGCGTAGGTATGGCCGTCGTGGTGCTCAATGGTCATTTCGTGCTCCATCTCTCACCCCTTGGCGACCTGCTGGCCTTCGGCGCCTGCCTGCTTTGGGCTGTCTACAGCATCCTGATGAAGGCTGCGTATGAACGAGGGCAGAGCGATGCTTGCATTAGGTCTGTCGAGTGTGAGCAGTCTCGACCGGAGGTCAAGCCTGCGTTGGAACGTTACTCCACGCTGTTCATCACCCGCAAGATATTCTTCTATGGCCTCGTCACCATCATTCCTTATTATATGTTGGTGCCCGAGGAGGCAGGAATCTTCATTTCTCCCTTCACCCTTCACCTTTCACCCTCCACCATTTGCAACCTGCTCTTCCTCGGCATCGTTGCCTCCATGCTCTGTTTCCTCATTTGGAACTGGGTCATCGGCAAGCTGGGTGCCGTCGTCGCCACCAACTGGGTCTATCTGAACCCCGTCACCACCATCATCTTTGCCTGGTGGCTGCTCAACGAGCGCATCACCATCTGGTTCCTGCTCGGCACGGTACTCATACTCGTGGGAATGGTGCTGGCGGACAAGAAAAACAGATGACGAGCGAGCCTGTCTTACAGGAAACGATACCCGACACTATCTTACTTCATCACAATCCGGCGCGAGAGGATGGTTCCATCGTCGGAACGTAGGACCTCGATGCGCGGACCTGTGTGCTGCGCCGTCAGCCGGATGCCGCTCAGGGAGTAGAAGTCAGAGGGAGAAAGGTGAGTGGCCGAGGGTGAAGAGTTGAGGGAGGTCACTACAGCAGAGCCGCCCATTCCCGTAGGCGGCTCTGGATTTCTGGTGATACAGAGTTTGTCGATGCAGGCGCCATTCTCGCGCCCGCCGACATAAAACGTATGACTGCCGGCCTGTAGGGAGCCGCTGTAGAGTTCTTTCCATTCCCAACCGCTGGTCACGATGCCATTGGCAAAGTCGCTGCCTAACGGCTTGTCCATGCTCACCCAGTAGCTGTCGTCGTCGTATCCGGGACAGTTTACGCGGGCATAGACATAATAGGTGTCGGCAGTCTTTGTCGTGAAGTTCGCGGCGAGTATGTGCGCACTATCGGTAGGAGCAACGGTCTTGGTGTCGTCCACCGTCAGCAGGTACTTACCCTCGGAGGCAGCACCGTCGTCGACCACGCGGAAGGCTGTACCCGCGGTCTTCGTACGCAGCTTCTCGGCCTCTATCCAGAGTGCCTCGCCGTAGTCTTCTTCCTCTTCATCGTCGGCAGCTAAGGGGCCAGTCTTGGTGAACAGGCTGAGGTCGATGCAGCCACCCATCGTCTCGTAGCCCTTGGCGTTGAGGTGAAGCCAGTCGTTCTCGAAGAGGAACTGCGACTGCATGGCGATGGTGTCCTGCGGATTGCGTACGGCCTGGTCGAAGTCAATCACGCCGTCGAGCATCTTGGTGGTGCGTATCCACTTGTTGATGGTGCTGCGGCCCTTCTCGTGGTCAACGGTGTAGTAGTTGTTACCCTTGAACGGGGTGATGGTAGCGCCGAATACGCGGATGCCCTTCTGGTGCGCCTCGCGGATTATCTGCTTATAGACGTCGATGATGCGCTTAGCCGTCTGTACGCCGTTCTGCGTACTACCTAAGTCGTTGACAGCCTCGAAGAGGATGATCCACTTCACGCCCTCCTGTCCGAAGAGGTCGCGCTGGTAGCGGTTGACGGCAGCAGGGCCTAAGCCTCCGCCTAGCACGCAGTTGCCGCCGATGCCCATATTGAGGACGCCAATATTGCTTGTCGGCTCGTTAGCCAGCAGACGGCGCGAGAGCACGTCGGCCCAGCGGTTCTGCTGGTTGGTGGTGGAGCCGCGTCCGTCGGTGATGGAGTTGCCCAGGATGGCTACAGCACCCGAGGGAGAATCATCGGGCACTTCTACCTCGAGCGTCTGGATGGTGTACCAGTGGTCGGTCTTGGTGGCGTTGCTGAAGTCGGTGGTGTTGCCAGCCTTCAGATAGGAAGTGGTGCGTGAACCGGGATGTCCGCTGACGCTGGACGACGAGGCCGAGCCGTAGTGGATGGTGATGGCCACGTTCTCGCGAGGTCCCATCTTGAAGTTGACGGCATCAGAGATGGCCGTGCCCTTGGCAGGCATCGTCACCCCGGCATTGCCGTTGAAGGTCAGGCTAACGGTCGATGACTCGTCAATCTCGCTGCTGCTGCCCGAAGTCTTGGCGATGGCCAATTCTACGGCCTTGATCTCAGTACTGCCCGTACTGAACTCGTTGGTCAGCTTCAGACGTACCTTCTCGCCGCCTATCGACACCTGCACAATCTGGCGCAGCGAGTTGTTTCCCAATCCGGGCGAAGGCGGGTTGTTGTGTGACTCGACGAGTTGCGGGGCCGTTCCCCAGGTTCCTACCCAGCGGCCATCGGCTAAGGCTGTTCCTGCCGTCAGTAGGCAGGCGATGACAAAAGCAATCGTTTTCATTTAGTTGTCTTTTAGTGATTAATTGTTGGTAAAGTATTCGTTAATATGGGCCTTATTCCGTCCGTTTCTTTCCAAACTCAGGGTCAACCTTGAGACAGGCTGTAACGGCGTAGGTCATCGAGCAGGCCAGCATGACGATGATGAAGAACCACTGGTAGCCGACGGTCTCCTGCAAAGCACCGGCAAAGAGTCCGGGAATCATCATCGACAGCGCCATGAAGGCGGTACAAAGGGCATAGTGCGACGTCTTGTGCTCACCCTGACTATAATAAATAAGGTAGAGCATATAGGCCGAGAAGCCAAAACCGTAGCCGAACTGCTCGATGAAGACACAGGTGCTGATGGTCAGCAGACTGGTGGGCAGCAGGTAGGCCAGCAGGACATAGACCAGATCGGGTAGCGTGATAGCCAGCACCATCGGCCAGAGCCAGCGCTTCAATCCGTCGCGACTGGCACAGATGCCGCCAAGGATGCCTCCGACGGTGAGTCCGATGACACCCACCGTTCCCTGCACCAGTCCGTATTCGCCGTCGGAGAGTCCGAGCCCGCCGTTGTGGGGCGCATCGACCAGGAAGAGTGCCGACACCTTGGCCAGCAGTCCCTCAGGCATGCGGTAGAAGAGCATAAAGCAGATGCCCGCCCACACCTGCGGCTTCTGGAAGAAGGTGACCAACGTCTGGCAGAACTCACGCCAGATGTCGCTGGCCGTCTTGGTATGTTTCTCGCCATCCTCCGAGGGTCGCGGCAGAATCCAGTTATGGTAGAGCCAGAAGGCAATAAAGAGGCCTGCCATGAGGTAGAAGACCAGACTCCACGAATAGCGGATGCTGCGCGTTATCACCTGCAGGGCACCTGCCAGTCCGACCAGCAGGCCCGAGGAAAAGATGGTGGCGATGCGGTAGAACGTGGAACGTATGCCCACGAAGTAGGCCTGCTCGTGCTCGTCGAGTCCCATCATGTAGAAGCCGTCGGCAGCAATGTCGTGGGTGGCGCTGCTGAAAGCCATCAGCCAGAAGAAGCAGAGCGAACCCTGCAGCCACCACGAGGCGGGAATGGTAAAGGCCACACCACCAAGGGCCGCGCCGATGAGCAGCTGCATGGTGACAATCCACCAACGCTTGGAGCGCAGCATATCGACGAAGGGGCTCCACAGGGGTTTGATGACCCAGGGCAGGTAGAGCCACGAGGTGTAGAGCGTGATGTCGGTATTCGACATGCCGAGACGCTTGTAGAGGATGAGCGAGATGGTCATCACAGCCACGTAGGGAACACCCTCGGCAAAGTAAAGTGTGGGCACCCAGGCCCAGGGACTCCTCTTATTCAATACTGATTTCATAATGCACAATTTATCAATTCACAATGCACAATTCACCGCTCGGCGCGTAGCGACGCTTTGCTTGCAAAGAATGCACAATTTTAATATAGTCGTTTAATTTCTGCGCCACGATAGTAATAGAGCAAGATGTCGCTATACGGCTTGCCTTGTTCGCCCATGACGGCGGCGCCTATCTGGCAGAGACCGACGCCGTGGCCCCAGCCGCGACCGTGGAGGATGAAACGTTCTCTTCTCTCTCCTCTCTCCTCACTCCTCTTTTCTACCTCGAAAGCCGAGCTGTAGAGGTGAGTCTCGCTGAGAGTGCGACGTATCTCAAGTTCCTTGCCGATGGTGAAGGAACCCTTGGTGCCGACGATGCGTAGTTTCCAGATGCGGCCGCTCTTACCTCGTTCCAAGGGCACGAGGTCGACGATGTCGCCAAGGTCCATCTTCAGTTTGCTGCTGACCAGCTCTGTGAGTTCGCGCTGGGTGTATTCCACCGTCCAATGATGGAAGTCGGGCGTCTCCTGGTCATAGTCATTCAGCACCTGCGACAAGACATGGCGGTCGTGGGTGTCGCAATAGGGGCAAGGTACTGAGACGAGGTAGGGCTTTGGCGTGTCCTCCCAACAGTATTGGAACTCCTCAGTCTGTCCGCCACAGCACTTCGAGAAGCGGGCATCGCAGATCTGGCCATCGAACGCCAGAATCTGACCACGGGTGGCCTTGACAGCCTCGACCACCGAAGGGTTGTCGGCATGGGTGATACCCTGATAGCGCTGGCAATGGTCGTCGGCACAGACATCGAAGATGGTATGGTCCTCGCGGTCGTACCAGCGGATGAGTTCATCGTCCTTCTTGGTGAACGAGAAGAAATTATCACCATTGCCATTGCTCAGCTGACGGCGCTTCTCCATCTGTGCCAACAGCCATGAACGGCTGATGACGGCATGGGCCTTCAGCAGTTCGAGCGACGACGTTGCCGACATCTCGCTACTGATGACGCTGGTGAGATAGCGCTCGACGGACAGCTCGTTGATGGCTGTCACGCGGTCGCTGTCGACCACCAGCCGCAGGGTGCCGTTGAAGCTTTGCGTCTGCTTACGCTCCCAATGGAAGTTGACACCAATGGTGACATCGTGAAGCGAGAATGAGGCGTCAGGCGACTGTGGCGTGAAGAGCAGTTCACGATACTGCTGGCCGTGCCATAGGATGCCACCCTCGCTGAACTCCACCGTCTGCTCACCCGTATAGGCGGCTCCCTTGGCGGTATAGGGCGCATTGAGGGTGAACACAATCTTCTGACCGCTGACAATACCCACGCTGACCGTCGGCTCTTTGGAGTTTGGGGTTTTAAAGGTCGAAGGTTGAATTTCATGCTGCAGCTGTTCGACGACATCGTCGAAGGCTTCCCTCGGCAACGCCACCTCCTGAAGAATGGCAATGGTCTGCTCAGCTGTCAGCCGTTCGAAGTCCTCCTGACGAGGAGTGATGACGAGTCCCGCCATGTCGATGGCACCTGGCGACACGAGAATGTCGCCATAGCAGTCGGGACGATGCTTGCCACGAGGGAACACCACCGACAGGTAATCGTCGCCTTTGCGCCAAGCTACGATATTCATCATGGGCTCTGTCTCGTCAGCCCGACAAGGCAGCACGGCGTAGAGACGGCGGAACAGTCGTTCGCCAGCCTCGCGTATACGGCTGCGGATAAGCAGAGCCGGACAGGGATAGTCGTTGATGACAGAGATATCATCATTGTCGGAGAGACTGACAACGGTGGTCAGTTCACGCGACAGGCGCTGCCAGGAATCCATCAGCGGCAAAACCGACGGGACGCCAGCCTGCAGATGGGCATGATCGGGTGCCGAAGCGCCACACTTGGGACCGTTGTAGAAGACCATCAGTTCCGGATAGTCTGTCAGCAGCCGGTAAATCTCGCCATACATATTCTTAATAGCCTGCGACTGATGCTTCAGGGTTGGCAGCGTGAAGTGCATGGGCAAGATGGGGAACGGATTGACCAGCAACTCCCATTTGCCGTCAATGGTACGCTTCAGCTGCTCCTTTGGCCGATTCTGGGCACACAGGAAACAGGGGCGTTCGCTGAGACTCTGGCTGTCAATCTTGGCACCCGTAGAGCCTATGCGGGCAGGATTCCATTGCAGGACCACCGTCGAGGCACCATTACTGAGTTCGCGGGTCTTCACATTGTTCAGTTCGCGATAACGGCAACGGACGTCTGCCCACGTCTCTATCTGACGGTCGAAGAAGCGCTGGAGCGATGACTCCGTCATCACCTTGTCGGGCTTGCCACTAACCAGCCGCTGGCGGGCTTCTATTTCGAGCGTACGCAGGCGATCCTTATACAGGTTGTTGGCATTGACCTTCTCGACCGAGAGGGCTGCATCGCTGTTGCCTCCCCATCGGCGGCACAGGTATAGCTCGTCGTAAATACGGCCGATACGGTAGTGGCGTGAGAAGGCAAGCCCCAAGGCGTAGTCCTCGCCATAGCTGGTGTTGGGGAACTGCAGTTGGCGTAGCAGCGGAGTGAAAAAAGCGCGGGGAGCGCCGAGTCCGTTGATACGCAGGGCGTTGTTGGGGCCGTTCTCGTCCGTCCACTCCCGGTGGTCGATAAGTCCCGGGGGCAGCGTGTTCAAGTCAAAGTCGCACATACGATAGCTGCCCACCACCATGGCCGCCTTCTGCTTATGGAAAGCATCGACCACCTGCTGTAGCGTGGCGGGTGAGGAATAGAGGTCGTCGGAGTCTAATTGTACGGCAAAGCGGCCGCAGCGCGGGTCGTTGATGGCCACATTCCAGCAGCCGCCGATGCCGAGGTCACGACGCTCGGGAACAATCACGTGGAGCTTGTCGTCATGGCATGACGACAGACGGGACAGGATGTCAGAGGTGCCATCGGTGGAGTGGTTGTCGACCACGATGACGTTATACTTGAAAGAGGTCTTCTGCTGCAAAGCACTCTCTACGGCATCGGCAATGGTCTTGGCGCGATTGTAGACGGGAATAACGACGGAGGCCTCCACCTCGAACTCCTGCTCACCGAAGTCAGGTGTACGATAGAACGAAGAATCTATCTTGGCTCCGATAGCGGCCAAGTGGGCCGTAGCGGCCTGTTCCATCTCTATCTGCACCTCCCGATTGCGAGGATTGACATAGTCGAACTGCTTGACGCCTGAGGCGCGTGTATCGAGTTCCTCTTCGGCATAAAGCGGTTCATTGAGATGCAGCAGCTGGCCCTCACGGCTCAAGAACAAGCGCAGGGCATACAGCCCAGCATAGCGATAGTCGTGCTCACCGGCCTGCATGGCAAAAGTATGCAGCAGGGAGGTCTTGACGAGCCACAAGGAGCCGAAATCAAAATCATCGCGGATAGAACCCAACTGGTAGTCGATGGCAGGATGGCCTGCACGGTCGGCATAGACCATTGCGGCACCTGAGTCGCAGGCAACACGGAGCAACCGCTCCAAAGCTCCTTTCCCCAATGAGACGGAAGTAGGCTTGGTGAACAGTAGCACATAAGGAGCACGGGCTTGCTCGGCGATGCTCATCACAGAATTGCTGCTGGCCAGTCCTTGGGTCCAGAAAATATTTCTCACCGTCTTGCTCTCGCTAAGCTGCTCCAAGGTTGTAGCCATCGCCTGGCGGTCGAAGTCGGGTAGAAAGCAATCTAACATTTCTCTCATGAATTCATAAAATTTCTTGCAAAAGTACAAATAAAAACTGTAACAGTCGAAAAAAAAGGAAGTTTTTTGTAACTTTGCAGCCGAAATCGCGGAACACCCAAATGACTGACGAGCGAAAAGTACTGATGGGAATGACTGGCTCCGAACTGAAAGAAGCTGTTCGGGAGTTGGGTATGCCTGCCTTCACGGGCGGGCAGATAGCCCGTTGGCTCTATCAGCAGCACGTCAGCAGTATTGACGAGATGACCAACATCTCGAAGCAGAACCGCGAACGGCTGAAGGAGCATTTCACGGTGGGCAGCATGGCACCTATCGACTGCCAGCGTAGCGTGGACGGTACGGTGAAGTACCTGTTTCCGACGGCTGACGGGAAATACGTGGAAACCGTCTTCATTCCTGACAACGAACGGGCTACGCTCTGCGTGTCGTGCCAGGTGGGCTGCAAGATGAACTGTCTCTTCTGTCAGACGGGCAAGCAAGGCTGGGAGGGCAACCTCACCGCCGCCGACATCCTGAACCAGATCTACGCACTACCCGAACGCGAACAGCTGACTAACGTGGTGTTCATGGGACAAGGCGAGCCGATGGACAACCTCGACGCTGTGCTGAGGGCTACGGAGATACTGACGGCTGACGATGGATACCAGTGGAGCCCCAAGCGCATCACGGTGAGCAGCGTGGGCATACGCGGCAAGCTGAAACGGTTCTTGGACGAGAGCCAATGCCACGTAGCCATCTCCATGCACTCGCCACTACACGAACAGCGGCGGCAACTGATGCCTGCCGAGGGGCAGATGACCATCCAGGAAGTCGTCGACCTGCTGCGGCAATACGACTTCACCCACCAGCGTCGATGCTCGTTCGAATACATCTGCTTTGGCGGCCTGAACGACTCGCTGGCTCATGGTCGCGAGATTGTCAGGCTGGTGGAGGGGCTGGAGTGCCGCGTCAACCTGATACGCTTTCACGCCATCCCCGATGTGGACCTGCCCGGAGCCGACGAGGAGCGCATGGAACGACTGCGCGACTTCCTGACGGCTCGTGGCGTATTCACCACCATACGGGCCAGCCGCGGACAGGACATCTTTGCCGCCTGCGGCCTGCTGTCAACTGCACACAAGACACAGTCAAAACCTATATAACATCCTTTTTATACTAACAATGGAACAACAAGAAAGAAAACCCCGCGTAGCCATTACGCACGGCGACACTAACGGTGTCGGATACGAACTGATTCTTAAAATCTTTGAAGACCCCATGATGCTGGAGCTGTGTACGCCCATCATCTACGGTTCGCCCAAGGTGGCTACCTACCACCGCAAAGTCCTCGGACTGGAAACACAGTTCAGCGTCATCAACACAGCCGATGAGGCTAAGGAAAACAAGCTGAACCTGCTCACCACCTTCGACGAGGAAATCAAAGTGGAGATAGGACAGCCGTCAGAAGAAGCTACTGAAGCCGCCCGCAAGGCTTTGAAACGTGCGATGGTCGATGTACAGCAGGGGCTGGCCGACGTACTGGTCATGGGACCTGACAACCTGCCCGACTTCCTGTCGAAAGAACCTGAGGTACTACGCGTCAGAATGGCTGATGAACTTCGAGTGGCATTGGTCACCAATCTGCTGGCCATTAAGGATGTGCCTGAAGCTATTACCAAGCAGCGCATCGTGGAAAAAGGAGAGATTCTGCACACTTGTCTGCGCCGTGACCTCCGCATCTCCAATCCGCGCATTGCCGTCTTAGCACTCAACCCGCCTACCGACAATGAGACCGATCCGTGGGGCGAAGAGGAAAAGGAAATGATTATCCCCGCCATCGAAGAACTGGAACAGAAAGGCATCCAAGCCTTCGGCCCCTATGCTGCCGACAAGTTCTTCGGCAATGGCGACTATCAGCAGTTCGATGCTATCCTGGCCATGTACTACGACCAAGGACTGGCACCGCTGAAGTCGCTGGTTCCCGACGACAGCATCAGCTTGGTAACCGGCATGCCCTTTGTCTGCACCCGGGCTGAAATCGGCGTCGTTTATGACCAGGCAGGAAAAGGAACAGTTGACGAGACAGCGCTCCGCCACGCCATTTTCATGGGTATCGACGTGTATCGAAACCGCATCAACTACGACAAGCCACTGGCAAGTCCGCTGCCTAAACTATATAAGGAGAAGCGCGACGAAAGCGAGAAAGTGCGCTTTGCAATACCAAAGGCAAAAGAGCCGAAAAAGGACGAAACAGAGAAAAAAGAATAAAAATCTGCCAAAATTGCAGTTATTTTAGAAATAATGTGTAACTTTGTCAGCCGAAATGAAGAGTACAGAGCTACAAGGTATTAAACAACGGTACAACATCGTAGGCAACTGCGAAGCATTGAACCACGTACTTGACGTCGCATTACAGGTGGCGCCAACCGACCTTAGTGTGCTCATTATCGGTGAAAGCGGCGTCGGCAAGGAGATTATCCCACGAGTCATTCACGACAATTCACCCCGCCGTCGCGAAAAATACTTCGCCATCAATTGCGGTTCCATTCCCGAGGGTACCATCGACAGCGAGCTCTTCGGCCATGTCAAGGGTTCCTACACGGGTGCCATCAACGATTCGCTGGGATACTTTGGTGTAGCCAATAAGGGGACTTTGTTTCTCGATGAGGTAGGTGAGCTGCCCCTGGCCACACAAGCCCGACTGCTCCGCGTATTGGAGACGGGAGAGTACATCCCCGTCGGTGGTACTGAAATTCGGAAGACGGACGTGCGCATCGTGGCGGCAACCAACGTCAACATCCGCAAGGCTATCAGCGAAGGACGCTTCCGCGAAGACCTGTACTACCGTCTGAACTCCATCCCCATCCAGATGCCGCCCCTCCGTGAACGTGGCGAGGATGTAGTGCTGCTGTTCCGGCTCTTTGCCATGCAGATGGCAGAGAAGTACAAGATGGACCGCGTGGTGCTGACCGACGAAGCCAAGCAGATGCTGATGCGCTATAAATGGCCGGGCAACGTGCGACAGCTGAAGAACATCACGGAGCAGATTTCCGTATTGAGCAAGGAGCGCACTATCACGCCAGCCATACTGGCCAAGTTCATTCCGCAGGATCGCGAGAGCACTCAGTTGGCGACCATCCCACGCGAAGGCGGTGACCACTCCTTTGAGAACGAGCGCGAGATTCTCTACAAAATCTTGTTCGAGCTACGGGGCAACGTCAACGACATGCGCCGCGAGATGGGTGCGCTGAAGAAACAGTTGGAGGAGGTGCAAGGTACTGCTCCCCACGCGACTACGACTCAGCTCAGCCCTATCGGGACTATCAGTCCCATCACACCAATTCCCCCTGTCAACGCCGAGGATGCCATTGCTGAAGAATACATTGAGCCAGAAAAGGAACTTGAGAACCTGAACCTGACAGACTTAGGACGACAGATGCTGGAAAAGGCCTTGGACCGCAACAATGGCAATCGCAAGAAGGCTGCATTGGAACTGGGTATCAGCGACCGCACCCTGTACCGCCGTCTCAAGCAGTTCGGACTGGCCATGCTGACCTGCCTGTTGCTGATGTCATGTTCTATCAGCTACAAGTTCAACGGTGCCAGCATTGACTACACGAAGACCAAGACCATCCAGATAAACGACTTCCCCGTACGCTCCACCTATGTATGGGGTCCCATGGGCAACATGTTCAACACACAGTTGAAGGACCAGTTTGCCAGCCACACCAAGTTGACGCAGGTAAAGCGAAACGGCGACCTGCGACTGGATGGTGAGATTACAAAGTATGAACAGCGCAACAAGTCGGTCAGCAGCGACGGCTACTCTGCCCAGACTGAACTGTCGGTAACCGTCAATGTTCGTTTTACCAACAACAAGAATCACAACGAGGACTTTGAGAAACAGTTCACGGCACAACAGTCGTACGATTCTTCACAATCGCTGAATTCCGTACAGGACGAGCTGGTGAAGCAGATTTTCACAGACATCTGCGATCAGATTTTCAACGCTACTGTGGCAAACTGGTAGTGAAGAAGTGAAAAGTGAAGAGTGAAGAGTAAGAAGGAAATATGGATATAGAGCAACTGATAAAACACCCCGAACGATTAGACCGTGACACACTCTATGAGTTGCGGTCATTGCTGGCACTATATCCCTATTTCCAGACGGTCAGGCTGCTGATGCTGCAAAATCTATATTTGCTCCACGACCCATCGTTTGACGAAGAATTGCGACGTGCAGCAATCTACATCACCGACCGCCGTGTACTCTTCCAGATGATAGAGGCGGCTCACTACCGTTTGCGCACTCCGCAGGTTGAAGCAAAGAAGGCAGAGAACACAGAGGAGCGCGAGAGCCGTACGCTAACCCTTATCGACTCTTTTCTGGACTCCATACCCAAGGAGGATGCTGACCAGCCGGAAGGAAATAAGTTGCCCCGTCGCAAGCCAACACCCGCCGACGCTGCCGTTGACTACGTGGCTTATCTATTGGAGAGCGAGACGGAAGACGATACGGCTGAAGAGGTACCCCAACTCATCGGACAAGACCTCATTGATTCATTCATAAATAATGACAAAGGCAAGATTGTACTCAATGAGAAACCCGAGTTCACCCCTGAACAGGAAAATACCGATGAAAACACCTCAGCTGGGGGGGAAGAAGGCTATTTTACCGAAACTTTAGCCCGAATTTACATAAAACAGGGCAGATATTCGAAGGCACTTGAAATAATTCAGCGATTAAGTTTGCAATATCCGAAAAAAAATGCTTACTTTGCAGACCAAATACGTTTCTTAGAGAAATTGATTATAAACAATAATAAAAATAAACAGTAAAAAAAATGTACACTTTATTAGTTATTCTCATCGTGATTGCAGCCGTGCTGATGATTGGCATCGTGCTCATCCAAGAGTCGAAGGGTGGCGGTTTGGCCTCCAACTTCTCAACCTACAACCAGATTGGTGGTGTTCGCAAGACTACTGACTTCATCGAAAAAACAACATGGGGTCTGGCTTTGGCTATGGTTATTATCAGTATTGCTTGTGCCTATGTGGCTCCTCAGGCTTCTACCGAGGGTTCAGTCATGGAAGGCATTGAGAATCCCACGACCAACCCCAACAACCTGCCTGGTTTCGGTGCCAGCCAGCAGAAGAGCGAGGCTCCTGCTGCTCCTGCCCAGGAAGCTCCCGCTGCTCCTGAAAAGCAGTAAAAACATTCCCCAATAAAAGAAGACCGCTTCTTCGTATCTACGAGGAAGCGGCTTTCTTTTATGTATTTCGGTAAACTGTAGGCTTAGACAACCTCAATTCCCAATTTCTCACATAGCTGGAGACTCATCTCCTTCAGCTTGAACTTCTGGATCTTGCCTGAACCCGTCAGCGGGAACTGATCGATGAAGAACACGTACTTAGGAATCTTGTAACGGGCAATCTTGCCACGACAGAACAACTGTACGTCCTCAGGCGTCATCGTCACACCCTCCTCCAGGATGATGAAGGCGCCGACGGCCTCACCATATTTCTTCGAGGGAACGGCGGCTACTTGTACGTCGCGGATGCCGGGCATGTGGTAGAGGAATTCTTCTATTTCGCGCGGATAGATATTTTCACCGCCGCGAATGATCATGTCCTTGATGCGGCCCGTAATCTTATAGAAGCCCTGCTCGTCCTTCACGCCGAGGTCGCCGGAGTGCAGATAACCGTTCTTGTCGATGACCTCTTCTGTAGCCGTGGGATTCTTATAGTAGCCCTTCATCACGTTGAAGCCCTTGCAGCACATCTCGCCCTGAACGCCGACGGGGCATTCCTCGCCCGTCTCGGGGTCGAGCACCTTGACATCGACAAACGGGAAGTCGCGGCCTACGGTCGTGCAGCGCTGCTCGAAGGTGTCGTTCAGACAGGTCTGCGTCATACCCGGCGACGACTCCGTCAGGCCATAGACGCTGGTGATGGTCATGAACATCTTCTCCGAGACCTGCTTCATCAGTTCCACAGGGCACAACGAACCCGCCATGATGCCCGTACGCAGGCAACTGAGGTCGAACATGTCGAACATCGGGTGGTTCAGCTCGGCTATGAACATCGTGGGGACGCCATAGACGGCCGTACACCTCTCTTTATGGATGGAGGCCAGCACGACAAGCGGATCGAACTTCTCGACCATCACTTCCGTACAGCCGTGGGTCAGACAGTTCATCGTGGCCAGCACCACGCCGAAACAATGGAACAGGGGCACACAGACGCAGAGCTTGTCGTCCTGCGTGAATCCCATATTTTCTCCTGTGAAGTAGCCATCGTTGGCAATACCGTAGTGCGTCAGCATCACGCCCTTGGGGAAGCCGGTCGTACCACTGGTGTACTGCATGTTGCATACGTCGTAGCAGCTGACGCTCTTCTTCATCTCGTTCAGCGTCTCGTCCTCCACGTTCTGTCCCAAGAGCAGCAGCTCGGCGGTGTTATACATGCCGCGATACTTCTCCATACCGATATAGACAACGCTCTTCAGGTAGGGGAACCGCTCGCTGTTCAGGTGGCCGCGCTCGCAGGTTTTCAGCTCGGGCAGCATCGTGTAGGTCATATCGACGTAGTTACAGTCCCATGTGCCGTCGGTGATGCAGAGCACCTCCATGTCGGAGTCCTTGCACAGGTACTCCAGCTCGTTCTGCTTGTAGTTGGTATTTACCGTCACCAGCACAGCACCTATCTTGGCCGTCGCATAGAGGAAGGTGAGCCAGTCGGGCACGTTGGTAGCCCAGATGCCCACGTTGGAGCCTTTCTTCACGCCAATGCTGATGAGGCCCTTGGCCAGGTTGTCCACACGCTCGTTGAACTTCGACCACGTAAAGCGGAGGTTACGGTCGGAATAGACGATGTACTCCTTGTCGGGTGTTGTCTCGGCCCAGTATTCAAGCCACTGGCCGAGTGTCTTCTCGTGCAGCGTATAACCGGCACTTCCCGTCTCGGCAGGATATGTTCTGTCTGGCAGGGGTCTGCCTGCCATGTCTAATCTTACGTTCTTTGTTTCCATTCTTCTGTTTATTTCTGAGTATTCTGAGTATTCCAAGTAATCAGAATAATCAGAAAGGAATATAAACTACTGCTAAGATTTTGGCCGATTTGCCGGGGGCACCGTGTACGTGGTGCTTCACAATAGAGTCGTAGAAGATGCTGTCGCCCTCCTTTAGGGTATACTTGTCCTTTCCGTAAATAATTTCCACCTCACCGTCCATCACGTAGATGAATTCCTCGCCTTCGTGGGCTGAGAGCTGGAAATCAGGAGTATCCTCCGGGTTGATGTCGATGACAAACGGCTCCATGTGGCGACCGGCCTTCTGCTGTGCCAGCGGGTGATACTCCATGTGCTTACGGGCGTCGGCAGCACCATTAGAGAAGCTGATGCTGCTGTTCTGCTCGCGCTCCTCAGCACGGCAGACTACCGGTCCGAGTGCGTCGTTATCGTCCATGAAAGTACCCAGTCTGACACCCAATGCACGGGCAATCTTGATAAGCGGCCCCAAAGATGGTAGGTTCTGATCGGTCTCAATTGAGTTGATTTGGTCTACTGACAGGCCACTACGTTCGGCAATCTCCTCGACGGAGAGATTCTTGGATTCCCTAATCCCTTTGATTTTGGACCCAACAATTGAATGACTATTGTCCATATTAATTATAAAAAATGATAATCCGAAATTTTTGTGGGCGCAAAGGTACGAAAATAAGCAGAAAAATCAGCCTATTTTGGGAAGATTAACACAAATTCAGGAGTCAGAATGTGAAATCCAGCACCCCACCCCACTCTGGATCAACCATGATGACGTTCGATGGGTTCACATCAGGCTCAGGATTGTCGGGAGTATTTGGAGTATCTGGAATGTCAGGTGTGTTCGGATCATCTGGAGTGTCAGGAGTGTCAGGAGTATCCGGCGTATCTGGATTCTCGGGATTGTCCGGGTTCTCCGGCGTGTCAGGATCGTCCGGTGTGTTCTTTGTAAAAAAACTACCCGTATATCTCGTTATGCGGTTTCGCTGCATGGTGACACCCGTGAACTCACGGCTGAACAGAATGTTGTCATTCTCGTCAAAGGCTCTCACTATCAACGACAAGCTACCCGTCTCGGCATGCAGGAAGGTAAACAAGTCAAACTGCAAGGGTTTCCCCGTCTGTGAGTCGTCCAATGTCACCGTTACCACCTGCTTGGAGTTCACACAGCCAAAGCCCGTCGTTGCGTTAAGTGCTCCACTACCGCCTTCATAATAGAACCAGAACTTCTTGACATTAGCGGGTTTCACATCGTTGGTCACCAAGCGGAACATCGACGTGGCGCGTTTCATATCAGCCTCAAGATGTGCTCCGTCTGCATCCACCTCCATGCTACCGTAATAGTAAAAGGCATCAGAATATCCCGAGCCTGATGAACTGTCAGGATTAGTGAATTGCAACTTTGTGGGGTCAGTAGTCGTAATGTTTTTCTTGGCGCTGTGAGCCAGCACCAAAACCTGATACGAGCCCTCAGCCAGTTGCAACGAGAACGTTCCAAACTCCGCATCGCCCTTCACTTGATTCTTCGACGCTACACGCTCACCATTCTGATACACAGCAAAATGCAGTCGCGTACAGACCTCGGAGATGTTCACCAAGGCTCTTGACACACTGCCGTCCCATCCGGCATCAACATTGCCCACTTGAATCAACACATTGGCATCCTGACTATCCACCGTCTCCTCATCGAAGACAGCCTTCTCGCACGACACCAAAAGCAAGCCCATCACCAACAGGCCAAACAATTTCATCATTTTGTTCTTCATAATCAGACAAAGATAGCAAAAATCCAAAAGTGAAGCTGGAGGCAGCCAAACAAAATTCTGCAATTTCATATAATTGCGTGTAAAGTCAAAGCCACCGCCATTTCTTTTTGGCAAATTTACTTCAAATTTGGCATACTTTTGTCAAATCCGTTGATTTTTTAAGTTTTGTTAGCATTTGCATAACAAAAATGAACCCTTTAACTTTGCAGATGTTCTTGGGGACGCTTGTCATTGTGAGATGAAAAAGCCGTATGG
>Ga0310786_10002140_pt1 | contig 30783 bp, 46 predicted proteins | sample AusTroGonzalo_MG_FD_203881 | JGI IMG/M metagenome (GOLD analysis project Ga0310786, IMG submission 203881) | Bovine rumen microbial communities from tropical cattle in Woodstock, Queensland, Australia - Gonzalo_03 (v2) (version 2) | ecosystem: Host-associated > Mammals > Digestive system >...
CAAAAAATTCTAACGATTAAAATTGATTAGTTATGAAAGAGCTAACAAAAGGAGAAGAACAGGTGATGCAGGTAATCTGGAACATCGGACAGGGATTTGCCAACGAAATATTAGCGGCATTCCCCGAACCAAAACCCGCATACAATACTGTACTTACCGTAATAAAAATATTGGAGAATATTTTCCCAAAATTATTTTGTGCAAAAAACCTAAATTAAATTGTACACAAAAAAAGAGCGACAATCGCTCTTTTTTTATCCAATACTGGGAACTTCTCCAGGGGTTATACCACCTTGGTCTGGGTTGGGTAATGGTATGGATGATGAAATTGGCATGTAGTGAAAATGTACTGCAACGAAACCGTCTTCATGATTATCAGCAACGACTGCTACTGTCAGCGTTGTATCAACAATTCTTGCTATCGGATAGTAAATACCATTGCCATTAGTGTTTTGATATGTCATGCTCACAACACCTCTACTACGCAGCGCAGTGGGCAAACTGATATAAATACCACCGCTGCCTATAAATTTAAGAATAAGACTTATGTCTGCCATACCGCCCTTTAGTATGGCATGCCCCGTTATGGTTATGTCGTCTATTTCCTGAGAGGTCGCTGTTAATTGATTGATGTAGTCTGTTTCATTAAAGAGTTTGCGGTTTAGCAAACCTTCGAGGTCGTAGAATTTAGGACGTTCTGGTATGTTTAATGGTGATGATTGTATTGCTATGCTCCGTGTGCAGCGTGTGTTTGTATACGTAGTATCGCCAACAACATCACTAGCACTTGTATCTGTGATGGTACTAAGCGACCTTGCACCGCCTATGAGGTCGGCTTGGGTTATGTTAGTAAGTGTGTACTGCATTATCTCTTTGTATCCACCATATTTCACATAAGCATAACTGCTGCTTAGAAAGACAACGCAGTTGTCGAGAGTTATTTGTTCGAGAATGGAGTTGATGTAGGCTGGCATATCGGAGCCTAATATGGACAAAGCCTCGCCCGTCAATGGATAGCCGCCCTCGCGGTTTGGTTCAAGTAATCTGTTCATGTTATTGTAATTTTATGTTACTATTCCGTGATTGATGTTGCAGTTCTTGGATATGGAGCATCTATTATAAATCTCGTTCCAGCATACTTCAGCAAGTTTGCTTCGGCAGCAATCCGATTCCTTGTTGCAGTAGATAACGCATTGTCGCTATGGATTACAAACGGAGCTAAAATATAGGCGTTGGACGGACAAACAATAGTACCCTCATCAATAACAACTGTGTTTTCCTCTTGCGAAGGCATGACGACAACAGCATCCGGTGTTGTACCATCATATACAACAATAGCACTATCTCCAATGTACCTGCGCAAAGCCTTTTGTAGGTATGGATACTGTGCGTTGTAGCCAAGTCTTCCAAGTAGTTTGCCTGTTGACATTGACAGGCCGACAAGCTTACCACAAACGCTTTCAAATGCACTTGTGATAATTATTTTTATCCATCGCCACGTCTGAATGCCCAGATTGGTAGGTTTTATTACTTCCAGACGAGGACCCAGATAACTACCACCAAGCAACGTAAAGGGTATGCCACCCGATATAAAGTCCCGCAGTTTTTCAATCAATTTAGACATAAGCCTCGTAGTTAATGGTTAGGTTTGAGGATTCCAGCTTCATGTAGCCTGCGTAGGGCATGTATTCAATGCCAATCGGCTGCGGGTCGTAACCGGCGTGCTGCGCTGTGGCAGAAGTTACCTCTGCTATCTTGACACCTTCGGCAACCTGAACCACGTCGATGAGCTTCATCGGAACGAAACGACCGTTGAAGTCAATGCTGTTTAAATACTGCTCAATCGCTATTTCAACGGGCTTGTCGGACGGCGAGGAAATGAGCGTACCATCGGCATTGAGTAACAGCGGGTCGTACTTGACAAGAAGCGAGAGTGTCAGTTGGTCGGGCTGCGAGTTGACAACTGCAACAGGAATGCCCGCCGGCTTTATCCTGTTCATATATGCTGTAAATGCAGCAATTTCATTGTCCGTATCGGCCGTGCCGTCATCGAGAGGAGAAAGAACGCCGTCCGTCTCCTTCGCTATCTTGATGGTTACGCCCAGATGTTCTGCCGTCTCCTCGGCGTAGGCATACTTTACTATATGAGGATAATTCCGGTCGTCATTATACTGGTCGGGATATATGTCAGTACCCGCAAAGTCGCCATCTGGGTCGTAGTAGTTCTCATCGAGACCTGCTCCGAAACGGAACTGCAAAGCCATCTTCCGATACCAGCCGGGAAGACCGAACCTTTCGGTCTCGACAATGCGCGTTATGTTGGCCTTGTGCTCGTCAAACAGCACCTCTATGGCGTTGGCGACTATTGCCACAAGATATATGAATATGGTCTCGATGGATACCGCCGAGAAGTGCGCATTGTAGAACTCTAGTGCTGTCTGTGTGCCTCTGTTGTTCCAGTCGGTATCGAGAGAGTACATCGAGCGTATTGATGTGTCGTTTACGAAGCTTTGCTTCATTCCGTCCGCTATTTCTTTTATTGTCCGTGCCATAAGATTATTTACGAATTACGATTTTAGAATTACGATTTTGGATTTATTTGATTTCTATGGATATGCCGCTTTGGTTGATGGCAATATTGCTTACTTCGATTAGGCATTGCTTCAGTTGTTCGGTGACGCTGCCACGCCAGAACGGGTCGGGCTTGCCACATATCATCTGCTTGGCATTGCCTCCGAGTTTGGGTGCGTGCAGGAACTCGCCGGTGGAACTGCCCACCAGCAACTGTACGCACTGGAGTTCGTTGTTGCCGATTGCCAGTGTGCCGTGCTGAATCTTTAGATTGCCATCATCGTCTAATAGTATGCCGTTCATTGATTTGCGATTTTAGATTTACGATTTACGATTTAGTGAGTTACCTTGGTATCTTCGTAGTCAGATTGATTGAATTTGCTTGCTTTTGCAGTAACCGCAGCCGCAGTTCCTGTTTGTGTTGCCGCAGTTCCGCTGGTCGAAACTTGGTGTGTGTGGCTATTAAATGTGTTTACAAGATTATTTAACTTCTGTGTGAGTTCCTTAATCTTTATAATGCCGTCATTATTGCCGCCATTGATAATAATATCGCCATTGCAGTCAATAGTAATCTTCTCGACCTCGCTGCACTGCGAGACAAAAAAGTTGAGACCGTCGATGCTTGTTACCAGAACATACGAGTCCTTCTTGGGTGTTATTACAATTCCGCTGTCCTTGGTGCTGTGGCAGTTCAGGCGCACATCTGGAATTTCAAGGTCGTCCAGCACGCGGACAACCGTACAGGTTGCACCATCAACAGACTTGACCGTGCAGACAAAGGTGTCGAATGGCTTAACACCAACTATCTCTCTTATGCTTTGTGCTATTTCTTCTGTCATAAGTTCTGCTTTTGTTTTATTTCATCTCCCAATTTTATCCTCTGCCGATACCCGCCAGAACCTACAGTGTAGGTTACAGCCTCTACAACAAACTTACGGTTGGTTATTTCTGGATGTTCGGCATCCTTTATGAGAACAAGGTCGCATTTGCGCACAAATGGTACTCCAAAGGTCGTTACGGTACCCGTCATCCTATCCGACTTCAAGTTCTTAAGGTATCTTTCCGCCTCTTCGCGGAGTGTCTTCATATCGGATATATTAGGCAGATAAATCGACTTATTGTCAGTGCTTTCTTCTTTTCCTTCAGGAATCTTCACTTCCAACTTGGTATTGTTTGAAAGTATTGTTGTTGCTGTTACCGACACTTTTACATCTTCAGACAATGTTAGTTTCAGGTCGTGACTTATGATGTTGCGCGTAGTGTCAAGCACTATTGGTTTTGCTTCAGCATTGTGGTACGAACGACTAACTACATATAGTTTATCGTCAATGAAGAAAGGCTTGAAATACCCAAAATTCTTTTTCATTCCTCCAAAAAATGCAGCCATTGTCATTTTTCTATCAACAATAACCTCACCAAACTCCATACCATCAGGAGCAACAACCTTTAATTCCTCACAGTACTCGTCCACAAACTGCTGAAGGTTAAACTTTGCATATATCTTTGGCTTTACCATCACTTGCTTTAATAGCCACATTGCATTTTCACAATGTATTTCCATGGGAGTTTTGAGTGTTTCAATCCTAGTGATGTAACCTTTAAATAATGTTTGCGGGCTATACTGTGTGTACCACGCCATTATCTCGATAAAACAGCCTTTTTTCACAAAAGTATTAAACTCGTCTCTCTTTCTCATACTTGGCGACACCTTGACTATAGCCTTGTCGGCAAGGTCGCTCGTGGTGGTAATGACCTCAATGTTACTAGGAATACCAAAAGATATTTTTTTTCTTGCCACCTCGTTAACTATTGTTATCTTGCAACCGATTATTAACATAACTTTCTTCTTATGAAATGGATTTTACTTTTTGTTATGCCGCTTTCTTTATTTATGAATCCGAAAGTCGATAAGAACAAGTGTACATGCAATGGTTTTCCTTTGTATGGACGAGTGCAAGTGGTTGAATACGCACCAGACATTGAAGTAAAAGTTGTTGAGTTTGATCCGGACCTGGAAGTGAATGTCGTTGAGTTTGGTGCAGACGAGTGCGGTCTGTGGAAATTCGTAGACATCGACCCTGATATCCGCATTAGGTTTGTTGATAACGGAGCAGACTTGAGCATTAGATTTGAAGAATATTCGCATGGTCTCAGATAATTCATTACGCATCCTCCAATAAAAAATACTGATCAATATCACTTACCATGGTAAGTGCAAATGGCAACACATTAAAGAATCTTGCATTTGACTGATTGAAGTTGGCTTTCTCCAGGGCGAGCTTTCTAATGCCGAATTGTTCTAAGTACAAATTGGCAACATCATACGACGCCCAATAGTTGAAAAAATTAACCATCCATGCCAAGTCGTCCACTGGAAACTTCTTCGGGTTGTCGGTTTTTAAATTCCCAGTTATAATAACCTTGTAGTCATCTGCAAAGAGAAACTCCTTTACAGTCCCCCAAGTACTGAACACCTGTGTGCTTATTATTTTATTTGCCCTTGTTACATCTATTTTTACATCATCAAATTCAAGGGTTAATTCATTTTCTTCAGAGTCAAATGTGCGAAATGTAAGTTTATTGATTGGGTCGCTCTTATTCTCTCGAAGCCTATTGATTTCACGGTCTTCCATTTCGTCAAAGAAACCATGAAAAGCTCTTTTTGTCAATCCAACACGCAACTGCGACACAGCCTGATTTGCTGCCACCTGGTCTGCCGTATTAAGTAATTCTCCTGCTCGTCTTACTGATATGTGCCAGTTCTTTTCCATATTATTGTGCTGCGTAGTTTACATCGTTAACAACCATCTGTAGTGCATTTGCCAGTTTTTCCATAAATGCCGATGCACTTTCGGGATCGTCGCTGGACGACTGGAATATGTTTGTATTCTCGCCGAGGATATTGCCGATGGTAATGTTGAATGTTTTTGACTGCTTGCCTCCGTCTGTAATGGACGTGTTTGCCTTGCTCAAAGAACCCGACAATCCTTCATTACTACCAACTGCTCCGGCTTGTTTTATCCCTGCGCCGCCGCCCATCCCGAGAGATCCCAGCATGTCTTGCTTTGTATCTTCCAGTGATTTGTCGTTCTTCAAGCTTAGATTAACTTTTCCGTAAGCGGTTACGGATTTTATTCCATGTTCGGCAACCTCTTTCGCACCATCTATCAGCGACTGCTTTCTGTCCGCAATATCCTTGTCAATCTCAGCCAGCTTGTCTTCGTAACCTCCACCGGCAATCAAGTTCATAAGCGAATACCAACCCTTCTTCAGGTAGTCAACGCCCATCATAATGACATCTATCGTGGATGTCCATGAATATTTGATGCTGGACACCAGAAACAGGAAACTCTCCTTTACCGATTCGCAGATTGCATCCCAGAGCGTTCCCCAGCCTTCTACCTTTGTGCATAGAAATACAATTATGGCAATCAAGGCTACGATGGCCATAATTATCACTCCTATTGGGTTGGCCGTAAGTATTATATTCAGCAATTCCTGTGCAGCAGCCCATATTTTAGTCACGGTTGTAACAACTTCCACGATAGCAGAATAGGCTTTGACTGTAACCGTAAGCACAAGCACTACTCCTGCCAGAAGTCCCAGCCACTGGTAGTTTTGCCTGATGAAATTGACTACAACTGATGCCGCGTTGACTACCCAGTTAAGTGCCGGTGCAAGGGCATTGTATATTTCTACCACTACGGCTCCTATTTGCTCCTTCAGGTCGCCGAAACTCATTGCCACGTGCAGCATGTTACCTTCCGGTGTTGCGCCTAGCGCCTCGTTTACACCACCAACGCTTTGTTCTATCACTTCCGCCAGCATTGCGACACGTTCCTGCTCGGTTCCGTACTTCAACACCTTTTCCTGCGCCTCGTCGAATATGAAACCCTGTCGACTCAACGCACCAGTCTCTCCTTCAAGAACCTTACCCATCATCTGCGCCACACTCACGGCGGTTCCCTGACTAGCGTTGAATCCATCAATGTAAGCTATGAGGTCGGTCATTGCCGGTGCAAGTTTTTTCACACTGTCAGCATCTTCGTAGATGTAGGAGCTTAATTCGCCCAGACCAGCCAATGTAACCTCGTCTCCGACCACACCGACATTCTGGAGTTCGGATGCGAGGTCTTTCATCGACTGAATCTGCTCGTCGGTAGCATCAAGGGTATTGCGCATTACCTGCTCCAGCTTCGTTTCAGCAAAAACCTGAAGTTGGTTGGCTTCAACACACTCGTTGAGTTTAGACACAACATTTCCTATCATATCGGCCAAAGCCTTGATACCTGTTGTTGCCATGGAAAAGTCAGCCAGAGAAAACTTTAGACCTTCCGATTTTTTTTCGGTATCTTCGATTTTTTCTCCAAGATCCTCAACTTTTTCTGTGGTATCAACAAGAGGCTTGTCCTCCAACTCAAATCTTACCCTATATGTTACTACCTCTTCCATCTTTTTTTAGAAAAAACTTTGCCAATGAAAAAAAATAGTTATTTTTGTTACAAATTTTCCTGCGTAATGTTGACGGTTATTATTACTGTTATTGGACTATACTTAGCATTCAACTATGCCGCTCATCCAGAAAAACATCAGGATGATAGGTGGCATGATTTTAAAAGAAAACACAACATCCATTAGTTCTTTCCTGCTTCCATTTTCCTAATTTCCACAAGTGCGGCTATTGCATTTGCCCATTCCATATCATCAAGACTGTCGGGGTCGATGTGCATATAGTAGCGCAGCATATAGTCGGTCAGCACAAGGTTGTTTTCGTGAATATTCTCCTGCGCCGACCCTATAATTTTTTTAACTCAGCCTGCTTTATCTCTATGACCTTTGCAAGTTCCTTCGATACTGCGAAAAACATCTCGTCGTTGCTCTTAATAGTCGTGTCGCCGTCTATCCAGCAGTTCTCAAGCAGGATTTCCGATGCTCTTATTGGGTCTGCCTGTCCGATTGAAGCCATTGCCTTCAAGGTTTTGCGGTCTGGCTTATGAAGATAGCAGATGCTGTTTTCTACTTCAACGGCGAATATATCGCCATATACCTGTTTCCACTGAGCAACCTTTTCCGGCGTTGCCTGTCCGATTAATTCTTTCTGTTCCATTTTGATGCTTTTTAAATGTTGTTTAAATGGGCTTCGCTCATGCAGCGAAGCCCTGTGATTCTTCTACTTCCACTTGATTTGCGAACAAACAAGTTCCAGACTCTGCTCGTTCTTGGTATCACCTTGAGAAACTTCCACGCCGTCATTCTTGAACTGGCAGTCCTTGATGATGTGGTTTACCATCTTCTGACCTTGCAACGGAATGTACGAAACCGCGATGTCGAAAGGTGCGATGTCCTGAAGCCTTCCAGTCGGAGAACCTTCCCTGATGGCTTCAATTTCTTCACGGAGCAAGGTTATGCTCGCCTTGCAGGTGATGTTGCCATAGCCGCGTCCTACAGGTCGCGCACCTATGCCGTAAATGTTAGCAATCTCCTGCTCGTCGCTGTACGAGATTTTTGTTATACCTGTCACTGGCAGTCCGCCGATGTTTACCTCTATGTGAGCCCATCCGTACTGTACTCCGTTGATTTCGGGAAATGCCCTTAGATTATTCTGTGCCATAACTGATTTTCGATTTTAGATTTACGAATTACGATTGTTTCAAGTTTTAGCCTATTGCTGTTGTAAACCCTATCTTGATGCTCACGTTGCGCATAACACCCATAGGAACCTGTCGGATTACCACCTGAAGAGTGCTTGTGGCAAGAACGTTCTGCTCTGGGTCAATCTCGACCACGTAGCCACTAAGTTCATCGGTCTTCTCCATATCATCAAGCGCACGGCTGGCGGTTGCCTGAAGAAACGCAACCGTACTCTGTGCGAGTTTGCCTGTCTCTGCATCCACACGCAAAGGTGCGTTGAGATAGGGCAACAGGTTGGCGCGTACACCACGGCAAGCCTTGTCGATTGTGCGAACTCGCTCAATATAGCAGTAGTCGCTGGTATCGAGGTCGAGAGTCCAACTGTCGTTGAAGTAGCAGTCGGTGATGCCTACATGAAGGCGGGCAAAGATGAGATGGTTTGCGTTGAGGTCGTTCTGGTTGGCCTCCGATACGGTGTTGATGGCTTCGCCGCTGATAAGACCTGGCTTTGTAAGTCCGAGCGAAAACTTCTGCACCCACGCGATACACTCGTTTACGGCAGCCTTAGAGATTGCGCCGAGGCAAGTTCCTATGCAGCCATAACTCTTGTAAGTACCAAGTTTTGCTCCGAGGGTTTCGTCAAGATCGGTACCGATAAGTACAGAAACATTGGCACGACCGCCGGCAACCTTGGTGTTGGCGACATCCTTCAGGCTCGATACCTTCATATCGTTGACAGCCGTCTTGGTGATGTCAAGCGTGTTGTGGTACTTGCCATCCGTGCCAGCAGAACTTGCAGGAGTGCAGGAAACAGAAAATGTGAATCCTGTAGGTACTATCACGATGCTGAGGGGCTTGTGGTTGCTTTCCAAAGTGCCTGCCTCTGACTGGTAGCCTGCAAGGTTGGTCAATGCCGGTGTGAGAATACCCACCTGACGGATCTTGCCATCGGTGTAGTTCTGCAATGCGGTGATTGATGCAGCAGTCACATCTGCGGTGTCGGGAACAAGTCCGACATACAGAGTGCCGTTGGGGTTCATGCGGAAGAATTCCGAAACATGGTATATCAGCGCATTGATAGCACTGTCCTGTTCGTACTCCAGTTCAAAGTCATCGGCATCATCCGAATCCATCTGGGATGAAGTTACCTTGGTTGTAGCCAACTGGCGTTCCTCTATGCCGAGTTCGCGAAGTTGCTCCAGATACTGGAACTTGGCCACGAAAAGCGAATCTGCAACGACTTCAGTCCATTCGCCAGGACAGTTTTCTGCATCGGGAAATACCATCAAAAGCGCGGAGATTGGGTCTTCGTTTGCGGTAGGACGGGGGATTCCGCCGTTTGTCTTTGTGAATCTTATATCATTCATTGATTTACGATTTTAGAATTACGATTTACGAATTAAAATTTGATTTTGTAGAATATGTAGGCTACTCCAAGTACCATTGCCAATGCGACTAATCCAACCACCCAGCCTTTTATTTTCCTGCCAGCAGCCTTGCTTTCATCGGTACGAATGCGATCGATATATACAATGCTATCGCGGACGGAACGGAGAGTATCAAACACTGTTACCGTGTCGTGGCGGTAGCGGTCGCGGAACTCCAGCCTTACCCTTTCGAGGAAAACCGTGTCGGCCTTCTCGCGGAGAATAATGCTGTCGATGCTGCGGATGAACACGCTGTCGATGCGCACACGCTCTGCCTCGTGACGGCTGTAAACGGAATCGGAGGCGGAAACTATGGTTGTCTCCGCCGTCCTGCATCCGCCGGTCAAAATTACCAGAAAGGCTATCAGTATGAGAGATGTTGCTTTCATTAGTGTTCGATATTATTGTCTTCCAACAGTTTTTCGTAACGGGTAACCTTTTTCTCCAGCCTGTCCACGCGCTTCAGTACCGAGTTGAAGTCTCCAAGTTTGGACTTGAGCGACTCGATTTCCTCCTTCATACTGTCAATCTTCTTGCTGTCATCGGCGCGTTGTGCAAGCAATTTGCCGATTTCCTCTTCAAGCGAGTTGACAATCTTTTTCCAAGTCTCGGTGGCTGCATCAATCTCCTCGATGCGCTGTTTCTTGCGACCAAAAAACCAGCCGCAGAACGCCGAAACCATTCCAGTTCCGAAGGCAATAAGCAGTGTTGTCAAGGTTTCCATTTCGTTGTTCTTGTTGGTTAAAACTCCTTTCTTACATTGAAGCAGGGACAAGCCTTGTTTGCAAACTCGTTGTGTCCGTGTACGGTGGCTTTCGGGTATTTTACCTTCAGCCTTGCAACGAGTTCTGCCAGCGACTTGCGCTGTTCCGGCGTGCGCGTATCCTTGGGCTTGCGGTTGATGTCGAGACCGCCGATGTAGCATATTCCGATGCTGTTGGCATTGTGACCTTTGGTGTGTGCGCCTGTCTGGTACTCTGCGCGGCCAGTCTCCACCTTGCCGTCGATGTCGATGACATAGTGGTAGCCTATGCCCGACCGTCCCTGCGCCTTGTGCCAGCGGTCAATATCGGCGGCGAAGAAGGGATGTCCCTCCTTGGTCGCCGAGCAATGGATTATGATTTCGGTGATTTCGCGCATCGTTTTGCCTTTTAGCCTACTACAATCCAGTTTGTGCCGTCCCACAGTACCGACTTGCATACCGTTGACGATGCCACGCCAACGATTGTCACACCGGTGTCTGTGGCATTCTTCTTTACGGTTACATCGTACTTGGTGCTGCCGCACTTGAATAGCACATATATGATTGCACCCTTTGGCAGTTCATCGCTTGGCGTAGCCGTGAGCGTGGTTGCTGCTGCAAGGTTTTCTGTGCCGAGTTTCACAATGGAGGCGGTGCGCTTGATGGCAGCACTTCCTGCGTTGCTACTGAGCGTTACGGCGATGTCGTCGAATGTCGGGAACATAACTTCCGTATTCTTGCCTGCATCTTCTGGTATGTTCGGAGCCTTGAACGAATACGAAGCCCCATTTGTTTTGTTTAACATAATCTTACTTTTTAAACTGTTAACTTTTAACTTTTAACTCTCAACCGCATTAGGCATTAGCCGAGTAGATTGCTGCTACGGCCTTGCCACGCATAGGCATTGCTACGAAGCGAACCTGGCAAGCACACAATACACCGCGGTATTCTGCCCAGCGTTCTTCTGTTCTGCTCTCGACATCACCCATAGCCCTCATTACTTCAGACTTGCAGAATGCAAACGAAGCGGGCTGTGTGTTGGTTACACCGTAGGCACTCTTGCTGCCACCAGTCGAGTAGTGGAGATTACCGTTGAAGGTGTAAACCTTGAAGCCAGCAACCTGTCCTGTGGTCATAATCTGGTTATAGCGGTTTGCGTCTTCAGCAAGCAAGTCTTCCTCATGTTCGGGGCAGAGAACAAGAACTCTGTCTGTCATCGGGAAGTTCTTTTTGTTGAAGGCGGTTCTCAACTTGAGAATGTCGTTGTAGGTGAGAGCCTTGTGGCTGTTACCGTTAGCATTGCCGGTTGTCGGCAATACAGGGTGGTCGGCACTGTTGCTGTCCGGTGCAATGTTGTATGCAGCCGAGAGCGAGCAGGTTTCACGCAAGGTGTCGATGTGCTGTTTCAGAACACTTTCAGCCTTGTTGTAGTTGGTTTCCATTTCCTCCACATTTGAAACATGGGTAGGTCTGGTGTCGAAGGTTGCCAAGGTAATCTCTATACCCGTGTCCGTTCTGGTGGTCGGGGTGATAGGGAACTGCGTGCAGTCCTTGATAACTTCGGGGTTAGCACCTACCTGTGCCAAATTGATTTTGTTGTTGTCCACCATGTGATCCATCGAGGTCAGTTCGCCGAGCCAACTGCCATCGGGGTAGAACTTGGAGAGAATGATGTCTGTAAAGATTTCTTTTAATACTCCTGACATAACTGTTAAATTTTAGGTTACAAATTGCGTTAATTACTTCCTGAGAAATTCTGCCTGAAGGCGTTCAAACTCTTTCGGGTCTTCGGTTCTCATCTTCTGAAGTCCCTTGGGGTCTTTCTTCGCCCATTCGAGATACGACCACGATGTGCGGTCGGCGGTTTTGGTGTCGGTGTTGTGTACCATTGCCGAGAGAGAGGTCTGCTTCTGTGCAGGGCGAGCATCGAGAATAGCCTTCACGGTTTCGATGTCCTGTGCTGCAAGTTTAGCAAAGTGCTGCTTTTCGCTTTCGGTGATTATACCTGCTTCTACCTTTGCGGTAAGGTAAGCGTCAAGTTCCTTCTGCTTGGATTCTGCCGCAGCAGCCTCAAGTTCGGCAATGCGCTTGTCCTTCTCGGTGATTGTGGCTTCAAGTTCTGCCACCTTTTGGGTTTGTTCCTTTTCCATTTTATTTAAGTTTAAATGTTGTTCAAATGACAGTTTAACGGTCTTAAAGTCCACCGGATTGTGGTTCTCATCCATCAGACGGATAGCACCGGCATCGCTCGGTATGGAGACTATGCTTGCTTCCATCAGTTCGGTGGCGGTTGCTTCGTACACATCGCCGATCAAGGTCATATCGTTGATGAGTATGCCGACAGAGCATCCTTTCAGGAATCCGCGTTCCACCTTTCCTTCGACCTGCCTTGCCAGTTCGTCCTCGGAGTCGAACTTGGCATCAGCGAGAAGTCTGCCGTCCTCGATACGGACATTCTCCCAGCGACCTATTACACTGAACTTGTCGTGCTGGTAGAGCATTACGGGATTGGAACGGAACCTGTCGAGGTTCATTCCTTCGAGACGGATGCGGAATCCGTATGAATTGATTGTGTTGCTGTCGCACAGTACAAATGTCTTCATTACTTCCTGTTCATTAGTTCGTTTACATACAGTTCCTGGTACTTCGAGAAGGTGTCCATAAATTGCGGCGTGATGTTCTTGTCCCACACCAAGCGCGATTCGAGCCACTTGTTCATCGCGGTAAACACCTCGATAGCATCCACAGCCGAAGCCTTCTTGTCGATACGCTCGATGGCTGCCGCCAATTTCGAGATCTGGTCAACAATCCTGCCCACATCGACAAGGCTCACATCCTCGCTGTTGAGTTTGTCGAGCAACTTGGCTATGAGTACGAGGTTCTTGTTTACGATTTCGGGTCGGGTTATGTTTATGCCGGCACGCTTCTCAGTCCACGCGCCCGCCGTAGCCCAGCGGCTCAGGGTGGTTTCACTTACGCCCACCTTGGCGGCGATGGTCTTCTGGTCTTCGCCCTGCATGAAGTAAAGCCGTGCCAGTTCCTTTTTTTGTTCGTTTTCCTTGCGTGTTGCCATATTCGGTATCAAATATCGCAGCAAAAGTAAGGGGGCTTTCGCCCCCTGTCAAACGCTATGGACAATATGACCAGATTATTTATGATTTACGAGTTACGAAGTACGATTTACGATTGGTTTACTTGAATAAATCGTTCAACTTTTTTGTGATGGTTGCCTTCACAACCTTATCGACTTCCTCGTGGTCGCCGATGAACTGCCGCTGCGGGATGGTGGTGCTGTGGTTCCTGCCGGCGGTGGTGGTTCCGTCGTTGTGTGCCGACGAATATTCAAGGTCGCTGTAAACTATCGCCGTGCCTTTCTCCACCTTGTAGCGGATGGAACGCCCAAGGTCGCCGCTTATGGTAAGGATAGGTGAGGTTCGCCACGATGGATGCCGCGAACCTTTGATTTTGTAGCCAGCAGCCTTGTAGGGTTTTGTACCAGGAATACGCCTCTGCACTTCCTTCCACTTCTTGCCAAAGAACGATTGTGTGCGGAAATTGCGACGGAACAGGCTGGCGACCTTATTGGCCGCCACCAGCGGAACATCATCGTTCAGGGTGCGCTCGATGTCGATGCGCAACTTTGCCAGATACTGCTCGAAGTCCTTGCCGTCCATTGTCAGTCTGTTTCGGGGTTAAGGTGAGCGATGAGAAGTTGCTGCATAGTCTCTATGGTAGGGCAGTTGAGCAGGCGGTTTATCAGTTCTGATGGCAGTACCACCAGTTTTCCTGTCTTGTTGCCACTGTCGTAGGTGACATCCTTTAGGACTACGGATTCTTGGGGGTAATCTACGGCAAAAGTACCAACTTTTTCGTTGTAGGCATAAGGAGTGCCTGCAACTACGCGGTTTTCGGGTGGGTACTGAATTTGATTATTCAAGTCCCAATCTGTTATTATTATGAAGGGGTTAAGTCTTGTTTCTGAAATGTCTTTCCAGGTGAATGTATCTGGGTTAGATATTACCAAAGAATTATAAGTTACCCCCAAACTTCCATTACTGGATTGATAATAAATATTGCCGTTAATTGTCAGTGTACCGCTTACAGAAAGTTTATAATTATTCTTTGCTGTAAGTGTTCCTATAATACTTGCACTGCTGGCACTCCAATTATTTGTAGTTATATTTAATTCGCCTGTTACAGAAACTTCATTGGTTAATGAACCATTGTTACCGTTTGTAATATTCACATCGCCAATAACATCTAAACTTCCTGTGTTGCCTGTAGCAATGCTGTTGGTTCCTGTAATGTTGCCATTTACTTTTAATGTTAAACTGTTGTTACCTGCTTTTCTAAAGAACACGGCATTAGTTAAATGGATATTGCCCGTTAGATTCATTGTATATGTACCGTTTGCGCCTTGATAACCTATATAAGTGTTACCGACATAAAAATTAGCGATTACTATATTAGTTGTTCCAAAACTCAAATATCCGCCTTCTATTTGTGTATATGGGTTGGTGTCGTTTCTTATTGTTCCATTGCCAATATTAAGAATGTAATTAGACCCAACCGTTACGGCAAATCCGTTAAGATACACCGTATCGCCCTGTTGTGGTATTTGTCCGTATGCCTGTACTGATTCGGTTGCATTGTCCCAATAACTCCAAAGGGTTGTAGTTGACCAAGTACCTGCACCGTTAGCCCAAACTATATTAGCCATAACTATTCAATTATATTTTTAATTTGTTCCACCAACGAAAGTGCTTCTTCCGTTTGAGTATTAAAACATTTTGTATTATCTCCGTTGACAATCGCCAACAAAAAACTTTCGCCTGTCTTATGATAGTGTATTAAAATCTGTTCCTCCATAATTATTCCATTTATTCGTTACTAAAATTACTCCATTTTTGATTCTCTAAAACTGTCACATTGGTGACCAATCCTGCTGTATCCTGCTCGATTATACTGACAGTCCACACCGAATCGGTGTCGGAACTGCCAAGAACCGCCACACCTTCGTACATAGTGCCAGCCGTGTAGCGTGCCCTGTGGATGTACCGCACGGCAGTTCCCTGCAATACCGGCAACTCCACCACAGCCTCAACCACCGGTGCCGATGGCGCATCGACAGAAGCACTAACCTCTGCAACCGACACATCAGGCACATCAACCGTAGCGTTAATCTCGTAGAATATCGTCTCGTCCATCAGTCAACCAGTTTAATGTTAATGCGCTCCATCGGCGTGCATACATCCCAGTGACCATCGGCAAAGGCAGGGTCGGTGGTACGGGTAAATACCTTGCAACTGAGTTGTCCTGTGACCATTCCTCTGGTAGGCACCAGCAGCCGAAGGATTCCTGTGTCCTGATCGTACTCAGTGTTTATGCTCGCCTGTCCTGTCGGGTCGTGTACGCACTCGACCACATTCCGTTCGCGGTCGAAGAAGACGAACTTCAGGTAGTTGGTCGCCAGAACTATCGGCTGGTCGTCCGCACCCTGTACATCCGTCACCTGTATCGACATATCGCTGGGTATTGCTACCTCCACCGGTGGTGTTATGTTAAAATGTCCCATAGTCTAAATGGTTTCTAAGTTTCTAAGTTTTTATGACTTCGCCGTTTCAAGGTTCTGGGCTTGCAGTCTTACAGTCTGTCGGTCTGTTAGCCTGTTAGCCCTTTATTGCTTTATCCCTCTCCTGCGCAGTTCTGCAAGTTGCCTAAGTCTCATTTCGTTTTCTTGCCAGTTTGAATCCTTGAAGTGGTATGCGGACTGGGGATTGTAGCAGTAAAGTATCTGCCTGTACTCAGGTATGCCGCTGCACCTGTGCTGTCTGTGTTGTCTGTTTTTCATTGTAGTATAATTTTAAGTTTCTAAGTTTCTATGGCTTCGCCGTTTCTAAGTTTCAGGTTTCTATTTTGTTTGTGATTTATCAATTTTTACTATAAATACCTTTTCGTCCATAGGTGCGCCCCATATAGACTTGCCATAACCAACCTTTAATTCTTTGATTGGATACTCCGTGGTTGTCGATGTATAGCCCTCATGTATTACCAAGTGCGTATATTGCTTGAATATTACATACTCGCCGGTCTTATCGCTGTAATGACATAACCTTCTCCTATAATAAAAGGTATATGCCCGATATTCTTCATCCTTATCCAGTTGTGTTATCGCATTATACCAATGACTGTTTAATACAAGGTGCAATGGCTTGTATGGTAAATCTTGGCTTGGCGTGAAAGTATTGTTTCCGTCCATGGTGTTTTTATTATTTTTGTGCGTTAACCTTAAATTCTTGCTTATGGCTTTTAAAGATTTGACTGAACTGATGAATTGGTATCAGAACCACATGGGGAAACTTCTCGACGAGGAGACGAAAGAGCGTACATCGTGGCTACGCTATCTGACCACGACGAATACAGTCCTACTTGGGTTACTGGTTGGTCTTGGTAAAATATCCGATACACAATCCCATACTCATTTGTTCTACTCACTTGGAGTGGCTCTGCTAATACTTTCAATCCTATTTCTGTCGCTGCGTTTATACACAACACTGTATTCCATCCGAAAGTTGAAGGAGAATCTCGAAAAAGCAACCACAATACATCTGCGGGACTTAGATCGTCCTCGATTACTTGCTGTAAAAGACCCAGTTTTCTTGCGATTCTGCGAAACAGCCGGATACATCTGTTTCGTGCTGGCTTTGCTTTCCTTACTGGCATTTCTATTGATTCCTCTATTTCAAAATCTTCAAGTTTCATAATCTTTTTTTACTTTTTTATTTGTATTTCAATATTTATTACTAATTTTGCAACGGCGCGTTGAGTAATAACAAGCCTCCACCTAAACCCTCCCTTGTGGAGGGTTTAGCCCTTCTATAAGGCTTATCAATTTCTCTTTCTCCAAATCATTCTTTGTTATTTTAATGTAGTTACCACGAAATACCAAGATGCATTCTACAATAGCACCCATAGTAAAATTCTCTTTTCTCCACAATATTCGTCCCGCGATTTTTTCTGCATCCAAAATCCGATCTGGTAAAAAATGCTTGTCAAAATCAATAACAACAATTTTTGCCCCTTGCTTTATGGCAGATGCAAAACCATTGTTGATTCCAGAGTACTTTTTTATTCGTTTAGCATCGGCTATTTGTCCATTTATTTCATATTCTGGATTTTTTAAATTCTTTCCTATAAGATGTGGTCTAATTGTCACACTTTCGGTCCTGGCCAATATTCTTCCAGTATGAATATTGTCCGCCAGTTCTATACGGTCAGCCATTACGCTTATCTGCATATCACTGCCGCTATCCTTGTAGTAGCACTTCGATATGGTTTCCCTTACAGCATCCTTTCTTGCCTTGGCTATATAACTTGCCTCATCCGTAAATACCTTCCCAGTTATATCGGGTCTGCCAGCAAGTCCGGCAGGGATTCTTATTTCCTTTATATATTTCTTTATCTCCTCGCTTTTCTCAGTTACAGGATCATCGGTTTCCTCGACATCACATTTACAGTTCCACTCCGTACCCGGTGTATTTGTCTTCCAGAAATCATCGTCTTTTGACCAAACATGATCGTGGAATTTCAGGTGTACTTCGCGCGGAATTACAGATCTTGTTCTCAGCCAGCGCAAATTCGGGAACAATCTCAGCCGCTGCGGGTCGTTGAACTCCTTCCACTGTTTGGCGGTACGGCTGCGCGATGTGGCGGTGGTTTCCTCGGTTGCCTGATACGCCGAGAATGCGTTCATATTGGCATCTATGTATGCCTGCTTGTCCTTAGCCGGTATTGAAGCATCGTTTAAAATGTTTTCAATGGTCGTTTTAACATAGTCGGCCTTGTATGCGGCAAAACGGCTCACATTGGCACGGAGACTGTCGGCAAGGTCGCTGTTGCGGCTGTCGGCAAACACACGGTCAACACTGCGGCGCAATCCCTTCGAGTAGTGCTCGTAGAGTTCCTGTGTCGTAGCATTACCGTTCGGTACTGCCAGCGTTACTGTTGTCGGAGCCTGTTGACATTCGGCACACCCACACCCTCCTGCGTGCTGCGCCTTTATTGAAAAAAATGTGGGTCTCCGCGCGTTATGTGGTTCATCAGTTTGGCTTCCATCGAGGCTTCCAAGGTCGGCGCACCTAACTGCTTGTCGCGCACCGGTATTCCGAACTGCTCAACCAGCCAGTCGTTGTCGATGTCCTTGTATGGTAGCAATCCAGTAACCATCTGCCACAGTTTCTCTGGATCATCGGCGGTAGAGAATCGGAACTGGAGGTTCTGTGCCGCTGCGGGCAGCCAGCCAATTCTTACCAGTGCGGGTATGACCTGCGAGTTCATGTACACCTCGACCATACGCCTGTCGGAATCAATTAGGCGGTCAAGTATCCCAATGGAAGCCTGTTCCTTCGAGTAGTTGCCGTTCTCGGTGTCCTGGCCGATGATTGCGCCCGATATAAGCAACGAGTTTTCCTGATTGCAAAGACGGATAAGGTTGTTATACACATCGCCGTTGGTGGATGTTCCCTGAGCAAACGAGAACTCCTCCTCGCTGTCGATCACGAAGGCAGCCGCTGCGCCCATCTCCTTCAGCATTGTCTCGGCGCGATTCAGCATGGCATCATCGTTGGTGTTGGTCTTGATGTAGCGCGGAGGTATGCCGTAGATTTCGCAGAGTTCCGACCAGCACGACTGTGCAAACTTCTTGAACAGAACATGGGGAACCGTCTTGTTAAGCAAACCGAGGTGCTTGGAGTTAAACTCCAGAATATATCTGCCATACTCACGCAACGTGCGGTACTCAATGTATTTGTCACCGTTGGCATCGGGATAGAAGCGACCATCGACCGGAGCGAAATTGCGGCGTGGGAGCAGTTCCATCTCCTCTGTGCCGTTCCTGTCGGCAGAGAGTTCTATAATGGAGTAGCCGTAGTATTCGCTTTCGAGGATTGCCTTCACTATGTCCTGCATCACAGGTATGGCCACCAATGCGGCAGTCGTCTTCTCGTCAATATTGCCGTCAGCGTCTGCGAGTTGGTAGGGTGCCGATATGGTTGCTTCCATACGGTTGTTTATCTGCGAGGTCAGAAGCGCATCGTTGCTCACCTGGTCGTACAAGTCCTGCAACTTGTAGAAGCGCGGATTGTCGGCTCTCTGCGCTATCTTCTTGGCGTGGCTCCAGTCGGCAATGTCGGCGCGTACCTGCGAGATACTCTTCTTGATGACTCTCGGCCCGAGTGTCGGCTTGTTTGCTTTCGGGGTTATTGCCGGTGTAGCCGCCAGTCCTAATATGTTTGCTAATCTATCTTTCAGTTTCATATCCTAGTATTCTTCGTGATTAAACTTAGGGCGCGACACCACACGGAACGGCTTTTCTTCTGCCATTGATGTGTCTTCTGGGTCTGATTGTTGCTGCGGGAGCGAAGTGAGGACTATTCGGCTGTCCTTCCAGTCGCCCATTCCGGCTATCTTCTCAAGCAGTGCAATAGTGTTGTCGTAGCGTTCCTTTACGTGGTTATAGACTACATCGGCATTGCAAAGCTCAACAATGTTCCACGCCGCTACTCGCTGCACAAGGCGCATTACAAGCCGGTCGCGCTGGTTGCCGGTGGTCGAGAATATAGCCTCGACATCGTACATATACCACGCAGCATACTGCTGAACTGTAAGGTTCGCTGTTTCACGCCGTGCGTTGGCCGCCTCGAAGTACGACCTTACCTCGGCTTCGGCCGACATTATGGCATCCTCGATGATGTCGGGGTCGTTCTCTACTATCTCGTTCATCCTGTATTCGTACAGGACCGATTTCATTTCTTCTGCCGTTACATACATAATCTTACCATTTTCTTGAAGTTCTGCGAATAACCCTAAACTTTGCAGTGCTTTTCTTCGTTAATCTATTGAGTTTCCAGATAGCTGATTCAAGAGCATCGGGTCCGTCATCGTGGGCACGGCTTCCACGCTCGAACAACAGCAACTGGTCAATCAGAGCAATCATTCCAGGCGTATCTTTTTCTTTTTCGTTGAATATTACTAATCCGCGCTCAAATAACGGTTGCATACCTTCAATACGAGCCTCTTTTTCCTGCTTCTTTCGTTTATCGCCGATAATTGGTATATGATAACCAACTTCATCGCCAACCTTTGTAAATTCATCTAGCAATGTGTCTTGAATAAAGTTGGCTTCGATATAATATGTGACAGTAACACGTCCGTCAATTATCTCTTCTATTTCGTAGTGCCAGCGAATCATCTCTGACACACTGGTCTGTGCACAATAAGACTTCAGAACATGATAACGGCCATCGTATGTAAGACCCACAAGCAGCGTAGCCTTGAAGTCATTTTTTGTTGTGCTTTTGAAGGACGGGTCAGTATAACTGATAATAGCACGGTATTCTGTTAATTTTAGCATTTTACCATACCGAATCTGATCAGGTCGGAACACCGCGCCTTCTGTCAAAGGATTATTCATATATTCCTTCTGGAAGTTGCGTTCTCCTACAAAGCTTCGCAATTCTGCAACCTCGTCAGGCGTGTAGTTCTCGCTCCAAGTCGGCTTGCCGTTGCAGTCGAGTATGTTCACTACGGTATGGTGAACGCCTGGTCTCTCCGTTATCATCGTAAGGATTGACTTCTTGGCAATGCGGTTGCCTACCATTATGAACCGTCCACGACCTGCCTCCATAGTTCCAAACAGCGCAGACAGCACCCATTCGGCGGCAAGGCGTGTGCGCTTCTCGTTGTGCACCATCTCGTCATCGTCAATATCGTCTATCACAATGTAGTCGGGACGGCGACCGCTGTTCTTCAGACCGCGTGGCGACTGTCCGCGTCCCAGAGCGGTAAAGTAGCAGCCATCGGCAGTGATAAACTCACCTTCAGCCCAGTTGCCTTCCTTTATCTGCTGTCCATAATCGCTTATGTAGAGTTCGTTGTATGCCAGTTCCTGCTGCAAGTCGGCCAACAGCCGTACTGCTGAATCCTCGCTCTTGCTTACCAGAACCATAGTGTTAAACTGGCGTTCCTTCTGTATCTTCAGCCATAGCGGAACAAACACGCCCATGTGGGTACTCTTGGCGTGACCACGCGCCCACTCGAACACGGCACGAGCCTTGGGGTGCTCCAGAATGTACTTTGCAGCATCAGTCTGGAAGCGTCCCGACTTGCACCTTGCTATATGAGGAAAGTATGTTTGCACGAAATACGGATAGTCCCTGCGGGCACGCTCTATGCGCTTTTCCTTAGCCTCGCGGGTTTCTGTCAGCGTTGATGAGCCTCCGCCGTGCACCGAGCGCATCAGTGCCGCAGTGCTCCGCTGCCATTCCTTGTACTGTTCCGACCTTTCGATATTCATACCGCAAAAATCGGCACTATTCTTACCTATATAAAATGTATAGGACAAACTGACATTATTATTTTCCTGACGGAAAATTCAGTGCCTAACTTTGCCAAAAATTTAATCGAATGGATGAAATCATAAGGCTCATTGTAGAGCGACTGAAAGAAGATAAACTTATCCGCTACGCTTCGCGCAACAGCGGACAACTGGCAGCGGAACAGCCACAGGTGAATTTCCCGTGTGCGCTTGTTGACATTGTGAATGTCGAGTACGAACAGACCGGCAAGTGCGAACAGATAGGCACTGCCGACATCGAGTTCACCATTGCCGACATATACTCGTCAAGGCACGACTATTCCGTGTTGACTGTGATTGATTCGGTACACCAGAGACTGCAAGGCTGGAGAACGCCTCTCTTTTCGCCTCTTATGCGCCTTAGTTTGCGGAGGGAATCCAATCTTCCCGGCTACGACGAATATGTAGCCACCTACCGCACATCGTTCTTTGTTCCCAAAATGGAGAATTTTGTCGAGGTATCGGTTGAACCATCGGTATTGGTCGAGGACGAAGCCTCTGAATCGTAAGCCCACGGGAACTTCAGTTGCCTTGGGTCTTCCTCCCTCTTGCCGTCCTCGGTAATCTTGGGACGCTCCTCTCTGTTGCCACCCTTGCCAATGAAGCCGTCCTTACCAATGGCGTACTTCATCATTCGGTAGAATGTTCTGACGCTCATCGGGTAAACTTTACACACATATCGGAGAAATATGTCGTACATACAGTTGCGCTGGCTGTGCGGCTCGTAATGCTCATCGACTATCGCCTTCACCAGCATTGCCCTTTCCTTGTAATTCTTGTGCTTCATCTCTTTCTGCCTTAAAAATACCACGCACAGACCGTGGGTGAGAGTGTGCGTGGCGTGAACTAAAAATAAACCAATATGAAAGATAAGTATCAATCGTTCATTGCGCTGGGATATACCTGCGGGATTTCAAGCACCTCGGCCACGTGTGCCTCCAGCATTGCTCCCTCCGACAGTCTCCAGTCGGGCAGAAGGCTAATGTAGTCGCACTCGCACAGTGCCTTCAGGCAAATGCGCATCGCTTCCTTCCACTCCGTGCCCTGCGGAACTATCTTCATCGGGTTGACCGCCTTGTAGCCAAGTTTTGCCAGTGCCTTTTCGCGCCTCTCGAAGTTTGCCTGCCTTATGCGCAGCACACACAGGTCGCTCACATCACCGACACGCCCTGCAATATATACCCTGCTCTTTTTCATATTCTCCAGTGTGTAATGCCGTCGTAGTTGCTTCGTACCTTGTTGAAGGTAAACATCACGAATACGGAATCCACAACATCCTTTACCGAAATATTGAATCCGCTTTCGTGTCTCTGTAATTGGCAGGGCTTGCACTTGGAAAACTCCTCGTTATAGCGGTTAACCAGCAACTTGAAGTTTTCGATACACTTCTTTCTCGCTTCGTCACCGCCAACAAGCGTACCGCGCCATTCTTCTGCCACTTCAACCAACTTCTTCTGTAGGTTGTTGGCACCAATCCTCGTATGAATATCTACATAGTACATCATAACCTACGCCTCCGTCATTCCAAGTGGTATCGACTTCCATTCATTTTTGTCGTCCTTGACCTCGGCAGTAATGAACTGCTTGCTCATTGTCGGCTGGTACGACTCCTCGATAATCTTCACGCCGTCAATGAAGTCCTCGTTGTGCGAGTCCTCGGCGAGTTTGCGCAACTGCAACACCCTCGAAGCCTTGAGTGTTCCCTTCTTGTCGCGCGAAAGCAACCTCAGAACCGCCTCGACAAGGGCACGGCTGTCATCGTCCTTGGCAAGCGACTGTATAGCCTGTTTTACCTTTGCAATACCTTCCTCCACGGTGTCGCGGTAGTCATCGGTGTGACGGTAGCCAAGGGTTATGCGCATATTGCCCTCGCTATTGGTGAAGGTGTGGCTGCGCTGTCCGTCCTTGGTGCCGAAGATTTCTCCCTTCAGTTGCAAGGCCGAGCGGAACTGTCCCATCACGGCTGCCTTTACCTCCGATATGTTTGCGCTTACATCCTTCAGCATCGGAATTGACGCTGCTATGGTCTCATCGACCAGCTTTGCGTATGCTTCCCTGTCCTGCTTGCGTTTTTCCTCGGCAGCCTTGCGTTTCTTATCTTCCTGGAACGCCTGCCATTCCGCCATTTCTTCCTGGCTCATCTCTACTTTTGTTGTGTTCTCGTCCATTTTGTTTGCTATTTAAATGTTATTAATCTGTTGTTTAATATCTGTTTTCAAACTGCATGCATGCCCATTGGAAACGCTGTGTCTCAACTTCTCTTACTACGCATCTGCTGTTATCGTTTGGTATGCGGTCGTATGGTCGTCCATCTTGGTGTTCGTAGCGAACATTCTTACAACTTACATCATACTTGAAATGTGAGCATTCCCAGCAAATGTGGTTGCGGTCGTATATCTCAAGTTTGTCCCTTGTTTTCATCATATACCTCTTGTAAAGTTCCTTATCTTCTCGTTAAGGCTCACATACCTTATCGGATCCTGTGCGTACACGGGGCTTTCCGACACTTTCAGAACAAGCATCAGTTCGTTCCTGCGCCTTACCAGTTCGCCAAACTTGTCGGCATCACTGATAGCGTCTGTCAGTTGGGCGTTTATCCTATCTATTTCCTGCCTTGCCTCTGTTGTTGTCATACCAATAAATACTTTTTGCCAGTAATGAGTTCTATCGCTCTCCGCTTTTGCTCTTCTTCGCTATCAAAAGCCTCCAGATTGCGCCATACCTTCCATTGTAACCCAGACAGTTCCCGAATCCAGAACTTTCCATCCCTAATGTTTCTCTGGTGCGAAAGACGGATAATCCTATACCCACTTTCCTTGAGAATCATCAGCGAGAGTCGCCTGCAATATTCTTCATCGTTAATCTTCATTTGCTCTTCCTCCCTAGTATCAGTGCTACCATAAGCATCGGCAGCCACAATATCACTCTCATCACGAAGCCGACCACCGCAACCGCAACCGGTGTGCGCTTCGACCTGTCGATAAGGTCAAGAAGCAGCATCACCAGCGCAAACAGTACGCCAAATACCCCGTATATTACTAATGTCGTTATCAGTATCGCTTTCATATCCTAATTCAAAAAATGTTTTCCGTTACCAATTTCCACCGTTGGCTGCTCCAGTTCCGACACCGCCGCCATATCCTTCAGCCTTTTACTGAACGCTCCGTATAGCGAGCGCAACCTGTCGGCTGGTATCGCGTTGAACGACTTTTTTCCGGCAGCACGGCAGGCAACCGCCTTTATCATCTCGGCACTGTTGCTGTGTCCAGTCGCAGTGAGCCATCGGCCAATGGCACCCATCAGGCGTTTGCGCAGGATGTCGAGTTCGCTTACCTTGGACACTACGCCACGGCAGTCGCTCAGCTTAGTGTCCAGTGCGCGTATAAGTTCGTCCATCTGCGCCGCACTCATTGCAAAGGTGCTTTCCACTCCATAGTTGGCAAGCAGCATCGCACGGCGGTCGTCGTCGCCCATTCCAAGCCTGCCACACAATATGTGGATTTGCTGGCGGCGTTGCTTCATCTGTTGTTCATCCTGTCTCATATCCGTTGCGTTTTTGTTGTTAGGCGTTGCTCGCAACGCCTCTACATTGTCCATTGTCCATTATCAATTGTCCATTGTTTTTGTTACTTGTGCGGCGGCAGGAATCGAACCTGCCCAATGTACCATAACCGCTCCCATCCAGGCTTTTGTTTTGAACGCGAGAGTGGCGGGCAGGAGTCGAACCTGCCTGTGTTCCTCGGTTATCAGCGTGACCGTCCGCACGGACGGCTGTAATACTTCTGTCTGGCACACCGTTACCAGCATACGCCACTTGGATTACGGCAAAAATCCTCGGTATATTTTCAATCGCCTTGTTCATCGCCCATTGTCCATTATTCATTGTTAATTGTCAATTGTCCATTATCCATTATCAATTGTCCCCACACCTTTTCTGCGCCTTCCTTCCATACCGTCCACGGCTCACCGCCACCGTACCTGCTTACCGGGAACGCCCTGTAACCTTCGACCTTGAAATACACATTGCAGTCGCGCCAGATACGCTTTGCCACCTGTCCGTCGGGTGTTCCGCCGTTGATATGGCTTATGTAGATAAACAACTTGTGCGGAAACGCCTTCTTCATAGCCTTGTACTCGGCAAACTTCAGGTCGGCGAACTGCACCGAATCAAGGAACACGAAGTCGGCACTGCGCTGGCGGTGAAGTCGCTTTATCAGGTCGGTCACGGGTTCGCGGTCGAGAAGCATACACTTGCCGTTCACCTCGTCCATCGACACGCGCTCCATCGTTGACTGTATGGTAAGCGACAGACCTTCCTCCACCGAGTCGTAGAACACCCGTCCGAAACTGCACAGGTACTTGGCCAACTGCATCGCAAAGGTGGTCTTGCCGTTCTTGGGCGCACCGAATATCATCCAGGTGCCCGTGAGTTCGGGTATTCCCACCACGCGCCTCCACTCATCGCTCATCGCAATGGTGCGGAACTTGGCGTTCAGTACATTCGTGATACTCAGTCCCTGCTTCATCGGTTATTCATTGTTGGCGTTGGCGGACTTCGACTTCAGCACGGCGTGAACCTTACGCTTTACACGGCGAAAGTCGCCATCACAATCCTCTATTATCTTCTTTATAGTAGGCTTGTCGGTAACACCGTTGGCCACACAAATGGAAACCACATCATCAGTGCTAGTATCTTCCAGTTTAATGAACTTGCGACCAATACGCGAGAATATCTCTTTATAACCCTTCTTATTCTGGCGCAGTCCATTCTCGACCAACTTTTCCAGATAATTGGTAGCCATCAGTATTATGCCGCAGTGATCTTCGAGCGAGTTGTACAGCGTAATGAAGAATGTGAGAACCTTGTCGTTCAGTTTGTCGGCTTCATCAATGATAATAAGCGGCGTTTCCATCTTCTTCAGTGCGTTGATTATGGTCTGCATCATTACCGCTACAGTCTCATTGGTAGTTGTACGACCCATACTCTTCAGTAGTTCCGACAGGAACATCTTGCGATTCCAGTACTCTGCACACGAAAGCACGAACACATTCGCATTGTTTTCAGCATAAATGCCAGCGGCACACGACTTGCCGAAGCCTGACTCACCGTGGATTGCAAATACAAGGCTGTTTTCCTGTGCGTCTGCAAATATCGTCTGCAAGGCGCGGTAGTTGCGAGTCTCCACTATGTTCCACGATTTCTTTGCGTAGCCTATCTGGGCTGCCACGCTACGCCACATCACCTCGTTTATGAGTTCCCAGTCGCCTGCAAGCATCTTGCTGATTGTTGCGGAACTTACTCCGTCAAGGCTGTTGGCCGCCTTGTTCTGGCTGCCCTTCTGTGCGCAGTATTCCCTTAGTGCCGCGCAAATGTTTGTCTTTTCAATCTCTGTAATCATAATCCGTTATTTTTAGTTCGTTAATATTCCTTCATATAGTCAAATTCAGTCTCCATACTCTCCTCTTTCAGTGCCTTGCCAATGCTTCCGGCAAGAACCTTCTGGCGCGGACGGTCTTCATTCTTCACATTGGAGAAGTTGCCTTTCAGTTTAGGCATCACAAGTCCGTGCTGTGCAGGGTGCAGACCCTCGATTTCAAGGATTTTCTCTATCTCTTCGCGCAGATCGAGACGCATCTGCTTGTTGGCGTGCTCAACGTGGCGGATAAGTGCTGCATCCAGTTCGTCCTGTTCCTGCAATGCGCGGTGTATCTCTATGAACTTCGACGCTGCCGTTACCAGAACGAACTCTCCCTTGGCGTTCTTGGTGTACAGTCCGCAGTAACTCATATCGTCGGGAATGTACTCCACATAGAACTCGCGGTCGGTGTTGTTGCGTATGAACTCCATATCGGGCAACTGGTGCGCATCGAGCACCTCGAAGGCGTATTTCTGACCTTTAACCTGTATTTCAATGCCGTTTGCACGGTACTTGGACGGCTTCTGCGTCATCACGCCGAAAATGCCCAGACGGTCAAGGTCGTTAAGTTTCTGTGCGTTCGGATTTTCGCTCGTGCGGTACATCTCGATACGCGGACGGCCGGTGTCGGGGTGCGGTGCGTTGTTCCACTCGTCCCTGCGCTGTACATATCTGCGCTTCACCTCGTCAAGCGTGGGCAGATTGCCCTTGTTGGCAAGGATAAATTCCATGTTTACACGGCTTTCCTTCTTGGTGGCGGTAACATTTTGCCCTGTAAAGTACCATTCGCGGTGCAAAAATTCGCTCTGGAAGCGTCCGAATATGCTCTCAATGGTCTTCGACTTGCCGTTGTAGGGCTGTGTGGGTATGGCGTGGCGTGTCAACTTGGCAAAGAAGTTGGACGAATCCAGTTTCTTGTGACCGCCCTGATTGTCGAAGCGAATCTCGTAGGGCTTGCATCCCGACATTTCCATTGCCATTCGGTAGGCGTAGTACTGAGCCTCGTAGTCTTCGCTCTCGCTTATGTGGTAGCCAAGCAGCACCTCCGAGTAAACATCCACCACCTCGTACACATTGATAGTGGCAACCTCGCCCTTGTCGTTAAGGTAGTAGTAGTTCAACTTCGTACCATCGCCGTACCACAGCGCATCGCGTACCTCAGGAAGCAATGTGCGGTGCTGGCGTGCGTACTTCTCCTTGCTTTTCAGTTCGCCGTAGCGCATTCCGTACCACAGCGGCTTCACCTCGGGACGGTTCATATAGTTGCGGATCGTGTCAACGGTCTCCACAGCCTTCCATCCGCGCACAGGTGCTATGGCGTTGTACTCGTCGTACAGTTGCTCCATCGTACACTTGTCTATCGGCGTAGCGAACCTTGCCACCAGCCACTGGCCAGCCTTCTCGCTTATCTTGGCGGCTCCGCTTGTGCCACCGCTCACGGCGTTGCGCTTCACAAGGCATCCGTAGTCGCGACCTCCGCCATTGTTGTATTCCTCCATCTTCTCGCGAAGCCGGCGGGCGTTGCGCGGCAGGGCGTTGCGGAACTCGGTCTGCTCCTCGGCAAAGCGTGAGAAACTCTCGTACATCTTTTCCATATTGATTTTCTTACTGATTTTCAGGTTACTCTCTATCATCTGCCGGCGGGCGGCTATCAGCGTGTTGAGCACTGCCGCTCCGTTGGCGTACAGTTGTGCGGTGTCGTCGCTCAGACGAAGACCGCGCTCGTCGGTGTACTGGGTGTAGTAGGCTATGGCATCGGTGTCGGCCACAACGGTGAAGATTGACGGAACCTTGCTGAGCGCATCCTTGGGCAGTTTGCCCATTTCCAGTTCTATCTTGCGGCGGCGTTCCGGTCGGCGAATCGACAGCACATCTATCAGCGTGTTGCCTCCTGTGCTACGGCGGTAAATGACAAGTTGACCGCGCTTGCTGTCGTTCTTGAACTGATCCATCGTCAGTCCGCACCTCAGCCAGTCGTTAACAGTCATAACAGTATGTCCATCTACCATCTCGTACATCGTCAAATCTCCTTACTTGTTCTCTCTGTTAAGTTTCCAGCGATCCGCTTCAATCTTCTTGGTTCTCTTGTAGTCGAAATACGACATTACAGCGAAGATCGCACAGCACGGTGCCAAATATCCTTGCCACCAGTATCCGCATATAGCCGATACCGTACAAACGATTGCGAGCGTTGCCATCAATAGCATTGTTGCTAGGCTGAAAATCTTGTCGAAAGTATTCATCTCTGTTTTATTTTTAGTTCTCGTATTCAATTCCACCCATCTTCTTGGCGCGTGTGCGTATCTTGCGGGCGCATTCGGTGTCGGTCTCGTAGTTCAGGGCCTGCCTTACTGTACGGTAGCAACAGTTGAAACTCTTCATCAGTTCCTTGCGTTTCCCGTGGTCTATCAAAATCGTTTTTGCCATATCAGTTTCTTTTTATACTTTTACGCCGTATGTTCAATTTGAATGTCGCTGCAAAGATAATTACAAAATTTTGAACTATGCAAGAAAAAATACAAAATTTTGCACCAATAAAGCAAAGAATTTTACAAGTTATTGAAATCAAAGGAGATACCAAGGAAAAAATTTTGAATTTAATTGGTATTTCTAAGTCTAATTTTAGCAGTGTAGGTTTAAAATCAGAAGTTGGCGGTTCTGTTTGTTCCAAAATTTTGAACATTTACCCAGACTTATCCGCAGAATGGTTACTTACCGGCGAAGGTGAAATGCTACGCTCGCAGGTTCAGAATGTGAACGGTCATCACAACACGGCAACAATGAACGGGGACATACACCAGAGCACCGGCGACAACGGCACACAGCGTCTGGACAGTCTGCTCGAAGCAAACCGGAAACTGATAGACCAGCACGCGGAACTGATCCGTCAGCAAGGCGAACTGATCGAGATAATAAAGAGCATAACCAAAGATACACAGTCGAAGTAACCCCTTATATATAGGTAGAAACGCCTTTAAACCGCAAAAATCCACCCCACAGCACAAATACCTACAAATCAGCGCATTACAAGCAAAACAAAATGCTTTCTCGCGGTCAATATTTTTAATCGGGGGTGCAACTCGGTGCGAAAAGTGCCGTTTTCGTGCTTTTTTTTCGCTTTCGGGGGGTGCAAGTCGCACCAATTTTGACCCTACTTTTGACCCCAGTTTGACCCTAACTCGTGTACAAACACGAAAAAAGCACCTTGTTCGGGTGCTTCGCTTCGGTGTGTTTAAGAGGTGTTTAAAGGGCTTTTCGCGGGCGTTTGGGCGTTCCTGCGCCGTACACGCTCCAGCAGTCGTATATAGCCGTATTTTCAGCCAATTACGCCTGCAAATATACACATAATTTCGTTCGGTTTACACACAATTTACACAACCGCGTCCCTTTCCCCTCTAAAATTGACACGGAATTAAACCAAATTTACACAACTGCACAAATTAATTTCGGTGGGCATTTGTCATAAATTGGCTGTAAAATACTAATTTATAGGCGGTTGGGTATGGGTTTGTTAGAGAAGGGAAGTGTACATTTTAATTTATGGCCTACAAATGTCTTCAAGAAGTTTTTCAAGGTCTTTCA
>Ga0310786_10002142_pt1 | contig 30764 bp, 28 predicted proteins | sample AusTroGonzalo_MG_FD_203881 | JGI IMG/M metagenome (GOLD analysis project Ga0310786, IMG submission 203881) | Bovine rumen microbial communities from tropical cattle in Woodstock, Queensland, Australia - Gonzalo_03 (v2) (version 2) | ecosystem: Host-associated > Mammals > Digestive system >...
AGCGTTCAGCGGGTATTCTGGGGGTGCCTATCAAGGAAGAGGCGGCCGCAGAGATCGCTTCACGCAGTCGTGGCACCCCTCGTGTGGCCAATGCTTTGCTCAGGCGTGTGCGCGATTTTGCGCAGGTGGTGGGCACAGGCGAGATAGACCTGAAGATAGCCCGACATGCCCTTAGTGCCCTGAACATCGACAAGTATGGTCTTGACCAGATAGACAACAAGATACTGACCACCATCATCGACAAGTTCAAGGGCGGTCCTGTGGGTCTCACCACCATAGCTACGGCATTGGGTGAGGATGCAGGTACCATAGAGGATGTGTATGAGCCTTTCCTCATCAAAGAAGGATTCATCAAGCGCACCCCTCGCGGACGAGAAGTGACGGAGCTTGCCTACAAGCACTTGGGAAGATTCAAGGCTGGGATGGAGCCCGACTTATTTGGTTGAACAACTTTAATTTTTTAGTGAGAGATTGAGAAATTGAGAGATGGAGTTAATAGGACTCTTCGTATTATACCAACATTGAACGATTATCTTGTATAATAATTTTCAATTTTCAATTCTCAATTTTCAATTTAGAAAAATGGTTTCGTTAAAATCGTTGGCAAAAGACACCGCCATCTACGGATTGAGCAGTATCATCGGCAGGTTCCTCAACTATTTGCTGGTGCCTATTCATACCACAGCTATGTCGGCCGAAAGTGGTGGATATGGTATGGTGACAAACATTTATGCACTCACGGCCCTGGTGCTGGTAGTCCTTACCTGTGGAATGGAGACGGGTTTCTTCCGCTTTGCCAACAACGGTAAGGACGAGCCGATGCATGTCTATAGCACCACCTTGCTCTTCGTAAGTATGGGATCAGTGCTGTTCTTGGCACTGGGCTTGCTGTTCCTGCAGCCCATCGCAGGTGTGATGGGCTATGCGGCACATCCCTGGTATTTAGGCATGATGATGATCGTGGTGGCGATGGATGCCATTCAGGCTATCCCGTTCGCCTACCTCCGCTACAAGAACAAGGCCCTCCATTTTGCCACGTTGAAACTGCTCTTTATCTTCCTGAGCATCACCCTCAACCTGATTTATTACAAGGGCATGAATGGCAGCGATGCAGGAGCTGCTTTTGCCATCAACCTGATATGCACCAGCCTTATCATGCTGTGCCTGTTGCCGCAATTCAGGGGCTTCCGCTATACATTCGACAAGGAGTTGTTCCATCGATTGTTCCTCTATTGTATGCCGTTGCTGGTGCTGGGTGTGGCAGGCATCCTCAATCAGGTGGCCGATAAGATTATCTTTCCGTTGGTGTATCCCGATGAGGCCGAGGGTATCGTCCAACTGGGCATCTATGGCGCTTGTGTGAAGATAGCCATGATTATGGCCATGCTTACCCAAGCTTTCCGCTATGCCTACGAGCCTTTCGTGTTTGGCAAGAGTAAGGACAAGGACAACAAGGAGATTTACGCCAGCGCGATGAAGTTTTTCATCATCTTTACCTTGCTGGCTTTCCTGGCTGTAATGTTCTACCTTGATATCCTACGTTACCTTATCGGAAGTGACTACTGGGAAGGACTGGATGTGGTGCCTATCGTGATGATGGCCGAAATCTTCATGGGCATCTACTTCAACCTCTCTTTCTGGTACAAACTGATAGATGAGACCAAGTGGGGAGCCTATTTCTCGCTGATAGGATGTGTGGTGCTGATAGGCATCAACGTGCTGCTTATACCTAAGTACAGTTATCATGCTTGTGCCTGGGCAGGATTCGCCGGCTATGGCACTTCTATGTTGCTCTCTTACTTCGTAGGACAGAAGAAGTTCCCCATTGCCTATCCGTTAAAATCCATAGCCGCCTATGTGGTGCTGGCGGCAGTGCTCTATGTGGCAGGACTTTACTTGCCGATAGACAACCTGGTGCTGCGACTTGCTTGGCGCACCCTGCTTCTGCTGGTCTTTGTGGGCTTTATCGTCAAGAACGACCTTCCGCTGAAGCAAATACCTATTGTCAACCGTTTCATTAAATAATATCTACAGCTATGACACCTGCTAATCAAGACAGAAACGTTTTCGCCATTCGTGCTTTTTTCAAGGAGTATCTTGACTTGAAGCGCGACAAAGACCATGAGAGTAATACGGTGGACAGCATCCGTAAGGGCATAGATTTTCGTGGATCCAACCTTTGGATTCTGATATTTGCTATCTTCATTGCCTGTCTGGGTTTGAACATCAACTCTACTGCTGTGATTATTGGTGCCATGCTTATCTCACCGCTCATGGGGCCTATCATGGGTATGGGCTTGGCAGTGGGTATCAACGATTTTGAGTTGATGAAACGCTCCATGAAGAGTTACCTTATTACTACGCTGTTCAGTGTGGTCACAGCTACGCTGTTCTTTGTGGTCAGTCCTGTAGCCGAGGGTCAGTCTGAACTGTTGGCGCGTACATCGCCTACCATCTACGATGTGTTCATTGCCTTGATGGGTGGTGCGGCAGGCATTGTCGCCACTGCCAGCAAGAACAAGGGCAACGTGCTGCCAGGTGTGGCCATTGCTACGGCCTTGATGCCGCCTCTCTGCACGGCTGGCTATGGGTTGGCTACAGGCAACTTGATTTATTTCTTGGGAGCATTCTACCTCTACTTCATTAATTCTGTGTTCATCGGAGCTGCCACTATCTTGGGCGTTCGCATCATGGGTTTCTCTAAAATACGTCAGGTGGACAATGAGAAGGAAAAGCAGGTGCGCAAATATATCATTGCCGTGATGGTGCTGACGATGATTCCTGCCATTTACCTTACGGTAGGCATCGTTCGTGATACTTATTTCAACAGTGCTGCCAACCGTTTCATCAAAGAGCAGCTTTCGTTTGAGAATGCACAGGTAGTGGATAAACGTATCACACGCAAGGGCAAGGATAGTGAAATACGTGTGGTAATGGTGGGACAAGAGGTGCCAGATTCTACGATTGCTGTGGCACGCAGCCGCATGCCTGAGTATAGCTTAGAGAATGTGCGACTGGTGATTCTGCAAGGTGTGAGTGGCAATGCTGGTGTTGATCTTGACATCACGGCTATCCGTTCGCAGGTATTGGAAGATTTCTACCAGAATGGTGAGGAGCGACTTCGTCAGCAGACCTTGCAAATAGATTCGTTGGAACGCCAGCTTCGTCAATTTAGGTTGTATGATGAGTTGGGTGCTTCTGTCATTCCTGAATTGAAGGTACTATATCCTACGATAAAGAGCTTTGCTTTGTCGCATACGGTGGAGTTTGATATAGATTCCTTGCGCACTGATACTGTGCCGATAGCGGTCATGAGTGTTTCCAAGCGTATGGACAATGCCACGATGGATAAACTTACTGAGTGGTTAAAAGCCAGAGTGAATAATGATAAATTGCGGGTAGTGATAAAATAAAAAGAAAGAGCGGAGAATGAACCTCCGCTCTTATTATTACTTCTTCTTTTTCTTACTCTTTTTCTGCCATCCCTCTTCATTGAGGAAGTTTGGCATTTCACCTTTCAGCCCGTCGTTGTCGTGGATAAAGAACTGTTTCCAGTCATCTTTACGACCACGAGACTTGGAGCTTTTCGTTTCTTTGGCGGGTTTAGCAGGTTTGTCTGAAGTACGTTGGCGACCACGACGACCCCCTTCTTGTTCCTGATATTTACGCTCATGATGCTCAGAAGGCTTGCGAACCCTCGCAGGTTTGGAAGCAGCCTCCTTGTCGTTGGTCAGTTCTACCGTCACTTTGCGGCCTTTGAAGTTGGCACCAGTCATATAACGGGCCACATCTTCAGCTCGTTCCTCTTCAACTTCGAAGAACGAGAAGTTCTGCATCAGGTCTATTTTACCCATCACCACACGGCCATGCAGGTTCTTGTTCAGCAGAGCCATAAGGTCTTTGGGAGTAAATTCGTCTTTCTTGCCCAGGTTGATGAAAAGGCGGGCGTAGCCAGGCTCTGCCACTCGTGAACGGGGATTGGGTTTCTTATCTGCTCCTCTTTTGCCTCTTTCCTTCTCGCGCTTGGGCTTGGCAGTGCTTACCACCTCTATTTCCTCACGGTCGTGGTAGTAGTCGAGGAAGCGGTTGAACTCCAATGATACCATACGCTTGATGAGTTCTTCCTTGTCTAACCAGTCGAGCTTGCGATATACATCAGGCATGAAGTCGGCAATGTCTTCTTCATTCACATGCACCTTTTCCAACTGGTCTATCACCTTCATGAGCTGCTTCTCGCATATCTGCTTGCCTGTAGGCATTACACCCTGTTTGAATTCATGCCCAATCACGCGCTCAATGTTGCGTTGCTTAGTCTTCTCACGCAGGTTCATGATGGCGATGCTGGTTCCCGTCTTGCCAGCGCGTCCAGTACGTCCGCTGCGATGGGTATAGTATTCAATGTCATCGGGCAATCCGTAGTTGATCACATGCGTAAGGTCATCCACATCAAGGCCACGAGCTGCTACATCTGTAGCTACCAGGAGTTGCAGGTGGCGATTGCGGAACTTCTGCATCACCAGGTCGCGTGCAGCTTGGGAGAGATCGCCATGTAGGGCATCGGCATTGTAGCCGTCTTGCATCAGCTTGTCAGCTATTTCCTGTGTCTCCATACGGGTGCGGCAGAAGATAATGGCATAGATGTCAGGATAATAGTCCACGATACGTTTTAAGGCCTCATACTTGTCCTTGGCATGAACGCAGTAGGCCACATGATTCACGCTGTGCGTACTCTCGTTGCGTTTGCCGATGGTGATTTCCTTGGCATCGTGCAGGTAAGTCTTGGCTATTTTCTCGATTTCGTTGCTCATGGTAGCACTGAACATCAGCGTATTGCGCTGTTCAGGCACATCGGCCAGAATAGCATTCAGGTCTTCTGAGAAACCCATGTCGAGCATCTCGTCAGCCTCGTCCATCACTACATTCTGGACAGTCTGCAGCGATACAGCTCCACGTCGCATCAGGTCGAGCAGTCGTCCTGGTGTGGCAACGATAATCTGAACTCCACGTTTCAGGGAGCGAATTTGGCTCTCAATCGAGGAGCCTCCATAGACAGGTAGCACATGCAGTCCTTTGATGTATTTGCCATAATCGCTCAAATCGCCAGCAATCTGAAGGCAGAGTTCGCGCGTGGGACAGATAATGAGTGATTGGGTTTCCAGTCTTTCCACATCCGTTTTCTGAATGAGAGGCAGGCCGAAGGCTGCAGTCTTTCCAGTGCCCGTTTGTGCCAAGGCAATTACATCATTGTTTTCGCCCAACAGGTATGGAATCACTTCTTCCTGTACAGGCATGGGGGCAACAAAGCCCAACTCTTCGATGGCGCGACGAATATCCTCCGAAACGCCTAATTCTTCAAATGTCTTCATTCAGTAAATGGTATATATCAGTAAATTAGGGCGCAAAGATACGAATAAACGAGCGAAAAGCCAAGTTTACTTGAACTTTTCCGAGTGAAAGTATCTTCTGCATAGCTAAAGGTACGTCTTTTTCGCCAATTTTCGTTGTTCCCCTCACTTTTTTGGCTTGAAATGTAGTTCTTTTTGCAAAAATATACTACTTTCGTAGGTATAAAACAAAAATTTAACCTTACTAATACAATGAAAAGAGTTTTTACCTTACTGACCTTGGCGATGGCTTTCTCAGCTACGGCCTTGGCACAATGGAGCCCTGCAGGGGATAAAATCAAGACCCGTTGGGCAGAAGAGATTAATCCGCAGAATGTGTGGCAAGAATATCCTCGTCCTATTATGGAACGTGCGGAATGGAAAAACCTTAACGGACTATGGAACTATGCCATTCTTGATAAAGGCGAACAAACTCCTACGGCTTTCGATGGGCAGATACTGGTGCCTTTTGCTGTGGAATCCTCACTTTCAGGCGTAGGTAAGAAAGTGACGCAGGAACAGGAATTGTGGTATCAGCGCACCTTCGACATCCCCAAGACCTGGGCAGGCAAGCGGGTGCTGTTGCATTTCGGAGCTGTAGATTGGAAGACTGATGTGTGGGTGAATGGATTCAACGTAGGTGGCCATGTAGGTGGATACCAACCTTTCAGCTTCGACATCACGGATGCGTTGAAGGCAGGAAACAACGAACTGACCCTGCGTGTGTGGGATCCTACGGATAAAGGCTACCAGCCACATGGCAAGCAAGTGGATAACCCCAATGGCATCTGGTACACGGCTGTGACAGGTATCTGGCAGACTGTTTGGATTGAGCCAGTCAATGAAACGCATATCGCTTCCTTGAAGACTACCCCTGATATTGATGCCCACCAGCTGAAGATAGAAGTGCTGACGGATGAGGCTTCTTGGAAGGGTCTGCAGGTGGAGGCTACTGTTTTCGAGGGCAACAAGCAAGTGGCGAAGAGTGGTGCTGTGAATGGACAGCCCATCATGGTGCAGATGCCTGCCAACCTGAACCTTTGGACTCCAGATACACCTTATCTATATAATGTGAAAGTACGCCTGTTGAAGAACGGACGTGAAGTGGATGCTGTGAGCAGCTATGCAGCCATGCGCAAAATCTCTGTGAAGAAGGATGCCAACGGCATCAAGCGCATGCAGCTCAACAACAAAGACCAGTTCCAGATGGGTCCGCTCGACCAAGGCTGGTGGCCAGATGGACTTTATACAGCTCCTTCTGACGAGGCGTTGGCCTACGATTTACAGAAGACCAAAGATCTGGGTTTCAATATGATTCGCAAGCATGTGAAGGTGGAGATGGATCGTTGGTACTACCATTGCGACCGTCTGGGCATCCTCGTTTGGCAGGATATGCCAAGTGGAGACAACAGTCCTAAGTGGCAGAACAAAGAATACTTCTCTGCGGTAGAATTCCAACGCTCTGCAGCTTCTGAAGCCAACTACCGTCGTGAATGGAAAGAAATCATCGACGCTCTCTATTCGCATCCTTGCATCGTGGTCTGGGTGCCATTCAATGAGGCTTGGGGACAGTTCAAGACGGCTGATATTGCCGATTGGACCAAGCAATACGACCCATCCCGCTTGGTGAATCCTGCCAGTGGCGGCAATTTCTACCATACAGGCGATATCCTCGACCTGCACAACTATCCTGCACCTGATATGTATCTCTATGATGGCAGTCGCGTGAATGTGCTGGGCGAATATGGTGGAATCGGCTTGGCGCTCGAAGGCCATCTGTGGTTTGCCGATCGCAACTGGGGCTATGTGCAGTTCAAGACCAGCGAGGAAGTGACGGCTGAATACCTGAAGTATGCCGACCAGCTCTTGCAGTTGGTGAAGCGCGGTTTCTCTGCTGCTGTCTATACACAAACCACTGACTGTGAGGGTGAAGTGAACGGATTGCTCACCTACGACCGCAAGGTGGTGAAGATGAACGAGGCACAAGTGAGGGCGAAGAACCAGGAGCTTTGCCGCAGCTTGGAGAAATAATTAATTCCCTTCCCTAAGTCAGGGGTGGGATAGGGCGTTATGAAACAAGTAAAAGCAATAAAGTATATGAAAAGAACACTGTTACTATTGGCAGCCTTGTGCTTTCTCCTTGGGGCACAGGCTCAGAAGACTTTCAAGCTCAGCTCTCCAGACGGAAAGCTGACTACCACCATCAGTGTGGGCGATGAACTGACTTATGACATCACGCTCAATGGTCAGCAGATATTGGCACCTTCCGCCTTGTCGATGAAACTTACCACTGGTGAGGTCTGGGGTGTGAAGCCTCGTCTTGCAGGCAACAAGAAGGGTAGCATCAATCGCAGCATCGACTCTCCCTTCTATCGTGATGCTTCCTTGCAAGAGCAGGCCAACACGCTGACGCTCAACTTCAAGGGCAATTGGAGCGTAGAGTTCCGTGCCTATAACGATGGCATTGCCTATCGTTTTGCTTCCACAAAGAAGGGCGATTATATCATTGAGAGTGAAGGCGTGAACTATGCATTCCCACAGGATTTTACAGCGACTGTTCCTTATGTGAATGCTGGTAAAGATGGCGATTGGGCTTCTCAGTTTGCTAATTCGTTTGAGAATATCTATACTGTAGGCAAGATCAGTGAACTCAATCAGCAGCATTTGGCTTTCCTGCCTTTGATTGTCGATGCTGGTGTCGCTAAGGTCTGCATCACAGAGGCCAATCTGGAGAATTATCCAGGTCTTTACCTTCGTTCTGATGGTAAGAAGCTGGTGGGTATGAGTGCGGCTTATCCCAAGCGTATGGAGCAAGGCGGTCATAACCAGTTGGAAATGCTTGTGAAAGAAGGGGAGAACTTCATCGCCAAGATGAATGGTCCTCAGACCTTCCCTTGGCGCATCGCTGTGGTGGCCGATGATAAGGGCATCGCTGCTTCTACGCTGACCTACCAATTGGCAGAGCCTTCGCGTGTGGCTGATACTTCTTGGATCAAGCCTGGAAAGGTGGCTTGGGACTGGTGGAACGATTGGAATATTTCTGGCGTTCCTTTCCGTGCTGGTATTAATAACGACACTTATAAATACTACATCGACTTTGCTTCTCAGCATGGCATCGAGTATGTGATTCTCGATGAAGGCTGGGCAGTGAATCTGAAGGCTGATTTGATGCAAGTGGTTCCTGAAATCGATTTGCAGGAATTGGTGAATTATGGTAAGGCCCGCAATGTGGGCATCGTACTTTGGGCTGGTTACTATGCGTTTGCACGCGATATGGAGAATGTGGTGAAGTACTTTGCTGATATGGGCGTGAAGGGCTTTAAGGTCGATTTTATGAATCGTGATGACCAGATTATGACCAACTTTGTCTATCGTGCTGCTGAGCTTTGTGCCAAGTACCACATGTTTGTGGATTTTCATGGCATGTTTAAGCCTGCTGGCGTCAATCGCACGTATCCTAATGTGCTTAATTGTGAGGGTGTTAACGGATTGGAACAGCTCAAGTGGAGCCCCAATAGCCATAATATGGTGAAATATGATACACAGATTCCATTCTTGCGCCAAGTAGCTGGTCCTATGGATTATACGCAAGGTGCTATGCTCAATGCTACGCAGCGCAATTATCGCCCATCGAACTCTGAGCCTATGAGCCAAGGCACCCGTTGCCATCAGTTGGCTCTCTATATGATTTTGGATTCTCCATTCAACATGCTTTGTGATTCGCCTACGAATTACATACGTGAGCCTGAGAGTACGAAGTTCATTGCCGATGTGCCTACTGTTTGGGATGAGACGGGCATTCTCGATGGCAAGATGGGAGAATATATCATCACGGCTCGTCGCAGTGGAGATACGTGGTACATTGGTGGCATCACGGATTGGACCCCACGCGATCTCACGTTAGATCTGTCTTTCCTAACAGGCAGCTATAAGTGCGACCTCTTTAAGGATGGCGTGAATGCTGATCGTAAGGCCAGCGACTATACACGCGAGCAATCTACCTTCAATGGGGGCAAACTCAATATTCACTTAGCACCTGGTGGTGGATTTGCCATGAAGCTGACGAAATGATTATAAAAATAGAAAAGAAAGGGGGGGCGATGTTCCCCCTTTCTTTTTGATAATAAGTGCTTTTACATATTCATACTTCCTCCATCTGTATAGAGATCCAGACGTGTGACCATGAGTTTGCCATCCACCTCCTTGAAAGTGTTGAACTCAGTGATCATCATTTTGAAGGTGGGAGCATTCTCCATACCTTTTGGTGTAAGATACATAAGGTATACCAAGGAAGCGACATTCCCTTCCACAGTCATTTGCATGATGGGCCCCATCTCCATGATGCAGGCATCTCGTTGCAGTTTCATACTGGCTTGATAGTCACGAAATTTCTGTGGAGTGTCACCAATAGCCATGATGGTGGCATCAGGTAAGTAGAGATCATCCGACCATTTCAGCCATTCTTCATAATCGGGATGCCATGTGCCCCAAACTTCGTAGAGACGTTGCTTGATTTGCTCTTGCAAGTTCTGTGGTTGCTCCTTCTTCGCTTTTGCAGCAGCTTCCATTCGCAGTTGCTTGCTGTTGTCTTTGGTCACATTGCTCACTGTCCTTGCATTGGTGAAGATTTCTGTCATAATTTGATCGCTTGTTGCCTGATGGTTGCATGCAGCGAAAAGCAGGCTTGATGCCAGCATTGAAGTGTAAATAAACTTTTTCATATTCATTTCTGTATTAAGTTTGATGTTGCAAAATTAGGTGGTTTCAGCCTTATTCATGTGTTGGATAAGAAGCAATGATTGTTCTAAAGGTAGAAAACTATCCTATTTCTTGGTAGATGTGAAATTATTCACTATCTTGCGAAAGATTTAGATAAGTTAGGATTATGAATGAGGAACTGATGATTGTTGATAATATAGAGGATGTTGGATATTTCCATCGCCCTCATAGATTGGATCTGATGCTGATAAGCTTAGTTGAACAAGGAAGTATTGGAGGAAAGGCTGATATGCTTAGCTTTAGGGCTCAAGGTCCATCGTTACTTTTCCTTTTTCCAGATGAACTTATCGAATATAGGGAGGCTAGTGATGATTTGCGTATAAAGGTAATAGTGATGTCGAAAGCGTTCTCCAAGACCTTGCAAACCAACGAGTCTTTTTCTGCCTTCTTCCGATTGAAAGACAATCCGATAGTGAAGTTGCAAGAGAAGGAATTGGAGTTAATTCGTGATTATGTCCTTTTGTTCTCTAAGATTGCAGAGATGGAGAGCGAAGGGAAACAACAAGCTTTACAGCATCTGTTCACCTCTTTTTATTATGTGGTTTCACACTTACAAAGCTATCTGGATGTCGTTAATGTGGAGAAAAATCGTCGCGAACAATTGTTTGAGCGTTTTCATGCTACAGTGGTTTCTCATTTCAAGGAATCGCGCGAAGTACAGTTTTATGCTGATAAACTATGCATGACCCCCAAGTACATGGCACGTATCATAAAGGAGATTAGCGGAAAGTCTGTCAATCAATGGATTAATGAGTATGTCACATTGGAGGCAAGGTCGTTATTGCTCAATCATCCAGAAATGTCTTTGCTTGAAATCAGTGAGGAATTGGGATTTCCTAACCAATCGTTCTTTGCCCAGTTCTTTAAGAAGCATACAGGACAAACACCAACACAGTTTAGGGAGATATAGAGAATTAATAAGCCCCCCAAAGTCTTTGAGTCTTTTGGGGGCTTTTCATTGTTTCTCAATCCGTTTTTCGTTTCACATAGACGGAGTTTTGTCTGCTTCCACTGGTGCAAATCCCCGTTGCAGGATAAAGTTTATGATTAGCTTTTACCTCACTCTTTGCATAGTTTTATCTAACGAGAGGATGATTTTTTCCTCTTCATGATGTAACTTTGTTGTGCGTCATGCGACTAATGGGGTAAAGATGAAAATTGAAAATTGAAAATGATGAACCAGTTAGAACAAGAAATAGCATTTCTCGATCTCATGGAGCGTCATAAACGGATGATTTATAAAGTCTGTTATATGTATGCTACTGATGAGGATACATTGGCTGACCTTTATCAAGAAGTCGCATTGAACCTTTGGCGCGCTTTCCCTAAATTCAGAGGTGAGAGCAAGCCTTCCACATGGGTGTATCGTGTGACAATGAACACCTGCATTACTTATCTACGCAGTCAGAAGGCACATCCACAAACCGTTGCTATCACCATTTCGATGGCTGAGGTGTTGCCCGATGTACAAGGAAAAGAGAATCTTCGAGAACTCTACGCTCTCATTGGTCGCCTCAATAGATTAGAACGCGCGCTGATCATGTTGTGGCTCGATGAGCGGACGTATGAAGAAATCGCTGAAATATTAGGGCTTTCGCTTTCGAGTGTGAAAGTGCGCATCCATCGCGTGAAGGCGAAACTTAAAGAAATGTCTAATAAGTAAAAAACTTACATTATGGAACTAGAAGAATTGAAACAAAAATGGAATCGCATCGACGAAGAAATGTCGAAAAGCGAGGTATATAATCGTAGGGTACTGATTGAAACCATCAAAAGCAAGACTAAAACCAACTACGAGCAGCTCTATCATGGAGCCTTGTTTAACCTCATTATCACATTGTTCTTTGCAGGAGTCGTTATACCTCTGGCCTATGGAGAGGGAATGTTTCGTGATACAACGCTCTATTTTTTGGAGGGGCTTTGTGTACTTGGCTTGTTGATGGTAACTTGTCGTTTAGTGGTGCTTTCGCATTTCAATGTGATGGAATCACCAGTGGAGCAACTGCGCCAATTAACCAACTACAAACGATGCTATGTCTATGAGTTTATCTTTATGATTGTTATAGGAATCCCTTTATTTGTCTTTTCAGTCATGTTGGCACTTTATTATAGTGGTCCTGGCACTGCTCTTGGTGTCTTCTTTACTTGCCTTGGCATTCTTGCAGGCATTATCGGAGCATGGTTGGGATGGAAAAAGCATAAAGTAATGATGCAGGAAATAGAGCATCATCTTGCAGAGCTTCGTGAATTTGAAGAGGATCAGAAATAGCTTTTACCCTAGCACCACATCGAGCACCATCATCAATGCAAAGCCAATGGCGAAGCCGATGGTGCCGATGTTGGAATGCTCGCCTTCGGAGGTTTCTGGAATCAGTTCTTCTATTACGACATACATCATGGCCCCAGCAGCGAAAGCCAGCATATAGGGGAGGACAGGAGTCATGAAGGAGGCAAGGAGGATGACAAGAAGGCCACCAATAGGTTCCACGATCCCGCTAAGGCTGCCAAGGATAAAGGAGCGCATACGGCTGTTTCCCTCTGCACGCATAGGCATTGAGATGATGGCACCCTCTGGAATGTTCTGAATGGCAATACCTATGGACATGGCCAAGGCTCCAGCAGCAGAAATGCCAAGGTCGCTCTGTAATGCTCCTGCCAAAACCACACCCACAGCCATACCTTCGGGCAGGTTGTGGATGGTAACAGCCAAAGAGAGCATTGCTGTGCGTGAGAGTTTGGAGCGAGGACCCTCTGGATGCTCGTCGCCCAGATGGAGGTGAGGTGTGATGTAGTCGATAAACAACAGGAACGCCATACCAAGGAGGAACCCGATAACAGTAGGAATGACAGCCGTTTTCCCACTGCCCATCTCCATGCTTGGAATCAGCAGAGACCATACTGCTGCTGCGACCATCACGCCAGAAGCAAAGCCTAGCAATACCTTCTGCACCAATGCTGGCATGTCTTTCTTCATGAAAAACACGAAGGAAGATCCCAACACTGTGCCAAGGAAAGGAATCAGAAGTCCGATAACGATGCCGTTCATGGTTGGTATTGTTTGGCAAACTCTTTCGAGATGTAATTATCATAGCTGAGGCAGACTTCCTTGGCAAAAGCTTGTCCATAACTTATGATACGATCCCAAGCGGCTTCATCCATAGTGGGGATATCGTCAAGGCCAATGCCTTCTTTCAATAAGCCAAAGATGATGCCAGCACTGAAGTTATCGCCAGCACCAACGGTGCTTACAGGCGTGAAAGTTTCCACAGCATATTGCTTCTTCACCTCACGCGTGCGAAGGGAAATCTCGCCATCACCCTGCGTATAGATAAAGGTGGGACAATAGAAACTCACTTTCTCCTGATAGACCAAATCAGCCCCCTCCATGTCGTAAATCACTTGAAAATCCTCTTTAGAGCCTCGCACGATGGTGGCATACTCCATATTCTCCAGGATATTGCTCGACAATTTCAGGGCCTCCCCCTTATGGGGCATGCGGAAGTTGGGGTCGTAATAAACGATGGCTCCAGCCTTGCGGGCAGCTTCAAGCAGTTCCACATGTTTCTCGCGCAGGGCAGGGGTGACGGAATAGTAGGACCCCAGCATCACAATGTCGTCTTTCTCCATCTTGGGCAGGTCAATGTCGAGGCGTTTCTCAGGATAAGCCTTGTAGAAACTATACTCAGCATCGCTTTGGTCGTTGAGGAAAGCCAGGGAGATGGGCGATTTGAAATCGGGATAAATATCGATGAAATCAGTAGAAATGCCATTCTCGTGCATAAAGTCCATCAGGTTTCTGCCCACATGATCGTCTCCTGTTTCGCTGATGAAAGTGACAGGTATGCCCAAACGAGCCAAGGAGACACACGAGTTGAACACAGAGCCTCCAGGATTGGCCGCTGAAGGCTGCTCGTTGCGGAAAATGATGTCGAGAATGGTCTCTCCGATACCGATTACTTTGCGCATTGTTCTCTGGATTTTTCACCCAAGTAGCCGCCATGATGGCGCTTGGAGTAGTCTTCTATGGTAAACTTTATCTTCTTCATCGTCTCCACCACTAAAATATCGCCTATCACAGTCATCATGGTAGTGGAGGTGGTGGGAGTCATGCCTAAGGGGCAAACCTCAGGAGGGTTGCCTGTAGAAATGCAGACATTGGCTTCTTGGGCCAATGGACTGTCGGGATTGCCTGTGATGACAATGAATTTCAAGGCAGGATTGAGACGGTGGGCCAACTGTGTGAGTTCCACGATTTCGCGTGTCTTGCCAGAATTGGAGATGAAGAGCAGCAGATCGTTCTCCTGCAAGATGCCCAGATCGCCATGCTGGGCCTCGCTGGGATGCAGGAATACGGCTGGTGTGCCAGTGGAGCAGAACGTAGTGGCAATGTTCATGGCTATTTGTCCAGCCTTGCCCATGCCCGATGTCACCAACTTTCCTTTACGCATATGCACATGTTCCACAATCAAATCTACAGCTTTCTCAAAAGCGTCAGTCACAGGAAGGTTCAGGATAGCTTCGGCCTCTCTTCTCAAAATATCTTTAATCGAATCTGTCATAGCTATTGTTTTCTATTTAATTATGCAAATATCTGCAATTTTTACGTGAATGGCAATAAGTTTTGTTGTATTTTTGCAAACGAATTTATGATTTAGGGTTTTTATGAACACAAAAGAGGGTTTCTATACACATACATTGACTAACGGACTTAGGGTGATACTGCATCAGACCGAAGGTCTGGTATCATACGCTGGTTTTGCTGTTGATGCAGGTACACGCGATGAAGAGGCTTCACAACCAGGCATGGCTCACTTTGTGGAGCACATGCTGTTTAAGGGCACACAGAAAAGAAAGGCTTGGCACATCCTCAACCGCATGGAACGTGTGGGGGCCGACCTTGATGCTTATACCAACAAGGAGGAAACCGTGGTCTATTCTGCTTTTCTCAACGAACACCTGGAAAGAGCCATGGAGCTGATGGCCGACTTGATGTTTCATTCTACTTTCCCTCAAGTGGAGATTGACAAGGAAACAGATGTGATTATCGGCGAGATACAGTCGTATGAAGACACTCCCAGTGAACTGATTTACGATGATTTCGAAGATTTGATCTTCAGTGGTCATCCGTTGGGTCGTGATATATTGGGCAATGCTGAGGCGCTCAAATCCTATACTACAGCTGATGCCCTGCGTTTCTATCAGCGGTTTTATGTGCCTGGTAATGTCGTTTTCTTTGTCACAGGTTGCTATAATATAAATAAGGTGGTATGTCTGTTGGAGAAGGTTGTGGGCAAGATAGCCTCCCAGCCGTTGGATTACCAGCGCATCCCCCTTTCAGCCTATATGCCCAAACGGCAGGTAGAACATCGTGACACGCATCAGGCGCATGTGATGATGGGAGGTAGGGCTTACGACGGATGGAGCAACAAACGGCTGAGGCTCAACTTGCTTGCCAACCTGTTGGGAGGTACAGGCATGAATAGCCGACTAAATGTGTCGTTGCGCGAGAAACATGGATTGGTCTATGAAGTCGAGGCCAATGCCACTTCCTATACGGATACTGGTACCTTCTCCATCTACTTTGGTTGCGACTTGGAGGATGTGGAGCGTTGCATCAACCTTACGCATAAGGAGCTGAAGAAACTGTGCGACAAGGCATTGAGCACTTCGCAGCTGCAAGCGCTGAAGAAGCAGACCATGGGTCAGATTGGTGTGTCACGCGACAATCGCGAGAACAATGCGCTGGGCATGGCCAAGTCTTTCCTGCACTATAATCGCTATGTCACGCCTGAGTCTGTTTATAAGGAGATTGAAGATATTACCTCCTCCCAACTCTTGGAAGTAGCCAACGAGGTCTTTGGGGAGAAGAATATCTCCACATTGATTTATAGATAAAACACAAGACAATTACTCCTCACTGTCGGTATTCGCTTTCTTCAGGCGTTGTACAGCATATTCCAACGACTCGGTAGGTTCGATGATGTTGTAATCCTCCCAGAACTTCTCGTCGTAGAAATCCTGTACCTTGTCGCTCAGCACCTGATTCTTCGTGAACGATTCACGATAGGGGATATTGCCATGTGGAGGTGCATCCTCACGGTCTGTCATTACCAGCTCTGACACCACAGTGAAGTTGGTGGCAAAGAGCTTTCGTTTCCAGTCGCAGCTGAAGCGCAACTCTGCACGCACATAGTTCAGGTAGTATTTATCTCCGTCTTGACGGTAAGTGACCAAGTAGTTGAGGCTGTTGGGGCGGAAGCGCAGTCCTGTGGGTCTTCTGCGCAGCATCACCTGGGTTACCTTCTCACGGTCGCTCATGTCTGTGGAGAATTCTATACGACTAATGGCGTAATTCTCTCTGTCTATGTAAAGTGTACCACGATAGAGTAGTCCATCGTCCAGAATGCCACGAGGTTTGAAATCGATGGCGAAATGCAGCCTGTTGTTGATGATGACATAATCCTTGAAGTCGTATTGATAGTAGGCCATCATGTCGTAGCCCAACAAGGTGCCAGGTGTCTTGACCACATCCATCGAATTGGCAATGATAGGCCCGCCCTCCAATTTCACGTTCAGCGTATCACTAAGTTTAGGACTTACCATGCGTCTGCCTTTCTGAACGCGCACACGGTCGCGATCCATCTCCTGGCTGTAAGGGGTTTTGAACACATCCACCACGGCCTCGGAGATATTGATGTACTTACGTCGTTTCTGGGCAAACTCGCGATAGAATGCTTTGTACATGCCTGCCTCCATGCTGTAGTTTTTCTTCACATTGTTCATGGCACGTTCCACAATGCGGGTGGGATAGATAGGTTCTACCACCAGTTCATTGAGCATGATGACGCCAGGAGTCATCAGGATTTCCTGATTCTCCAAGGTTTGCTCTGTCACTTTGAGTTCGTTGGTGGCATAGCCTAAGTGTGAGAATTCTACTGTAAGGGGCAGTTTGCCATCTGCAATCTTGATGGTGAACTCGCCATCGCTGTTGGTGATGGTTCCAATATGGGTGCCAGGCACATAGACGTTCACATATTCCAGTGCCCGCTTGTTGTACTGATGTTTCACGGTTCCACTGACCGTAATGACCTGCTGTGCCATTGCCTGCATGCAAAGCAATATCAGCAGTAGGGAGATAGTAGTCCGTTTCATAATCAAAGTATTTTCAGTTTGCCGTGTAAAAATAGTATATAAAATCCTATCTTCCAAATTTTTGATTAACTTCATTGATTTTTGTCACGACTCGGCTGCTCCAAAATAAATCATTTTCTGAAACTATATTCGCATCCACAGTATTGTTGATTGTAGAAACCATATTCTTTGAGAAGTTGGTTGCGTCGTTCCTGCAGTCCGCCTTTGCGCCAGTTCTGCTCCCAAAACTGCACGTTGGGATATAGGCTGGCGGCCAGTCGGCCTGCCTCGTTGATTTGTTCCAGGCTTTTCCAGCGTGAGGAAGCTAAGGTGGTGGTAAATGCCTCAAAGCCGTGCTCGGAAGCATATTTGGCGGTTTCCGTGAGTCGTAGCATGAAGCATTTCAGGCAGCGTTTCCCACGTTCAGGCTCATGCTCCAATCCACATACATTGGCTTTCCACAGCTCATGATCGTAGTCGGCATCCACAAACTCCAGTCCTTGGGCTGTGACAAACCGTATGGCCTCTGCCTTGCGTATCTCATATTCTTCTTTGGGGAAGATGTTGGGATTATAATAGAAGACGGTGGGCCTGATGTTGTTTTGAAGCATGCATTCGATGATGGCAGCGGAGCAGGGTGCGCAACAGGAGTGGAGCAACACCTTATTATATTGAACATTGAGCATTGAGCATTGAACATTAAGGATTGAACATTAAGGATTGAACATTACGGCATTGAACATTAAGGATTGAACATTAAGGATTGAACATTGCACTTCTCCAGCACCAACAGGCTTTCAGGACCCATATTGAACAGCAAGTCCACGATACTGAGGTTGGGCAGGAAGCCCAGTTTCTGTTGGAAAACTTGGTAGTAGGGGATGGGGGTAAAGTCCTTGTCCTCTCTCCAGTCGCGTTTGGGATGTATAGATTCCCTAAAATCACCGCTTTCATAGGATGCCTGATACGTTGAGGTACGTTTGATGCAAGGCTCTATATCTATCAGCTTGCAAACCAGCGCCATCAGTCCTTCGTTGAAATCCATCAGGTAAGTATGAGGTTTCTCGTAAAACGGAGCAAAGTCATCCTTCAGGTAGTCGAAGTAAGGGGTCTGGTTATAGGCCGATTCCAAGGCGTTCCAATGCAGGTGGCGCCATTTTCCATGGTCGGAGATACGTATATCCTTCATGCAGCATTTCAAGGTATCGGGCTTTTCGATGGGAACAGTCAGTGCCACAGGCCCGTTGGAGCCGGCTATCATGCAACGGTTCCGATAGGTCTGTTTCACATAGTTGTCCCATTGCTCCACATATACCTCATCATATTTCAGCAGCTTGGCAAAATACTGTACGGGTGGCAGATAAGCCGAAGTCAGGTAGGCGTTCATTCTACTTTTTTCCATAGTCTGTTCCATTCATGGGTAAACCAGATGCACATGGGCTTGCCTATCAGGCAGTCTTCAGGCACAAACCCAAACGAGCGGGAATCAGTCAGCAGACTGTCATTGTCTGTCATCACCCAATAGTAGTTCTTGGAAAATGTCCAATGAGTGACAGGCTTTTCGTCCACCAACAGTTCACCGTCTTTCACTTCGGCTTTCTTATGCTCATGCAGCACCAGCGTGTTGCACAGTAAGATGGAGTTCCAGGGTCGCACGGGTGTTTCTACTCCCTTCAGGGGTATCATTATGGGCTGGGCAGGCAGAGTGTCTCTCAGGTTCACAGCGGTAGTAAAACAGAAATCATGATCCATGTAGATTACATCGCCAGGTTGTGCCATCACTTTGCCTATCAGTATCTTGCTGCCCTTCTCAGACGGGTCATGAAACACGATCAAGTCTCCTCGCTTCACCTGTCCATAGTCCCATTTGTTCACCAGTATGCGTTCTCCCTTATAGAGAGTAGGCTCCAGTCCGGCAAAGGTAACAGCGTAGGAACCGATAGCAAAGATACGGAGCAGTACTGCAAGCAGCACTGCACCAAGCACTATCAAGGCTGTCTTTACTATCAGTTTCATGGCATGTTTGTCCGGTTATGAACTATTTGGCACTCTTGAATAGGCGGCTCCAGCGTATCTTGCCGTCTAACCAGCCGTGGTCTTTGTCGAGCGACAGCCACACGGTGATAGGCTTGCCTACGATATGGTCTTCAGGCACAAAGCCCCAGTAGCGCGAGTCGGCCGAGTTGTGGCGGTTGTCGCCCATCATCCAGTAATAATCCATTTGGAAGGTATATTCGTCCGTCCGTTCGCCGTTGATGTAGATGCCGTCATCCTTCACTTCCAACTGGTTATGTTCATAAGCCACGATACAGCGTTCGTAGAGGGGCAGGTTCTCCAAAGTCAGCTTCAGCGTACTGCCTTTGGCAGGAATCCAGATAGGTCCGTAGTTGTTGCGGTTCCATTTGAAATTGGCATTCAGTGGATAGAGGTCGCCTGCATAGCTTTCAGGCTCCATCCCGATGTTGCTGATAAGCTTCGTATTGCTTTTCAGCTTGTCAAGCATCTCTTGTGTGAGAGGGAAATGGTACACAGGCGCCAATCGTCCATTGCCCTGTCGGGTGGTAAGTCCCATTGCAGTCAGGTTGTTTTCCCATGAAGCATCGTTAGAAAGCATCAGGCGGTCATCCTCACTGATTCCCAGCTCGTCGAGCAACGACAGGGGCATATCCATGCCTGTTGTCTGAACGAAATAGTTGAACTGCATCTGTGCGGGATTCTCTACATTCTTACCATTGATGCGCACCTGTCCGTTGACTATCTGAAGGGTATCGCCCGCCACGCCGATGCAGCGTTTCACATAGTTTTCCCTTCTATCTACAGGACGGTAGAGCACTTCGCCGAAGATGAGCGGATTGTCCAAGATGTACTGTCGGCCTGCTGCATAGTAGATGTCGAAGACTGTGCGTTGCTGAGCGGCAGTCAGGTTGTCCAGGTTCACAGGGTTGGGATAGCGTCGTTTGCCTTCGGAGTATGCCAGACTATAGAAATCGGTCTGTTGGTAGTTCACAGCCACCGTATCGCCGGCAGGGAAGTTGAACACCACGATATCCCCCCGTTTCACTTTGCCAAATCCAGGCACACGCTCGTATTTCCATTGCGGCCATTCTATGTACGACTTTCCGCCCGTGGGCAGCGTGTGTTGTGCCAAGGGCATGGAGAGCGGAGTCATGGGCTTTCGTGGTCCATAGCTCAATTTGCTCACGTAGAGGAAGTCGCCCACCAACAGCGATTTCTCCATGGATGAAGAAGGTATCTGGTAGTTCTGGAACACATACACATTGACAAAATACACGGCCACCAATGCAAACACGATGGCATCCACCCAACTCATGATGGTTTTGGGCAGTCCTTCTTTCCAGCTACGCCAGAATCCCCAAGGGATTTTCTTCGTGATATAGGCATCATAGATGAAAGGCACTACCAGCAGTCCCCACCAGCTTCTCACCCAGAGGAGGAAGAGCAGGTAGAGCACCAATGTCACACCCAGTTTCACCCATTGCCTGGTAGGTACATTCTTAAGTTGCTTCTTATCCATGCTTCATTATTTCAAGAAAGTGAACAAATCGCTCATGCTCAGGAAGCCCTGATGCTGAGCTGTATATTCGGCAGCCAATACGGCACCCAACGCAAAACCCTTGCGGTTTTTCGCATCGTGTACGATGGTGATGCTGTCGGCCTCAGAGTCGTAGCGCACGATGTGGATGCCTGGCACTTCGTCGCGTCGTTCCGATACGATGGGCAGGTCGGTAGGCTTCAGATCCTCCACCAGCTGCTTCATCTCTCCATGCTCCACGACAGCAGCATCCACCCACTGCTCCTTGCGGTCCAGTTCCTCTATGATGGCTTCGGCCAGCGTGATGGCCGTGCCGCTGGGGTGGTCCAGCTTGTGGATGTGGTGCGTTTCCTGCATGTTCACCTCGTAGGCATCAAACTGATTCATAATGTGGGCCAAGTAGCGGTTCACGGCACGGAAGATGCTCACACCCAGCGAGAAGTTGCTTGACCAGAAGAGGGTCTTTCCCTGCTCTTGGCATAGCCCTCTCATCTCGTCTTCATGGTCGTGCAGCCATCCAGTACTTCCGCTCACCACTTTCACACCTTGCGCCATCGCTTTCTTGCAGTTGTCGTAGGCCGTATGCGGGGTGGTAAACTCTATAGCTACGTCAGCACTGCGGAAGGCATCGCTGTCAAAATCATCCAAGTTGTTGATGTCAATCGTACACACTATCTCGTGTCCGCGGCTCAGGGCTATCTGCTCTATCATCTTGCCCATCTTGCCATATCCTATCAATGCAATCTTCATAATCTTGTATTTTTTTAATGAATGAATGCGCAAAGATACACATTATTATCCTTGCTTTCCTACCAAGAAGTGCTAAAAATGCTGAATTATGCCTAAGACGCCGATTTTTCTTCCCAAAACTGTTGTGAGAACCAAATATAAGTTCTACCTTCGCCGCCGATTTGTTTAACGTTAAAATAAAATTGCGGCAAGATGGAAGCACTTTTACACTATGTATGGCGACATAAACTCTATCCTTCAACGGATTTGTTCACTACCGAAGGTCAACGGATAGAGGTCATTGACCCAGGACTACCCAATCGGAATGCAGGTCCTGATTTTTTCAATGCAAAACTGAAGATTGGCAATATGCTGTGGGTGGGCAATGTGGAGATTCACCTTCGGGCACAGGATTGGTATGTGCATGGGCATCATCTTGATGCGCGTTACAACAATGTGATTCTGCATGTGGTGCAAGATGCCGATCTGCAAGTGTTGCATACGAATGGGCAGCCCATCCCTCAAATGGTGGTGCATTGTCCTGAAGAAATCGCCCAGCGCTATGACTCGTTGAAGCAGACGGAGTTTTATCCTCCCTGTTATGAGATCATCCCTTCACTTTCGAAGATCACCGTGCGTAGTTGGCTCAGTGCCATGCAGGTGGAACGGTTCCAGCAGAAAGCCGAGACGGTGGTGAAACGGCTGCGCTATACGCAAAACGACTGGGAGGCTTGCCTCTTTGCCACCTTGGCACGCAACTTTGGCTTTGGCCTCAATGGCGATGCATTCGAACTATGGGCCAAGAAACTGAATTTCTGGGCACTCGGCAAGCATCGTGACAATCTCTTCCAAGTGGAGGCGTTCTTCTTCGGACAGGCAGGCTTGTTGGAGGAAACACCCGCTGATGCCGATGACTACTACCTCAAACTGCAACAAGAGTACCATTATCTCTGTCAGAAGTTCGGGTTGGCCATGCCTGTCGATGCCTCTGTTTGGCAGATGCTGCGCCTCCGCCCTCGCAATTTCCCCCATGTCCGCATCGCTCAGTTGGCCTACCTCTATCATAAGTCCGACCACCTGTTCTCTCGTCTGGTCGAAAGCTCCGATGTAGTGGAGGTGCTTAACCTGTTGCAGACCCGTGCCGATGGCTATTGGCGCACCCACTATGTATTCAATGTGCCTTCCGTGGAGTCCGACAAGCGCCTTGGTGCCAGTTCCCTGAACTTGATACTTATCAATACGGTCATCCCTTTGCTTTATGCCTATGGCATGCATCGGGGCAGTGAAGCCCTTTGCGAGCGTGCCACCCGTTTCTTGGAGCATCTTAAGGCTGAGCAGAACCACATCGTCCGCATGTGGGAGCAATGTGGCCTCACCGTTGGCAGTGCAGCTGATAGCCAAGCTCTCATCCAACTCAAGAAGGAGTATTGCGACCGTCGCGACTGCCTGCGCTGCCGTTTCGGCTATGAGTTCTTGAGGGGGAAACGCATTCCTCCTACCCAATGAAACAACCCCGCGCTTCATAGCAAAACACAGAATCTGATCTACTCTTCGGACATGACTATATGACCATCAGCAAGCACATCAACCACGCTTTCAGGGAGGAACTGGCCGACGAAGCATTTAAGGTAATTGGAGAAATAAAAGAATTACGTGTGCATTATTTATTGAACTAATTGAACCTAATTGAACCGTGCAAGGGGGAGGGTATAATAATCCCTCCCCCCTAAGTTTTCATAATTTGTTTCACTACTGTCCAATAAAAGTTGGTAAATCGGTCTTTGAAACAATTGAAATATAGTCTATTAAGTCGGTTTTTGAAATGAAACGGATTTGATTTTGTATCTTTGCAGCCCTATTGACGGACTGCTATGAATCAAGACAAATATGTTTTCGCTCAATTAACTGCTTTTCTGAACAGGACTCAGTTTAACAACTTCATTGACAGAAAAAACTCACTTACGAGACCTCTTGATAAGACTAATTTCAACGATGTCAAAGAACTCGATTATCCCATCATTAAGGGACTTATTTGATTAATTTTATAACTCGTTCAATTTTTATTGGACACTAGTGAATTTGTTTTTTAAGTTACTTGTTCATTTTTCTTTTGCGCGATCAAAAGAAAAAGAACCAAAAAGAAAACTCGCCGACTGTTGGTGAGGGAACATACCATTTCATTCTCACCAAGAACTATCTCGTTTTGAGAAGCCATATTTGATTCTGAACTTGCCATAATTTGCAAAATTAAAATTTTGAAGCCAAAATGCCATATCCAAGTTAGTCCATCTTACTCCAGCCAGTTGCCAGAGCACGATTTATTGCTTAACTTTGCTCGTTTGGTACATTTGGATGTCATTTCTTGTAAATGATAATATTTTCTTCTTTTGTAGAAACGAGGAGGTCTTTTACATCAACCTCCAAACATTCCGCAATCTGATAGAGTGTTTCTAACCCTGGCTGTGCAGAGTTAGTACACCACTTGCTAATAGTTGCAGGGTCTTTCCCAAGTTGTTCTGCTAACCACTTATTGGTTTTCTTTTTCTCAGCGAGAACTACTTTTAACCGATTGAAGTCTTTTTCCTTTGCCATTTTGCTGAGGTTTTATTTGATATAAGATAAACGGAAAATCCTCTATTTTATTATGAAAGATACGTCCATTTTCATTGCGTATTGTGCAAATTTAGTGATTTTTCTGTAAAAAACAAGGAAAATGACAGAATTTTCTTTCATATTATTGCATTTTTATTGTTGATATTCATGTTTTTCGACTTTTTATTTGTATTTTTGCAGGGTCTTTATTGCAAAAGCTGCAATAATTGATGCTTGAAAAATGAGCTTAATTTAATCTGCTCAGAATTCAGATGATTGAAACATAATGGATTTACGATGAGTATGAAATTTCGTCATTCAAAGATTGATTCGCAGAGCTTCTTGTTCTCTGCTAAGGATTCAGATGAAGAATACTATAGAGTTGCCTATGAATTGACAAAGAAACTTTTCGTAGGCATGTCTAAACATGCTTTATCCTTCAATTCCACCAGATACAACATTTATGAACCGCCATTCCTTTTTAGAGAGCGACAGTTGGACACATTGATTATGCCCGTGCTTAACTCTCTGTGCAAGGGGCTTGCGTTTGCAGAATATCCAATGAAACGTAACAGCAGAAAGAAAGGTTTGGAAATTGAGGACTCGCAAGGTCGAATAGACTACTGGTGTATCTATAAGGACTATAGTTTTGTTATAGAGGTCAAACATAGTTATGATAATTTTGAAACCTCTTCAACAAACGACGAGAGATTGTTGCAAAGGTGGCGCACTATGAATATCATCCAACTTGACAATATCAAAGATGAGATTAAACACTTTGAAGAAAAAACAAAAGGTGTAATCCGGTTAGGTCTGCATTTTATTACGTCACACAGTGGTACAAGGCTGAAAGAAAATGTTAGAGATACTTTTATTTCACAGGAATATGAGATGCTTACTCGCTTGTATGTAGATTTGAAAAGTATTACACCACCTGATTTTATGTCAGTGTGGGAATTGGAGGATGATATGGTTTATTATGATAATGACAGAGCCTATCCTGGGTTTATAATTATGGCTAAATTTTTCAAAGATATAAAACATAAAGGATCAAAAGATTATTATGAATAGCATCAAATACGTTTTGCTCAAAGGAAATGAAAATTTTCTTGATCATCCCAAAAGTATAGCCTTATATGGGAAACTCTTTTGGCGCAAATCTGACAAAAAGCTCAATGTCGGTGACATCGTGTATCTTTTCATGTCTGGTAAAGGACATTATCAAATCAGGTACAAATTAGAAGTGACCAATACAAGCGTAGCACGTCACGATAAAAACTGTTGGTTGGCTCCGTTTGTTCCTGATAATGACTGCTATGAGTTTTCTCCTGTGGCCAGAATGTATGAAGGAGAAGCCCTTGGCTATGATGAATTAGAGTCTATTGGTATCAGTCGTTATACTCAGTACTCCACACTTAATGAGGAACAGGTTAACTTCATTGACAAGTACTTTAATGACTAACATAAAATGGAATAAAAGGAAACATTTAAACTTCCATTATTCCATGTATAAGAGTACAAACTCTGCGTACCGCCTTCTTTCGATAGACGGTATTTTTCTCCCCTTCCAATGGCAGAACTGGACATAATCGCCTTTGAAATCTCTGTTTCCAGATTCAATCTTCTTCAAGAGTGTACTTTTGGGGTACTTGGTTCTGCTACCGAGAATCCTATAAGGCCCAACATTATATGCCAATCCAGCGAGTAGGAGAAAGGGTGAAAGCATTCAAACCTGCCTCTTTTCTAACCCCCTCGAATTCGAGGGGGTTAAAATTGGGATTATGAATAGTTTCCCATATACCAAGAAACTCTATTGTATTTCGATTGCGCATCCAGTTTGCTATTGATGAAAGAGTGAAGAAATCTTCTTATTTTTCATAAAGTTTCGAAAATTTCCAGATTTGCATTCGTTACTTAAACCTCGAAGTATCCACAGCCTCACGCTGTTTGGCCTTGTAACCTCCAAAGGAGTAGGTGAAAGAGACACCTACGGTGCGGTAGTCTGAATAGCGATTGTCTATCCATTGGCCTTTGTAGCGGATGCGGGGGTTGATGCCGTTGGTTTCCAGCACGTTGTTGGCAAACACGGTGAGTTGCGCCCTGCTTTGGAGGAAACGGTAGCGCAAGAGCAGGTCGAAGTTGCCCGAGGGGGGCAGGTCGTAAGTGCCTTGAATGGCCGTAGTGCGCACCATGCCGTTCACTTGGAGCGTGAGGTCGGGCTTCTTGCTCAGTGTGAGGGTATTGCGCACGTTCAGCATACTCCAAACCTTCTTCCGATCGTAAGGCAGGTCGTAGAAGTCGGAGTCTTTCTGACGGTTATACACCCCCACCAGATTGATGCGTGCGTCCCACCATTTGAAAGGCTTCACAGGGATGGTTACCTGCATACCCACTTGGTCGTTGAAGTCGGAGTTCAGGAACTTGTAGTTAAGCACCAGCTTGTCGGGACGCTGGTAGAGGGTTTGGGTGAAATAGTCGTCTTGATGGTCGTACCATAGTACCAGCATGTACTTGCTGTGCAGCATATAGACCAGCTGCGCCTGGTAGTCGTTCATTGGCTTGAGGGTGGGATTTCCCTGTATCTCGGCATAGCCGCCGTTCATGTAGCTTGTGTAGGCGGCCACCGACCAGTAGTCGGGATAGGTGCTGCCGCTGCTCAGTGCCAATTGCCACAGGTGGCTGCTGTTGGGCTGGTAGCTGAGGTTCAGGCTTGGATAGAGGTTCCACTTGTCCCACACGGGCGTTTGGTAGTGCTCCACATCCAAGGAGGCATCGAGCGTGAGCTTGTCGGAAAACGACTTGGAGAATCCGCCGTAGAGGTCAAGCCTCTGCTCGCGCTTGCGCACGGCTTTGTCGGCAGGCAGTTCCACGCTGGCCTCATCGGTCTTGGTATAGTATTGGAAACTGTTGTCGAGTGTGTTGGCATAAATTACTCCATAGTTTACGCTCCAGTTGTTCTTTAGGTCATGTTCTCCCGATATGAATCCTTTCCATTTGTTGATGTGCTGGTTGTCGTGTATCAGGTAGTCCATCTGACTGTCGGCCATGCGGCTGTCGAGGGTCTGCGTGGAGGGTGCTTTGTAATAGGTGAACTCCACGCCCGTTTTCAGTCCGATGGGCAGTTCATAGTCGGCACGCAGGTTGTGTAGGATGTCTTTCTGGTCATAGGCAGAGTGGCCCACCACATTGCCCCACATCTCCGACTTGGTGTGCGAGGGGCTGTATTGGCCGTTATAGACGAGGCTGATCCTATGCTTCTCGGAAAAGTTGTAGTCGGCGCCCAAGCGGAAGTTGTGCTCATGGTAGCGGTAGCGGTTCACCTGCCCCGTGAAGATGTCATACGTTTTCTTGTCAGTTTCAAGATAATGGCGTGATTCTGTCAGAGGTTTGCGGTACTGCCTGCCGTGGTCATGACTATAGAGGAAATCGGCGGAGAAATTGCCCTTGTTAAACAACAGGGTGGCCCGTTGCTGGTAGTTGGTCTCGTGGTCTTGCCCTATCTTGGCATACAGCTCCCCTTGGATGGGTGATGCCCCGTCGGTCTGCTTGTTCAGCTTGATGTTGATAAGGGCACCGCGCACCTGATAGCGTGCGGGTGCGTTGTACATCACCTCGGCATTCTTGATGCGGCTGGCAGGCATCGACTTGAGCAGGGTTGCAAGTTGCTCTGCCGAGAGGGTGGTCACCTTGCCATCGAGCACCACGTGCACACCCCTTCCTCCAAGTTGGAAACTGCCGTTGCTCTCCGTCACTCCAGGCAGTTCGCGTATGGCTTCATACACATTGCTCACGGGTTTCTCGCTGATGAGCCTCGGCAGGTCATAGACCAGCTTTCCCGCTTCAGCTTTCACTATGGGGCGCTCGCCTGTAACCATCACTTCGGGCAGCGTCTGAAACAGGCTGTCCATATAGGCTTCCTGCCTACCGAGGGAATCGGTTTTCTGCTCCTGTGCGTGCATGGTGGCTGCACTTGCCACCATGCACAGAATCAATAGGTTTTTCTTCATTTTCTTCTTATGTTTAACGTTTCATGCCGCAAAGGTATGTTATTTTACAGGAAGATAAACCAAACGTTTGCTTACCAAGTCTTACCAAAAGTCTTATTAAGTCTTAACAGATTTCACACCTTATTATATAAAATTCTATATTTGCAACGTGATGAAGGTTCCTTTGAGGAAAATATCGCTCTTGGTGGTGCTGTCGCTCACCTGTATCTTTGCCTATCAGGTCTATTGGCTGATGGGACTCTACCGCTCGCGCCTTTCAGAGACCGACGACCGCATAGAGGCTGCCATGGCCACAGCCGACGTACGCGAGATGCTGGTGCGTGTGAGTAGGCTGGAGTCGGAGGGTGATGTGCATGGCAATGTGGAGGTGTCGGCGGGCTATCAGAGCAATGGGACCACCGTGTTCAAAACATCCACCAATAAGGGGACATACGTGGGGGTAGCCAGTCCTGCCAATCAGATTCAGGAAGTGACACTGGAGCGTCATGCGGATGCTACGAACGTGACCACTATCCGTACCCAGCCAATGGATTCAGTAGAGTTGTCGGAAGAAGAGGGTGACGAACTGCTCCGCTCCATGGCCGACGGGTTTGACAATTTCTCCACCTATATGCAGCGTGCCATGCATTCAGGCCTTGACCATGTGCGGCAAGCCGACATTGCTGTGTACGACAGTATCCTCTGTGTGCAGTTAGATGCTGCCGGACTGCTGCGTCCTCATCTTACTGAGTTCGTTCAATATACCGATAGCATGCTCACAGAGGAAAAAGTGGTAGCTACCTTGAACAGTGCAGATTATCAACCTTTAGAAATAGCCCATACCTACAGCTATTTTGCCGACATACCCCAACTCATCCAATATCGTGTCACCATGGAGCCTGTCACGGGGGTGGTGCTCCGTCAGATGGCTGGTATCCTCGGCACTTCATTCATTATCCTGCTGGTTCTGGCACTGGCATTCTATTACCTCATCCATACGCTCATCAAGATGAAGACGCTTGAGGAGATGAAGACCGACTTCACCAATAACATGACGCATGAGCTTAAAACCCCCATCGCCATTGCCTACGCTGCCAACGATGCTATGCTCAACTTCAATATGGCCGAACAACCGCAGAAAGCACGTGAATACCTGACTATCAGCCAAGAGCAACTGCAACGCTTGGGCGGCATGGTGGAAGAAATACTCGCCATGAGCATGGAACGGCGCAAAACGCTTACCCTGCACAAAGAGGATTTCCCTCTAAGGGAGGTGCTGGACGCCTTGGGCAAACAATACAAGCTGAAAGTCGACAAGCCCGTAGAGATAGGGGTGGACATCGTGCCGCCCGACTTACGGGTGGTGGCCGACCGCCAGCATTTCTGCAACATGATAGGCAACCTGCTCGACAATGCCATTAAGTATTCCACGGCACAGGTGGCTATCAGCATCAAAGCAAGGGCGGTGGATAACGGCGTGGAGATAGCGGTGACCGACGATGGAATAGGCATACCAGCCGACAAGCTCCCCTTTGTGTTTGATAAGTTCTATCGGGTGGCACATGGCAATAAGTATGACGCCAAAGGCTATGGCCTTGGGCTGTTCTATGTGAAAAGCCTGATGGAGAAGCACGGCGGAAGCGTGGCGGTGACCAGCGAGGCGGGAAAAGGTAGTACATTTACGTTGAGATTTGTATGAGCGAGGAGATAAGCATATTGTTGGTGGAGGATGAGGTGACGCTTGCCCTAATTATCAAGGACACGCTGGAAGCACGGGGGTTCTGTGTGCGGGTGGCCAAGGATGGTGACGAGGCGCTGCACGCATTCTTCGACAACAAGCCCGATGTGTTGGTCACCGACGTGATGATGCCCCGCATGGATGGATTTGAGCTGGTGCGCCGCATCCGTGAGTCCGACAAACAGACACCTGTGCTTTTCCTCACGGCACGTTCGGCCATGGACGATGTGGTGCATGGTTTCGAGCTTGGAGCCAACGATTACCTCAAGAAACCTTTTGGTATGCAGGAACTCATCATACGCATCAAGGCTCTCATGGGCAAGGCTATGGTGGACCCTTCACGTGGTAAGAGAGACCGAGAATGGATAGAGGTAGGGAAATACTTGTTCCATCCCACGCTCCAACGATTGGAACTGGCAGGGCAGATCATGGAGCTTTCTTTCCGTGAGTCGGAACTGCTGCGCCGCCTGTGCGAGCATCAGAGCGAGGTGGTGAGTATGCAGAGCATCTTGCTTGACCTCTGGGGCGATGACAGTTTCTTCAACCAGCGCAGCCTCCACGTGTTCATTACTAAGTTGCGCCACAAGCTCGCCGACGACCCTCAAATCCGCATCGTCAATGTCCGTGGTATCGGGTATAAGCTGTTGTACTGATTGTCCTTGAATGGCAGTTTTCCTCATTATCCCCAAAAAGTGTTTTTACGGGTTGAACACAACGACTTTTCGGGGTCTTGTATTAAAAAGGTGTGCGCATTATTTTTTGAACTAATTGAACCTAATTGAACTGTGAAAGGGGGAGGGTATAATAATCCCTCCCCCTAAGTTTTCATAATTTGTTTTTTAAGTTATTCGTTCATTTCTTTCGCACGGGCG
>Ga0310786_10002143_pt1 | contig 30756 bp, 27 predicted proteins | sample AusTroGonzalo_MG_FD_203881 | JGI IMG/M metagenome (GOLD analysis project Ga0310786, IMG submission 203881) | Bovine rumen microbial communities from tropical cattle in Woodstock, Queensland, Australia - Gonzalo_03 (v2) (version 2) | ecosystem: Host-associated > Mammals > Digestive system >...
TGTCCTGGATGTTCCAGCGCAAGGCCCACTTCATCGTCGAAGGCGAAAACGCCGACGAGGACAAGCTGATGGAACTCACGCTCGAAGCGGGCGCGGAAGACATCACCGCCGAAGACGGCATCGCCGAAATCTGGGCCGCCCCGGAAGCGTTCGCCGACATCGCCAAGGCCCTCGAAGACGCCGGCATCGAATGCTCCGAAGCCAAGCTCACCCGCAAGCCGGAAAACACCGTCGGCATCAACGACCTCTCCAAGGCTCAGCAGGTTCTCCGCCTCGTCGAACGCCTCGAAGAACTCGACGACGTCCAGGCTGTCTACTCCAACGAAAACATCGCCAGTGAGGTCCTCGACGAGATCGACGCCCAGGGCTGACCTGCGTTTTCTTTCCCGCACGGAGGGCGTCCCGGATGATCATCATCGGCATTGACACGGCCATCCGGAAAACCGGATACGGCGTGATCGACATGCGGACCGGCGGTTCTGTCCGGATTCTGGACTGCGGCCTGATCCGCAATGCGCCCTCCCTGCCCCACAGCGAATGTCTCAGGCGTCTTGCCGGAGGCATTCGCGAACTTGTTTCATCGTTCAAGCCCGAAGCCGCCTCCATCGAATCGGCGTTCGTCTCCCGGAACATCAAGACCGCCATGATCCTGAGCCTCGCGCGCGGCGCAGTCATCACAGCCCTCGCGGAATGCTCCGTCCCGGCGTTCGAGTACTCCCCGAAGAGCGCCAAACGCGCCGCGACCGGCCTCGGCGAAGCGAACAAAAGCCAGGTCGCCGCGATCATGGCGAACCTCGGCGGACTCGACATCTCGCAAATCCCGGACGACGCCACGGACGCACTTGCCCTGGCCTACTGCCACGGCAACCTGGTCCTGCGCGCCGGAAACGGCATCGTCAAACAACCTCAACCGATCTGAACCCACAAGGCCCGACATGATTCTCACAAAATACGGTAAAAAGGAATGGGGGCTGGCCCTCGCCATCTTCTTCGCCATCTTCGTCGTCTGCGCCGCGACCGTGTTTCTCAAGGTCCTGCCGCCCGGCATCGCAGGTTCGATCACGGGATTTGCCGCGCTCGTCTGCTTCGCGGCCTGCGCTTTCTTCCGCGATCCGCCGCGGAAGATCGTCGCCGATCCGTCCGCCATCGTGTCGCCCGCGGACGGCGTCATCAAGGACGTCGAGCTCATCAAATCCGAAACGCTGGAATGCGACGAACTCTGCCGCCTTTTCCATGACAAGGACATCCTCCGCATCGGCATCTTCCTCTCCGTCTTCAACGTGCACCTGAACCGCGCGCCGTGGGACATGAAGGTCGAGTTCAAACTTTACAAGCCGGGCAAGTACCTCGACGCACGCGACCCGGATGCCGGAAAAGTCAACGAATCCATGCTCCTCGGCGGCACCTGCCCGTTCGAGGGCGAGACGTTCCCCCTCGCGGTCCGGCAGGTCTCCGGCGCCATCGCCCGCCGCATCGTCTGCCCGGTCAATCCCGGCGAGACGTATTCCAAGGGCCAGATCTACGGCATGATCAAGTTCGGCTCCCGCACGGAGCTCTATATCCCCGCGGGCATGGGCATCGACGTGGCCGTGAACGTGGGCGAACCCGTCCGCGCGGGTTCCTCCATCCTCGCGTTCGTGAGGACAGAAGCGAAGGCAAAACTCCGCGCTCTTGCCGAAGAAACCGCCGCAAAGGAGCTGCAATGAGCGACGGAAAAGGAAACAACCTCACGCCTCCCCCCTCCCGGGACCTGCTGCGCTGGCTCAAGTTCATCCCGAACAGCCTCACACTCTGCAATTCCCTCTGCGGTTATGCCGCTATCCTCGTCACGCTTCAGGCGTACAAAAACGTCGGCGACCAGCATGCCATGGCCACGGTCTTCGCCTGGAGCGCCGGGCTCATCCTCTTCGCCATGGTTTTCGACATGTTCGACGGCTTCACCGCGCGGCTCCTGCACACGTCCAGCATCCACGGGATCCAGATGGACTCCCTCGCGGACATGACCACGTTCGGCGTCGCGCCCGCCACGCTCGTCGCCGTCATGGCCCATAACATGCGCCACATCGAACGCGCAGGCGAATTCGTCCCCATCTGCATTCTCTGCGGCATCTACCTCGGCTGCGCCGCGCTCCGCCTCGCCACATACAACGTCCACGCCATGTACGAGAAGAAGAGCAGCGACATCTTCACCGGGCTCCCCTCCCCCGGAGCCGCCGCCGCGCTCTGCACCATCATCCTGTTCGCCGCAACGGAAAAAGGCAGCAACACCCTCCGCGAATACTTCCGCTACCTGCCGACCTACGCAATGGCGCTCGGGTTCCTGATGGTCAGCCAGGTCCCCTACCCCCACTTCGGCAAGTTCCTGGCTTCCGCGCCGCACAACAAAAAACGCGCCCTTTTCGTCGTCTTCCTGCTCCTTGTCTGGCTCGTTTCCTCCTTCCTCGTCAATCCCTTCCTCTTCCCCTTCCTCATCGTGAACATCTATGTCTTCTGGGGTCTGATCGCCTATTTCGCGCTGAAGACCGGATTCGTGAAGCAGACGCATCCGCTCCTGCCGGAACTCCCGCCCGACACGGATGCAAACCAGGACGAAGACGGGGAACGCAAGCCATGAACATCCTCATCACGGGCGGCGCGGGCTTCATCGGCTCGCATCTCGCGGAATCCTGGCTCCGCGACGGTCACTCGGTCACCATCATCGACGACCTCTCCACGGGCTCGCTCGACAACTTGAAAAGCCTTCCCCATCCCGGGCACGTCGAATTCGTCAAGGGCAACGTCATCACCTCCCGTGCGCTCCCCGGACTGGTGAAGAAAGCCGACCTCGTCTATCATCTGGCCGCGGCAGTCGGAGTCGAGCTCGTCGTCCATGACCCCATCCGCACGATCGAAACCAACGTCTCCGGCACCGGACGCATCCTGAAACTCGCCGACAAATGCGGCGGCAAACGCATCTTCATCGCGTCCACCAGCGAAGTCTACGGCAAATCGGCCGCCGTGCCGTTCCACGAGACCGACGACCTCATTATCGGCCCGTCCACGCATTCCCGCTGGAGCTACGCATGCAGCAAGCTCATCGACGAGTTCCTGCTCATGGCGTACTACAAATCGAGAAGACTTCCCGGCACCGTCACGCGATTCTTCAACACGGTAGGCCCGCGCCAGACCGGACGCTACGGCATGGTCATTCCGCGCTTCGTCTCCGCAGCTTTGCAGGGCAAACCGCTCAGCGTCTACGGCTCCGGCGAACAGACCCGCTGTTTCTGCCACGTCGCCGACACGGTCCGCGCGCTCCGGCTCCTGCCGGACTGCGAGGCGTCCTTCGGGCAGATCCTGAACATCGGCAGCACGGACCGCATCACCATCCGCCAGCTTGCCGAAAAAGTCGTCGCGCAGCTTCACAGTGCCTCGAAAATCCGGACCGTCTCCTACGACAAAGCCTACGAGACCGGATTCGAGGACATGCTCCACCGCGCCCCCGACTGCACCAAGATCGGCCGCATCTGCGGCTGGAAAGCCGAACTCTCCCTCGAACGCATCATTTCCGACGTCGCGGACCATCTCCGCGCGGAGTAAACACCCACCGCGACTACGGCTTTCCACACCTTTTTTCCCTGGAAACAAGACACATAGCCCCTATGGTCGTATGGAGCATGTTTCCCTGGCCGGGGCAATTCCCGGCAGCCCGCTCAGGACCGGCGGCGGCTTTACACGCGGGATTCGAAGCCGATGCGCGGGTCGGCGATCACGTACAGAATGTCCGACAGCAGGATGCCGGCAAGCGTCAGGAATCCGCTGAACGCGAAGAGCGCCATCATCAGCGGAATGTCGCGGCTGCTGAGCGCGAGCATGGAAAGCGCGCCCATTCCGGGGATATTGAAAATGTATTCGATGAGGATGCTGCCGGATACAAGTCCGGGCAGGATCCCCGCAAACAGCGTGATCATGATGATGAGGGCGTTGCGGAAGGCATGGACGTAGATGACCTCTTTTTCCGGCACCCCCTTCGCCCGCGCCGTGCGGATGTATTCCTGCCGGATCACGTCCAGCATGCCGGCACGCGTAAAACGGGCGATCCCGGCAAACGAGGCGTAACTGAGGCAGAAAACGGGCAGGACGTAGTGGAGCGATGTGACCCACATGATGCGCCACGAACTCATCCCCTGCGTGATGTCGGGCGTCAGGCCCTTCAGCGGGAAGATCGGCGCGAGTCCGCCCACGCAGAGCGTCGCCTGGAGCAGCAGGGCCACGGAGATCGCAGGAAGCGAATACAGGAAGAACAGGAAAAGCGTCGTGGCTTTGTCGAACACCGTGTCGTGCCGGACAGCGGTCTGAATACCGATTGGGATGGACAGGATGTACGTGACTAGGATCGCAAAGAAATTGAGGCGGATCGTAATGGGAAGGCGGTCCAGGATCAGCTCGGTCACGGGCCGTCCCTTGTCGACCGCCACGGACGAACCGAGGTCGCCTCGGCAGGCGTCGCGGATCCACAGGGCGAACCCGACGATGATCGGCTTGTCGAGGTGCAGTTTTTCTTCGATGATCTTGTTCCGTCCCAGGTCGCTTTTGTCGCTCGACATGCTGCCCGCCGCGTTCTTGCCCCCGCCGTCGGCGGAGAGGAACGTGCTTTTGGACGGGTCGCCCGGGGCGAGGCGCATCAGGGCATAGCTCGCAAGCAGGATCACGAAGAGCGTGAAGAAGCCGAGACCGAGCCGTTTGACCAGATATGTCCAGAACTGTCCCTTCATGCGGGGCGGGCGTCCTTTCTGCGCGGGAATAAAAAGTGGATAAATTCGAGAGGAAAACGATTCTAAAATTTACCTCATTTTCCCCGGATTTCAAATCTGCCCGCGAAAAAAACGTGCAAAAAATGCACTTTTCCAGTTTCCCGCTTGATTTTCGGGCTTCCGGGATGTATTATAACTGCATTGAAAGGCTTCACTCCGCACAACAATCCATCATGGTCTTCATCCTCCTCGTCTCCATCCTTTTTCTGCTCGCGTTCGCTTTTATGGACTTGTCGCACGAGTTCCTGAAAAAGCGGATACGCCGCGTCTCCGCAAAAAAGCTGGACGACCCGAACCCGGAAGAACTGGACTACCCGTTCTTCAAGCTCGTGGGCTCTACCTCCATCTATGCGCCGTGGCGACGTTTCAGCAGGGAGGAGGTCCAGATCGCGGAACGCGACGAATTCATCCGCCAGGCCGCACCGGATCTGTTCGACAAGTTCATCTTTCAGGAACGCATCCTGCGGCTGATGTTCGGCACGTCATTTTTCGTTTTTGCGCTGGACGTACTGGCTGTCGCCGTGCATCTGCTCCGTCGCTGAGCCATCCTGCCGCACTCCGCCGTCTCAAGCTCAAGCCGGAGCGACGGCCTGAAGTCCCTTGAGGTAGCGTCCTTCGGGAAACGAGGTCAGGACCGGATGGTCCGGCCCCTGGGAAAGCCAGCGGACCACACGCAAAGGCCGCTGTGCGTCCGCCGCCGCGGAATCCACGATCTTCGCGAAGAGATCGTCGTCGATCGCGCCGGAACAGGAGAACGTGAACAGTTGTCCGCCCGGATTCAGGAGCTTCACGGCCAGCAGGTTGACGTCCTTGTAGGCGCGGGCGGCACGCTCCCGTTGCGAAACCGTTTCGGCGAATTTCGGCGGATCCAGCACGATCAGGTCGAAGCTTTTCCGCGCGTCGCGGCAGCTCCGCAGGAACTGGAACACGTCCGCAGTCCTTGTCTCGAACGCTGACGGTGAAAAGCCGTTCAGCGCGGCGAGTTCCCGGGCATGTTCGAGCGCGGGCTCCGAGGAATCCACGTTCAGCACATGCTTCGCCCCGCCCTTCAGCGCGGAGAGGCCGAAGCCGCCCGTGTAGGAAAAACAGTTCAGCACGCTTTCCGCCCCCGCAGCGCATTCGGCCACCAGACGGCGGTTGTCGCGCTGGTCGAGGTAGAACCCGGTCTTGTGGCCAGCACGATAGTCGGCACGGTAGAGAATACCGTTCTCCGCGAACTCCAGCACGTCGGGCAGCGCGTCCCCGGCGAGATGTCCGGTACGGGACGGCAAACCGTCCTTCGTGCGACTGTCGACGTCGGAGCGTTCATACACGCCCTTCACATAGTCAAGCAGCAGCTTGCCGATCAGGTCCCGGTGGCGTTCCATCCCCGCGCCCGTGATCTGGCATACGGCATAGTCTCCGTAAACGTCGGCGATCAGACCGGGAAGCCCGTCGGACTCCGCGCAGACCATGCGGTAAGCATCCGGCAGAGAACCGTGGAAAACGGTCCTGCGGAGCGCAAACGCCGAAGCCAGACGGGAACGGAAAAACGCTTCGTCGACCGGCTCCGACTCCGAGAAGTTCCAGAGTTTCACGGGGATATGCGACTCCGCGGCATATGCTCCGTGCGCCAGGAACTCGCCGCGTGCGCTCCGGACTTCAACCGTTTCCCCTGATCCGGGACTCCCAGTGACAGAACGGATCGCGCCGGAAAAGATCCACGGATGACGCCGCAGAACGGATTTTTCGCGGCCTTCTTTCAGGATGACGGTGTTCAAGGGAGCCTCGCAGGATTCGGATTGAGCTTGATGCGGGAAACGGTGCAAAAAGAAAGAGCGGATCCGGAGACCCGCCCTGCGAAAAGGTCGGATTCAGTAGCGGAGAAGCATGGAGCCCCACGCCAATCCGCCGCCGAACGACGTGAACAGCACCAGGTCGCCGCGCTTGATGCGCCCCGAACGGCAGGCCTCGTCCAGCGCGATGCCGATCGAGGCGGAACTGGTGTTGCCGTAATGCCGGATGTTGCAGAACAGGCGGTCATCCTCGACGCCGAGGCGTTTCGCCACGGCCTGCATGATGCGGAGATTCGCCTGATGCGGGATCACCAGAGCGAGCTGGTCGACGGTCACGCCCGCTGTCGCCAGGACTTCCTCGCTGGAGGAAACCATGGCGTTCACGGCCAGTTTGAACGTTTCCCGGCCTTCCATGTAGATAAAATGTTTGTGCGCCTGAACGGTTTCGATGCTGGCGGGAGCCTTGCTGCCGCCGGCGGGGATCCGCAGCACGTCCGTGTAGCCGCCGTCAGCGTGAAGCGAGCTGGCAAGGATGGTATCCGGCTCGGGTCCGCCGTCGTTCTGAAGCAGCGCGCATCCGGCGCCGTCGCCGAACAGGATGCAGGTGTTGCGGTCGGTCCAGTCCACGATCACGGAGAGCTTGTCGGAGCCGCAGACCAGCACGTTGCGGTATTTCTGCGGAAAGGAACGCATGAGGGAAAGCCCCGTCTCCATGGAGGAGACGAACCCGGCGCATGCAGCAGAAAGGTCGAAGCAAAACGCCTTTTTGCACTGGAAATGATGCTGGACCAGCGCGCCGGTGTTCGGGAAGATGTAGTCCGGGGAAATGGTGGCGATGATGATGGCGTCCAGATCGCGTCCGTCGACGCCGGCCTGTGCCAGAGCCTTTTCCGCCGCGCAGATCGCCATGGTCGACGCGGTCTCGTCCGCTCCGGCGATGCGGCGTTCCTCGACGCCGGTGCGTGTGCGGATCCACTCGTCGTTGGTGTCGACGAGCTTCTCGATGTCGGCGTTGGTACGTATTGTTTCAGGGACGTAGGAGCCCGTCCCGGCGATTCGTATGCCCATATCATCATCCTTCGATTGCCGTTCGGCATAGGGGTTGTTTACGTTCCCGTCTCCGCCGTGCCCCCATGCGGCATGGCACCGCCGGAGCATTGGACAGAGGCGACTTTCCATAATATAACACTCGTTTGCAGTTTTTCAAGCTAGTTTTTATGCCCGCCCCGAAACAAGGTGTCATTTCGCCGAAATTTTCGGTTTTTTTCACAGCCATCTCGTAATAATCCGAAATTTTGACAAAAAAGAGGACCCATGCTACCTTTTTCTCTGCGAAAAAACAAAGGACGAGGACAATCGGAACAAATGCCGCCGAGGTGAAGTTGGGATTGCGGAACCTCGCATACAACATGGACAGATACTGCACATTGAAGATGCAAGCCGCATAGAAAGAAGGAGATTATCAAGAAAAACACGAAAAAACGATTATTCCCACCTTTAATCTTATTGACAGAACAAAAAAATGGATTATTTTATGCTAACGAAGAATCACATCCAGCGGTTCTTACCCGACAACAAACGAACACTTTCCCAAAAAATGAATTTATAGAAGTTCCCGGAAAGGAATGATCCCCATGACATCCACCCGTTTTCTCCGAAAGTCTTTTCTCTTTTTCCTTGCGATTCTCCTGACTGCATTCGTGTTCACCGCGTACGGCGGCAAAGAGAACGACACGGACGGCGGGGACAGGACGATCAGTCTGCCCGGCGGAGTGAAACTTGAGATGGTAAAGATCCCGGCGGGCAATTTTCGGCGCGCTGACGGCAAGACGGTACGTCTGACGAAGTCCTATTGGCTGGGCAAATACGAGGTGACGAACGAGCAGTGGCAGGCAGTAATGCGCGGCTACCGCGCCTCGCAGGACGGTACAGACCTCTCCGATCCTTCGAGCAGGAAAGGAGCCAAGCGCCCGGTGGAAGGTGTCTCATGGAACGATGCGATGGATTTCTGCAAGCGTTTGAATGAACTTTACGCCGACAAACTGCCGCGAGGATACCGCATTGATTTGCCGACGGAAGCGCAGTGGGAGTACGCGTGCCGGGCCGGGACGACGACGAATTATTCCTATGGCAATGCGTCGGACACTGACAAGATGAATTTTGACGGCAATAATCCCTATGGCGGCGGCTCGAAAGGTGTTTGCCGTGGAGCGACCGTGGATGTCGGAAGTCTCGGCTATAAAAACGCGTTCGGCTTGTATGACATGCATGGCAACGTGTGTGAGTGGTGTCGAGATTGGTTTAAATCTTACGGTGGTGACACGGCAGACCCCACCGGTCCCGCGACTGGCTCGAAGCGGGTGAACCGGGGCGGCGGCTGGTTCAGCAGCGCCAGGGACTGCCGTTCCGCGTTCCGGGACGGCATCGACCCCGGCAGCCGGGGCAAAGGCCTCGGCTGCCGCCTCGCCCTCGTCCCGGATGAAGGATACAGTTCGGGAAGCAAAGCGGCACGGGACACTTTCCCGAATCGTTCGACCTCAGCAGCGGATGCCGTCGGGTTCTCCGGCGGAGACAGGACGATCAGTCTGCCCGGGGGAGTGAGCATGGAGATGGTTCGGCTCGAGGCAGGCTCGTTCGAGATGAGCGCGCGGGACGGGGAGAACTTCGACGGTGAAGTGGCACACCGTGCGACGCTGAAGCGGGATTTCTGCATCGGCCGGACGGAAGTGACGCAGGCGCAGTGGCGCGCGGTGATGGGGACGAATCCGTCGAAATTCAAGGGGGACGATCTGCCGGTGGAGCAGGTGTCGTGGAACGACGCGATGGAGTTTTGCGAAAAACTGAACGACTCCGGGAAGGCTCCGAGGGGATGGAAGTTCACGCTTCCGACGGAAACGCAGTGGGAATATGCGGCCCGCGGAGGCAAGAAGAGCAAAGGCTACAAATACAGCGGGAGCGACAAAGCCGATGATGTGGCATGGTACGATGCCAACTCCGGCCACAAGACGCATCCTGTGGGACAGAAGAAGGCGAACGAGATTGGGTTGTACGACATGAGCGGAAACGTGTATGAATGGTGTCTGGACGACAGCAAAAAAGACAGCAGCAAGCTGACGGCGGAGTTTTCTCGCGGCAACGACCGAAGCAGCTCGGATCGCGCGCTCCGGGGCGGCTGCTGGTTCTTCAACGCCAGGTACTGCCGTTCCGCGTGCGGGGGCCGCAGCGCCCCCGGTGACCGGGGCTATGACATCGGCTTCCGCGTCGCGCTCGTCCCCGTTCAATGACAGGTGATCCGTTGCTTTCCTTGAGCTGAAGCGGAGCGTGGGAAGGCGCGCGGAGCGACCGCAATCGAAACCGCGTCTGGGCGAATGCGGAGCCGCCCGGCGCAGGGGAACGAGCGTGAGCGGAGCAAAAAAACGCCGAAGGCGGTCGTTTTTAAAAATTTAGTGAAGAAAGATCATGCAGTATTAATTTTTCAACATTCCGGCGATATCGTAGAGGGTAGTTTTATTCCTTTTTCGCTCGTAAACCGCTCCGCGGGATGTTGATTATTATATTTTCCCATGACCGGTAAAATATCATATAGCGTCGGGAAACCGGAGGGAGCGATTATATATGAGCAAAACGACTGAAACCGACACTTTCAGCTGCGATACAATGGAACGGCGCGGGCCAAGACGGATTCACGGTGCGCCTGAACAGGCATATCAGATGCTTTTTGACTTCGCATGACATTCTCTGCTCAAAACGGCGTATCCGCAAAGACGGGGTGTCTGAAAACCCCTCCTGTTACGCTCAGACATTGAAAAAAAGCGCCTTTTCCTGAAAATTACGGGACAAATGTGTTTTTTTGTGTTTTTTTACGGTTTCCGCTTGACAAATCGGACTTGAATGGTATTTTACTAGTATTTACCCCCCCGAAGAGCAATTCCCCGCACAACCAAAACTTTCAGGAGCAAGAACCATGAAACGTTCTTTATTTGCCGCACTTGCGGCCGGCGCGTTCCTCGCGCTGTCCACAGTTCAGGTCGCGGCCCAAGATGACGCAGACCAGTACAAGGACCTCAAACCCGCCAAGTACGTCTTCCTGTTCATCGGCGACGGCATGTCCCTGCCCCAGCGTATGCTGGCGGAAGAGTTCAGCCGTTCCACTATGGGCAAGGGCCTTACCATCAACAATATGCCTCAGCAGAGCTATTCCAAGACCAGCTCCCTGACCAACTTCATCACCGACTCCGCAGCCAGCGGGACCGCGATCGCCTGCGGCGAGAAGACCAACAACGGCCGCATCGGCATGGACGCCGAAGGCAAGCGCAAACTGGAATCCGTCGCGGAAGTCGCCAAGAAGAACGGCCGTGCCATCGGCATTCTGACCAGCATCACCATCAACCACGCCACCCCGGCTTCGTTCTACGCTCACAACGTAAGCCGCGACAACTACTATGACATCGGCATGGACCTCGTGAACTCCGATTTCGACTATTTCGGCGGCGGCGGACTTCAGAACAACAGGGGCGGCGATGCCGACCTCTACAAGATCGCGGAGGAAAAAGGCTACACAGTCGCGTACAAGGACGAGGTCCCGAAAGTCGACCTGACGAAAGCCCAGAAGCTCTTCGTCCGCGGCCATAACGGCGCCCTCCCCAACGCCATCGACAAGCCCGAGGATGAATGGGGCCTCGCCGAATACACCCAGCAGTGCATCGACTTCCTCATGCTGAAGGACAAGCCGTTCTTCGTCATGGTCGAAGGCGGCAACATCGACCACCACGGACATGCCAATGACGCGGGCGCCAGCCTCCGCGAGACCATGGAAATGGACCGCGCCGTGACCGTCATCATGGACTTCGCCAAGAAGCACCCGGATGAAACGCTCGTCGTCGTCACCGGCGACCACGAAACCGGCGGCCTGACCCTCGGCTTCGCGAACACCGAATACGAATCCTCCATCTACCTCCTCGGCAACCAGAAGTGCTCCAGCGACGAATTCAAGAACAGAGTCAACAGATTCGCCGACGGAATCCTCGGCCCCAGACAGTTCGGTTTCCCCGGCAGAAGACCGCAGGAGAATCAGGAAAATCAGGAAAACCAGGAGCCCAAGGAAGAAAAGACCATCAAGTTCGACGACATCAAACCGCTCATTACCGAGAACTTCGGCCTGATCTTCGACAAGTATCCCGGAGCCAAGCAGCCGGAAGGCGCTGCCCGGACCGCTGAAGCTAAGCCGGCAGAAGCAGTCAAGGTCTCTCTCCGCACCAAGGACGAGGAAGCCCGAAAGAAACTTACGCTCGTCCTCTCCAAATCCGAACAGGACCGTATCGAAGATGCCTTTAACAGGCAGTTCCCGAACGGCAAGCGCGGCGGTTTCGGAAGCGGCAACGATGCCATCTCCAACACCGTCGTGGCGATCTTCGACAACAAGTGCTCCGTCGGCTGGACCAGCGGCGCGCACACCGCCCTCCCCGTCGACACCAGTGCCTACGGTGTGAACTCTCAGATTTTCTCCGGCATGTACGAAAACTCCGACATCGCCAAGAAACTCAAGGCTATCGTCTCCGTACCCGTGAAGTAAGTCATTCCTGAAACAACTCTCTGTTTTCCATGTTCAGTCATTGGAAAATATCCAGACGCGACGCAGTCATGGTGGTCGTTTTCCTCCTTGCCTGCGTCGCACTTTGGTTTCTCGACATCCTCCACACGGCTCCGCCTCCGGAGGGCGTCAAGAGCAAGGCGCGCATCCTTTCCGTCGACAACACGAACATCTTCACGATCGGCCTCCTGAAGAAAGGCGAGCAGCATGTCCGATTGAGAGTCCTGGACGGTCCGTACAAAGGACACGAATTCAACGGTACGAATATCATCCGCGCCAACATGGAGCTCGACAAGGTGTTCGAGCCGGGCGACATCGCGCTCGCCGCCATTCCGTACGGCGTCGATGACGATTTCACCGTCGTCGCCCAGGACCACTACCGCATCGGGTATGCGCTCCTGCTCTTCGGTCTCTTCGGGCTTCTCCTGCTCGTCTTCGCCGGCATCACCGGGTTCAACGCCCTGCTCTCCTTCGTCTTCAGCTGCCTGGTGATCTGGAAACTCGTGATCCCGCTCACGCTGAAGGGCGGAAACGTGCTGCTCATCACGTTCGCCGCGGTCACGGTCCTCAGCGCGGTCATCATCTTCCTGGTCGCCGGGATGACGAGGAAAGGCGTCACGGCATTCTTCGGCTCCATTCTCGGCGTGCTCGCCAGCTGCGCCATGGCGTACATCTTCACGAAGCTCTTCAAGATCAACGGCGGCATGATGCCCTATTCCCAGACGCTCCTTTATTCCGGTTACGAATTCCTCAGCCTCCCGGACATCTACATCGGCGCGATCTTTCTCTCCAGCTCCGGCGCGGTCATGGACCTCGCCATGGACGTTTCCGCCGGCATGGTCGAGATCCTGCAAAAGCGCCCGGACATCCCGAAGCGAGAGCTGATCGGATCCGGCCTGAACATCGGGCGCAGCGTGGTCGGCACCATGACCACGACGTTGCTTCTGGCGTATTCCGGTGGCTACCTCACGCTCATGATGACGTTTGCCGCGCAGGGCATCGGTCCACTGGATTTCATCAACAACCCGTATGTCGCCTCCGAAGCCGTCAAGACGCTCGTCGGCAGTTTCGGCCTCGTCCTCGTCGCACCATTCACCGCTTTCGTCGGCGGCTTCATCATCCCGCACACGGGAAAAAAGCAGACAGTCCCCGATCAGAAGCAGGAAGCCCCCGCGGAAACGCCGGAAAAAGCCTGATTCTCCCAGGCGCCCTTTTCATCGGCTGTCCGGCGTTCCTGTTCCGGTGGTCCCCCATATTTTCATCCGCGTAACGGCTTTTTTCTAACAAAAAGGCGGAAAACACGAAAAAAAAAACGATTTTCGGTTGTTTTCCGGCGAATCGGGGTTATATTGTTTCTTTTACAAGGAAAAAAACGCCATGCCTGACAAAAAAATCCTGATTTACGATTCCACGCTCCGCGACGGCGCCCAGGGGGAACATGTCTCGTTCTCCAAGGACGACAAGCTCCGTATCGCCCGGAAGCTGGATGAACTCGGCGTGGCATACATCGAAGGCGGCTGGCCCGCGTCCAATCCGCGCGATTTCGATTTCTTCCGCGAGGCTGCCTCCATCAAATTCCGTTATGCCAGGCTCTGCGCGTTCGGATGCACCCGCCGCAAAGACCTCGCCGCGGCGGATGACCCGCAACTCCTCGCCCTGCTCGACTCGGGCGCGCCCGTCTGCACCATCGTCGGCAAAACGCCGGCCTCGCAGGCCCGCGAAGTCCTGAATGTCTCCGAGGAAGAAAACCTGTCCATGATCCGCGAATCTTGCCGGTTCCTCGCCGACGCAGGACGCGAAGTCATCTTCGATGCCGAACATTTCTTCGACGCATGGAACGAAAACCGCGCCTATGCGGAAAAAGTTCTGACCGCCGCCTGCGAGGGCGGAGCCTCGGTCGTCACCATCTGCGACACGAACGGCGGCCTGCTCCCCGTCGAGATCCTCGACGTCACGAATCAGGTCCGCGCGTTCCTTCCCGGGAACATCATACTCGGCATCCATTGCCACAACGACTCCGGCACGGCCGTGGCAAACTCCATCGTGGCCGTCCGCAGCGGCGCCCGCCTCGTGCAGGGCACCGTCAACGGCATCGGAGAACGCTGCGGCAACGCCAACCTCAGCACCATCATCCCGAATTTCGAGCTCAAGACCGATTTCCAGTGCCTTCCGCCCGGCCACCTGGCCATGCTGAAGGATGTCAGTGATTTTGTCTGGGAAAAGGCCAACATGCGCCCGGACGCCCACGCCCCGTACGTCGGCGAAAGTGCTTTCGCGCACAAGGCCGGACTCCACGTCGACGCCGTCGCGAAGAATCCGGCCACGTTCGAGCACGTCCGCCCCGAATCCGTCGGCAACCGCCGCCGCATCCTCATCTCCGAGCTCTCCGGCCGCCAGTCCCTCACCATGAAGGCCGCGGAATTCGGCATCGACCTGCGTGATTCCCGCCTCGGAAACGCGGGACTTCAGGAACTCAAGCGCCGCGAACGCGCCGGATATGAATACGAGACCGCCGAGGCCTCGTTCGTCGTGCTGATGCACAAAGTCATGAACCTGTGGCCGTCCTACTTCACACTGGAAGGCTTCCGCGTCATCATCGAAAAACGCGGCGCGGGAGACCGCGTGGTCTCCGAGGCCACGGTCAAACTCAGCGTCGGCGGCGTTTCCCAGCTTACAGCGGCGGAAGGCGACGGCCCCGTCAACGCGCTCGACCTCGCGCTCCGCAAGGCACTCGAACGCTTCTATCCCGCCATCCGCGACGTCTCCCTCATCGACTTCAAGGTCCGCATTCTGGAGAGCATGAACGGAACCGCCGCACAGACGCGCGTCCGCATCCAAAGTCACGACTCCACGAGCGTGTGGGATACCGTCGGCGTCAGCGAAAACATCATCGAGGCATCATGGATCGCACTCGCCGATTCCGTGGAGTACGCCCTCTTCAAGAAACATATCGCACCCTCAAACTGCCCGGAAGGACCCGAACCATGAGACGACGTTTCCTCCTGATTCTGACCATAGCGCTCATCGGCGCATTCTATTTCGCACCTCAGCCTAAGGCCGAGGCGTTCGACCCCGTCACCCTCGCCATCCTGACGCCCCTGGCCATCCAGGGCGCAAAGATCCTCGCCCCGTACGTCATCCGCGGGCTCAAAAACATCGCCGTCGTCGGGCTGCGTTCCGGCAAATACTTCATCCGGTTCTTCCTTGTGCCGGTCGGCCTCCTCGAATGCGTTCTCACGCCATGGCGAATCTCAACTGGGCTGGCACACATGGGAGAGGGGTTCATAGGACTCTTCTGTTTCGTGGGCAATCTGCTCCTAATACCGTTTGCCGCCTTTGGCGTCGGCGTTTAGCGGGGACGCGCTGAACAATGCCGACTGAAAAACGTCCGCCCGAAGGAACTGCCACTTGCCGCGCCCGAAACAAGATGGGCTCCATCATGGACGAATGGTACGGGGACGGCGGAAACGCCGAACTCATGAAGTATCTGCCGTCCACACAGCCCGTCGGGGACGTCCTGGACCGCGTCATGAAGAAGAAGCTTCCGCGCGGGATCGCCGATTTCCAGCTCGTTTCGGACCGCTGGAGCGAAATCGCCGGCGAGGTCGCCGCCCGCCACACGAAACCCCTTTCCTTCTCTAACACCATCCTCATCATCGAGGTAGAGCATCCCGCCTACCTGACGTCCGTCCGCACCAAGGCCGTTCAGGCAGCCATTCTGACCCGCATCGCCGACCTGATCGGACCGGACAAATGCACGGCGCTGACCTTCACGCCCGCGGGACGCCGCCGCTCCATCTGACCTGGGCCCGCCATGATCTTCTTCGACACGATCGACTCCACAAACACCTGGTCTGCCGCCCATTTCGGCGAACTTGCTGACGGCGAACTCGTCGCCGCCGCCGTGCAAACCGCCGGCCGCGGCCGCCTCGACCGAACCTGGGTCTCCCCCGCCGGAAACATCTACGCCACCTTCGTGCAGAAGGATGTTTCCAGCCCGCTCCTCGGCGTAGCCGTCGCATCCCTCGCCGTGCTCGACCTCGTCCGCGAACTTGCCCCCGCCGACCGGTTCCACATCAAATGGCCGAACGACGTCTTCCGCGGCACGGCGAAGATCTCCGGCATCCTCGCCCAGTACATCTGCCCCCGCAACGGCGCATCCGGTGGACTCGTGACCGGGATCGGCGTCAACCTGAACATGACGCGTGAACAGCTCGCCGGAGCCACGCAGGAGGCCACGTCCATCGGCATCCTGACCGGCGCGCCCGTCGACTGTGAAGCCGCGCTCAAACGATTCGAGGAGCTTCTGCACGTCTACGCCGCCATGCTCGGACGCGACCCGAGTTTGCTCTTCTCCCGCTGGAAAAACGAAAACGGGCTCCTCGGGCGGCACGTGGAATTCCTGGCAGGGGACGGCTCCCGCCTCACCGGGCTTTTCCGCGACATCGCGGACGACGGCTCGGTCATTCTGGACGAGGACGACGGACGCACGCTCAGGCTGAACTGCGGCGACGTGCGGCTGCTGACCCGCGCTTGATTTTCCCGCGAATGCATGTATAGTATTTAGATAAATCTACCTCGAATCCGCCGCAAGGCCAGACGAAAAAGGACGTCCCACACATGATCGCTCAGCTCACTGGCAAGATCGTTTCCCTGAACCTCACCGAAATCATCCTCGACGTGAACGGCGTCGGGTATTTCGTCTCCATCCCCATGAGCACCTACGACGTCCTGCCGAAGGAGGGCGGCACAGCCACGCTCCTGACCTGGCTCCAGGTCCGCGAGGACGCGCTCCAGCTTTTCGGGTTCGCGAAAAAGGAGGAGCTCGAAATCTTCAAACTTCTGCTCACCGTGAACGGCATCGGCGCGAAGACCGCCCTCGCCATCCTCAGCAGCATGAACATACCCACGTTCTGCAACGCCATCGTCAACGCCGACATCAAGGTCCTCAAGCACATCAGCGGAATCGGCCCGCGTTCCGCAGAGCGCATGGTCGTCGAGCTCCGCGACAAGATCGTGAAGCTCTTCCCCGAGCTCACGTTCGCGAACCTTCCGAAGGACGTCCCGCAGTCGCGCGAGATGGAGGATGCTCTCCTCGCTCTCGAACAGCTCGGTTTCCAGAGGGCGAAGATCCAGAAGACCGTCGCGGATCTCGTCGCAAAGCTCCCCGAGCAGGAACGCTCCAGCGAAAACATCATCCGAAAGGCCCTCCGCGAACTCAACCGCTGATAACTCCAGAAGCATATCCTGATTCATTTCGCAGCTAAGAACGAATCATTCGCCATGGTTTTCTCTTCCTACTTATTCATCTTTTTCTTCCTGCCGCTGGCGCTGCTTGGGTACTATGCCGCGCCGAAGAAGCTGCGTCACCTCACGCTGACGATCTTCAGCTACATCTTCTACGGCTGGGCGAATCCGTGGTTCTGCCTGCTGATGCTGTTCAACACGAGCGTGGACTACACGAATGGCCGCCTGATGGGCGCGTACCCCGCAAGGAAGAAGCTGTTCGTCACGATCTCCATCGTGTGCGACCTGGCGATCCTCGGTTTCTTCAAGTACTTCAACTTCGGACTCGACAACTACAACGCGACGATGGCGGCGCTGGGCATCCCGAAGGCGCAGTACCTCGGGTTCTTCCGCGTGGTGCTGCCGCTCGGCATCAGCTTCTACACGTTCCAGAGCATGAGCTACGTGATCGACGTCTACCGCGGCGACGCGAAGGTCGTCACGAACTTCATTGATTACGCCTGCTACGTGTCGATGTTTCCACAGCTCGTCGCCGGCCCGATCATCCGGTTCCAGGACGTCGCCGACCAGCTCCGCGAACGCACGCTGACCTGGGAGAAGTTCGCGCGCGGCACGGCTTTCTTCATGCTCGGCATGGCGAAAAAGGTCCTGCTGGCGAACCCGTGCGGCAAGATCGCCGACACCACGTTCAACACGGGCGACCTGAGCTGTTTCGACGCCTGGTACGGCGCGGTCGCGTACGCGTTCCAGATCTACTTCGACTTTTCCGGTTACTCCGACATGGCGATCGGCCTCGGCCTGATGCTCGGGTTCGTGTTCGCGAAGAACTTCGATTCGCCGTACCGCTCGAAGTCGATCACGGAATTCTGGCGGCGGTGGCACCTGTCTCTCTCCACCTGGCTCCGCGACTATCTCTATATTCCCCTCGGCGGCAACCGCAAGGGCAGCGTCCGCACGTACATCAACCTGGCGCTGGTGATGCTCCTCGGCGGGCTGTGGCACGGCGCGAGCTGGAACTTCCTGATATGGGGCGGCATCCACGGCGGCTACCTCGCGTTCGAGCGGGCCCAGGGCAAGGAAAGCATCTACCACAAACTGCCCGCCATCCTTCAAATCGTCATCACGTTCTTCATCGTGCTGATCGCATGGGTATTCTTCCGCGCCGACACACTCCCGGACGCGGCACAGTACCTCAAGTGCATGTTCGGCGGCGCCACGCCGGGCCAGGGCGAAGCGGTGCGCGGCCTGATCTACAATCCGTACTACATCGTGAACTTCCTCCTCGCGGGCGTCACGATCTGGGCGCTGCCGCAGACGTGGGATTTCACGCGGCGGCTCACCTGGCCGAAGATCGCGTGGTGCATCCTGCTGTTCTTCATCTCGCTCATCGCGCTCACCACGCAGAGCTACAACCCGTTCATCTACTTCATCTTCTAAGGAGGCGCGATCATGTCTGAAGTGAAAAAAGTCAAGCTCTCCCGCGAAGAGATCGCAAAACGCGAAATCGGAGTAACGGAAGTTTCAAAGGCGCAGAAAATCTTCCTTTCCATCTTTTTCCTGTTCATTATCGGCGTTTATCCGTGCATCCAGTTTGTCTATTCTTCGCCGCTGAAGGAAATCCGTCCTGCCGCAACAGCGCAGAAGGCGTTCAAGCAGTACGAGACGGCCATCGAGGACACCTCGCTCCTGCGTGCGGTCCTGCTCACGCCAGCCCAGGAATTCCTGACGAAATGCTTCCGCACCGGCAATGAAAAAGTCATCGTCGGAAAGGACGGCTGGCTGTTCTATTCCGGCGATTACGACTACCTCGTGAATCCGGGCTTCATGCAGGCCGGGCGCATGCACAAACGCGACCTCGCGGGCGCGCATCCGGACGCCGTCGCGGCGATCAGGAAGTTCGCCGACGACCTCAAGGCGCGCGACATCCGCCTGATCCTGATCCCGGCGCCCGGCAAGCCTCTGGTCTACGGCGACAAGCTCGGCTCGGGTGAGGACCGCAAGGGCAACAAATCCTTTGACGAGTTCAGGAAACAGGTCGAATCCTTCGGCGTGACCGTGCTGGACTTCACGGACGATTTCATCGCCATGCGAAAGGACGGCGTGGAGTCCTACCTCAAGACTGACACGCACTGGACGCCCGCCGCCATGCAGTTCGCCGCGAAGAAGACCGCGGAAGCGATCGGCGACGCCGAACCGGATACCGTGCCCGGAGCGAAGGCCGAGATTACCGCCCGCGGCGACATCGCGAACATGCTGAAGCTGCCGGACGTGGACGACATCTTCCCGAAGCAGACGGTCGAGGTCGTGCAGTACGACGTGGTGCAGGACCGCAATTCGGACGTGCTGCTGCTCGGAGACAGCTTCACCAACATCTTCTCGCTCGACGCCATGGGCTGGGGCTCGCGCGCCGGATTCGCCGAAACGCTCGCGCATGAGCTCGGACGCCCCATCGACGTGATCGCCCGCAACGACGCCGGAGCCCATGCCACGCGCGATGTGCTGTCCGCCGAATTCCTGCGCGGACGCGATCGCCTCGAAGGCAAGAAGGTCGTGGTGTGGGAGTTCGCCATCCGCGAGCTCGCAGTCGGCGACTGGACGGATTCTCCGCTCGAACTGAAAGAACGCGAGGAAAGCGATTTCCTGACCATCGAAGAGCCGCGGACGGTGACGGCAACCGTGCTCGCCGTGACCTCGGTCCCGAGGCCGCATTCCGCGCCGTACAAGGACCACGTGATGAGTCTGCATCTGGGCGACATCGACGGCTCCAATGAAGCGCTCGTCTACATCGCCAGCATGCGCGACAACGTCTGGACGGATGCCGCCCGCCTCCGCATTGGCGACACGATTCAGATCGAACTCAAGCCGTGGTCGGACTTCGAGGACGAATACGGCAGCTGGAACCGCAGTGAATTCGACGACGAGCTGCTCCTGCAGGACCCCTGCTGGGGCGAGATCGTGCAGAAATAAACTGAACTTAAAAGCCTTGACAGAAAGGTTTCCGATATGAAAAAAAAGATTGCTTCCCTGTTGATGGTCCTCGGCGTGAGCGCCGCCGTGTGCGCCGCCGAGGTCTCCGAGATCGCCGAAAAGGCGCTTGCCAACGTCCAGTCCGGCACGATCACCATGAAGGGCGAAGACGGCTGGCTGTATTCGCGCAACGAACTTTCCCACCTCGCGGCGGGACCGCTCGCCGGCGGCAAGGTCATGGAACACTCCAAGGCCACGAAGAAGGACAACGCCGACCCGATCCCCGGGATCGCGGATTTCAACGACCAGCTGAAGGAGATCGGCGTGAAGCTGATCGTGGTGCCGGTCCCGCCGAAAGCCGCCGCGGCGCCGTTCGGCGAACTCAAGAAGGGTGACGCCATGGTGTACCTGAAACCGTTCTATGAGGAACTCCGTGCGAAAGGCGTCGAGGTGCTGGACCTCTCCGGCGTGTTCGAAAAGTCCGAAAAGCCGGTCTACTGCAAGCAGGACGCACACTGGAATCCCGAGGGCATCAGGCTCGCGGTCGACGAACTCGTCAAGCTCATGAAACTCGACAAAGGCGACGCGAAGTTTGAGACGGAAGACCAAAAAATCTCCATCGTCGGCGACCTCATGCTCTCCCTTGATAAGGAAGCGGAGCCGAGCGAGGAGATCACGCTGCGCACGGTCAAAGGCGACGTCTTTGCGGACGCCTCGCCTGTGCTGATCCTCGGCGACAGCCACACGCTCATCTTCTCCTCCGGCGGCGACATGCTCGCGGAAAAGTCCGGCCTCGGCGAGAACCTCGCCGCCGCGCTCTCCATGCCGGTCGAACGCATCGCTGTGAAAGGCTCAGCGGCAGCAGCCGTCCGCACGAACCTTTACCGAAAAGCCGCCAAGAATGCCGACTGGATCAAGGGCAAGAAATACGTCATCTGGTGCTTCTCCTCCCGTGAGTTCACCGAATCCACCTCCGGCTGGCCGAAAGTCCCCGTGCTGAAAAAGTAAGACCGCCATTTTCTCCGCTTCCCCGGCGGAGCAAAAACTACTGCAATAAAGAACCCGGGCACCTCGTCTAGAGATGTCCGGGCATTTTTTGAATCGGAAAAAGGACAGGATCCGGCGCGCCTTACTGCTGAATGCTCTCCTGCAAAGCGGCGTCGTCGGCGAGGACTTTGTCAGCCTGGGACTTGCGGAAATCCTTCAGCTTCGCGGCGAGCGAAGCATCGGACAGCGACAGCATCTCGATCGCCAGGAGCGCGGCGTTCCTGCCGCCCGCGGAACCTGCTGTCACGGTGGCAACGGGGATCCCGGGGGGCATCTGAACCATGGCGAGCAGGGAATCCAGCCCGTTGAACGGCGCGGACGCCATCGGGATGCCGATGACGGGCAGTGTGGTATGCGCGGCGATCACGCCCGCGAGGTGGGCGGCCATGCCGGCGGCGCAGATGAAGACTTTCGTCCCGTCAGCCGCGGCGTTTTTTGCCAGTTCCGCTGCCTCGTCCGGCGTGCGGTGGGCGGAAAGAATCCGGGCACGGAACGGCACGCCGAACTGCTTTAGCGTATCGAAAGCTCCCTGAAGGGAGGCAAGATCGCTCTTGCTTCCCATTATGATGGTGACGACAGACATAATAAAAACTCCGTCGAAGTCGGTGCGGCGCGGGGATTATTCCCCGGGCGTCTTCTTCATCGGTTCGAGTTCGGCCTGGCTGGCCTTCTTCAGGGCTTCCAGTTCGTTCAGGATGTCGTTGTCGCCGGACTTGCCGAATTCGGCTTCCAGCTTGCCTTCCGCGATCTCGAGCAGAGCGATGTCAAGGAAGCTGTCCTCCTTGCAGCGGACCATGGGGCGGTACTTGCCGGAGGCGAGCATCGCGGCGCGCTTGGACGCCAGCACGATCAAGACCTTGGCATCCGGAATGACCTGTTTTGCACGGAGAAGATATTCGTTGTTCATGGAAAACTCCTTTCCAAAATCAGTATGCTGTGACCTCTTCATGACGGGCGATCGTGGTGCAGTCGCCGCTCATGATGAGCTCGTAGTTGCGGAGGAAGTCGAACTTGGCATCGCGGATGTAGCGTTCGGCGACAGCCTCGCGGGCGGCGTCCTTCTGTGCGTCGCGGAGGAGCAGCATCCCGGCGAAGATGAACGTCTCGTTCTCAACGAGGGAACGGGCGCGCAGATTACGGTAGTCGGGCGCGGTGGCCTTCATGCCCGCCACGAAGTCGATCGCGGCGCGCTGCTTTTCGAGCATGTCGGCGATGATCTTCTTGAGTTCGCCGGAAAGACCGTCATCCGGGACGACCGACATCATTTCGGCGATACGGCCGTCGAGCGTGCGGGCCATGACGCCGCCGATGGCGGCCACGACCTGGAGCTGGGTGGTGCCTTCGTAGATGTTCGTGATGCGGGCGTCGCGGTAAAGGCGCTCGGCGTCGAAGTCGTGCATGTAGCCTGTGCCGCCGTGGATCTGGATGCAGTCGTAGGCAATCTTGTTGGCGGACTCGGTGGAGAGCGCCTTGGACATCGGGGTCAGGACATCGCACAAGGCGGTATAGAGCTTCGCCTTCTCGCGAACGGCAGGATCGGGCTTCTCCGCGCCTTCCGCGAGGTGGACATACGCCTGGCGGAGGTCGACGCAGCGGGTCGTTTCATACAGCAGGGCACGGGATGCGGCGAGCTGGGTCTTCATACGGGCGAGCATGTCGTAGATCGCGGGGAACTTGTCGATGCTCTGCTTGAACTGTTCGCGTTCGGAGGCGTACTTGCGGGCCTCACGGTAGGCGGCCTCGGCGATGCCGACTGCCTGCGCGCTGATGGAGACGCGGGCACCGTTCATGAGGGACATGACGTACTTGATGAGGCCGCGCTTGCGCATGCCGCAGAGTTCCGCAGGAACGTGGTTGAACTGGAGTTCGCAGGTGGCGACGCCGTGGATGCCCATCTTGTGTTCGATGCGGCGGACGACCAGCTGCGGGCACTTCTCGCAGATGAACATGGAAAGACCGCGGCCGTCGGTGGTGCCTTCCTCGGAACGGGCCAGGACCAGGTGGATCTGGGAGCAGCCGTTCGTGATGAAGCGCTTCATGCCGTCGAGATACCACTTGCCATCGGCATCCTGCGTGGCTTTCAGGCGCACGGACTGGAGGTCGGAACCGGAATCAGGCTCGGTGAGGTCCATGGATCCGTCTGCTTCGCCGGTGACGAACCGCGGGATGTATTTCTGGCGCTGTTCCTCGGAGCCGAACTCGCAGATGGTGTCCGCGATGTCCTGGAGGCCGAAGAGGTTCTGGAGGCTGGCGTCGGCGCGGGAGACCATTTCGGTCATCATCGTGTAGACGGAGAGCGGGAAGTTGAGTCCGCCGTACTGGCGGGGCAGGATCACGCCCATGACGCCGGCGGCCTTCAGGTCGTTCAGGTTCTGGACTGTGAGCGGATGGTAGGTCACGACGCCGTTTTCGAAGTTCGGGCCTTCCTCGTCGACTTGGCGGGCGCGCGGGGCGATGCGTTCGCCGGCTACGTCGCCGATAACGTCGAGGATGCGGTGGAAGCTGTCGAGTGCGTCCTCGAAGCTTTCCGGCGCGGTTTCGTATTTTTCAGCTTCGGTGTAATCCTTCTCGATGAGGCTCATGGCCTCCTGGATCTCGAGATTGTCGAGAGTGAAGAGCAGGTCGGCGTTGTCTGTAAAGAAGTTGGACATGTTGGTCTCCTCAGGCTTTCGATTTGTACGCTTTGATCATCATCGGGATGACCTGGTTCAGGTCGCCGATGATCCCGTAATGCGCCACGGAGAAGATCGGCGCCGCCGGATCGGTGTTGATCGCGATGATCTTCTTGCTCTCCGCCATGCCCGCGCGGTGCTGCACGGAGCCGCTGATGCCGCAGGCGATGTAGAGCTTCGGACGGACGGTGACGCCCGTCTGGCCGACCTGGTGGTCGTGGTCGATCCAGCCCGCGTCGACTGCAGCGCGGGAGGCGCCGACCTGGCCGCCGAGCGTTTTGGCGAGTTCATGAATGAGCTTGAAGTTCGCAGCGGAACCGACACCGTAGCCGCCGGCCACGATGATCTGCGCGCCCTTCAGGTTCACGGTCTTCTCCTGACGGACGCGTTCGATGACCTTCACGACCATCTCCTGCGCAGTGAAAGCCGGAGTGACCCGGGTGATCGTGCCGGTGCGGGTGGCATCGGGTTCGCCCATCTTCATGACGCCCTCGCGGACGGTGACCATCTGGGGATCGTCCCATGTGTTCACGATGGTGGCGATGATGTTGCCGCCGAACGCGGGACGGATCTGCATGAGTTTGTTCTTATAGAACTTGCCGTTGCGCTGGTCGTCGAAATCGTCGATGCGGAGATCGGTGCAGTCCGCGGTAAGTCCGGCGAGCTTTTCGGACGCCACGCGCGGAGCGAGCTCGCGGCCCTTCATCGTGGCGCCGAACATGAGGATGTTCGGGCGGTGTTCGCGGATGAGGTCGATGATGACCTTGGCGAAGGGCAGGACGGTGAACGGTTCGAGGCGGGGATCTTCGACAAGGAAGACATTGTCGCAGCCGTACTGGAAGAGCGGAGCGCAGCAATGTTCGATCTTGTCTCCGAGGAGGAGCGCCTCGACCTTGACGCCGAGCTGGTCGGCGAGTTCACGGCCTTTGCTGACGAGCTCCAGGCTCACATCGGCGATCTTGCCGCCTTCCTGTTCGATGAAAACCCAGACGTTTCCGATAGCGGTATTTTCCATTTCGCTCACCCCAGAGTATGATCTTCGATAAGTTCGTGTACGAGATTGCCGACGGCTTCCTGCGTCGGCGCGACTTCCTGGAAGTTCCCGGCGGTCAGGACGACGCTCAGGATGTGCTTCACATTGGTCGGAGAGCCGGCCTTGCCGAGGCGGTTGAATTCATCCTGCGGCACGCAGTACGCGGCGTTCCACTCCTGGATCAGCAGGCCCTTCGCGGAAAGCGCGGCGATTTCCTCTTCCGAGGCGGGCGCGCCCTTGACGGCCGCGATTTCGGACGGAGTTTTGGCTTTCTTGTACTTGATGATGCGGGAAGCGTTCTGCGGACGGGGCTGATTGGCATCGACGACAGTCAGCAGAGCCGGCAGCGGGGCCTCGAGGACTTCGTAGCCGCCCTCGATGGCGCGTTTGGCGCGGATTTTGCCGTCGCCGAGTTCCTGCACTTCCTGCACGTAGGAGATCTGCGGGATGCCGAGCTTTTCGGCGATCTGGGGACCGACCTGGGCAGTATCGCCGTCGATGGCCTGACGGCCGCAGAGAACGAGGTCGAAATGGCCGATCTTCTTCGCCAGGCGGCTGAGCGCGAAACTGGTGGCCAGCGTGTCGGATCCGCCGAGCGCGCGGTCGGTCAGGAGCACGGTCTCGTCGGCGCCGCGGAACAGGGAATCGCGGAGGATGCCGGCAGCGGCGGGGAGTCCCATCGTCGCGACGATCACTTTCGCGCCGTAACGGTCCTTCAGCTGGAGGGCCAGCTCGAGGGCATTCAAATCTTCGGGATTAAAAATCGCGGGAAGCGCCTGACGGTTGATGGTTCCGTCGGGCTTCATGGCGTCGCCCGTAACATTCTTGGTGTCCGGGACTTGCTTCACAAAGACGAGGATTGTGCAGCTCATGATTATTCCTTCCTGGGTTGTTTCGCAGGGATTAGCAGTAAAATATTAATATAGCATCTTTTTGGCATTTTTCCAGTCCCTTTTTAAAAAATGCAGCGATTTCGATGCAGGAAACTGTTTCCACCCCCTCCCCTTTTTCAGACGAGGCAGACCCAACGCGGGGAACCTCACTGGAACCGGACCATGACCTGGCCTGCCGCGTGCTTGTCCTCCGGGTCGGATTCAATGGATTTCTTTACGGACAGCGCGGGCGGGAATTTGTTCTCCTGACTCAGGCGGTAATAACGGTCTGCCGGATAAAACATCACGACTTTCCTGCCGGGATTCTCCTCAAGGAATTTTCCAATGAGATGGTACTGCACGTTCCGGTGCTTGTCCTCCGGATAGCTCACGCCATATGTCAGTTCGCCGGGCGAAAGGAGGTACAGGTCGGTCCTTTCATAGGCACAGCAGACGGCGTGACAGGTCGAGCCCTTCGCAATGATCAGGGTGTCGGGCGTAATCTCGTCACGGCATTCTTCCAGGAACTGCCCCATGCAGCGGGAATCGTAAATGCTCTGCGGCACAACGAAAAATGCCGCTATGAAGAAAGGCGCGGCGGCCGCAAGGAAATACGATATCTTGCGGGCGGGATGCTTCTCCGTAAAAGCCGCGATCGCGCCAAACAACGCCAGAATGGCAACATTGAACTCGACAAAAAGTTTCCATGTCTCATTCTTTTCGTAAAGCCGGATCCCGAGCGACTCCGGGAGTCCGAAGCAGATCAGCGCGAGGATCACGGGGACCGCAAGCGCGGCAACTCCGCTGAACACCATCAGGGGCACGTTGAAAAGCTTTCCCTTGCCGTCGGGACGTTCCTCGAAGTACCGGAACAGGCCGGCCGTGATCATGATCGCCAGCGGGGGAAAACACGGCAGGATGTACGTCGGGAGTTTCCCGCTCGACGCCGACAGCAGAAGGAACGGCCCGGCAAACCAGCAGATCAGGAAACGGAACCATGACTTGCCTTCGCCCCTCACGCCGGTCTTTCCGAAGCCGAACGCGATAGCGGGCGCGAGCAGGAACCATTCCGCCGCTCCCCACAGGAGCGTCAGCACAAAGAAAAATGGTCCGTGGGGGTGTTCAGCCTCGGCTCCGCCGAAGAAGCGGCTGATGTGTTCCTCCCACACAAAATAACGCCAGTAATCCGGCTGCGCCCGGTGGACCAGGACAGCCCACGGCGCGATCACAACCAGCGCCACGACAAACGGCAGCCAGGGCATCGTGAAGATCTCTTTCCAGCGCTTTTCCCAGATCAGCCACGGCAAAACGGCCATGACCGGCAGGGCAAACGCAAGAAAACCTTTCACCAGAAAAGCGCAGCCGGCAGCCGCTCCGGTCGCGATCAGCCACAACACGCAGTTCAAGCGTTTCTGCTTGTCCCGGAAGTTCTCCGCGGCGCAATAGAAGGATGCAACCGTGGCTGTCACGAACAACGAAAAGATGGCGTCCAATGTGCAGGTCGTGCCGACGACGAACACGAGGGGCATCAGCAGAAAACAGCTCGCGGCATACCAGCCCTGTTCGCGCCGTCCGGTCAGCTTCGCGCCAAGCAGGGCCACGATCAGCGCGGCAAGTCCGGTGCAGGTCGCGGGCGCGAACCGTGCCGCAAAACTGTTCTGTCCGAACACCTTCAAGGCTCCGGCGATCAACCAGTATCCCATGATCGGCTTCTCGAAATAGCGGACCCCGTTCAACCGCGGAGTCACGAAATCATGGTCCGCGAGCATTTCCCGCGGGATTTCGATGTAACGGTATTCATCGGGGGAGAAAAGCGGGCGGACGCTGAGCAGAGCGAGGTATAAGATGACAAAAAGAAGGATGGCGGCAGGAATGTTGAATTTCGACTTCATCGGGATGGAACTCCGGTGTTTTTAGGAAGAGACCCTGTGTCCGGCGGAAAAAGCGCTCGGTCCGAATGACCGGACATGTTCCATGGGCCTGTCACATGGAAAAAAGTTCGCAAATTAATATAGCAGAATATGATGGGAAGTCAAGCCGGAAACGCATTTTTGAAGCGCGCGGGAAGCGGAAAGTCAAATCCGGTATGCTTCGGAATATTTGCGTGGATGGTCCGTCCTGAGTTTATATGCCACAGGCAGATCGTTGACCTTTCGGTATTCCGCCATCAGCCCGTCAAGCTCCGCCTGCGTCAGCTCGAATGCCTCCGTGAAATCCGTCAGGTCGGTCAGGATGTATTTCCACCATTTCCGGTTGGACGGCGTCATCCTGCGAACGGAAGCGAGGTCGATCCAAACCGACTTGATCGTGCCGTCTCCGTTTCGGCGCCACAGGAAATTGCGCGGATGGGCGCCGCCGTGGATATAGCCCGCAGCGTGCATTTTCGCCAGCAAGACGATGTTTTCCCGCAGCAGCTTCAGGAGTTCGTCGCGCAGTTCAGGCTTTTCCCGGAAATAGAGGAACGTTTCGGTATTCTCTTCGTATCTGGTAACGAAATATGCGCTGATCAGTTTCAGGCAGCACCGTTCTTCCCCGAGCGCCAGGTAATCCACGACCGGAATGCCCAGCGACGCCGCCACATCGAAGCCTCTGGCCTCCCGCGCCGCCAGCGACGGACGGAAAAGATAGCGCAGAAAGCGCTTTTCCTGATAGGTTTTGAACGCGACGCGGTAATCGCCGTCCGCGGAAGGAACGGTCAACAGGCGGACGCCCTTGAACCGGGTCTTGTAGAATGTACCGTCCGAAGCATCGGAACCGCCCTCCTGCTTGAGAATGCAGTTCCACTGTTCCGCGAAATCCTCGCGGTTCCAGTGCCACGAAGACACGGTGGACATCACCTGTTCAAAACCTTGCGCTGTTTTCATTGGGCCTCCTGGGGAGTTGTTGCATGACAATACGTTTCGCCCTCGAAGACAAACATTCTGTCATGCCGGGCGCGAACGAACGATGGAAAAAATAATATAGCAGTCCGCGGCATGATGTCAAATCGGGAAAACGGTTTTCCGGGATTTGCGGGAGAGATTGTCCGGGGGTCCAGTTTTTGCACCGCGCGTCCCTTCCGGCGGGAAACCGGCTTCCGTTTTTGGCATGGAATCTTTCCGCAGCCCGTCTTTTCTTCGCTTCGGGGATTGAAAAATGCCTTTTCGCATGATATATTAAATGGATACACCTGTAAACCCAAACCTGCGGCTTCCTCATTCATGATGCAGGGGGATGCCGTCTCAACAACCGGAGAAAAACAAATGAAGTTTACGCACGAAGTGGACCAGATGGTGTGCGTCGCCAAGGGTCCGAAACACGGTCCCGCGCCGATTCCCCAGGAAGGTCAGTGGACGAAAGCCAAAGAGATCAAGGACATTTGCGGTTTGACGCACGGCGTCGGCTGGTGCGCTCCCCAGCAGGGCGCCTGCAAGCTCACGCTGAACGTCAAGGAAGGCATCATCCAGGAAGCTCTCGTCGAGACCATCGGCTGCTCCGGCATGACCCACTCCGCCGCCATGGCCGCCGAGATCCTCCCCGGCAAGACGCTCCTCGAAGCGCTCAACACCGACCTCGTCTGCGATGCCATCAACACCGCCATGCGCGAACTCTTCCTCCAGATCGTCTACGGCCGCACCCAGACCGCGTTCTCCGAAGACGGCCTTCCGATCGGCGCCGGCCTTGAGGACCTCAAGCAGCTCCGCTCCATCACCGGCACGATGTACAGCACCGCCGAAAAGGGTGTCCGCTACCTCGAAATGGCCGAAGGCTACGTCACTGGCCTCGCCCTCGACGAAGAAAACAAAGTCATCGGCTACCAGTTCGTCAACCTCGGCAAGATGATGGAATTCGTCAACAAGTCCTCCACGGAAGATCTCGAAAAGATGACCGTCAAGGATTTCGTCGCCAAGTTCCAGAAATCCTACGGTCGCTTTGGCGACGCCGTCAAAGTCATCAACCCCCGCAAGGCATAAGGAGCTGACATCATGGCACTTTTTGAAAGCTACGAGCGCAGAATCGCGCAGATCAATAAATTCCTGAACGACAACGGCATCGCCTCCATCGAGGAAGCCGAACAGATCACCAAGTCCAAAGGCCTCGACATCATCCAGCGCGTCCGCGACATCCAGCCCATCTGCTTCGAGAACGCCTGCTGGGCGTACCTCGTCGGCGCAGCCGTTGCCATCAAGCGCGGCCAGACCGTCGCCAGCGAAATCGCCAAGACCCTCGGCGAAGGCCTCCAGAGCTTCTGCATCCCGGGTTCCGTCGCTGACGACCGCAAGGTCGGTCTCGGCCACGGCAACCTCGCCAGCATGCTGCTTGAAGAGAGCACCCAGTGCTTCGCGTTCTGCGCCGGCCACGAGTCCTTCGCCGCCGCAGAAGGCGCCATCGGCCTCGCCAAGTCCGCAAACAAGGTCCGCAAGAACCCGCTCCGCGTCATCCTGAACGGCCTCGGCAAGGACGCCGCCCAGATCATCTCCCGCATCAACGGCTTCACCGGCGTCGAGACCGAATTCGACTACTACACCGGCGAACTCAAGATCGTCTCCGAGACCGCCTACTCCAAGGGCGAACGCGCCGCCGTCCGCTGCTACGGCGCCGATGACGTCCGCGAAGGCGTCGCCATCATGTGGAAGGAAGACGTGGACATCGCCATCACCGGCAACTCCACCAACCCGACCCGCTTCCAGCACCCCGTCATGGGCACCTACAAGAAAGAGCGCATCGCTGCCGGCAAGCCGTTCTTCTCCGTCGCTTCCGGCGGCGGCACCGGCCGCACCCTG
>Ga0310786_10002144_pt1 | contig 30755 bp, 41 predicted proteins | sample AusTroGonzalo_MG_FD_203881 | JGI IMG/M metagenome (GOLD analysis project Ga0310786, IMG submission 203881) | Bovine rumen microbial communities from tropical cattle in Woodstock, Queensland, Australia - Gonzalo_03 (v2) (version 2) | ecosystem: Host-associated > Mammals > Digestive system >...
GAAAAGGGCCTTTGTAGCGTTGAACAGGTTTTAAGCCTTGTTCCCGTCAACATCTTCGCGAAGGCGGCTGGCGTGAGCCAAGAAAAGATGTTTGAAATGTTCCCAGAATTCATTTGCGCGAAGGCAAAGGAACGCACCCTTTCAATCAAGTAACCTTTAAAACGGAGCTAAAGCAATGACAAAGAAAATATCAAAAACCCAGATTATAAGGGCCGCGTTTGAAAGCGGGCGTAAGCTTACGGCGCTTGACGCTTGGAAATTGTGCCGTAGCTTGTGCCTTGCCGAGATCGTGCGCGACCTTAAGAAATGCGGGCTGAATATCGTTGCGGAATACAAGACCGATAACGGGTGCCGTTTCGCGGTTTACCATCTTTTGAAAAACAAGAAAAAGGGGGCCTAATATGGCTTATTTGAACAAATGTATGATTATCGGGAACCTTGGCAAAGACCCGACTATTGGCTACAACACCAGCGGGCGCGCCAAATGTAGCCTTTCTGTTGCCGTAACGGAGCGTTACAAGGACAGCAACAACGAACAGAAAGAAATTACAAATTGGTTCAACGTTGTGTTCTGGGGCGGTATGGCCGAAACTATCAAGCGCCTTGACATCAAGAAAGGAACTTGCGTTTTCGTTTCGGGCAAGATGAGCTTTAGAAGCTTCCAAGACCAAGACGGACAGACAAAATACGTTTCGGAATTGGTGGCTGACAACTTGCAGATCTTGACGCCGCGACAGGGCAACGGCGGACAACAGGCGGCGCAAGGAAACGCCTATGATGTGCCGTTTTAAACACTAACGGGCGCCCGCTTGTCGGCGCGGCGCCTTTTTTTTCAACCTTCTATTATTGGAGCAAGGAAAATGGATATTAAGTTGAGAAAGGATTTTTTGGCCGATGTTGAAGCGGCTGTTGTAAGCGCTGAAAGAAAGCACCCGAAAATTTGCGATGACTTTTGCACACTTGAAAAAGACAGCGTAAAAGGAATGTTGGCTGAAACTAGAAGCGTAAACGATCTTTACGAAGATGCGGGAACGTCTGAATTTTATTTGGTTATTCGCGAAGAAGTGCTTGAAGCGCTGGAAGCCTTCATTGATGGCGATTACAAACAATGCCTTAAGGAACTTTCGCAAGTTGCCGCAGTAGCAATTCGCGGTATGGAATTCGTTTACAGGCTGACGCCAGAAGCGAAGGCAAGCGAAAAGTTTAAAGGTGGCAAAAATGACTAGAGTAGAATTTGAAAATTTTTGCAAGTGCTTTTTCGTTCCGTTTTCCGTTGACAGAAAACAGGCTTTCTTTATCGGGGAGCAATACGGGCTGACTAAAGCCGATGTTATGACGATCCGAAAGATTGCTGGCTTTTCTTCGCAGAAGATAAAGCCGAAGCTGACGAAGGCACAGCGCGAAAAGCTGGTAAAGGAATACGGGCGCGGCAAAATATCGCTTTCCAACCTTGCAAAGAAATACGGCGTAAGCCGCGTTGCTTGCTGGTATTGGATCAAGAAAGAAAGGGGCTTGAAAAATGGCTGAACTAACCGAATTTGACAAACAATGCCTTGAAAAGATACCGCCGCAAGAATTAAGAATTATTTGTGACGAAACAATAAAAAGAGTTCAATTTGCTTTTAAAGATAGGCATAATTTTTGTATTGCGTATTGTACGGAATGTTTAAAAAAATACGATTATAAGAGCCTTATTAAAACGCCTTGTATTGCAGACATTTTAACTTTAGATTGCCTTTGTGCAGAACATTTTAGGCAAAAGCTGGAAAGGGAGCTTTGCCAGAAGTATATTGACGAACACAAACCGAAGCTGGATTTACAAGACTTTGCAAGGGTGTAATATGGAAGTGGAGCTTGTTTTAATTCGTACAAGAATGAACGATAAAAAAAGCGGCGTCTTTGGATCGCTTTTGCTGAACGGGCATTTTATTTGCCATACGCTAGAAAACAAAGCAAAGATTATCCCTACGGGACTTTATTTCATTGAAAATTCAAAAAGCCCGAAATTCAAAAGGGAGCTTCCATTGATTTATTCGGCAGAAGTTCCAGCAAAGCGCGGTATTCGCATACATTGCGGAAACGATGCGGCGAAAGATTCGCAAGGCTGTATTCTTGTAGGAATGAAAAGAAGCGAAAGCAAGCTTATAGATTCCAGCAACGCCGAAACGATGGTTACTATGATTTGCCGAAATTGTAAACACTTGATTATAACAGAAACGTGAGAATAACAAAATGATTTTCAACAGGAACAAAAAGAAAGCTTCTACAATCAAGATTGACGAAGCCGAAAACGTAGAAATCAACGCGACTATCAAAGACGCCGCTATTGCGTTCTTTGCGCTGGCTCAATTCCTTATGGATAGCGGGCTTACCGAAGTACAGGTAAGATTGAACCTTGACGCGGCAATAAGGCAATACAAGCGTAACAAGCGGCTGGAAAAGGCGAAGAACTAGAACGGGGTTTTGAAAATGGACGAGAAAAATACAAATTTCGTAGACAACTACGAAAAATACAAATTTCGTAGGCAACTACGAAAAATAGATTGGGATTCTGTTATTAAGAACACTAAACCGAAAAAGGGGGTAATAGCTATGGCCTGTGGTGGCAAGAAAAGCGGCGGCAAGAAACCGCCCAAGAAAAAGTAAGGCGTAGAGCCTAACACCCGTATCGTTTCGGCGGTATGTGGTTAGGCTTTATAAAGGGGCAAGAATGAAACTTGTAATTTATATATTTTCTTCGCTATTCATTTTGGCGTCTTTACTGATGATGGCGGGCGCAGTTCTGTTGGGTATTGTGGAGTTCTTTAAACATTAAAGGCGGTTATTATGTGCGAATATTGCGAAAAGAAAAAATCAATTGTTTTTAACAGGTTTGTTGAAAGCCATTTATTCATAAGCAAAGAGGAAAAAAGGATTTATTGGCGGCTTGACAATATCCCTGAAAATGGGCGTACTTGTGTAAGCTATGCTGATATTGAGTTTTGCCCGATGTGCGGGCGCAAACTAAACAAACAACCGCCAGCGATGGCAAAGGAAAATAAAGATGGATAAATATTATTTGCTGGTAGATATTGACGGCACCCTTTCGGACGCTTCTTTTAGGGCTAAAAAGTATCTTTCAAAGGACAACCCAGATTGGGATAACTTTTACTTGGCTTGCGGTGCTGATATTCCCTTACAAGGCGTTATTTCTATTGTTTCCGTTTTGTCAAAAAGCTACGATATTGTTTTATGTAGCGGGCGCCGCGAAAGTTGCAGAGAAGCAACTGAAGCTTGGCTTAAAAATAATGCGCCCGACCTTAAATATATTGCAATGCTTTTTAGGAAAGATGGCGACTTTAGACACGATACAGAAGTTAAGCCAGAGCTTATGTTGGAATATATGAAAAAGAACAACAAGAAAGAACCATTTGCAATTTTTGAGGATCGTAATAGTATGGTTGAAAAATGGCGAAAATTAGGTTTTCTATGTTTCCAGCCGTACAACGGCGATTTTTAGAAAAAGGCCCGCTTTAAAAGGCGGGCTTTCCTTTTTGAAAAAACTAATTTAAGGGTATAAACCGAAAAGGGGCTTAAAATGGACAGAAACGAACAGAAACAGGCAGAAGCCGTTGAAGAAAAGGACTTTTTGACCGCTATCGTAGACTTTTTTGAAAAGCTGGCCGAAAAGTACGAATTTGACGAGAACGAACAGGCGGAGTTCCGTGAGATCCTGTTTGGTGGCGAGAACGCCCGCAACGCTGGCCCGATGTATGACGCCGAAGCAGTTGAAATGGTAGAAGATACCGAAGAACCCGAAACCGAAGAGGACTAGCAAGATGGCAAGGCCCAAGAAAGCACAAGCCGAAGCGCCGAAGGCCGAAGCAACGCCCGAAGCCGTTGAAGCTGAAAAGGCGCCAGAAGCGCCCGAAACGCCGAAGGATTCCAATGTACCGAGCGAGGAACAAAACGCCCTTGAAACGCGCGTTAAGGCCCTTGAAACGATCGTTGCGAACCTTGGCAAGCGGGTTGCAGAATTGGAACGGGTAACGGCTTACCGCAAGCCCGTAACCAGCGCCGATATTTTAGGCTTGTAATAAATAAATAGCGTTCACGCGGAACGCATTAAAACGCGAGGGGCAAATGGAATATTTGCAAAACATAAATTTTCCGTTTTTTGGGAAATTTTCGGCTTTTAACGGCTGTTTTACTGAATGTTGCCCCCCCTTTCTAAAGGGGGTTTTTTGTGCCTAAAGTCAAAAATCCCGTTGGGAACCCGAATATTGTAGAAGCGGGCAAGAAAACACAGATTACGCCCGAAATCGCAAACGAATACAGGCTGAAAGGGCTTGCAATTCGGCGCCATTTGACAGAACAGAAGAAAGTCTGGGAAACACCCGCCGACCTACCGAAAGAACAGGCCGAATTTTTCGCTATGTTCGGATTTGTAGGGCCGCGCCAGAAGCTCATTGACAATAAATATAAATTCGCGTACAAGGCGCTTAAGAAAGCCTATGACAAAGGCGACCTAAACAACATTATCAAGTTTTTCCAGATGTTAGGCTTGGATTGGGCGGCAGACGCGGCGCAATTTATGGCGGCTTTCAACGCGACTATAAACAAGCCCGAAGAAACCGACAAGAACGAACCTGTTGAATTTGTCTTTACGAGAGTTGGCGCCGATGCGGAAAATACAAATTGACTTTCTACCGCATCAAGACCGCCTTTTTTTCAATAATTCACGAATAAAGGGGCTTTATTGCGGGCGCGGCGCTGGCAAATCGTTCTATATGATTACAAGCGCGGCTTGCGACCTTGTACAAGGCTTGCGCGTCCTGTACTTTTGCCAGACGAACAGCGTAATGGAAGGCCAATTTTTGCCCTTCATCATAGAAACGCTTGAAAATTGGGGCTTTAGCCCGAAAGTCAACGAAAAGAAACATATTATTAGCTTGCCCAACGGCGGGAAGCTGTTTTATTTTTCCTATGAAAACTACAAAAAGAGCCGCGGCGCTACAAAGATCCGCAAGATTTACTTTGACGAAATAGCGCTGGGGCCGAAGCCTTCACTTTTGTTTTCGGCGGTGGCGCCCTGTATGCGAGATTCGGGCGGCATTACCGAATTGATATTTGCCAGCACCCCGAACAAGGGTAGCGAATGGGATAAATGGGTAAAAAGCCTGAAGCCAGAAAAATTCGTTATTACGGGCGTCACGATGGACGATAACCCGAAGGCAAGCGAGGAAGAAAAACAGCTTATCAAAGACCTTATTAGCGGCGATCCTAACTTTTTACGCCAAGAGTTCTACGGGGAAATTCTGGACGATGATTTAGCGTTTTGCGTATTGCACAGCGCCGACTTTCCGCAATTCCAGCAAAGCAGACGCGGCTTTGTTTCCATCGGTTGCGATTGCGCGGGCGAGGGGCGCGACAAGTTTATTTTTTCCGCCATTGACGAAAGCGGCATTTTGGAGCTGGTGGAAACAACGAAGGCCGACACACAGGCGCAATTTTCAATTGTACGCGAATTGGTACACAAATACGATGCGCTGCAGATCGTAATAGACAATACGGGCGGTTTCGGCAAGGGGCTTTTTGACCTTTGCAAGCGGGCTTTCCTTGTCAACGGGCGGGAAGTTGAAGTTATCGGCGTAAACTTTGGCGAGGGCGCCGAAGATAAAAAGAGCTATGCCAACGCCCGCGCGGAAATGTACTTTGAGTTTGCCGAAGGTGTCAAGAACGGCTTTTTTGTTTCCAGCGAAGCGGCCCGCGAAGAATTGACGCATACAACTTACTTTAAGACCAATTCGGGCAAGGTTCAATTGATCGACAAGGAAGAAATAAAGGCCCTTATTGGTCGTTCCCCCGACACGGCGGATTCGCTTTGCTTGGCTTGGTACAAGCGCAAGGAAATAAAGGCCCACGCTGACGCCCGACAGGTTGCGGCGGCGTTCCTAAAGGCTTTCGGGCATTAAAAAACTAATTTATGGGTATGAAGCTAAAAAGTTTTTACTACGAGAATTTCCAGCCGAAGCGCTTGAAGGGCGATTTGGTGGAACTTTGCGCCGATTTGGTAGTAAATCTTTTTACAGATGTTGGCTATTTTGTGGTAATTCTTAAGGCTGGGTTTCGCTGGAACGGCGCTAGCGTTCCTTGGCTTTTGCGCTGGTTTTTGCCGAATTGGAGCAAAAAAGACGATGGTTTTAACGTTTTGAGCGCCTTCCACGATGCCGCCTTTGCCAGCTACGGATTTAACGGGCTTTTGACCTTTGAACAATGCAACGATCTTTACAGGGGCGGATTGCGCGAAATAGGTTTTGGACGCTTCAAGGCTTCCAGCGCCTGTTTTAGCGTTAACACCTTTGCAAAAAACCATTTTGGGCAAGACGAAAACAACATTAGGCATTTGTGCCAATGCGAAAGGATAAGCGGGTAACTATGCAGAAATACACCGAAAAGGAACAGCAAGAAATTATAAAAGAATGTGGCGAATTTTTGCAAGATTCGTCTAACGCTTTCAAAGACGATGTAAAGCGACAGGTAGACCAGCTTGAAATGTTCGGCGGCAATTTCTGGACGGACAGCGTTTGCAAGACTTACCGCAGAACAAACAAGTTGCGCCCCAACTTGCATTTTTCCCATTGGGAAGTGTTACGTAACGCCGCAGTTAGCCCGTTTAGCGCTTCCCCTTGGCATATTGCGCTGGAAAATACCGAAAGCGAGAAAACAGAGATTGACAAGGGCGAAGAAAACGCCGCTACAACCAACGAAGAAACACAAAAGGAAATTGACAGCTACGAAGCGGATACAGATTGCAAGACAGCCTACATTGAAGGTGTCGGGCGCGGCTTCATTTGTGGCGCTGGCTACTACCTTTTGGGCGTTGAAACGGACGAATTGACGGGCCAGAACAAGATTTGCGGCGAATTCGTGACGCGCCAAAATTCCGTTGCCTTTGACCCAAACGCAACCTCCGTTGACGGGAGCGATGCGGAACAGGGCGCAATTGTAAACTATATTTCGTTGACGAAGGCCAAGCGCCTTTATGGTAACGGCGTTGTGCCGCTGGACTATCCGAGCGTACAGCCTACGCTTACTTTCGTTGATATTGGGCAATGGCCAAACATTGTAAACAAGATCCAAATTGTAACTTATTACCGCAAAAAAATTATTGAAGTCAAGGTTGACGAAACCAAGACCGAAAAACGCACAATTGTAGAATGGTTCAAGATTTGCGGAAACGCAATTGTTGATTCGGGCGAATTGCCGATTAGGTATATTCCCATTGTGCGCTTTGCTGGTTTCGCCACGTTCCGAAATGGCGAAGTTATCTATACGGGCATTATTGACAAGACATTTAGTTTGCAGTTGGGCATTAACATTGCCTATTCTACGATGGTGGAGCGCGCGGGCCGAAGCGTTAAGGCCAACTACATTACAAACGTTGATTCCGTTAACGGGCTTGATGCGTATTACAAGAAGCTAAACGAAGATGATAGCTTGTTAGTTATGTACAAGGGCGACAAACCGCCTATTCCCGTACAGGAAAGTTTCGTAACAAGCGACCTTTCCGAAATGATCGCGAACACCCGCAATTTGCTTTCCGATGTTGTCGGCATACCGCTAACGGGCATTAACGGCATTAACGAAAGCAACAAGACCGCTACCGAAGTATTGCAACAGCAAGCCAACGCGGAAAGCAATGTTGCGAACATCTACAATAACGCATACAAGGCAACGCGCACTATTGGCCGTATCGTAATACAGCTCATTACGGGCGGCGTTGACCTTAAATTTACGCTTGAAAACGGCCCCGCCATTATTAGCCAGAATATGAAGAAACGGCAAGAATTGGCGATGGTTGCAAACCTGTTGCCCGACAACCTAAAGCCGCTTTTGGCGCTTTACTACGTTGACACGATCAAGAGCGAACAAAGCAAGGAAATAAAGGCCGATATTATAGCCAACTTGCCGACCGACTTGAAGCTAGTTGGCGACCAGCCGACCGACCCCGCCGCTATCCACGAATTGCGCCGTATGCAGGTTGTTTGCGATGGCTTGGCCGAACAGCTTGAAACCATCAAGGCCGAAAACGAAGAACTTAAGAAGCAATACGAAAGCGCCGAAATGAGCCTGTTAAATACCCGCGAACAGCGGGCGGACGATATGGAACGCTTTAGAATTTCGGAAACTAACAAAATGAACCTTGAAACGGCAAAGCTTGAAAGCCAGAACGCGAAGGCGGCGGCTGAACTTGCCATAAAGAACAAGGCCGTAAACGCCGATATGCAGAGGGCCGCGACAGAAGCGGAACAGGCGGCGGTTGATACGGCGGAAAAGATAGCGGGGGGCGAAAATGCAGTTTGATAGCCAAGTTGGGCCGCAATTGACCCTAAACGCCCTGTTCAAGAACAGCGGGCGGGCCTTCAAGAACGCGGCGTTTATGCAGACGCCAGCGGAACACGAAAGGGCCATAAGGAAGTTTACAAAAGAGCGCGAAAGGCAATTTATACGGGCTGGAATGACGCCCGCGCAAGTTGCCAACGCGAAGAAACGCGCCGAAGAATGGGCAAAGAACTATGACGAGCCGAAGAAAATAGAAAAGTATTGGAAAGGCGACCAAGAGCCGCGCCGACCTATCCAAATTTCTAGTTCTTTCATTGGCGGCGTTAGGATCGTTCCCAGCCTTGGCCTTGCCCGACTGAATTTAAACGGGCGTTCCTATTCGTATTCGTTGACGCCCGAAATGGTGGGCAAGATGATTACAAGCAACAGCCTTGGCAAGTTCTACAACGGGCGTATCAAGGCACAAACGGGGCTAATGACCAAAAACAAAGCCTTGGGCTGGTAAATATACCTAAAGACCAAATAAACCAACAGAAACCGCCCTAGAAAGGCGGTTTTCCTTTTTGTGGTATGGTTGGAAGGGTAAGGGCAGAAACGGCCCCAGAACGCGCGTATTGTCGGGTACAATTTTGACGGAAAAAACGAATTGAGCAATAGGTAAGCAATTGCTTTTCAATTGGTTTGTAATTGCTATGTGATTTTTTCACTTTCGGAAAGAAATTTTATAAAAAATCGTGAATGAAAGCGAAAAATTAAACAAAATGTTGAGTTTTTGAGCGAAAAACGCAGTTTTTCGTAATTAAGCAATTGCTTTGCTATTGCTTTGCAATAGGTAAGCTATTCTGTCTTATTGTCTATATTACTATTTTACTATCTATTTCTTTATTTTCTTTTGGTTCTTTTCTTTTTTTCTTTGCCAGTTCCGAAAAAAACTTTTTTATTGGAATTGTAGCCAAAAAACTAATTTATGGTTAAAGGTGGAATTAACCGCCTTTCGTTCACGCGGAACGTACAAAACGCGTCTTGGAGCGTAAAGCTTATGGCAATGACTACCGAAGAAGTAAACGAATACCTTGCACAGCAGAAAGCGGCACAGGAAAACGGAACTGAAACGGAAACCAATAACCCGCAAGGGAAAGAACCCGAACCAAAGACGGAAACGGCGGCTTCGCAAACCGCAACGGCTGACGATGGCGAAGGCGAAGGCCCCGACAACCCACCCAGCGGCGCTGACGCTGGCGGCGAAGACGGAAGCGAAACCAAAGGCGGAACGCCCGAAGGTTCCGAACACTTGGCGGCTGGATCGGAAGGCGAACCCGATACAGAGAAAGACAAAAAGCCTACGGCGGAAGAACGTTGGGCAAAATCTTTCCGAAAAGAAAAAGACAAGCGGAAACGGCAAAACCAGCAATACCAAGCCGAGATTGAACGGCTAAAGCGTGAAAACGCCGAATTGAAGGGCAAGTTGGGCAATGGCGATTTCAAGGCTGACAAAGACAGCGTTTCGGCCCTTGTTAAGATGCAGACTAACGAAAACGAAATTTCGCGTTTGCAGACGGAACAGGTTAACAACCAGATGGCCGATGATATGGCGGAAAATGAACGCCGCGTAAATCTTTGTTTCCCAGACGAGAAAGACCGCCAAATTTACGCGCAGTTGCTCCAAAATTCGGGTTCGGCTTTCGTTGAGAAATTGGACGCCGCAGATCCCGAAGGGGTTATTTTGGGGTGTCTAGACGATTGCGAAATTTCGCCTATCGTATTGCGGGTTCTTATGACGCGCCCCGCCTTCTTGAATGACATTTTGTCCAAGAAAACGAGGCACGGAAAGGAAGTTGCTTTTGACCAGCTTGTCAACCAATGCAAGGTAGCGGACAAGATTATCCGAGCCAAGCAGAAGGAAAAAACGGCGCAAGCAAAGGACACCCTGAAGGCGGGCGCAAGGGCTGGTTTGCAGAACATCAAGCCGACAGGCCGACAAGCCAACAAAGGCGAAGGCGGCGGCGGGAACGTTGTAAAGAACGAAGCCTATTGGAACCAATTTTTGGGCGAACACCCGCGCGGGCGTTAAGTCTAAAAACCATTTTCAATAGGGGTTATCTATGCCTAATACAATCAAGACTAACAGCCTTACCGAGCTTATCGCGGTAAGGTTTGCCGAAGCCGCTAGCTACCTTGTCAACGGCTCCAAGAAATACTTTGCTGGCCAGCTTGAAGGCAAGCGCAACGGCCAGACCTACAAATTCGTTGTCCGAGATACGGGCGAAGCTGTCAACAGCCTTGCTATCGGCGGCGGCGACAAGGTTAGCGTTGTGGAACGTGAAGTTTCGCTAACGCTTGACCCTTGGCATATTGGCGTTAAGACCAACGCGATTGAAAGCGTTACGGATCTTAATTGGGATAAGGAAATTGCCCAGCCGAACAGCCAGAAGCTTGTTAACGCCGTTACCCGCAAGGCCGTACAGGGAGACTTGGGCAAATGCGGTACCGCGTTTGTTGGCGAAGGCTTCTTGCCGCTTTCCCGCGCAAGCGCCCACCTTGCCAGCGTGACCAGCGAAAAGCTTTATGGCTTTATTGACCCGAACATTGAAGCGGTGCTTACCAGCAACGGCCAGCAGTTTGTGCCCGTTGGCGCTCCCCCGATGTACAAGACGGGGCTGTTGGGCGAATTCCACGGCGCCGAATACCGCGCACAGCGTTTCTTTGAACAGGTCAATGTTTCCGCCGATTGCGTGACGGGCCTTACGGGTGCAACGGGCGCAAGCTCCAGCGCTTACACCGACAACAGCAACGGAACCGCAACCCTTAAGCTTTCCTTTAGCGCCGCCGCTACGGGCTTCACTATCCCGCGCGGTATCGTGATTTGGGTTGATGGCGTTTACGCTTGCGATTGTGTCGGCGATGTGACGGGCAACTTGCACGCCTTCGTTGTGCTGGCTGACGTTAGCGTTTCCAGCAGCGCTACTACGGCCAGCGTTTCTGTGCGCGCCGTTGATATGACCGCTAAGAGCGGCACCCGCGAAGTTGCGAAGGCTGGCGGCGGCACCATTGCCACCACCGACTTTAACAGCGCCAAAATCGCTATTCCCGCCGCTGGCATTTACTTTGCTGGCATTGTCCGCGCGGAAGGCGCCTTTGAATTTGAAACCTTGGATCGTCTTGACGCCGAAGGCGCCGACTACGAAAAGGGTTCTGTCAACGGAGTTACGATCCACAAGAACAAGCTTGTTGACCTCGCGTCTATGGAGAACACCACCCGCTTTGACATTGTGTCTTTGGCGGGCATTGTTGAGCCGCGCGCTTGCGCCTATGTGCTGATCAAGTAAGAAAGTTTACTTTCTTTGCCTTGGCTCCTTACAAGGAACAGGAAGGCGGTAGCAATGCCGCCTTCTTTTTGTTATATTAAGGATAACGGGAGCCAAGAAAAATGGAATTTAAACGAATATCAAGCAAGCGGCTTACAGAGCTGTTGACAGCGAAAAAGGGCGGGAGTATAACAACCGCCGAAAACGAGGAATTGGGCTTTTATGCCCAGAATTTCGCAAACATAATTTTGAGAACGCCGAAAATGCGGCGTTTTCTTTTTTTATACGATCCAAAAAAGGTTTATGACCTTGAAAACGAGATGCGGGCGCAAATATCCATAACGATTGTTGGCGCCTGTCCTTACAGCTACGAAAAGAGCTTTGCAAAATCGTATTCGTATTGCCTTTATTGCGCGAACAGCGCCGCTTGCGGAGTTATTAGGCGCCATATTAGGCGCTTGAAGATTGAAGGGGTTATAAGGCATATTTCTAGCTTGTGGATAGCCGACCTTTTCCCATATCTTCACAAGGTTAGGAACCTAAACAGAAGCGCCACCAGCGAAAAAACTAATTTATGTTTAGAGGAATTTTAGCTTATGGTAAGCGTAAGGAACATAATTGTAGAAGCGTTGAGCCGCGCAACGCTGGCGAACCGCAAACAGGGCGCACAGCCTTCTTTGGTTGAAGATGCGTATATTAGGTTTTGCGGTATCTTGCGCGAATATTCCGACAACAATTTTATTACCGCCTATCGCGGCGAAGTTGAATTTGACGGATCCGCCGAACAGATTGAAATAAACGGCGCAGATATTCCAGCGGACGGGATAACGGACATCAAGGCGGCATATTACCGCTCGGACAATTCGCCCGACTATTACCCGCTTAATTTCGTTTCGCTTGAAACTTTTTACGATTGTTCGCTTTCCGATTATACCTATTCTTACCAGCCTATAGGCGAAAACAAGTTTAGGCTTTATCTTAAGCCGCGTTTTGCCCAATTGCACAAGCGCGTAAAGCTTATCTACAACATAGAAATTAAACTAGGCATTGACGATGCCGTTAACTTGCCTATCGTTTACACAGAATTGCTGACAAGGGCGCTTGCGCTAAAGATGGCCATTGACAAGCCGAGAGCGACACCAGACAAGCGTAACGAATTGCGCGCCGAATTGGAAACGCTGGAAAACCAGCTTAAGGCCAACAATGCGGACAATAGGATTTTGACCCGCACCCCGCGCGACAGGTTCTTTAATATTGAAACACTAAAAAGCGGTTCTTTCATTTTCGGTAGCTAGGTTATGGCTAAAAAGTTTATAACTAACATTTGCGGCGGCGTAAAGCGTAGCGATATTAGGAAAGTTGGCCTTTCTGACGCTGTAAATATGTACCTTGAAGAAAAAGACCCTACAGAACAGGCTTTTACGCTCATAATGCGTTCTATTGACGGGTGCAGTACATATTGCACCCCGAAGGGCGAACCGCGCGGAATGTTCAAAGTTTCCCGCGCCTACGATGGCGAAGGATCCCCAGAAGTACAAAAGACATACGGCGTATGGGGCGAAAAGCTTTACTTGCTTGAAGAAAACAACGCAATTGAAATTGGAACGCTGGCGACCAAAAGCGGCGTTTGCCATTTTTGCGAAACGGGCGGTTATGGTTCCGCGCACCCGCATTTAATCATTGTTGACGGAATAAATGTTTACGCCCTTAATACGGGCGTTTCCGTTGTCAACCAGCGCCAGCAATTTTTAGATCACGGCACAATTAAGTTGCCGTTGCGAGTAAACACAAACAATGTGTTTATCAAGCCGACCCATTGCGCGTATCTTTACGGGTATCTAGTTGTAAACGATTCTGGAACAGATGCGTTTTACACAAGCTACCAATACCCGTTTGAAGCTTACCCGACAACCGACCCGAAATATTACGATATTTTCCGCGTCAATACGGCGGCGTTCCTTGATTACGGCTTTGTGACCTATTCCGAATGGCAACCAGACAACACCCTTGCTTTGTTTGCCAACGGATCACGACTTTTTACTTTCGGATCGCGTTCTTTCCAAGTATTCCAATACAACAACGATGTAAACAACCCTTTCAACAGCCCCGATACGGCGGCGCAAAACATAGGCATAAAGGCTGTAAATTCGCTTTGTGGCCTTGGTTCTGTTGTTTGCTGGCTTGGCGGTTCCGATGTTGGAAACAATGGCGTATATGTGAACAGGGGCGGCGTTGAATGTGAAAGAATATCTACGATTGAAATTGAAAACATCATTGAAGATATTGGGGTACAGACTGACGCAATAGGCCAGATGTGGCAAGAAAAGCAACATACGTTCTATGCGCTCACTTTCCCCTACGGCAACGTTACTTTGGTCTATGACTTTTTAACGGGCGCTTGGCACAAGCGGGCAACGCTTGGCAAGATGAACGCTTTGGAAAAATGGCGCTACAATTTCGCGACAATGAACGAAAACGGCAAGATTCTTTTTGCCGACATTGACGCTTGCGTTGTTCTGGACAAGAACAAGTTTACAGAACACGATGGCAACTTGATTTTGAAAAAGCGCGTTGGCGGCGTTATCCTTTCCGACTATATGAATTTTGTTTGTGATTATGTGCAGATTTTCACGAACAACGGACAGAACAACGCCATTGCCGAAAACGCAAAAATCACGATCCGTTATTCGTTTGATGGCGCCACGTTCTCAACTATTGAACAGGTGCCAATTGGCCGAATAGGTCAATACGATTACGAAACGATGTTCTGGATAGGCGAATTTGGAAAATTCTTGACGCTTGAAATTAGCTGTTCCGAACCTTGCCCGTTTGCCCTTATGGGTATTCAATTTGGCGGCGATGCAATGGAGTTCTAGGCGATGATTGAAAAGATTACACCTTGGACACCTACAACGGAACTTTCCGAAGCCTTGCGCGGTTCTTACGGAAAAGAAGTAACCGAGAATTACGCTTGGGCTGTTTTCGGGAACGTGCTAATAGTCAAGGCTTTCAAGGATTGCAATTTTACACCGCCTGTAGCTTGCTACAATTTAAACTACCTTGATGGCGGAGAATTTAACGGAACTTTAACGGCGGGCCAAGCCGCAATTGGAATTTTGAAGTAAGGGGGCTGTTATGGATGACTTTTCGGGAATTGGCGAAGCAATAGCGGGCGGAATTGGCGGTATCGCCAATATCGGTTTTGGTATTTATGACCGCCAACAGCAGAGAAAGAAAGACCGCGAAGCAAGAAAGCGCGTCCAACAGGTTACGGAGCAGACCGCAAGCGACTACAACCAAATGGTTAATATGCTTGACAAATGGCGTAAAGACCAGATCAACACGGCAACGCCAGAAATGGTAAGCGAATATTCCCGCTTGCTTTCCAGCTTTGACCCTTCCGAATATACGGCGGATATAGAAAAGTTTGAATTTACGGACGAAAGCGGCAAGCCGCTAACGCGCGAAGATTTCTTGGCGAAGAACCGCGAACAGATCTTGCAGAGCGTGACCGACCGAATACAGCACAGCGCGGCGGGAGCTGGCCTTGGACGCGGAACGGGCGCCGCCTTGGGCATTGCCGAAGGTGTAGCGGCCAAAGACGAAGAATTGCAGAAGATGGCAAACGAACAATACCTTGGGGAACGCCAGCAAGCTTACAGCGAATGGAGCAACTATATTGACAAGATGCAACGCAAGCTGGACGCTGAAAGGGCGGGAACAGAAAGCCGAATTTCTATGCTTGGCGGTGCAATAGGCCAGCAACAGCAACAGGAAAGCGACTATATGGCAGACTTGCTTTCTTTGCTGGAAAACAAGCGCGCGACAATCAACCAAGCGAACCTTGCTTTGGTATAACGGGGGTTTATTATGGCTAGAGTTTACAACAGCACGCGTTTAATGCTTGACCCTAACTTTATCCTTTCGGCGCGAAGGGCCGCAGACGAGCGCGAAGCCGCCGCGCGTGAAAGCCGCCGCGACATTGCAAAGGGCATTAACCAGACTTTGGGCGCCATTGGTGGCGGCATTGACTACGCATTGCGTAATATGGCAAAGAGCGACCGCCGCGACATTATGGCGAACGCACCAGACATTGATGATCCCGAATACAAAGCCGCTGTTGAACGTTTCGTTGAAACGGGAGATTTAAGCGGAATTAACGCTTACCGACAAATCAAGGAAGGCCGCGAGAGAATGGCCCGCGAGGAAGCCGCCCGCGAAAAGGAACTTGGAATTAGGAAGCGCGAAGCCGAAACGATGGCACAGAGAACGGCGCTTGAAGATGCGAAAATCAAGGAAGGATTGGCCGAGAAAGCAAGGCTGGATTTACAGGAAGCCGAAATTGAATACAAAAACGCTATAACGGGCGCCGACAAGGAACGCGCAAAAGTCAACATCAACAGGGCATTGCTTGACCTTAAGAGCGCTGGCAAAGATGTTAGCGGATATGTGTTGCCAGACGAAAAGCCAAGCGGCGATATTGGCGGAGCTGGTACCGAAGGCGCCGCCGATGATGGCAAATCCATTAGGGCGCAAATAAACGATTTCAAAGCAAGGCTTAACGCTGGGTTCAACACGAAGGCGGAACAGGCCGCGTTTATTGAAGAAGTGAAGGCAAAGCGCGAAGGCTTGAAGGGCGCCGAAGTTGACGAATTTGTCAAGCTCATTGACGATGCGCGAAAGGTAAAGCCCGAAGAAAAGAAGGCCGAAGAAAAGAAGGCGGCACAGAAAAAGAAAGCCGACCTTTACGCCGAAAAGAGCAAGAGCGCCGCCGAATTTTTCGTTTGGTTCAATGGCCTTAACGAAAAAGACCAAGCAGATTACGAAGCCGCATTTAAAGAAGTTTACGGGGGCAAATGATGGCCGAACAAGGTTACAAGCAGAAAGTTTTAAAAGAGATTCTTTCTTTGTCTAGTGTTCCGTCCTTGACGGATCGTCAAAAGAAGTTTCTAAAGAATTTCGCTAATGACCTTGCAAAGAAAGACGAAAGCGAAATTAGAAAATCCATCTATGCGACCTTTAGACAGGGCGGATTGCGCGGCGGAGAGATTCGCGGGCTTTTGCCTATCTTGCCCGATTCTAGCGAATTGAGAAAAACGGCCCTTGGAAAGAAGCCCGAATACAAGAAAGGCGGCAAGGAAAAGTTGGCCGAAATGTTCGCTGACGAAGGCGGCGCCAACGTGATAGACCAGCGCACAAAAGAATTCTGGATTAACAACCCGAATTTGGACGATGCGAAAATTGAAGCGGTGGCGAAGGCCAACGGGCTTACCAAACAGGAACTTTACAAGCGCCTTGAAGAAGAAAGCAACAAGGAAACGCGCCGACAGATCGCGAAGGGCGAAGAATACGGCGGCTGGTTTGACAGCCCGAAGGCTTTTGGCTCCAACCTTGCGGGAGCCGTTACGGGGCTTGTTTTCCCGCGTAGCGTTGAAAAGGTGGAAGCTGGCGAAGATGTGAAGCCCGAAGATGTGGGCTTGGACGTTGGCGAAAACTTGATATATACTTTGAACCCCGTTAGCGCTGGCGCTGGCCTTGGCTTGCGGGCGCTTGGAAAGTTTGCGCCGAGAGCCGCCGAAAAGGTGGGTTCCGTTGGTTCAAGGATTGCAAAAACGGGTGTAAGGAACCTTACTATTGGAACGGGCCTTAACGCCTTTGCAAATCCTATCCTGTTTGAAACGGCGGACGCCATTATTTACGATGATGGCCCGCGCGCGAAATTCAATACTACCGATGTGATAGCGGGCGGCGTAACTAACTTGGCAGTTCCTACTTTCTTGCGTTCTAGGCTTATGAGCGCTGGCAAGTTTGGCGGCGTTAAGGGCGGGCGCACAGATACAAAGGCATTGGAAAAGGCTTTTGGGGAAGGGGAGCAAGCCAAGATTCCTACGTTTGGCGAATTTACAAGCGACTTGGAAAAGAAGCTTTCACGCAAGAAAGAACTTGCCATAAAGGCCGAGAACAGGGGCGGCGTTGGCAACGTTGAAGCGCATTTGACGCCAGCGGAGCTAAAGGAATTTCAGAGCGTAAAGCCTATTTACGAAATTGGAACCGAAATAAACGAAGCCGCCGAAGGCATAGCAAAGATCATTGGAAACGAAGGCTTGCCGCTTGACGAAGCCACAAGAAAATATTTTTCTGGATTGCCGAAAGAAAAGCGCTATTCAATACAGCTTGCGAACCGCGAATTGGGCGATGCGGCCCCATTCACGTTTGTAAAAGACGAATTCGCGCCGACAAACAATTTGCTTTACGCTATCAAGAATTCAAGTTGGGCGCCTGTACTTGAAGAAGCCGCCTTTATGACACCCGAACTGCAGAAGGCCGCGCAAAAGAGCGCAACGCGCCAAATGCTGTTGGGCGGTGCCGTAAATTGGGGTGCAAACAAGTATGGCGATACCGAACAGGGCGGCGTTGTAGGGCTTTTCCCCTTCTACGATGTGAAGGAACAGAGAAAGAAGGACAAGGAAGAACAGGAAAAGGCCGAAGAACTTGAAGCGATGCAAGGTTATATTTTCCCGTTTGAGAACGAAGAAAGCGAGGGTTTATAAATGCGTAACTTTGACAATTACGAACAGATAACCGACAACGAAGGCAACTTGCTTGTTGGCAAGCTGGTTTTTTGCCGTAAGGGTACAACTACGCAAGAAACAATCTACGCTTGGGATAGCGAACATAACGAATATGTGGCTATAAATCCCGTTGTCTACATCAACGCCAACGGGCGCCCCGAAAATCAAATTTACCTTGGCGATACCGATTACACAATATATGTATTCAAGTATATAGGCAACGGCGAAATGGATCTTGACGCGGAACCCGAAAATTGGCTGGCGCAATATTCGTTCAATAACCTTTACTTAACCTTTGAAATTGACATAAAGACCGACAGCCCGACCCTTATAGCAAATATGGCGGAGCTTGAAGCGACCGACCCCGCAAACGTTGGCCTTGTCAACGGGAAGGCGCTTGTTTGCCTTGGCGGTTACAATGCGCTTGGCGATTGCCCGCCCGTTTTCTACGTTTGGGATAACGCCAGCACGAAAACGGCAAACGGCGTTGACATTGTGGCCGTTACGGGTATTTCCGTTGGCCGCTGGTTGCTTGTCAATACGTTTACCGAAACGGGCTTTGATGTTCGTCACGCTGGGTGCTTTGCGGCGCCTACAACGGGCGAAACGAACATTAACCAAAGTTACGCTATCCAGCGGGCCGACACTTACGCCGTAAAATACGGGCTTAAGCTGGTGTTCCCAGACCTTTTTGACGATACATATAGCTATTACCTGTTGACAAACCTAATTGTAAATAGCGAAGTTGTCGCGGCTGATGGCGTAAAGCTTATTTCGGACACAAGCGCGAACCTTAAGAACGTTTCCGAAGAAAACCTTAAAAAGAAGGTTCCGTTTGTCTATCACGATGGAACATATACGGGAACTTGGAGCGTTACGGGCGACACGATTAGAACGGGCTATTTTGAGAACGCCGAAACGGGTAGCAACACCAATTGGCCACCGACTATCGTAGCAAACAAAAAGTACATTTACGATGCGTCCTTTAATTGCGATGGCGGTATTGACCCCATAATTGCGGTTAGCAACATTGATATAGAATTTGTCTTGCTTCTGGAAAACGAAATTTACAGCCTTACCAATTGCAAGATTGAGAGTAAAGGAAAAATCAAGCGCCATTGCTATTTTAACAATTGCGAAATCAAGGGTACGTTCTTTGATTCTTCGTTGACCGCAAGGGATATGGCCGACAATTCTTTTACTGGTTGTAGATCGTCTATTGACACTTGGGGAAGCGTTGAAAAATTCGTTGTCTACAAGGCATATAACGGCGACCGCTGGCTAGACCTTAACGGGAAAAATTGCAGTTTGGATTTGTCCAGCTACGGCGGCGGCAACTATTACCCGTTCCCGTTCCTTAAGATTACAAACGCGACATTTTCCAGCGTTACAACTTTCCCCGTTGATAAGCACGGAGTAAAGGGAACGTTCCTAACGCTTGAAAACGTTTCAATGGCTGGTTTGGAACTTTCGACCAATACGGCCATTACTAGCTTTATCTTAAAAAATTGCAATATAAACATCGTCCAAGAAAACAGCGGAACTTTGCCTAATGCCGTATTCAAGGCGCAAGGCTCTACAATTTCGGGCGATGCGTTGCAAGTAAAGACTTTTGAAATTAACAATTGCAATATCAAAAACGCCATTGGCAACAATTCGGCAAGCGCAACGGCAACGGGCATTGTTGAAGATTCCATTATTGACGGGCATTGTATAGACTTTTTCTCTACAAGCACGTTTAACGTGATTTTCAAGAATAACGTATTGCGTAACGGCGGGCAATTGGGCTTTTATGGATCGGGAGCAAACCAAAGCTTTGTTTCTACCATTATCGCCAACAATTCTGTTGAAGATGGCCCGCGCGACTTTATCGTTAACGGCGTTAGTTCTTGGAATGTTTCAAATATCGGTAGCTACGAATACAAGGGCAATACGGGTATTTTGAAGGGCGAAGATAAGATAAAGCTTGTCTTGCGTATTCCGTATTATACTTACGGCGCCACGATTCCAGACGGAACTTTGCGCTATATCCAGCAGAGAAGCACGAACAGCCCTTATTGCGACCTTGTAGGAGTTACGATTGGGGATTTGCTGTTTTCTTTTGGCGAAAATACGCAACACGATATTTTGGCCGAAACGGAGCCTAAATACAATACAACTTTAACAGAGCCTGAATATTTGCGCGAATTTTCCGATTCTGGAACCTTTGTAAACAGCGATACTTACAAAAATGTATGTGGCGCAATATGTACGGCGATCTATGACGCTGGCGTTGTTGATACGAAGGGCGTTTTTGACGGAACGTTTGGCGGTTACGATTGCCTTGTTGTTACTCATAGCGGTATGAGCGATGGCGACTTGTGCGACCTTATCTTGAACGTTGAGAAGATTTACAGGGCGGAAGCTACAGGGGGGCTTGTGAAATGAAGGTCTTTTTAGAGCTTATAGCCAAGTATGGCGGCGCAAGCGGGCTTATTGCCGCGTTTTGCGTTTACATCGCTTGCGCCAACGGCGTAGACAAGGCGAAGGAAAGCACCCAGCAGAACTACAAGTTGTTTGAATACCGCGTTTTGACGCTGGAATCGCAACAGAAGGAAACGGCGGCGCAATTCGGGGAGATACAGAAGGCGCTTTTAAACATCAATGTTTCTATTTCAAGGATTGAAACGCTTTTGGAAAAAGCGCCAAAAAACTAATTTAAGGTTAAAAGGGCTGTTTTATGGCATTGGCATATTTGTTAGATCCGTCTTTTCAAACCTTGAACGAAAACGGGGGCCCGCTTGTCGGCGGGCGTATAGAGGTGTATTACCACAATAGCCATTTGCCGTATATCACTAAAGCAGACTTTAACGGAACGAACAACCCTTTTGAAGTTCCGCTTAATTCAAAGGGAATGGCGGTAATAATTGCCGATTCGTCAAACGCCTACGATATTTATTGCTATGACGCTTTCCACGCCCTATATTGGAGCCGCGAAAACGTTACAACGGCTGGCAACGTTGGCGATGTTAATATTGTTGGCGATGAAATACTAGAATTTACAAAATCCGTTTCGGGCAACGATGTAACCTTTAACGGATCCGTAAGGGATTTTTCTATTGGACGCGACAAGTTCAAGAACGGACACGATTTGATACCCGATTCTAGGTTCTTGAAATTTACCGACTTCGCGGGCGATGTGGTAGTTAGCCTTTGCGACAAATTGCAGAACTTTTTGACTAGCGGGGGGTATGTACCTTGAGCGAAGAAAATATTTTGCTAGGTAGTCAATCGCCAGACGCCGATGTTTTGTTTTACAATAAAGACAAGGCATATTATACGGGCAACTTGCAGTTGCGCGACAGCGGCGTAGATTATGACCTTGAATTTGACGACAACGGAACAATTGTAACAGCCACCTACGAATATGTAAGGTAAGGAAGGCACAAAATGAGAATTAACGCTTTAGGCAATACCGCCACCGACTTTGCAAACGATGACTATATAGTCATTGACGGAACCACAAACGGCTCACGAAAAATGGCTAAAAGCTCACTTTTAAAAGTGACAAAAGAAAACGCAATAAAAGAAACTATTTCTAATTCTTTTGATCCTTCTAGAATTGAAGCGACAAAATATTTAGCTGGAGAAAGCGTTGTATATGAAGATTCTGTATATACATTTTTGGTTGATCATTATGGAGCTTGGGATAGCTCAAAGGTTCAAAAAGTTTTATCTTTAGATACTAAAACTAAAGACCACGCAAAATTAAAAAGTTGTAAATCTAAAGGATTTAATTATACTAAAGTATCGTATAATTTTGGAAATAGAGCTTGGGGAATAAATCAAAAAATAAACGGATTTGTAAAAAGGGTTTCAGCTGTTTTAAATCCTTATTCTTCTATAGATGTTGTTTTTGTATCTAAACTAACAAAAGACTATAAAAAAATTTCAACGCTTGTAAATTCAACTTCAACAATTAAAGAAATTTCTGTTGATGTTGATGCTTACATAAATGGATATATAGGATTGTCGGAAACTAGCGGTTTTTCTGTACTTCCTTTAGTTAAAAGAAATGACGGGTTTTGCAATGGTTTTGCATTTGTTTATAGTACCCTTAATTTTGAAGAAACAAAAAATTGGACTCCAGCAATAAGCATTGATTATTATGACATAGAAGATTATATAGACAAACAAGAAACAACATATACAAATATTATATCTTCTAACGCTTCGCCAAGCTATGCAATAAACCAATCGTTTTCTAGAGCCGTTACGCTTAATAAAAGTTATAAAGGCAAAGTAAAGAATGTTAGTGCATTTGTAAAAGCAAATAGCGAAATTGCAGTAGTAGTTTGCAATGATAACGATTTTACACCTTATATTGTATTGACTAATTCAACAAGTTCTGATTCTTGGATTAGTGCAGATTGTGATATTAAATTAGACGATGGCGATTTTATAGGTATAATGCCTTTTGGTGGAACAACAGATGTTTATTGTCAAAGAAACAATGTTAATGGCGGCGCAAGGTTCTATTTCACTAATACAGGCGTTTTTATAAATGAAAGCGATGTTTGGACAATAGCATTAAGATGTGTAATTGAAAGTAGCGTTAAAATTAGTGAAGAAAACGCAATTGAGATACCGAAAAATATTATTGTTCCTATTTATGGCCAATCATTAAGCGTTGGTGCTGACGCTACCCCGCAATTAAAATCCGCTGGAATAATTAACGGAAATTCAATGAATGGTAAAGTAATTTGTACGTCTTTAAATATGACAACGCTTAATAGGTACGAATTGACTTTAATAAATGAATATGACCAAGAAACACCCGCAACAGGTTGTGTTTTGGGAATTTTTGAAGAATTAAGCAGGCTTACAAATATTCCAAAAAATTCTAAAGTGTGGGAAACAATTAAGGTATTTGCTGTTTCTTGCGGCCAAGGATCTTCTTCGCTTGAGTCTTTGGCAGATCCAGACGGGACGCTTTATTCTGGTCTTATTAATGCCGTTACCAGACTAAATACGTTAATAACTGACATTGGAGAAACAGCATTTATTCCAGCTCTCGTATGGATTCAAGGCGAAACAAATATGCGCTATGGCGTTACTTCGCCTTCTTATTACGCAGATGACTACAAAAATAAATTGTCTAATTTAGTTGCATCTATTAACACTGATTTTAAATCAATAACAGGACAGCTAGAAGATATTAAGTGCGTTTGCTATCAAACTTCATCGCAGGGGTATATTAACGGGCAATATTACCAGCTAGATTGGAATTTTGTAAATATTCCTAAATTGTCAAAAGTTCCAATGGAGCAAATGCTTGCTGTAAGAGATTTAAGCAATTTTGTTGCAAGTGCTCCAGCATATACCATTGAACATAACGAAGATGTTGTTGGAAAAGCAAATATTCATTTAACAAATGTTGGATCTAGGCATTTGGGGTATTTTTGCGGTAGCTCTATAGCTAATATCATATATGGTAAAAATCAAAAATGCGGAATTTTGCCAATATCTTACAATGTTGTTGGTAATGACATTACAATTAAATTTTTAGTTGAAAATGGAACATTGACAACAGATTCTTCTTTTGTAAAACGAATTTCCAATTATGGATTTTCTGTTATGACAAGTGGGAATATCGATATAATTACAAGTGTTGATATTTTTGAAGATTCTGTTGAAATTAAGTGCAGTCAAAGCCCTGTTGGCGCATTGTTAAGTTATGGTTGTATTGGAACAGATAACTACGATGGAAAAACAAAGGGCGCTAGAGGAAACTTGTGTTCAACATATTACAATTTTGTAGAAATTGAAAACAAAAAAATTGTCCAAAAAGAATTCTGTTATTCTTTCTATTGCGTTTTAGCGGCTGGGCAAAACAATATAGAATAACCAATAGTTTAGCAATAGCTTAACGATAGCGAAGCAATCTTGACTTATTGTCTATATGACTATTTGTCTATATTGCTTTGCTTTTTCTTTTGGTTCTTTTCTTTTGTAACTTTTTATTTACTTGCTTTGCCTTCCAAAAAGGCTATATTTTAGGTGCTGGACATTACATCTTGTTTATTCTTCCTTTTGTAGTTTACGGGGGCGGGCGGCGTTGAGATAGTCCAGCATTTCGGCGCCGCCCTTCCCTTTTCAAAAAACAAGGCTGGACAATGTTTTTTCACTTTGATTTCTACCCCGCCGACCTTATGGCGGTTATAGCTGGACGCACAGCGGAGGACGCTGGCGAGATTGTCCAGCAATGGCTTATTGGCCTAATATCCAATTCAACAGATGGCGTAAAGGATCGCAAGGCGCGCGAAAGCGTGGAAAAAATGCTTGACAATTGCCGCCGCCGTTCCGATATATACAGGGCCAACGGGTTGAAGCGCAATAAAGGCCCCGTAAAGCCCGAAAATCCCGAACCCAAGGAAACACCCGAACCGCAGAAGAAAGCGGCCCCGAAGCCGCCCAAATCGCCGCTATTCGGCTTTGCGCTGGTAAACGTTACCGAAAAGGAAAAGGCCGACTTGGAAAAGCGTTTTGGCGCCAAGCTACAGCGTATGGCCGATATATTGCAGAACTACAAGGAAAGCACAGGCAAGAAATACAAGAGCGATGCGGCGGCGTTGCGCGGCTGGGTTGCCGACAAGGTGGCCGAACAGGAACGCCGACAGGGTGCAAAGGGTTTCAAGGAACAGGAACGCGCGCGCGATGCACAGAACGCCGCCGAAATGCTGACAGACGAACAGAAACGTTATTACGGGCTGGACAATTAAGATGGAACAGGAACAGGTAACGAAGATGGCGGCGCAGATCCGCCGCGAAGTAATCTATTATTTGCTCAAAAACGAATTCTTGGCGAACCGCCAGAGCATACCCGAAAAGGAAACATTGGCGTATGAAATTGAGCGCATAAGCGCCATACCTTGCCAGACGAAGCTGTTGAAGCGGCTTTTTGAAGAAGCGAGGGAATACCGAGAAGAACGCGGCTTTTACCCAAGCGCAGTAACGATTGCGGATTTGGAAGCGGCTTGGAAGTACAAGCCCGTTGGCTACGTTTGCAACCAAAATGTAAAATTCGGTTTCCTTCCTTGGAAAAAGGACAAGGAATTGCGGGCGCTTCCATCCGTTAAAGCGTTGCTTGAAGGCTACAGGGTTCTTTTGAGGAAAGGCGAGAAAATACCATTGCCAGCGCCCGAAGGCGAAAGCGAAGCGAAGAAGATAGCGGGAATTGTGGCGAACCATCTAACGCAAGGGGCTAAAAATGCTTGAAAATACGGACACTATTAGCTTTTTGCCGAATATAGACGATCTTGAATACGAAGGGCGCCTTGTCGCTACGGATTGGGCGCCAGCTAACCTTGACGAAAACGGAATGTTTCGCGGTGCTGTAAGACACTACGAAGCGGGTAGCTATCTAAAAACGTACCTTGAAATGAAGATTTGCAGATACGGGCTTTTTGTCCGCTATCAATTTTCTTACGGCCATAAGACCTACGGAACGGCGCGCCCGTTTGCGGTTGATTGTAGCGGTTCTTGTCACAGGGGCAACGCGCCCGAATTTATCGCGGACGGGATTAGAAACGAACTTTGGTACAGGCTTGTAGACGATGGCAACTTGGACAACGAAGGCCGCAAGGCGATAATAAAGCTTTATGACAGCAAGATAAAGGAACAGGTAACAAGGGATTTGCGAGGGCCGGACAATGGGAAAATTTGAAGATGATTTGAAGCGCGTTAGGCTTGAAGAAAAGGCAAAGCCCTTTGATTGGTTTAGCTTTCTTGAAAATGACGCAAACAAAGCTATAAGAAAGTTTATACAGGCAAACAAACGAAAAATCGTTATCAATTGGAACGCGAGAACCTACAGGGAATTTAGGCGCATTTTTGATTTTGTCAATGAGCTTGTAACAATTCCAGATCCGCAAACAACTTTCTATTGCGTTGCGCCGAAGTTCAAAGTAAAGGAATTTAAGGTATATAAGCGGCGTTTCGGTTTCGGCCATTGCAAGTTCTATATAAATCTTGAATGGCCTTTCGTGATTTACTACAGGCGCGTTGTAGATGTGCTGGCGGACAACGAAATAAAGTCAAGCGAATTTGCGAAGATGGAAGGCGCCAAGCATAACGAAATATACTGCAAGGAATATCCTTTTGAAAAGGAATTTTCTTTTGAGTTTGCCCAATGCGGAAAGAACGCCAAATGGATATTTAACGAAATCTATTTAAGGTTTTTGAACGCGAGATTTTACGCGATTAGCCAGCAGATGAATAACCCGCCGAAAAGTGTAGAAGAATTTACAGAGCAGAATTAGCGAATTTGAGCGAAAAACAGCAATTTCAAGAAAAATTATTGTATATTATGAATAACGGCGGCGATGTTGCCGCGTAATGCCCCGAAGGGCAAAGGCTGGACAATGCAGATTAACGGAAAAGTACATTGCTTCTTTGAGCAAAGCGGCACTTTCAAGAACGAATTTATCAAGTTGGGCATCCCTGCCGAAGATTACGACATACAAAATAATTTCGGGCAGACCGACCACGTTGTAGACCTTTTTGAAAACATACAAAATGCTTACGAGGGGGGGGCAAGCGTGTTTGACAACATAACAAAAGAAGATTTGATTGTTGCGTTTTTCCCTTGTATTTATTTTTGTTGTATGTCGCAAATGGCTTTTACGCTTGGTTATACGAATTATAGAAAAATGACTGATGCGGAAAAAATACAAGCAATAATTAAACGTGAAGAAAATCGTACTATCTTTTATAAGATTATGTTAAAGCTTATTGGAGTTTGCTATAAAAGAGGGTTAAGGCTTGTAATTGAAAACCCTTGGAGCGAACAAACTTATTTAAAAGCAAATGCGCCAAAAGCGCCTGATATTGTAGATATTGACAGAACCAGGCGCGGAGATTGTATGGTAAAACCAACCGCATATTGGTTTTATAATTGCTCACCAACAAACGGCTTTACCAACCAACAATACAGGGGGAAGCCGAAAACAATTTTAGACACAAAGGGAAGTTCTGTTGCTGGTGTATGTTCCGAAGATCGTAGTATGATTTTGCCCGATTACGCTAGAAATTGGATTTGTGATTTTGTTTTAGGGAAAAAACAAAATATTGGTCAACTTTCACTTTTTTAGCGAATTTGAGCGAAAAACGGCAATTTCAAGAAAAATTAAAATTTTTGTTAAAAAGTATTGCTTTTAACAAAAAATTATTGTATATTATGATTGTCGGGCAATGGGGCTTGACATAACAAAGGCTGGACGCTATGAAAAAACAAAACAAAACCTATCTTTCTTTGGCAGAACAGGGCATTTCCAAAGCTTGGGATAAAATAGTTATCTTCAATGAAAGAAGAATTGAAAAAATGCAAATGGTGGTTTACTACCAAAACAAGCCGTTCTACTATTGGCCAGTAAAAGACGCTTTTGATGTTGACGACTTGAGATTCAGGCTTGAAGTTATGATTGATCTTTACAATAGGTCAACGTTAAACCTGCGCAAGATAAAAAAGGCTATTACCCGCTATTTTGTTTCGGGTGACGCTGGCGAAAGGGTAATTACCTACAGGCGCGGCGGCGTTTTCTTCCCTTCTACGGGGGTGTAATATGAAATACAAATTTACAGAAGAAACAAAAGTTTATTTTGGCCGAACTTTTCATAGAATTGTATGCGTTACGGCTTTCGCAAACGTGGCCGCTGGAGAACTTGGCGGCTGGATTGAAAAAGAACAAAATTTAGATCAATGCGGCAATGCGTGGGTCTACGGCAATGCGGAGGTCTGCGGCAATGCGAAGGTCTACGGCGATGCGAAGGTCTACGGCAATGCGGAGGTCTACGGCGATGCGAAGGTCTACGGCGATGCGAAGGTCTGCGGCGATGCGGAGGTCTGCGGCAATGCGGAGGTCTACGGCGATGCGAAGGTCTGCGGCAATGCGGAGGTCTGCGGCAATGCGAAGGTCTACGGCGATGCGGAGGTCTGCGGCAATGCGAAGGTCTACGGCAATGCGAAGGTCTACGGCGATGCGGAGGTCTGCGGCAATGCGTGGGTCTACGGCAATGCGAAGGTCTACGGCGATGCGGAGGTCTACGGCAATGCGTGGGTCTACGGCAATGCGAAGGTCTGCGGCAATGCGGAGGTCTGCGGCGATGCGGAGGTCTACGGCGATGCGGAGGTCTGCGGCGATGCGGAGGTCTACGGCAATGCGAAGGTCTGCGGCAATGCGAAGGTCTACGGCGATGCGGAGGTCTGCGGCAATGCGAAGGTCTACGGCAATGCGAAGGTCTACGGCGATGCGGAGGTCTGCGGCAATGCGGAGGTCTACTGCAATGCGAAGGTCTGCGGCAATGCGAAGGTCTACGGCGATGCGGAGGTCTGCGGCAATGCGAAGGTCTACGGCAATGCGAAGGTCTACGGCGATGCGGAGGTCTGCGGCAATGCGGAGGTCTACGGCAATGCGAAGGTCTACGGCGATGCGGATTATATCGTATTGAAAAATAATTGGAGTTCTGGCCGATATTTTACCTATACGCTATCTAACAAGATGTGGAAAGTTGGTTGCTTCTTCGGAACAGGCGAAGAATTGATAAAAAAAGCGTATGCAGATAGCGAAATTTCGGGCAGATGTTACGAAGCTTCCGTCAAGTATGTTGAAGAACTGATTAGAATAAAGGAAGGTTTAAAATGCATAACGGAATAAACGTTTTCGCTGGCTTGGCTTGTGTTTTCCTGTACGGCGCTTTGCTTTGGCTTTGCGCCTTGATTGAGGGGTAAAATATGGAACTAAAAGTATATCATTGCAACGAATGGCACAACGAACATACAGAATTTTACCTAAAGAACGAAGCAGACAAGTTGATTGAAAGAAAAGACAAGGCTTTTGAATATGCACAAGCCGTTATTTTGGTTGATATTGGAATTATCAAGAAGCAGAAAAGAAAGCGTTGCTTGGCTATGGCTGAATGGTGCGAATCTACGGCGCTGTGGTGTTATCAAGCGGCTAACACACTACCCATAGGTTTTCACGCAACATTATACGGAAAGCCTGTAATGATAGAGCCAGACCGCTTATTCAAGCGGTTTGTGCTTCTAAAAAATTGGAGCAAGCGTTGGCGTAAACTTGCCGAGAAATTTAAAAAGGGGTAAACTATGGAAAGTACAATTGAAATTAGGCACAATGGCGCCTGTGTCAAGATCACTTGCAAGAATGGCCGTTGCTATTACAACACCAGCGGCCAGCCTTCAAAGGAACTTGTCAAGGTTATTCAATACTTGGAACAGGTACGCGCGCCGATGGCTACCGCTTCCAAAATGGTTATTTCCGAAATGTTAAAATAATTTTTCTTGCATTATCCAAAATGTTAAAGTATATTTCACTTAACAACGCCCAAAAGGGCAAAGGCTGGACAATATGAATATCTACGAAAAACTTAACGCGGCCCGTTTGCAGATTGCAGAAAAGGGCCTTTCCAAGACAGGCAACAACACTTTCGCGGGGTTCAAGTATTTTGAGCTTTCCGAAATCTTGCCCGTTGTCAACAAGGTCAACAACGAATTGAATCTGTTTAGCGCGTTTTCTTTCTTGCGCGATACGGCAACGCTGGAGATCGTGAACGCGGAGAAGCCTGAAGAAAAGGTTACGTTCTCGTTTGCTTACTCCCCCGATGGCGCGAAGCTTAAGGCTTGCCACCAGATACAGAACGAAGGCGCCGTACAGACCTACATAAAGCGCTATCTTTACCAGAACGCCTACGAAATCGCCGAAGCAGACCAGCTTGACGCGTCCGTTGGACGCGATGAACCGAAGCCGACCAGCAAGCCCACAAAGCCCGCGAAGGCTAGCGAAGCGCCGAAGGTTTCCAAGAAATCGTTTGCGGAAACTATCGCCGAAGTTGCGAAAGACCACCAAGAAGAACTTTACGAAGCCTTGGGCAAGAACGGCTACGAAAGCGTTGACGAAATTATTGAAAGACAGGCGCAAGTTGCCTTCTATTCCGACCTTATGAACATTATTCACAGCAAGTAAACAAACATAACTACAAAGGGGGCCAAATATGGCTAAAGAAGTTGCAATTTTTGACGAGAACGATTTTAAGCAGATAGTTTTCACACCAGCCGCGCAAGATGCGTACAATTTCGCATTGCAGAACGCGGGCTTGGAAATGGAAGCTGGTAGCGGCGAAGAAGCCGACTTTATCCAGCACCGAAACAACAAAAGCGGCTGGCGCGATCTTTGGGAGCTTAAAACGCTTCTTGAAAAGGGCGCCGCTTCCATCAAGGAAGTTGTAAAACACACTTTCAATATTGGCGGCTGGGAAAGCTTGCCCGAAGCGAAAGAAAACAACGGCGTAAAGATTAGCTGGAGCAAGCAAAGCTATACTTACGAATACCAAGTTGACGGGTGCGGCGCTTCCATTATGGCGGCTTTACAGGAAAAGGGCCTTTGTAGCGTTGAACAGGTTTTAAGCCTTGTTCCCGTCAACATCTTCGCGAAGGCGGCTGGCGTGAGCCAAGAAAAGATGTTTGAAATGTTCCCAGAATTCATTTGCGCGAAGGCAA
>Ga0310786_10002145_pt1 | contig 30755 bp, 29 predicted proteins | sample AusTroGonzalo_MG_FD_203881 | JGI IMG/M metagenome (GOLD analysis project Ga0310786, IMG submission 203881) | Bovine rumen microbial communities from tropical cattle in Woodstock, Queensland, Australia - Gonzalo_03 (v2) (version 2) | ecosystem: Host-associated > Mammals > Digestive system >...
GTGGCTTTGAACGCGAAATAAAAAAACGTTTTGAATACTGGAATAGTTTTAGAAAAAATTAAAATAATATTTTAATATCTAACCCAACTTGGATTTCTTCTGATTCAAATTCATAATCGAATTTACTGACCCATTGAGTATTTCCATACTGACGTAACAACTTTAAATTTAACCATTCTTGATTCGGTAATAAATATTTGTTGGTTGATTTTCTTAAATCAAAACCAAATCCAAAACGCCAATCATATTGCATACGAAAATAAGCTTCTGGTATAAAATCAATATAAGATAAGCCACGTTTTTCATCAAAAACCCATGTAGATTTAACTGTTCCGGACAACGTCAAACCAGCAAATTGACGACCAAAACGCAACCCTGCATAATAAGAAGAATCTGCATATTCTGGTGTTCTAACATGCGAAGAGCCCCACAATTTCAACCCAAACAAAGCATCAGATATTATCCGTGAAGTACCAGTGCCATTATTCATACGATACGTACCACCAAACTCAGTACTTGAAAATCCATTTTGATTTTCTCTTGTAAAATCGATTTGATAAAGTATATTCGCATGAATAACAAAACTGTTATTTATACCATAACCAAAATATTGTCCGATACGTAATTTACTGTCTATGTAATTAGCATATGTATCAGATAAAAATCCACCATCTTGAATTAAAAACAAAGGATCTGATAAATCATTAGATAAAACATTTTTAAATGCCAGTTTAATTTGCTGATAAGCAACAGAATTATCAGAAGATGTATCAGAATATGAATTTGTTGATTGTGGTGCAACAAACGGTTCTTCTGAGACTTCATTATCTGCAACAAAAGTATCAGACAACACTACATCTTCTGCTATTGCAGAATTAACAAATGCCAAACCACACAAAATCAACAAATACTTTTTCATCATCTTTGTACCAAATCAAGAACTAGAAATACAATATGGCCTGCAACCCGATTTTCCATTCATTATAACTTTTGATTTTATAGTCACCAGTTGTATAAACCAAATTACTATTCGTTATAGTACCAACTGGTGCAGGATTCACATCATAATTCATGTACTGTCTAACCTTGTTCTTTGCAGAATCATACAAAGACGTTGATGCATACAAGCTTAAAGCAAAAGAATCACCTGGTTGTAAACCTAATGTTCCTTTGATATTCAATTGATTGTGCCAATCATAATATCCATAAATCAATTCACCACCAAGATATAAATATTTATTCAATGCAGAAAATGTACCCATACCACCTTCTACATAAAATACGTCTTTGACATCTTTCTTATAAGATAACATCAACCAGTCACCAGACGCATCATCAACAAAGGCACCATAAATATCACCATCTGTCAAGTTAGAATATCCAAATCGTGCCAACCCATAAATGGTCGTTCTGTTGATTTTATAGCCAGCTTTGACATCAAAGATAAACGTATTTGCTGTATCTTTCTGATGCTGGAAAAATCCAGAAAACATAGCAATCCATTTATCATTATCAACAAAGCGATTTTGCAAACCAATTCCAAATAAATTCACACCAGAACTTGATGTCTCATTATCATACAAGCCATCAGCAGTGGCATTATTATCAGACCAATCTTTAAATTTCACTTTGGTATTATCATACTGAGCCATCAAAATCAAAGCCAAACTATCAGACAAACCAAAACTTAAATCTTCTTTGACCAAAAATTGAGATATTTCAGCTTTACCACTTCCATCTGCCAAACCCCTTACAATATCCCCATAAGTAAGAGAGTTTTTATCTATATCTAAAATATTGGCATTTTGTATATCAAATTTAAAACTGTTCCTTGCATATGATACATCTGTCACAGAACCAAAGCTACCTTTCAAAGGCTGAAAGAATGGATGAGCCAAGAAATACTTACGTTCTTGTGTTTTATATTCAACAGTTTTTTCTTCTTTGTATTCTGTTTTTGCAACTGGCTGAATATATTCTTGTTCTACCACTTCTTCATAATCACGATACACAGGTTTTTCAACTGGTGCTTGTTGTGCAGGTGGCTGTCCATAATAAAAATTATTAGTTATTGTATTATGATATCCCCCAACTTTACGAACAGTGTTTGTCCTTTTGTAGCTTTTTGTTCCGGAACGTGTAGCAATATATTGACTGCTTGAATCCTGATATTCATACCCATTAGCATACGCAGCAGGCAACAAACCCAAAAAAGCCAAAACAAACATACATTTTTTCATATAAAAACTCCTTTCATTTATTAAGACATTATATCACAAATATCATATATAAAAAAGCCTAAAATTAAGATTTATCAAAAGAATTTTTTATAAAATATGACGCTTGCCAGATGCATCTGGACTGCTGATAATGCCATCAGATTCCATGCGTTCAATCAAAGTAGCAGCTTTATTATATCCAATACCTAAACGTCTTTGAATATACGAAATTGTTGGTTTTTTATCACGAATGACAATCTCTTTGGCCTGTTCATATAAATCTTCTGATTTTGCAGCTTTGGAAGATGCTACATCAGGTACAAATTCATTATCAGCCCCCTCTTCAGAAGTGACACCTTCTGCATATTCTGGTTCACCCTGCTCACGCAGGAAACTGCCTATACCTGCTAATTCTTCATCAGAAATAAATGCAGCATGTATACGCACAGGGACACGCCCTGCTTCACTGAACAACATATCACCACAAGACAATAGATTTTCAGCACCTTTTTCGCCAAGTGTTGTCATAGAATCTATATTACTGCGTGCCTGGAAAGAAATACGTGTCGGGAAATTAGCTTTGATAACGCCAGTAATTGTTGTTGCATCTGGTCTTTGTGTAGCCATAACCAGATGAATTCCCGCAGCACGTGCCTTCTGTGCAATACGTTGAACACATGCTTCAACTTCTTTACGAGCCAAAGACATCAAATCTGCAACCTCATCAATAATAATAACAATATATGGCATATCAGACAAATCGACTTCTTGGGTTTCAAATTCCAGCGCACCAGTTTCGGGATCTGTTCCCACAGCCACTTGTTTGGTCACTTTTTCACCGTTTTTGCGTTTTTCTGCAACAATTTCATTATAGCTTTCGATATTACGTGCATTAACCAATTGCAATTGTTTATAACGTTCCTCCATTTCACGTACAGCCCATTTCAAAGCATTTACTGCTGCGGCAGGATCCAATTTTACAATTGGTGTAATTAAATGTGGTATATCATCCCAAAATCCAAAATCAACCCCTTTGGGATCTATGATAATCAATTTACATTTATCAGGAGTAAAATGATACACAATAGAAGTAATAATAGATTGCACAAATACTGATTTACCCGAACCAGTTCGACCAGCTATTAACATATGCGGCATTTTAGCTAAATCAAAGTACATCGGATTTCCACCAATATCTACCCCCAGCGCTAGTGGTATTTTGTATTTAGAATTTATAAATAAATTATTATCAATCAAACCACGATATCGAACAGTTTGACGTTTAAGATTTACCATTTCAACACCGATAAGTTGCGTTGATGGTATATGTGCAATACGAATATTTTCTGTTGCCATTGCACGCGTCATATCTTTTACAGTTTTACTAACATCAACCATACGTGTTCCGCTGTCTGGCATAAATTCATACAATGTCACAATTGGTCCAGGATGAATTCCTGTCACCTTGCCATTAACACCGTATTCTGCAAAGTGAATTTCCATTGCTTCAGCATTTGCTTTTAATTCTGGTGTGATAACATTTTTACCAAACACAGATTTTTCCAACAACTCTGGATCTGGTAATTCATATTCACGCTCTTCTTCAACTGTTGTTTTACGCGCGACACGCTTACGCTTAGCTTTTGGTTTTTCTTCGATATTCTCTTCTTCGATTTCTTCTTCATCTACATCATCTATATCTAATTCATCTTCTATTGGTGCAATCAAATGAAAAGCAGATAATACTGTTCTGATTAAACGAACAGTTGTATGCCATGCAGCACTAACATGATGCCATTTAACATGTAATAAAATTCCAGACATCACCACAAACAAAAAGACCAATATAACACCAACAGGCATCGCTGCCACGGATAAAATCGGTCCAACATCAGCCGCAACAATTGCACCAGCCAAACCACCATAAGTGTTAGAAACAGAAACCAATCCTAATCCAGCAGTACCTATACACAAAGTGACAAAACCCCGTAATAAATTATACTCTGGTGCTCGTTCTTCTTCCCAACCAATCAACAAACTTAAACCAAAACGCCCTAAACACAAAAATAAAAACAATGCGGGAATAAACCCAACAATATATTTAATAAACCCAACAATATTCCCAATTATACTTTGATTTCCAAAAGAGCTAACCGTTGCGAAACCAGATAAATAAGGATTAAACAATATCAATGCAATCACTAACCACACAGATATAAAACACAACACAACACCACTGCTACGCAACAACAAACTATGCAACATAGCGGAAATACTAGCCGGCAAAAACTTCGATTTTTTATCCATACGGGGTATTTTATCATAAAATAAGACAAAGTGCAAAAATCATTTAGAATTTGTCTTTCTTAACAAAGATTTGACAAAATCGGCACAAATCATACCAATAAAAGCCCCAAAAATAACATCTCCAACCCAATGTGCGCCAACATAAATACGCGACAAACCTATAATCACAGCCATAATCCAAGTTGCCCATTTTATACGTGGAAATAACATACCTATCATAACCAACGCAGCAAAACTAACAGCAGTATGCCCAGAAGGCATAGAATTAAACACATTGTTAAAAGTCCATGGCTCAAAATAAGTTTTTCCCAAAGCTTCAAATAACACAGGTCTAGACCTTCCAATTAAAACTTTGAAAAAACCTGTTGTCATTATTGCTAACAAAATTGAACAAAATACATAAAAAACATAGCTATTTTTAATTTTTACAAACGCGTACCTAAAATCAAATTCATTACGAATCGCTTTATAGACAAAGAAAAACAACACAGACAAAGCAGAACCAGCAAGCCACATTTTGGAACTGAATATTTTACCAATAACAACAGCAACATAACATAGCCAATTTGTACTAACTGTCCAAACATTACAATCTGATTTATGAACAGCAAAATATAATGCTTTATCACCACCAAACACACATATCAGCACTAACAACAACGTGACCAAAGTTCCCAATAAAACACGTTTCCAAATAATCGTATTATCTTTTCTTATAAACATCACAAATCCATTAGTTCTTTATATATTTTTTTATCGGTTAAAATCTTTACACTAACAGCCATAGAAATATTATCTTCATCTAAACCATTTATGATTTTTGGACAAGCTTTGCGCAAAGCCTTAACATTTACATTTGCATCTTTGTTATAATCATGTGCATTAAATTCACCATTTAAAACATTCAAGAAAAACACTTCTTGTTGCGATTCATTTCTAATATTGGACAAGCAAACCAAAGGAAATACACCGCGACCATCCAGAACATTACCTGAACCTGTTTTTACAGATTTATTAAATAATTCCAATATACCACCATTTTTTAAATCTATATGACTGGCAATTCTAGAATGTCCTGCACTAGGGGTACCAATCAAAATACCACGTTTATTTTCATAAAAAGCACTAGCCACTGCTTCTGCTGTACCACGTGTCGTATCAGATATTAAAACAACTACTGGCACTTCCGTCACTGCATCCCCCCCAGGAACAATTTCTAATTCATCTACAGAAGTTTCAGCAACACGCATAACGGGTTTTTGTCCCAAAAATAGACCAGCCATTTTAGCAGCAGATTTTTCGTTATCACCAACAGTAGTACGCAAATCTAAAATAACACCATCAATATCATCATGCTTTGCTAATGCCTCATTTACAATATCTACCGCTCCATCAGACATTTTATGAACAACTATTTCTAATAATCCATTTGTTGTATTATTTCCGTCACGATATATTATGTCTGCATCAGCTAATACCACAGTTGCACGCCGCAAAGTGACATTTTTATTTCCCATAGGAGTCAAAACTTTTAATTTAGATGTACCAGAATTGTATCCTGCCAAAATCTCTGAAATATCACCATCTGTCATTTTAGATACACGTTTTCCATTTATTTCAGAAATAATATCATCTTCATGCAACCCCGCAATATCTGCCGGAGAATCTTTATATATACCAGTAATTCTAAAATTACCGCGTTCATCACGCCCACCATCCAAACCAATACTAGTCAATATTTTTGTATCATCATCACGCAAAGCATCTTTGGAATAAACATAACTACCATTTTCATCTATGCCAGATAATAAAGCATTTACAACGACTTCATATAGTTGCGATTCAGACAACGAACGCAACCGTTCATCTTGTTCTTGCATACGCATAACCAAAGCAGTTGTTATTTTCCCATACTCTTGCCAATCTTTATTCTGTGGATACGGGTAATTAGCAATCAATTCATCACCCCAAACCAAAACTACACGTTCACCAGTTGCAGCGATATGCGCCTTTGGATTTAAAGATTCCAAACTTTCAATTGCAACATTTATATCTTTGCCTGCCCAATTTACACCATCCAGTTTTTCATAAATATCTGTAAAAACCTCTGATATTTTAGCAGCAGTCTTATCATTTTGAATAGTTTCTTTATCAACCCCAAGATTATCTGCTGCAGATGAAACAAATGGGTACAAAATCAACCCCAGACATAAAAAAATGTTTTTTAAATTCATAGTTTGTTCCTCCTTCCTTTGTGTCTGGGATTAAATTCTTAATATTCCGTTTCTCGTAAATTGAAATGATACAAAATAACATTAGAAATATATATACTTGTTAATGTACCCATAACAATCGAGAAAGTCATAGCAATCGCAAATTCTTGCAACATCTGTCCCCCAAAGATATAAATACCAACCATAGCTAATATAGTAGATACACTGGTCATAACAGTTCTATATAGCATTTCATTAACAGACAAATCAATCAAATCATCCATTGGCATTTTATGATATTTTTTAATATTTTCATCAATTCTATCATAATTCACAACTTTATCATTTATAGAATATCCAACCCCCATCAAAATGACAGCAATAGCGGTTTGATTAAATTCAAGCCCTGCTATGGAAAAAAATCCGAACATTAAAATCAAATCCAATACCAAAGACACAAAAGAACCAACTGCATATCCACCGCGATATTGAATCCAAATATACACAGCCATCAAAACAAACGATACCAATATAGCCAAAACACCACCACGTATCAATTCACCCCCAATTTTTGGACCAACAACCTGAATTTGTGAATATTCAACACGATTGCCTAAAATATTTTTAATTTCAGCAACACGAATATTCTGTTGTTCATCAGTTGAACCTTTTGGAAGACCGACACGTAATAAAACAGCCCCACCATCCACAGATTGCAATTCTGGTTTAAACGCTTCTAAATCATGGCGCATTTTATCAACCGTGTAATCTGCGCTAATAGGCTTAATTTCCATGGCAATACCTCCAGAAAAATCAATACCATAATTAAAACCTTTGAATATAATAGACAACACAGATAACAAAATACAAATACCCGAAATCCAATAAGATAATTTACGATATTTCATAAAATGCAATTTCATAACTAACTCCTTCGCATTTTTATTTATTTCTTATAAAACCAATTTTTTTACTTTTACCGTTCATGTAATAATCTACAAATACACGAGTCAGCATCAAGCAAGTAAATAACGTAGTCATAACACCAATAGACAAAGTGACTGCAAAACCACGAATCGGACCTGCCCCAAATTGGAAAAGAATCAAAGCACAAATTAAATTAGTCAATTCACCATCCATAACAGTTTTAGTTGAACGATGAAAACCATAATCAACTGCACGCAAAGTTGGAGCACCCGCACGCACTTCGTCCCTAATCCTTTCAAACGGCAAAATATTAGCATCAACCGCCATACCCAAAGTCAGCACAATACCCGCTATACCTGGCAAAGTCAATGTTGCACCAAACAAAGCTGATACACCAACAATCATCAATAAATTGACAATCAATACAACATCAGCAATCAAACCAAATATTCCGTACAACATTAACATAAATACCAATATAAATATAACACCAACCACAGAGCCAATCTTACCAGTTGCAATTGTATCAGCACCCAAACCCGCACCAACTGTTCTTTCTTCTATAACAGATAACGGCGCTGGCAAAGCACCTGAACGCAACAACACAGCCAAATCTTTCGCAGTCTGCAATGTAAAACCCCCAGAAATTTGACCACGCCCCCCAGGAATAGGTTCACGAATTGTTGGCGCAGATAAAATCTTGTCATCTAAAACAATTGCAAAACGTTCATTCACATGTTCTGTTGTTAATTTTGCAAATCTACGTGTTCCAGAAGCATCAAATTCAGTCGTCACCACTGGCATATTATTTTGGTCAAACGAAGCTTCTGAATTTTTTAAACTATCCCCAGAAACTTCAATTCTGCTATATACAGCCAATTTTCTATCGGGATTATCCATATCAGACAAAAACACTGTCCCAGATGGCGCATGATTTGAAGCCAATTGTTCTGGTGTAATATTTTCATTAACCAAATGGAAAGACAACTTCGCAGTTTGACCAATCAAATTTTTGATATGTTCTGGCTCACTTACCCCTGGCAATTGAACCAAAATGTATTTTCCACCTTGTGATTGAATCGAAGGTTCTTTGGTTCCCAACGCATCAATACGTCTGCGAACAATTTCTATGCTACGCGACATGGCATCAGTAATCATTTCTTCACGAGCTTTGTTTGTATAAGAAACCGACAAATTTCTACCACTAGAAGAAACATCAACATTATTTCCCAAGATTTTTTTCAAACGTCCTTTGGCTTTAGATACATCATTTGCGTCCTTGATAATTAAACCGACACCATTTCCCGTATTACGCAAATCAGAAAAACGTATTACACCTTTGTCTCTATCTATCATCGCAGAACGTACTTCATCATATAACTGTGCTGACTTTTCTTTCAGCATAACATCTGTATCAACTTCCAACAATAATTGCGCCCCCCCCTTTAAATCCAATCCCAAAGGAATCGGTTTAATCCAAGAAGGGAAATGTGGAGCCAAAGACGGAACCAAAGTTGGCACCGCCAGCAACATACCAAATAACGCAACAAATATAATCGCTAGCTTTTTAAACATACCTATTTCTCCCGCTATTATTCTATACCCGCAACAGCATTTTTATTTACTTCAATAACAACACCTTTTGCGATTTCCATTTCAATTGTTTTTTCATTTATTTTTTTTACCTTGCCATAAATACCAGCAGCTAATACACGATCACCAACCTTTATACTGTCCAGCATTTTTTGATATTCAGCCATACGCCTTTTGTTTGGACGTATCATGAAAAAATACAAAATTCCAAAAATAATCAGACAATAAACCAACATCCCTACAATATTACCTTGTTCAGAAACCACTGGTGCATTTTGCCCAATTTGATTTACCACTTCTGTAGTTTGATTCATGAATATTCTCCTTTTTTATACGATAACAATAGTAAAAAAACAGAGCCGTGTAAAGCAAAAAACCAATTATATACGTTCAAACATAGTATCTAATTCTGATATACTGATAACCTTATACACAGGTCGTCCATGATTACATTCTGTTCCCCTTTCTGTATGTTCTATGTCGCGCAACAAAGCATCCATTTGTTCATAATTTAATTTTTGCCCCGCCCTGACAGAATGGTGACATGCATAATTTGCCAATTTTAGATGCAATTTTTCCTGTAGCTTTGCAGAATGTCCATTCGCACGCACTTCATCTGCAATTTCATGCAAACATTTTTCCCAGTCTATTTCCCAATCAGCTGGTTTTTCAAAAATTGCCAATGCATCATCACCAAAAGAATCAACATGTAATCCACATTGTTTTAATTCTTCTTGGACAGTTAATACAGACAAAACATCTTCTTCGCGCAAACGCACAACAATCGGAGCTAGTAATGGTTGTGTTTTGATTGTATGCAATCTTAATTTTTCATAAGTTATACGTTCATGAGCCGCATGTTGATCAACAATAACCAAACCATTTTGATTTTGTGCCAAAATATATTTGTTGTTTAATTGTCCAATTACATGTCCCAAAGGTAAATCAAAATCAGATTGATTTGATGATATAATATCTTGTTGATTTTCTGTCATATCACTTTTATATATACGACTATTTCTGTCGTATATATCAGGTTGTGCAACACAACTTTTTATTCCAGATTTAAAATTACTAGTATTAAAAAATGTTTGAATATTTGGCATTTCAAACTTTGTTTCGATATCCGTTGAATGATTGTTTTGTGATTGCTGTATTTGCACCGTTTGATTTAAAGTCTGTGCCAAAGCTTCACGTAGAACTTTGATTATAAAAGCACGCACATGTGTCGGTTCTAAAAAATGCACTTCTGTTTTTGCTGGCGAAACATTAACATCAACATGTGCAGATGGTAATTCAAGATACAAAGCACATAATGGAAATTCACGTGCATGCATAACATCCATATACGCTGCACGTAATGCCGCAACTAAAACCTTATCCTTTACAGGTCGTCCATTTACAAATAAATATTGATCTATTGATGATGCACGTCTTAACGTAGGATGTGATATAAATCCATGCAACCGCATATCCGAAGAAGACGATACAGAATCTATGTGTAGCATTTTACCACGAACATCTTCACCCATAACAGCAATTATACGTTCTAACAAATCTTGTTTTTTCGGAAAAAACCATTTGTTATTTAACACAAAACCAATATCAGAACGTCCCATTGCTAAACGTTTAACAGTTTCTATGACCCCCAACATTTCGGCCTTGTCTGTGCGTAAGAATTTTAATCTAGCTGGTGTATTAGCAAACAAATTAGAAACACGTATACGTGTCCCACATTCCCAATCCGAAGGTTTTATTTCACGCGTATTTGCATTTAAACACCAACCATTCTTATCTTCACCATTACATGTATCTATAGTCATATCAGAAACAGAGGCAATTGACGGCAAAGCTTCACCACGAAACCCCATAAAATTTATATTTAATAAATTATTGTCTGGCAATTTGGAAGTAGCATGACGTAAAATACAATTTGCTAAATCATCTTGCGACATACCCTTGCCGTTATCAATTACAGAAATCAAAGTTCGCCCACCATCAACAACATCTATGATTACCTGATCAGCTCCAGCATCCAGTGCATTTTCAACTAATTCTTTAACAACACTGGCGGGCTTTTCAACCACTTCACCTGCAGCAATTTGATTTATTAAAAAATCAGGTAGAATACGGATAGACATTTTAATCCTTGAATTTTACATCTATGATTTCAAATTCTTTTTCGCCCCCTGGCAATTTAACAATACAAGTATCCCCAATACAATGTCCAATCAAAGCACGTCCAACTGGTGAAGTACAAGATATAACCTGACGACCATCAGATTCTACATCCGACAAGATACGACATTCCATCTTATTACCATCTTCATCTTCGGTTAAAACCTTGGCCCCAAAAATCACACGATTCCCAGACAAACTATCTATGTCTATTATCTGTGCATTTTCAATAATTGATTCTATAAATTGGATACGTTTATCTATGCGCCGCTGTTTTTCTTTGGCTGCACTATAATCGGCATTTTCAGACAAATCACCTAATGAACGCGCCCATTCTATAACCTTTAAAATTTCTGGACGTTGATTTTCTTGTAAATCTTTTAATTCTTCTCTCAAAGCTTCAAAGCCTTGACGTGAAATTGGTCTTTTTTCCATATTTAATCCTTATTTTGACTATAAAGATATACTATTAAATTTAATTTTGCAATTATTGTTTGAAACTATTATACTATATATTATGTATAGATTTTTACCAAAGGTTTTGACTAAATTCTTGATGCGCCGTTTTTTTGGTAGTTTTTTTGTTGTTATGCTGACAGTATGCGGAATTATATTCGCTGTCACATTTGTGGAAAGACTTTCCGCTAACCCAGACGCACTTACCACACTATTTGATGCTTGGACCAGATTACTAGAATATATTCCAATGTTTTTACCTTTGGCGGTGTTCATGGGAACATTAGTTGTATCTTACAGTTTAACGAAATCATCTGAATTGATAATTGTTTCTGGTGCTGGTTTATCACCATATCAAATTGCAAAACCATTTCTACTGGGTGCAATAATAATCGGTGTTTTCGCATCTACTGTCATAAATCCTTATTCTGTAAATTTAACAACACATAATTTAACAGAACACCAGTTAAAATTGATAGATGATTCAATTTGGTTGCGTGAAACTGCAGATGATGGTTTTCTGACTTTGCGCGCCACCGCAGTTCATACAGCTAATGATAAAAACATCATTTTCAGTGACGTAAATATATTTGTGCAGAGTAAAAATTTTAAATTGCAAGAACGTATCTCTGCACCCAGCGCAACATTATCTTATAATGGTATTGATATAAACAAAGCTAAAATTATCAATTCTGAAGGCATCATAACCCAAGGCTCTAAGCACATAGATACAAAATTGAACCCACGCACAGTATTAGATAGATATCTTAAGCCAGACCAAATATCTTTTTGGAAACTACCCAGTTTTATAAGAAAAATGAATTCTATCGGCGCAACAACCAGGGAACATCTTGTACAATTTTGGACATTATTGTTTTTACCCCTAACAATGATAGCAATGGTGACTTTAGGAATAGCTTTTTCCCAAACAAGACAACGCAGAAATTATAGTTTTGGTTTAAAATTCAGTTTGGGTATATTAACATGTTTTGCTTTATACTTTGTGACAAATTTGTTTAAAGCGTTGGGAACAACTGGTTCTCTGCCACCAATGTTAGCAATTGTTGCACCACAAATCATAATCATTGCTGGGGCTTGCGTATTTATAACCAGTTTTGATACAATCTAAGGAAAATAAGATGTCTTTCTATAAAAAGAAAAAAAATAATAAAAAATATTTTATTTACTTGATTGTTATTGTGCTATTAACTTTGATGATTATATCTTTTTCACCAACCACAGAAATTATGGAAACAGTATTATTCTCATGAACTATATAGATATGTTTTTAGAAGCTCTTTCAGCAGAAAAAGGTTGTAGTCAAAAAACTTTGTCTGCATATTCTTCTGATTTGAACGCAACACAAACTGTTATTGGTGATTTATTACAAGCTTCAACCGAAGATATTCAACAATATCTGTCAAATCTTAATGAAAAACCTTCATCTATTGCCCGTAAAGCAAGTGCTTTACGAACTTTTTACAAATTTTTAATGCTTGAAAAAATAATATCTAAAAATCCAACAACGAATCTTGAATTACCGAAACGCGGACGCACATTGCCTAAATATTTATCAATTGATGAAATTGAATTATTGATATCTTCTGCCGGTGATATAAAAAATTCTATTCGTTTGCGTTGCATGATAGAATTACTGTACGCGTCTGGTTTGCGCGTATCAGAATTATGCGAATTACCAATATCTGCTAATCTTGGTGACAAATTACTAATTCATGGCAAAGGTGCAAAAGAAAGATTGATTCCTATGCATGAAGCAGCTCAATACGCCTTGCATCAATGGTTGCAATATCGTGGCAATGATAAATCAAAATATGTATTTCCATCTAATTCAAAAACAGGACATATAACCAGGGATGGATTTTTTAAAATATTAAAAAAATGTGCTGTGTTGGCGGGTATTGACCCCAATAGGGTCAGTCCGCATGTATTGCGTCATTCTTTCGCCTCACATTTATTGGCTGGCGGTGCAAATTTGCGTGTAATACAAACCATGCTAGGACATGAAGACATTTCTACTACACAAATATACACTCATGTTTTACCAGAACAATTACGCGATACAGTTGAATCTGCGCACCCTTTAGCCCACAATGAAATCAAGGATATATGATTATGATACAAAAATGTGATCATCCAGGTTGTACCAAAGCTGGCACTTGTCGCGCACCTAAAACACGTGATTTAAGTGACTATTGGTGGTTTTGCAAAGAACATGCCGCAGAATATAATAAAAATTGGAATTATTATGCGAATATGAGCCCTGATGAAATAGATGCAGAATGGGAACGTGAAACATTTGGTATTGCAGATAAAGACAAAGATAAATCAAACAGAAACGAAGATGATTATATAAAATTTTTGAACGATTTTTTAACTGGGCGTTCTAAGTTTGATAAAATGCCTTTGAAAAAAACTGTTCCAACCCAAATAACCAGTGCATTTAAAATATTTGAATTACCTATAACCGCATCTTGGCGGGAAGTCGGGATAAAATACCGTGCATTGGCAAAAAAATATCACCCTGATACCGCACAAAATAAAGACTCTGCAACAACGGAATTTACCCGTATAACCACTGCATACGAAACATTAAAGAAATATTTTAACAAATAACGCAATGCCTATTTTATATTTGCATGCCACAGTTTTTATGCTATTATTGATTGCAAATAAATAAATAGGAATAAATATGTATGATGTAATTATTTTAGGTTCTGGACCAGCTGGTTGGACTGCTGCGATATATTGCGGACGCGCTAATAAAAATACATTGGTTTTAACAGGTGCATCACTGGGGGGGCAAACTGGTGAAATTGCAAAATTAGAAAACTATCCTGGCTGGGCTGGTTCTGGAATGGATCTGATTCTATTTATGAAAAGACAGGCTGAAAGTTTTGGCACAAAGTCGGTCACGGCATCTGCAACAAATATCAAATTCAACGCAGACGGTACATATACTATAGTTTGTGACAATGGAAAAACATTTGATTCTAAAACTGTAATACTCGCGACTGGTGCATCTGCACGTAGATTGGAAATTGATGGTGCCAAAGAATTATTTGGTCATGGCGTTTCTTATTGCGCTACATGCGATGGATTTTTTTATTCAGGTCGTGATGTTTTGGTTATTGGTGGTGGCAACACTGCTTTGAACGATGCTTTATATTTGGCAGACATCGCAAAATCTGTAAAAATAATTTATCGTAAATCTGAATTCTTCCGGGCAGAAGCTGTTCTACGTGACCGCGTTGCTGCAAAAGAAAACATTGAATGCATATATAATACGGAATTAAAATCTGTTGCACAAAAACCAAATTCAGATAAATTGATTGCAACAACAACAACTGGCAACACTATTGAATGTGATGGCATATTTGTTGCAATTGGTCATGAAGCAAACACAGATTATTTAACAGAAGATGTTAAACGTGACGAAATTGGTCGTATAGCTCCCGAATCTTTACCAGCAGGCATGTTTATTGCTGGTGATGTAAAAAGCAATATAAAAATGCAAGTAGCTACTGCGGTGGGCACAGGATGCAGCGCTGCAATGGATGCAATACAATATTTAAATGCCAAAGAATAAAAGTTATATAAAGGTATAAAAATGTTAGATATAAAATTTATTCGTGAAAATCCAGATATCGTCAAAAACGCATGTCGTGTAAAAAATTTTCCAGATGTAGTTGATGATATTTTGACACTGGATAAACGCGTTCGTGAATTAAAAACAATCACACAGACCAAAACAGCTGAAAAAAATAAAATATCTAAAGAAATTCCAACAAGCTCTGATAAAGCATCCTTGATTGCGAAATCCAAAGCAATAAGTGAAGAAATCGCAAATGAAATGGCAGAATTAGCAGATAAAGAAAATGTATTAAATGATTTACTTCATCGTGTTCCACAAATACCAGCAACAGATGCACCAATTGGACCAGATGATGCCGCAAACGTTGAAATCCGCCGCATAGGGGAACCAAGAAAATTTAATTTTACACCAAGACCTCAATGGGAATTATTGGATATGAACAATTGGTGGTGTCCAGAAAAAATTGCTAATATATGTGGAACTCGTGTATATGCATTATGTGGAGAATTGGCTGAATTAGACCTGGCAATTCAAACGTTTGTTATGCAAAAATTGATAAAAAAAGGCTTTCATTTTATTGACTGCCCATCAATCACTAAACCACAAACGATTTTTAATGCAGGACATTTCATAGGTTCTGATTTATCTGTAATGAACAATGATGTATTTATGTTATCTGATACAGATAGATGCTTAGCAGGAACATCTGAAATAATTATCAATTCTTTACATGCTGATGAAATACTTAATGAAAATGAATTACCATTAAAGTATGCTGGCTACTCGGCGTGTTTCCGCAAAGAAGCTGGTGCTGCAGGTCGCGACACACGTGGTCTTGTTCGCGTTCATCAATTCAAAAAAATAGAACAATATATTTTCTGTAAGCCAGAAGACAGTGAAGAAATGCATCAATTTTTATTAAATAATTTATGCGAAATCATGGAAGATTTAGAATTGCCATATCGTGTAATTGCTAATTCTACTGGCGATATGGGATTTAACAAAGTAAAAATGAACGATGTTGAAGCATGGGTTCCAAGTGAAAATGCATATCGCGAATTGGGTTCTTGTTCGTCAATTGGACAATTCCAAGCACGAAGAACAAATACCAGATATCGTAAAAATGCAACCAATGAAGTTGATTTTGTTGCAACATTAAATAATACTGGTATCGCCCTGCCACGTGCTTTGGTGCCATTAATGGAAAATCATCAAAATGCAGATGGTTCGGTCAATATACCAAAAAAATTACAACCATTAATGGGTGGCAGAACTAAAATTGGTGGAAAACACTAAACACCAATAAAACCGCCGTATACAAAAAAAATGCCCAAATGGGCATTTTTTATTTAGATATAAATCTATCCCATAATCGTTTTATAAAATTATTACGCTTATTATTCAAACCATTATCCAAATATGCTAAATTAGCATAAAAACTTTCTATTCTATTTTGTTCTTGTCTTAAAACGCTTTCACGTGCTTCTACTGGATTTTCATAAACATCCTTACATTTCTGATACAATTTAACACCATCAACACAACTGAAACCAGCATATTTATCATCATAATAATATGTCCCTGCATAAAAAGGATTTTCTGTTTTTATTAACAAATAATCTTTGGTAACAACAAAAGAACGACGCTTGTTATCAAACTTTACAACATAATAACAAGACTTTTTATCATCATATTTGTCTACGATGGTATCAGTTTTAAACAAAATTGTAAAACAACGTTGCATAACCGGGTTAGCCGACCAACGAATATCTTTACTTTCTATAGACATATAACATACTCCTTTAATTTTTACGCAACACATTATAAGACAAAAATAACCATTGTCAATAATCTAATATGTTTTTTATATAATTTGTTGAAAATACAAAATTTTAGTTTACCCTATAGGGTTGCTAAAAAGATATAAACAAAGGCACAAATATGAAAATTCGTAATATTGCAATTATCGCACACGTTGATCATGGTAAAACAACCTTGGTCGATAATATGTTGAAACAAGCCGGAACATTTCGCGAAAATGAACATGTTGAAGACCGTGTTATGGACAGTGGTGATATAGAACGCGAACGTGGGATTACTATTTCTGCAAAACCGACCTCTATTCAGTGGGGTGAATATAAAATCAATATTGTAGATACCCCCGGGCATGCTGATTTCGGCGGTGAAGTAGAACGTATTTTGTCTATGGTTGATGGCGTTGTGCTGTTGGTTGATAGTGCCGAAGGTCCCCTACCACAAACAAAGTTTGTTTTATCCAAGGCATTAAAATTAAATCTGCGTCCTATTGTTTGCATAAACAAAATTGACCGTTCTGATGCAAGACCAGAAGAAGTTTTAACAGAAACTTTTGATTTGTTTGATAAATTGGGCGCAACAGATTCTCAACTTGATTTCCCGTATCTTTACGCATGCGGAAGAGATGGTTGGGCGATTCGTGATTTAAAAGATATTGATAATCCGAACAAAGATTTAACACCTTTGTTTCAACTGATTGTGGATCATGTCCCTGCCCCAGATTGCAATGGAACAAGATGCCAACTGGATGCACCTTTTAAAATGTTGGCAACAACATTAGAAGCAGACCCCTATGTCGGTCGTATTTTAACTGGTAAAATTGAATCTGGCACAGTCAAAGTCGGACAAACAGTCAAAGCTATTAACATGAAGGGTGAATTTATTGAAAATGCAAAAATCACGAAAATCATTGAACACCAAGGTATTAACAAAGTATCTCGTGATTCTGCATCGGCTGGTGATATTGTTGTTATTGCAGGTTTTTCAAAAGCTACTGTGGCAGATACATTATGTGACCCATCTGTAGATGAACCAATTCCAGCTATGCCAATTGACCCACCAACATTAACAATGACTTTCTTTGTAAATACATCACCTTTGGCTGGTAAATCTGGTAAAAAACTGACATCACGTATGATTGGTGAAAGATTATTCAAAGAAGCCGAAACAAATATCGCTTTGCGTGTTTCACAAAGTGAAAACAACGAAGCTTTTGAAGTATCTGGTCGTGGTGAATTACAATTGGGTATTTTGATTGAAACTATGCGCCGTGAAGGTTTTGAATTGTCTGTATCCCGCCCACGCGTTGTTATGCAAACAGATGAAAATGGTGAAAAACTAGAACCAATTGAAGAAGTGGTTATTGACGTAGATGATGAATTCAGTGGCGTTGTTATCGAAAAAATGACAAAGCGCAAAGCAACTATTACTGAAATGAAACCGTCTGGTATTGGTAAAACAAGAATTGTATTTTCTGCACCATCTCGTGGTTTAATTGGTTATTTGTCTGAATTCAGAACTGATACGCGTGGTACAGGTATTATGAACCGCGTATTTGACAGCTATGGCGCATATCGTGGTCCAATTACCCAATATCGTCCGGGTGTATTAGTCTCTATGGAAGCAGGTTCAACAACAACATATGCGCTGCATAATTTGGAACCACGTGGTGTTTTGTTTGTCGGCCCCCAAGTTGAAGTTTATAGTGGCATGATTGTCGGCGAACACAGCAAAGAAAATGATATAGAAGTTAATCCTGTTCGTGGCAAGCAATTAACTAATGTCCGCAGTGTGACTGCTGATGAAAAATTGTTTTTGGCACCCCCAAGAAAAATGTCTTTGGAAGAAGCACTTGCGTATATCCAAGACGATGAATTGGTAGAAGTGACCCCAGCAACGATTCGTTTGCGTAAAAAAGAATTAGATAGTGGCAAACGTAAAAAAGCATATCGTTTTGCTGAAACAGATTAAAATATCAAATACGTATAAACACTTAAAAACCGTCATATTGACGGTTTTTATTATTATTCTTTTGCACACACCATTAAAAATATGTATAATAAAACATGAAATAACTATGAATAAAAATATGCAACATAAACAAACTAAACACATAGCAGCTATTACTATGGCACGAGATGATGAATTTTTCTTATCTCGTTGGATTGCATATTATGGGAAACAATTTGGTACAGAAAATCTTTATATATTATTGGATGGAATTGACCAACAGATTCCAAAAAATGCTGGCAAAACACACATAACAAAGTTGCCGTATTCAGGTATGTCGAGAAGCAAGGGCGATAAATATAGAATAAATAAATTAACAAACTTGGCGCACCAGTTATTAAAAAAATACGATATTGTAATTGGCTGTGATAGTGATGAATTTTTAATTCTAGACCCAAATACAAAACAAACTTTGACCGAATATTTATCAAATAAAAAAATAAATACATCTTTATCTGGGTTGGGGTTGGATATTGGTCAAAACTTAAACACAGAAAAAGAATTAGATAAAAACGCGCCTTTTTTGGAACAACGCGAATATGCTCTGCTTTCCACCAGATATACCAAACCAGTTGTTATAAACAAACCAGTCATTTGGGGTAGCGGATTTCACAGTATAAAACACCATAATTTTCATATAGATAAGAACTTATATTTACTGCACTTTGGTGCAATTGATATGCATATGTTAGAAGAAAAAGCAAAACATCGTGGAAATGATTGGTTAAACCATCTAAAACGTCGTGGCAATGGAACAATCAATGCAACCACTAATATAAAACCATCTTCTGAAAAATGGTTGGCTATTGCACGCATTTTACAAACATATTTTCGCCCGATATATGCTCTACGTAAACCTGCTATGTTTGGTATTAAAAAAGTTGTTAAAATTCCTTCAAGATTCAAGAAATCTACCGTATAGAACAACCTAGTTATTTTTTAATAAACGTTTTATTTTTAAATAATATTTTAACGATTGCAAATCAATCGGTTTTGAACATATACCGTTATTGTAAATATCCCTAATATACGCTATTGCGCGTTTTTTATCATCAACATCATCGATTGATTTTATTGTTCTTGTGATAGAATAAATAAATGGCCAAATGAAATTTTTATTATACAAATGAAAATATTTTGATTTCATTTTTTTATATATATCAAAACCATGTTTTAAACCAACACAAATATATTTGATAAAATCTATTTTCTTAGAAGCATGCAGCAAAGAAGCATTATTTTGAACATAATAATATAAACCAATATTTGCTATTAACGTTTTTGGCAATTTAGAATAAACTTCACTTGTCCAATAAAAATCTTCGCACAATTTGACATCCACAGGAAATTTAATATTTTTAATTAAATTTGTTTTATATAATTTTTGTACAACATAAGCCCTTTTTATTGCATATTTAGATTTTATACCATCGCGTTCAGCAGCATATTTTAAAATATTATCTGTCACAATAAAATCAAATTTTTTAATTTTATCAAATACATATTTTTTGGTATCTGTTGTTATTTTATTTATTAAAAAGGAAACCATATCAACATCATAGTTGCTAATCAAATTATATATACATTCCATTGCCTGAGGATGAATAAAATCATCACTATCTAAAAACATTACGTATTCTGATTTTACTTTCTTCATCCCTGTATTACGCGCATCAGATAATCCACCATTTTTTTTATGTATAACAACAAAACGTTTGTCTTTTTTTGCGTATTCTTCTGCAATTTCCCCAGATTTATCAGGACTGCCATCATCAACACAAATTGCCTGCCAATCTGTAAAAGTTTGATTTTTTACTGAATCTAAACATCTGCGTAAATATTCTTCTACGTTGTATATTGGTATTATTACTGATATTTTCGGCATATATTATCCCTTGATAAAATTATAAATTAACTGTTTATACTTTTTCGCCGTTTTATTCACCGGATTGTCAAAAACCCCCATATCTACCAATTCTTGCAAAAGTTGTTTTATGACGTTATCCTTGTCTGTTTCTGTCGCATACTTTAACTTTCTAGCAATTTGATATATTATCACTGGCCACATGTAATTTTCTTGCCATTTTTGCATTTCATATTCAGTCGCTTTATCTGTATACAAAATAAAAGACTGTTTCAAACCAATCAACCAATTACGAAGTTTTTCAACTTCTTTGGTTGCTAAACAATAAGAATTAAAATTTGGAAAATAATAATAAAAAGGTAAATTTGTTATTGTCACAGTTGGTCTTTTTAACATTACAGCAGACCACCATGGAAAATCTTCAAAAATAATTCCTTTGATAAAACTGATATCGCGTAAAAAATCGGTTTTAATTAAGTGACGCCACACATAACAATGTTTTACAACCCATTTTTGTTTTGTGTGCGATAATTCTGTAGAATGATTAAAAATATCATCAGTCACAAAATATTTTACTTTGTCCAAACTATACCGTTTTTTAATTCCGTGTGGCATAACATTATCAATATTTAAGCCTAGTTTATGACGCACTAATAACTGTGGGCGATACATCTTGTCTTTATACCAAGAAACAATATCTGTTCCATTTTTCTTTGCCAAACCATATGCGATTTCCATAGTTTGCGGGTGAATAAAATCATCACTATCCAAATACATAACATATTCACCGGTCACATATTTCATACCGACATTACGAGCATCTGACAACCCCCCATTTTCCTTATTTACAACAATAAACCGCGAATCTTTTGCTGCATATTCTTCCGCTATCTTGGCAGAATTATCTGGTGTTCCATCATTAACACAAATCAACTGCCAATCTGTAAAAGTTTGATTTTTTACAGAATCCAAACATCTGCGTAAATATTTTTCTACATTCCACATAGTCATAATTACTGATATTTTGGGTTTCATATTTATACTCCTTACATTTCATTTGTTATAACGTCTATAAAAGAGCCTGGAATCACGTTATTAACGCGATAAGTCAATTTTTGAAAACAGGCGTCTTTTGCCATTTTATCAAATTCTGTTTTATCAAATGGCTTATTACGATATTCTGCCCATAATACATGTGTCGGATCCTGTGAAACATGTGGCATTTGTGCAAAATACTTTTTTGCTCTTTCATCATAGGTCACCAATGTTTTGAATAATAATTGATGCATAAAATAATCAAATTCTCGGTTTTCTTTCATCCAATAATTCAATATCATCGCACGCCAAGCAGCTAACAGATAAGAGCCCTTTCTTGCACGAATAAAACAATTTTGCGCAAAAGAATATGGACTGCCATACTTGGTGCCGGTTAAAAACATAAAGAAATCTTGTTTTTCCACCCAATCTGGCATAGGTGTCATCATAAAATCACTTGCATCAAGCCAATAACCACCATATTCATATAATAATTCTACACGACAAATATCTGCAAAATGTGCTTGGTGAATTTTACCATCCTTATATTTTTGAACAATAACTTCCGGCAAAGTAATATAATCCAAAATAGAATTTTCATCCAGAACAACCAATTCTTGTTTGCAATGTTTGCGAATACTTCTAAAACAAGATTTTATAATATCTGGTGCATCTTTTTCACCCTGCAACCAAATAGAAAAAATTTTTTCATTTTTATCGTTATTCACTATTTTCTGTTCTGGAATTTCACCAGGCTTTGGCAAATATCTTCTAAAATATTTTGTAATTGCTTGCACTAAAACAGTTTCACGTCTTCTGTGACGTAATTTTCTCGGTCTCCACAACGGATTTAAAATATGCCCACGTATTGCAATATCCATCAACACAGAAAATCTATTTACATTCATATTATCACCCTTATTTCATTTTTATAATTACATCAGCAAACGAGCCAGGAATTATATTATCTAAGCCCTTATACGTTGTTTTTTGAAAAAACGCATCTTTGATAATCTTTTTAAACAAAGTTTCATCAAAAGGTTTATCTTTGTATCCCCACCAAAGCATATGAGTTCCATCTTGCAATACATGCGGCATTTGTTCAAAATATTTTTTAGCCCGATTATCATGCAGCACCAAAGTCCTAAATGATAATTGATGTAAATAATAATCTAATTCAGCATTTTCATGCATCCAATAACTAAATATCATCGCACGCCAAGCAGCTAGTAGATAAGACCCTTTTCTTGCACGAATAAAACAATTTTGTACAAAACTATATCCAAAATCCCAATCTGGATTTACCAAAAACATAAAAAAATCAGAATTTATTATATTTTGTGGTATTGGTTCTGTCACAAAAGCTGTTGCATCTAACCAAATTCCACCATATCGATAAAGCAATTCTACACGACAAATATCTGCAAAATGTGCTTGGTGAATTTTACCATCCTTATATTTTTGAACAATAACGTCAGGTAAAGTAATATAATCAAACAAAGTCTTTTCATCTAAAACAATTAACTCTTGTTTGCAATGTTTGCGAATACTTCTAAAACAAGATTTTATAATATCTGGTGCATCTTTTTCACCCTGCAACCAAATAGAAAAAATTTTTTCATTTTTATCGTTATTTACTACTTCTTGTTCCGGAATTTCACCAGATTTTGGTAAATATTTTTGTAAGTAATTATCCGCTGTTTTTACCAGATAACTTGTTCTTATTTTACGCCTTTTTTCACGAGAATACCAAAATGGATTTAAAATATGACAAAACAAAACCAACTTTAACTTGGTAAGTTTTCCAGAAAAATTCATCAAAAACCTCCCTATTTCACTATATAAAACTGTGCGAACAAAAGTCCGCACAACATTTTATTCTTCATTTGCCATAACCACTTCATCTTCTTCCGAAGGACCAGTTGTCATTTCTTCTGCAATACCATTTGCTTTAGCCATAATTTTATCAAGCAATTCTTTTTGAACGTCAGTATGATCTTTTAACCATTGACGTGCATTTGCTTCACCCTGACCAATACGTTCATCATTATACGAGTAAAAACTACCTGCTTTTTCAATCAAATTATATTTGACACCCATATCCAAGATTTCACTGATTCTTGAAATACCTTCACCGTACATGATTTTAAAATCCACAGTACGGAAAGGTGGAGCAACTTTGTTTTTAACAACTTTGACCCGTGTTTCATTACCAATAACATTTTCTTTGTCTTTGATTGCCCCAGTTCTGCGAATATCCAAACGAACAGAAGCATAAAACTTTAACGCATTACCACCAGATGTTGTTTCAGGACTACCGAACATAACACCTATCTTCATACGAATTTGATTTATAAAAATCAACAAAGTATTACTACGTGAGACACTGCCCGCTAATTTTTTCAAAGATTGACTCATCAAACGGGCAGTTGTTCCCATATAAGTATCTCCAATATTACCTTCTAATTCTGCCTTTGGTACCAAAGCCGCCACAGAATCAACCACAACGACATCAACTGCACCAGATTTAATAAGTGTATCCGCAATTTCCAAAGCCTGTTCCCCAGAATCAGGCTGAGAAATAATCAAATTAGCAACATCTACACCCAATTTTCGCGCATAAGATGGATCCAAAGCATTTTCTGCATCAATATAGGCACATGTTCCGCCTTTTTTCTGCGCTTCTGCAACAGCATGCAAAGCCAATGTTGTTTTACCAGAAGATTCTGGACCGTATATTTCAACAATTCTGCCACGTGGATAACCACCAACACCCAATGCTATATCTAATCCCAATGAACCAGACGATATAGCTTCTATATTCTGCTGAGAGCCATCACCCATTTTCATAATGGCTTCTTTACCAAATTGTTTTTGAATTTGCGCCAATGCAGATTCCAAAGCCGGATTTTTTGCAATTGGTGTTTCTTTTAATACTTCTTTCTTTGCCATATATAAACCCCTTTCTGATAAGGAGATAATACAAAGAAACCCCAACAAATGCAAGGTGTATTTACATTACTTTTTTGACCACAAAATTACAGTTGATAAAACACCGGCAACAGCAGTTATTATCCATACCGCAGACGTAAAACCAAATGTCGTTATGCACACAGTCCCTAAAATGGGCGCAATTACACTGGGAAAATTGACACTTGTTCTGAAAACCCCATAATATCTGGATTGTTCATTTTTTTTCATACCATCAAAAAATAACAAATCGTGTGCAGATTCCATAAAGGCACCAGATACTTGCCATAGTACAAACACAGCTAATAATGCATATCCTTTTATAAACATAGCAATTACAGATAATGCTGCAAACGACACAAAACCCATAGTCAGCCAAAATCTCACACCATATTTTTTTATCCATTTTCCTATGAATAAATCTATTACAATATATGGTAATATACCAATAGATAAAACTATACCCAAAGTTTCGTTTGAAAAACCATTTTCAATTACCACAATAGGCACATATAATAAACGCATAGAACGCAACGCATAAAATCCAAAATTTACCGCATATGCACGCCACATACCAGCCTTTTTAAAAAACGACAAAGCATTTATTTTCAAAGCCCGCCAAGTCTTTCGCATATTAACTTTTTTTAAAACTCTGTCTTGTTGCACTATGCCAAAATGCTTAAAAAACAATAAACCTGAAAAATAAATCATACCTGCTGCCAAGAACGGCATTCTGTAATTATCACCAAACCAACTAACAATTGTCATTGCAAACATAGGTGCAATAAAAGCACCAACATTTTCCCATAAATGTAATCTGGCATTTAATCTTTCCATACCAACATCCATAGCAAAATCAGAAATAAATAATGGCAATAAAACACTAACCAAAGTCAAAGCCGCTTGGGATAAATAATCCAGTGTTATGAATGTTTCTGGTTTAACAGAAAAACTCATCATACAATAACATGCACCCAACGTAGCCATTGTAATATACAACAATCGTGTTTTTGTAAACCAGCGTAAAATTTCTGATGAAAACAAACCAACAACACAGGCAAACAAAGCATAAACAGCTGCATACACACCAACAGCAGCAGATGCCATTTCTTCATTAAAAAATATTTTGAATATCCCCAATATAGTCAAAGAATAAACAGCATTAACAATACTGCTGGCAAAGCCAGTAAAAAGCCCTAGATTTGTAAAAGAAAATCCAGTCACATTTTTTTTAACTGAAAGATATTTTTCTCTGCTCATTTTATCCCTTGGTTGCAAATATATCACAAAACGAAATTTAAATAAATTTGTTTTTTTACATAAATTTTGACGTATTCGCATGTGTCAAAGCAATCGCAATTGCATCACTTTCATCTGCTGTCTTTGGATGTGCATCAGGCAATAAAATAGAAAGCATTTTATATATTTGTTCTTTATCCGCATGTCCCATAGATGTCAAAGCTTTCTTTACCTTATTAGGTTCATATTCAAATACTGCAATATTTTTCACAGCAACCGCTGTTATAGCGGCTGCGCGTGCGTGTCCTAACAACAAAGTTGTTTTACCATTTTTATTTACAAAAATAATTTCTATGCCGCACTCGTTTGGTTGAAATTCTTCACACAATTCAGATACATTATTGAAAATAAAAGCCAATCGTTCTGCCAAATCTAGCTTGGTTGGTGGCAATATTACACCACTAGCAATGTATCTACGTTCATTACCTTTAATATCTATAATTGCCCAACCAGTATGTAATAATCCCGGATCTATTCCCAAAATGCGTTTCATTTTATTTCCTAATAGTTATTTTTGATACAGCATCCCAACCATAGTATTTATTTATTTTCTTAATACACTCATCAATCTTGTATGATAATTCCAGCGCAAATGCAGGCGACACAGGACGCAATACGATATTTAATTTTTTATTTCGTGTCGATTTAATCGCAACAACATTTGCAATTTTTGCAATATCATCCCCAACAATTTTTTTCCAATTTTCAGTCAAATCTGAATCAGATGCACGCACACCGCAAATTTCTAACAAACTACCAAAAGAGGCAGCTAATGTTTGTGGTCTAGATTTTCTGATTTCTATTTTTTTATCTTGGTTTGACATAACTATACTCTTTTGGCATCAAGATAAACATTTGACCTTGGGAATGCTGACCATGGGCGACTTTGTATGCATTATCCCCAGAACCAAAGAATATATCGGCACGAATCCATCCTTTGATTGCACCACCTGTATCTTGAGCTATCATTAACCGATTAAATGAACGACCATCAGACAAAGATGTATTGATATAAACCGGCAAACCCAGCGTATATAAAGAATCATCCATCGCTATGCTACGTATTTTTGATAAAGGAGTCCCCAATTTACCAACAACGTTTTTTTGTTCAGATTCATAAAAATATACATATCGTGGATTATTATATATTACTTCTTTTGCTAATGATGGATTTTGCTTTAAATGATTCCATACTGCATCAGCAGAATATCCACCAGCAGGCTTAATTCCCTTATCTTGCAATTGTGCGCCAATAGATTTAAATGGCATATCATTAACCGCAGCAAAATTCAATTTTACCATTTTACCGTCTTCCAGTTTTAACATACCACTGCCCTGAATCTGCAAATTTTGAACATCAACGATATTAGCCCAATATAAAACACGCCCTATTTTCTTATTCACGATATCACGTTTTGATACACCTTTGTAATTAGAACCATCTATTGGTACCCCCATAATTGGTTCATTACATTTTGCACTACGTTTCCTACACCCCGGTATCACAGGTGAATAATATCCAGTATAAGTACCTGTTTTTCCACCTTTTTCATTATAAACTTGGTATGGTTGGAAATTAGATTCAAACCAAGCACGTACAGTAGAAACATCAGCAGACGAACTGGGCAACATATTACATTTTTCACGCAATAATTCGGCATCTGGCACCACAGAACCATTATATTGAATCTTTGCTTTGCATGTATTACGGAAAGCTTGCAATGCATATCTGACATCATCATCACGCCAACCAGGCAAGGCAGAATAAGATACAGCTCTTAAATTTGATGGAATTTTAGAATCATCCCCCACATGTGTTGGTGAAGACAAATCACAGCCTGCAATCATACCAAACAATAAACACACCCCAGAAAAACGGATAAATTTTATAAATAATGACATTTTAATACTCCCCCACTTGTAAAATTAAATTCTTAATGCTATATTATCATAAAACCGAGGATAAAAAAAGGAGCAATGTATGCCAAAGTTTAATATTATATCTCAATTTTTAAAAGATATCTCATTTGAAAGCCCAAATGTGCCTGAATTATTCTTCAAACAAGACAATGGTCAGGCCAAAATCGAAATCAACATCGACATCAATATCAAGGGTTCCGAAAACAACCTGTTTATGGTTGATTTGATTACCAAGGTTCATTCTAAATTGGAAAAAGATAGCAAAACTATATTTTTGATTGAATCTACATACACAGGAATGGTTCAATACGAAGAAAAAGACGAAGAAGCCAAAAAGAAAACATTATTGATAGATGTTCCAACATTATTGTTCCCATCTGTTCGCGCTTTGGTGACAAGATTGACCGCTGAATCTGGATTTCCTGCATTTACAATGCAACCCGTAGATTTCGCAGAATTGTACGAACAAAGACAAAATGCAGCTGCAAATCAACCAGCGAATAACAAATAAATATTAAAGTAAGATAAAACCGTCCATCTGGACGGTTTTTTATATCTCACTTGATATTTTATTTTTTGTATCAATATAATACCGAAACATCATGCGCATTGTATGTTGTATTGCCAACAATAACTTTTAATTTATTATCTGAATCTTTGTGTATCGGATAATCATGCGTTGTATCCAGCATTAAATAATATTTTTCATTATTGTATTTAACTGGTAAATACGAACCGGACGGTTGAGTTTTTAACAAACACATTTGAGTATTCAATATCGTTGGTGTTGCCATACAAACAACTGGACCAGGTGTAATATCTAATACTGGACCTGCTATAAAGTCGGTTCCCGTTATACTTGGATAGAATACGTTATTTATTTTATCGTACATTCCAACCATATTATCACTCTTTCTTTTGGCTGGTACAAAATTACGAACATATACACCATCGTCCCGCATTCTAAACGAACGAATCCTGCCATTCATATTTTCAGTATAAATTTCTCTAAAATGGGTACAAAATAGAGCAATTGTAACATTTTTAACCACGCCATTTGTATATGAAAAAGATGATGTTTCGCTGTTCCAATTTAATGTTCCAGTAGTGGAAGAGTTTGTTTTACTAGTAAGTGATTGCCAAGTTTGCATTTGTGATTCATGTTGTCCAATCCATTGTGTTCTTCCACACATAAATGCTTCGTTGTATACGTTATTAACACGTCTTTGTTTTATAAACCCCGAATAACCATCATCTTGAGCACCAAAAAATGCACTTGTTGTATAATTTTGTCCTGAACTGTACCCTATGACATAATATTGAATATCTGTTTGCGTTATATTTGATGTCCATTTATAACCAGTATCTATACAAGAATGTCCATCTGATTCTATGTATTCTAGTTGCACATAATCAGGATTATTCATTGTGTTTTTATAACCAAAAAATATTTCAGATACTAAATCATATAAACCAACTTCTTGATTAACATTTTGTACAGGGATACCATCAAATACCAAAACATCATCAAGATATATTTTTGCTCTATATAATCTCACACTACTTGGTTGAAAAGAAGTATCTGGAACACTATTTACATTTAATAGTTTTACTGAGGTATTTCTCCACGCTAAATTATCCCCAAAATGTTGTGCAGAACTTATACTATCCACTAAATCCCCTGTCAATACACTGGTTCCAGCACTTCCATCAATAATCCACAAACCACGTTTCCTAGTAGTTGTTGCCAACGTAAAAGTATTATAGTTTGTCCCTGTTTCAATATTATAAAAATAATAAGCGGATTCAGGATTTGTATCATATCTAACACCAATTCTAACACCATTCCCAGGAAGTCCCCAATCATCACCTATTGATAATATACTAACATTTGAATTACAATTTAAATATTGAAAATCAAAATCAATCTTTACAACACTATTATGTGGTACAATTCCGGTATCAATATAATTATTACCATGATTTTCAATATATTCCAATTCAGTATACCCACTGGGAAGTGTAGTGCTAAACGCAGATGATATGAACAGAAACGCAGAAAACAAAAATGCTAAGCAACGCTTTAGTTGTGTGTGTGTGTGTGTGTGTGTGTGTGTAGCTTTCTGCGGCTTTCACGACTTTCGTTCCTTTTTATTTCTCTTTTTAGGCTTTTTACATTTTATCATATTTTGTACATTATAAGCAACTAAAAAACCGTCCATCTGGACGGTTTTTTATATAACAAACACAACAACTTTAAGCTGCCGCAGTGAATACTTTCTGAACATCGTCATTATCGTCCAGCGCATCTACCAATTTTTCCAATTTTGCATATG